>Ga0182211_1000252_pt1 | contig 16974 bp, 15 predicted proteins | sample G5R1MG_20_FD_129660 | JGI IMG/M metagenome (GOLD analysis project Ga0182211, IMG submission 129660) | Switchgrass phyllosphere microbial communities from Michigan, USA - G5R2_MAIN_03OCT2016_LD1 MG | ecosystem: Host-associated > Plants > Phyllosphere > Phylloplane/Leaf | place: USA: Michigan... | reverse complement strand
CGAATCTTCCGACTCGGGTCTCAGTGGAAAAGATACGTTCACGCGCGTCAACAAGCCGTACTCCCGGTCAGGCGCCGAATTCGATCCCTTTGTCGTCCCACCGAAACAGAATAGGAGAAAGTCTCGCAAGCTGCACGATGTTCGTGACGAAAGTTCCCTGGAAGCCTTCACCATCTCCTTCACCGCATCGCAAAAGACGGTCAACTTCACCGACGAGCAAGACTACCTTGGGGCCTACACTGCCTCCTGCTCCGCCAATGCCGCTGCCGGCGCCCTGCCCTGCCTAAACAAAGCAACAGGCTGCAACCCCAAGCGCGAGCAGCTACTCCAGCTGCGCCAACCTGCAACCACTCCCCTCAATGTCGGCATCTCCCAGGCCCTGGCAGCCGCCACAAAGGGTAGCATCACTGCCGAAACGCTCCTCACCCTCGCCGTCACAGCGCGCATTCCTATCCCCTTGGGCCGCATCGACGGCATGTGGAAACTCTACTGCCCGGCGTATGCAGCCACGCATATTGACAAGTACGGCTCTGGCCAGCGCACCCTGCACGTCGCGCCCCTGGCAGGCGTCACCCATGCGTCGACGTATACGGCGCGTCTGGCGCTGCCACCGCGCAGCTTGCCGTTTTCGATTCACGCCTTCGATGCGCCGCCGCATGCGAGCTTTCGCGCGACGCGGCTCGAGACGGTGGCTGAGGGGTATGGCTTTGAGGTGGTGTTCCTCGGAAATGGGTATCTCAAGGCGTTTGTGGACTTGCAGGAACTGCTGATGGGGAAAAAGATGGAGGGGAAGGGGGGCAACGAGCAGAAAATGGAGTTTTGGGGGGTGAGAGAGGGGGCGTTGGTTTGGGAAGAGGAGGTGGATGAGCTGGAGGTGGTGGGGAAGAAGTTGTTCAGGGCGTATGATGGTGAGTAAATTGGCTGGCGATGGCGGACGAAATGAGGGCGCAGAATGGGGGAAGGGTAATGGGATAAGATTTGCCCCGGGTATGAATTGGAAGTTCCACACGGTGTGTTAGCAACCAGATCAGGCAAGTTATGCCAATTATGGAAGCGAGCCTCTAGAGAATTCAATCTTCACCATTTCCTTGGATGCTGGCATAGCAGAGCACGCACACGGGCTTATTCGAGACCGCGGCGGCTGTCGATGCGAGCTTTGGACTCAATAGGGGCTGGTAAGACGCGTGTTTATTCACGACCATGGGCTGGGCCAGTGACGCAGGAAATATGTGGAATCCAGAACGAGGCCGTGTCGCAGTGGCTCGACAGGTCCAGAGGGTATGTGGGGCGGGATTGGAGGACATGAGCGTAGCGTGGCGGTCTAGATGATGCGAGGCAATCATGTCGTTGTATATGTATTGTCTGTTTGCCTACTTCCTATTCATAGTTAGTATAGAATTGAGTTCGGGCGTCCATTTGAAGTTATCTCATGACTCGCTAGCCGAGCATGCGTGACCAGCAGACTTCTGGAAGCGTAAGACATGTTGTACTATGGAAATTCGTTGGACAGGTTGCCCGTTTCATCACGAGTGCACAGACGAGAGGGCCGACACCGGGACACTCCTACATAGTAGGGACTAGGTATGCAGTATGTTGACGTCAGGCCATTTTGTACTAGGTAGCAATGCTCATCCTGGGCGGCATGAGGTGAGCGTCGTACCATTTCTGCACACACTCGGTATCATCTGATCGGACTGGCAGGGGGTAAGGACGGAGCAACGATTGTACATGATTGTACATACACAAATACCTGGAGGAAGAGCCTCACCGGCAGAGGAGGTTAGGTACTGTAGGTACTATGGTATTGATGTGGCGGCAGCGACCAGGGATTCCTCATGTAAACATGATCCAGACCGTTGTACAAGTGTCGCGTCAGAGCGGACCTGCGCGCATGCCGTCATCTGGTGCACGACCTCAAAGCATGCAGGTCGAGATAATGGCGGCGCTCCTCGAGGTATGCGCGCTGAGATTGCCGGCACGGTAAGGGGGGCGTCACATCTGCGTACAAATCTAACCGGTGATCTGGCCCGACGGTGACCTGTTAGATCAATCAGGCCAGCCCTGCCCGGTGGTAGGTTAGCGGTAGGCAGTCTACTATAGATACCGCGGATGGCGTCGGGCGCAGAAGTAGGTCAGACAACGCCAGTAGGTATCTATGTACACTTGAATGAGCACGCTGCTAGCGATTACGAGCAGGCAGGCATTTCATTTCGACGGGGTCTCAGGCCAACATGGAGATCTGAGCATTAACCAGACATGCATGCTGACCATGGTGCTCGCGCTATGTGAAGCCGCCTTCAAGGAAGGCAATGGTAGGTACCTACATACACGGTAAGTTTGGAAGCATGGTCGAAGGTTCGAAAATGATGTGCCGCCTTCAAGTCCTCCCTATTGTGCTGCAGGGGAAATTGGAAGCGCTTGGCGGCCATGGCCGGCGATGGCATGGGCCAGTTGGAACGCTCATCATTGCCCTGAAACGGCCATGTCGATCATGCAGTTCCGATCCGTGCCTTTGAATGAGCTGCAGGGCTGGGGTGTCGCTAGAAGTAGCCTGTGGAGCGCCTCGGACAGCCCAACGCCATGTAACGTTACCATGGGCTCAGGCACTCGACCGCGTACCCACTAGGTATACCAAGGTAGCTGCCGGTAGAGTGATGCAAGTCTCGGGGCCCCTTTGAGGATACGCAAAGTACCGAATAGCGATGGACAGGCGCGTCGTCAGGATGGATCGACTGCAGCCCAGATTCGATTGAGACATGATGCGTTGCGTCGCATTGCCGTGCATACATAGTACCTCCAGCCTAGCAGGTGTATACTATGTATAGGTAAGCGTTGTCAGGATCGCAACTTTGTTCATGGTGGCTGGCGCATGTATCATGTACGTGATACGACACGTGGTTGTCCATGGTGCAGCGAACGAGCAGGGCGTTTCGTCTAGGCCCAATGATCGACGGTAGCTAGGTGTGTACGTAGTAGGTGGTACATGGCTAGCCGCCGACGTGGGCCAAGGGGGCAGAAGGGATGGAGAGTAGGTAGACCGCCGACTGATACGAGAGCTTCTTGGAGTGAAGGAGTCTAGACTGGCCGAGCACGCACGTCCCGCTTTTGGCGGGTATTGTAACAGGGTAAGGTATTACGCAGCCCGACCCAAAAGAGACATGGCGCCGTCATCATGCACGGGGCATCGCGCAGCATCTGGCGGTGGCTGGAGCACACGTGACCGTCAGCGATACAATACAGCTGTGTCATCCCGTACCGTACCACACGATACCCTACCGTACCCTACAGCACACCCCGCACAGGCGATCGAGGCGTGCGACTGTGCAAGGACACGCACAAGGCCTCCACACCATCGGGATGTTCTAGATCGCCCTGGGCGCGAGCCTGCCGCAGCCTCCCACGCACGACTCCCAAGCCAACCATATCGCCGCCAGCGCCCGCAACCCTCGCATTCCTCTCCACCGCATTCCTCGCCTGCCCGCCGCCCGCCGCCCGTCGCCCGCTGCCACTCACTGCCGTCACGTCCGCCCGCGCCCACGCCTAGAGTACGCTCACGCCCATGTCCATGTCCGCATGCACTCTGGCCAGCCTCTGCAGCCTGTAGCCGGCTGCGTCTGCCAAGCGCCCTCCTCGTCCGTGACCCGCCAGCTGCCATCCGCCATCCGCCATCCGCCAGCTGCCAAACCTTGACACCACCCACCCCATTGGTAGTACCCATTCTCGATTGTCTTTGTCGCCTACAGCCCGCATAGGATGCTGAAAGATGGGGGAGACAACGGCTATCCCTCCTGATATAATCGAGCGCCAATCGCTGTGTCTCTCCCGCCCCATGCCCGGCATGGTCGTACAGCAAGGCGTCGATGGCTTCCGGCAAGAGCTGACCCGTGTCTTCGACCCCGCCGAGAGCAATGCCGCCGAGCAGCTCGTACAGCTCAAGGACCGTCTCCGCAAGGCCGACGACGACAGCTTCTGGGCTCAGCTCACCCAGGGCCTGGCCACCATTGTCGACGCCCAGTATGTCTTCGTCTCCAAGCGTATCCTCGCCGACGACAGAGACATCGCCGTCGAACTACCCCCTATCGGCGAGCCGGGCGCCTGCTTAATGGGCGAAGCCTTCTACATCAACGATGACCACGGCAACGGACCCGGCCATTTGCGGAACTTCAAGTACCACGCCTACCAATGCCCTTGCGCTTACATGAAACACGACAAGATCTTCATCATTCCCGAAAAACTAAACGACTTCATCCTTGATAACCCAAACGACCTCATCATCCCAGGAGAGGCTTTTCTAGGCGTGCCATTGTTCGCCGAAGGAAAATGCTTCGCTCACTTTGGCGCCATGTGGGGGAAAGGGGGGGCTGCGCGACGTGTGCTGAGCTGGACCTTCATGGAATTGATGTTTCATAGCTTGGAAGACATCATATTATCCAGGGTGTTGCAAGGCGCCGACTTTGCCAAATCAGCACAGCCTGTACGCAATGTCCAGCCTAAAATTGTACCCCATGAGGCGGTCTCCGTCGCGCAGTCGCTGAAACCCTACGCGAGGAGTCTTTCGCACGAGTTGCGGACGCCGATGCAGGGTGTCGTTGGCATGCTCGACGTCATGATGGCCAACTTGAAGGAGGCATCCGAATCGGTCCACGTCGACCCGCGAACTCGCGAGGTCTTTGAAACGCTCAAGGAGAATATCGAAGCCGTCCAAGGTGAGCCAGCCCTGCTGCGGCCTGCGTCCATTCCATCCAACACCCATGAGAAAAGCCTTGCTGACTCCGTTACAGACAGTTCCAGGCGCGCAGTAGAAGCTGCCGACAACGTGGTTCATGCTTATGATATGAACATGGGTGTGCCGGAATCCCCGCTTTCCCCCATGGACAAAACGCCTGACCAGTGGAACACATTTTGGCGCGAGATGCGACCAGATCTCCTGATGTCAGCCAGCACCATGCGCGCCCCCACCCGTGGAATCAAAAGACGGAGAGATGACGCTTCGTGGGTCGACAACACAGGCAAGACGCGTGTTGTACGACCGGTACGGCAGCGAGTTCGAGAATCCTTCTCCGAGGAGCCTCCACGGCGTACTTCGTTGTCATGCCCACCTACTTCCACGATGGCAGATATGCTTGACAAGACTTGCTCACACAATACCTCGCTCGGGAAGTGTGATTCAACCATATCCCCCATGTTCGCTTCCGAGCACTCCAAGGTGCCAGGGCTTAGACACACCAATCTGAGAGAGGTTCTGCAGTATGTCATCAATGACGCGCTGAAAGTCGGGGGTCGGCCAGATTCTGCCGTCGCTGCACCTACGGAGACGGGAGAGCGAATCGAGGTACAGACGCGCAGTTCCAGCGGCGATTCACATACTAAATGCATCGAATGGACCGTGTCGCCCGATGTGCCGGAGACGATCTTGATCGACGAGCGGGATCTGGCCAAGATGGTGTCTTGTCTCACACTCAACGCCATCAAGTTCACCCAAGATGGCCTCATCACCCTACGGGCGTCTCTCAGTGCCAAAGGCCGTTATATTGCCATCAATATCAAGGACTCGGGCTCGGGCATTCCGGCTGCCTTTTTGCCAAACTTGTTCAAGCCTTTTGCGCGCGAAGACAACTCCTTCTCCCGACAGAGCGAAGGCCTTGGCCTAGGCCTGATGGTGGCCAAGGGGATTGCGAGGAAACTTGGGGGTGATCTCTTCTGCCTGCGATCTCACGTAGCCGGGCCTGCTAGAGGATCCGAGTTCGAGATGCGAGTTCCCCTCACGCCAGGCGAGATTTGCAGTCGTCCTGCTACCCCTTTCGGATCGCCCACCCCATCCATCAAGTCTCGCATGTGTGTTGATGGCGAAGTGCCACGACTTGATCTCAACCGCGCGCCTGCCACACCTCCTTTGACAACAGATACGTTCAAGCATGATTCTGCGCCCATGGTTGTATTCCAGTCCGTGGCCCCTCTGGAGGATATTGGTCTTCCCACCCCTCGCCGAACCCTGTCGCCCCCCCGGCATCGCGCTGCCCGTGCTCTCTCCGCCGAGCGAGATTGCGTCCCTACCAATCTCGCTGCCGAGGTACCTCTGAACATCCTCGTTGTCGATGACAACGGGATCAACCGAAAGGTCCTGGTCAGCATGCTCGGACGGCTGGGCTATAAGAACATTGTCACGGCGTACAATGGCAACGATGCTGTGGAGGCGGTACGCACCAATGCTCTTGGCGGCAACGCTCCTCGATTCGACATGATTCTCATGGACCTTTGGATGCCGCTTTTGGATGGCTTCCAAGCCACCGAAGTCATTCTCAGCATGCAAGAACTCGATCAGAAGCCCACGGTGCTTGCCGTCAGCGCCGACATCACAGATGCGGCGCTGACCAAGGCGATGCAGAGTGGGATGAAGGGCTTCCTTACCAAACCATTTGTTGCCCGGGACATTGTCCGCTTGCTCCGTACGTATGGCACCAGCCAGTAGGGGCCCTTGGCTTGTCACGACGGCGAGGATTTGGTAGGTGCATGTATATATATCTATTTCTTTCGGATTACGACATTGGGCTGGCTGCACGACGGGGTGCCAGCATGTTTACGACGACAGCGATGCATACTTTTTTCGCCGAGTGGTTTTCCACTCCCTCGGCCTGGCTCGGCGTTTCAGACAGGGCACTTTTCTCGTCGCAGATGCCATGTTCACAATACCCTTTTGCTTTCTTATCCAGCTACTTGTTTGTTTTCTTCCCTTCTTGGTTGGCACGCCATGTAGGCCGCCCCATGTAGTAATGAATTAATTCACACCAGAACAACATAGACGCTTGTATATACAATGTAGCAGTAGGCTCTGATGGTGTCTTTCAGGAACCCATGTGCGTTGTGAGTGACGCAATCCAGACGGTTCCAAAGCCCCTCGCCCGCCGGATGCCTCCAAGCGGGCGGGGTTGTGCATTCAGTCCTCTTGTTGGCGAGGCATGGAGGGATGCATGCAGCACTGCAGCACCCTTCCCTCCAGACAGCCGTCCAGCCAAGAGGAATGAATGCACATGGCCACACTGTGCGAAAGATGCCACGCCACACCCGAAGCGTGGATGCGTGTGGGAGTCGTCTTGCATGGCTGGATGCATCTTCGGAAGCGGCTTAGTGCGGCTAGTGTGCGTCGGTGGGGTGGTGGCGGAAAGCTCCTAGCAACGGCGCGAGAGGACAGATAGTGAGTTTGCGCCCACGACTCTCTCTCTGTACCTACCATACGGCACCCATGGAGCGAGCCGAGTACGCTCACTCGACCGCAGAATACACACCACATAACGCGAATCGAATCGAATCGAATCGAATTGACACCACGCGACACGTATCCGCTGGTCACGGCCAGAAAGAGCATGGAGAATGCATACACACAGACGCCCGCTGAGGCGCTGAGGCATTTCGACGTTACCGAGGAGCGTGGGCTGTCGGAGCAGCAGGTGCACCGTCTGCGCGAGAAGCATGGCAGAAACGGTAGGTTGGACATGCGCCCGGCCATGGCGGCGGCATCGAGTGCTAATGCCGCCCGCAGCACTACCCGAAGACCCACCCACGCCCCTCTGGGAGCTCGTTCTCGAGCAGTTCAAGGACCAGCTCGTCATCATTCTGCTGGGATCGGCTGCCGTGTCGTTTGTCCTCGCGCTGTTTGAGCAGGACGAGGGCTGGACTGCCTTTGTGGACCCCGCGGTTGTACGTTTCCCGGCCTCCGCCGAGCGTGCTCGCCACACAGGACCAGGCTGCTGATAGAGCCCTCCAGATTCTCACCATCCTCATCCTCAACGCCGTTGTCGGCGTGTCGCAGGAAACCAGCGCCGAAAAGGCCATTGCCGCGCTGCAGGAGTACTCGGCCAACGAGGCAAAGGTGGTGCGCGACGGCCACATTACACGAGTCAAGGCCGACGAGCTGGTCCCCGGCGATGTCATCTCCGTCACCATTGGCGACCGCATCCCTGCCGACTGTCGCCTCCTGTCCATCCAGAGTAACAGCTTCAACGTCGACCAGTCCATCCTGACGGGGGAGAGCGAGAGCGTGCCCAAGGGTACCCGCGTCGTCGGCGATGCAAGCGCTGTCAAGCAGGATCAGGTCAACATGCTTTTCTCTGGCACAACCGTCGTCACGGGCCACGCCACGGCGCTCGTCGTCCTGACGGGCGCAAACACGGCTATTGGCGACATCCACGACAGCATTACGTCGCAAATTTCCCAACCCACGCCACTCAAGGAGAAGCTTAATGAATTTGGCGACCAGCTTGCAAAGGTCATCACCGTCATCTGCGTCCTCGTCTGGCTCATCAACTTCCGCAACTTCAGCGACCCCTCGCACGGCGGCTTAACCAAGGGCGCCATTTACTACCTCAAGATTGCCGTTTCGCTTGGTGTCGCTGCTATTCCCGAGGGTCTTGCCGTGGTCATTACCACATGCTTGGCGCTGGGAACCCGCAAGATGGCGGCGAGGAACGCCGTTGTGCGCAGTCTGCCGTCTGTCGAGACGCTGGGAAGCTGTAGTGTCATCTGCTCCGACAAGACGGGCACGCTGACCACGAACCAAATGAGTGTCAACAAGATGGTCTTCCTCAGTGAAGAAGGCACAGGCCTGGAGGTATTTGACATTGCTGGCACTAGCTTTGCCCCCGAGGGCCAGATTTCGCTGCGTGGCAAGACTGTCGAGAATCTGGCGGCGCAGTCTGATACTGTGCGCCAAATTTGCGAGGTCACTGCGCTCTGCAACGACGCGGCTCTGGAATACGACACTAAGAATGGCTCGTACAACCTCATTGGAGAGCCGACCGAGGGTGCGCTCCGTGTGCTCGTCGAGAAGGTGGGCACGCCTGATGTGAATGTCAACGCCAGCCGCACCAGCGCTTCGCCTGAAGACCGTTTGGATTACGCTACCAAGCACTACAACCGCCAGAACGAACGTCTGGCCACCTACGAATTCTCTCGCGATCGCAAGAGCATGTCTGTCTTGGTCAAGAGCGGCAACTCGCAGAAGCTATTGGTCAAGGGTGCGCCAGAGTCCATTATCGAGCGCTGCACAAATGTCGTTGTTGGCAAAAATGGCAAAAAAGTGCCTCTGAACAAGCAACTCGCCACGCTCATCAATAAAGAAATTATCGAATTCGGTAACCAAGGTCTACGTGTCATTGCCATTGCATCAGTCGAAGACATTGGCACGCATCCTCTCCTCGGCAAGGCCAAGACTACTCAGGACTACTCGCAACTTGAGCAGAAGATGACGCTTGTCGGTCTTGTTGCCATGTTGGATCCCCCTCGTCCCGAGGTACGTGGCTCGATTGCCAAATGCCGCTCAGCTGGCATCCGCGTCGTCGTCATCACCGGTGACAACCAAAACACTGCTGAAGCCATTTGCCGCTCCATTGGTGTCTTTGGACCAGACGAAGACCTCACTGGAAAATCCTACACCGGCCGGCAGTTCGACTCGCTCAGTGAATCAGAGAAGATGCACGCCGCGAAGCATGCCTCGCTCTTCTCCCGCACCGAGCCCACGCACAAGTCCAAGCTGGTTGATCTCCTCCAGCAAGCCGGTGAAGTTGTCGCTATGACGGGCGACGGCGTCAATGATGCGCCTGCGCTCAAAAAGGCAGACATTGGCGTAGCTATGGGTTCTGGAACTGACGTTGCCAAGCTCGCTGCCGACATGGTCCTCGTCGACGATAACTTTGCCACCATCGAAGGCGCGGTCGAGGAGGGCCGCTCCATCTATAATAACACGCAACAATTCATCCGGTACCTCATTTCGTCCAACATTGGCGAGGTCGTTTCAATCTTCTTAACCGCAGCCATGGGTATGCCCGAGGCGCTCATTCCTGTGCAACTCCTCTGGGTTAACCTCGTCACCGACGGCCTGCCTGCAACCGCGCTCAGTTTCAACCCAGCCGACCACGACATCATGAGGCGGCAGCCGCGCAAGCGCGACGAGCCGCTCATCAGCGGCTGGCTTTTTTTCCGCTATATGGTCATTGGTACATACGTCGGGGCTGCCACCGTCGGCGGCTACGCCTGGTGGTTCCTCTTCAACGCCAACGGACCGCAAATATCCTTTTACCAACTCCGCCACTTCCACAGCTGTGTGGCGCAATTTCCTGAAATCGGGTGCGGAATGTTTGGTAATGCGTATGCGCAGGCTGCGTCGACGGTCAGCCTCAGCATTCTTGTTGTCATTGAGATGCTGAATGCCATGAATGCGCTGAGCAGTAGCGAGAGTCTGCTCACGCTGCCGCTATGGCGCAATATGATGCTTGTATGGGCGATTTGCTTGTCCATGGCGCTGCATTTTGCGCTGCTCTATGTGCCGTTTTTGCAGGGCTTGTTCAGTGTGGTGCCGCTTGGGGTGGGCGAGTGGAAGGCGGTCATGGCGATCAGTACGCCGATTCTGTGAGTTTGGGTTTTTCCTTGTCCTCTTTCTCGTTTTTGGCTTGTTGGGGCTGGAAATGCATGTTGCTAACCACCCATCTCTCGTTAGTGTCATTGACGAAGTACTCAAGCTCGCTGAACGTACATGGTTCATTCAAAAGGGGAACGAGAGCTTGAATGCGAAACAGGGCGCAAGAAGAATCAAGAAGGAATGATTTGGTATGTCTATGTGCCAGGTCGGGCCCTGTACGCATCGTAGCGTGCTAGGCCGGGCTACCGTATGCTACAATGTACTGTATGGTGATCTATAGACCGCGTTGAAAATAGAGTAGAATCTATCGCACGGGTTTTCTTCCTCGATAGCTACCCCAAGGACAGCGCATCCATGAAAAAAAAAAATCCGGCGTGCTGCCGACGGTGAAGGTGACTCGTGCCGTGCATGCTAGCAAACGGGCAAGTCCAGAGAGACACAAACTTGTCTGGTGTACAGCATAACGAGTGTACACTCTCTAACTTTCCGTTAGGTGGATGATAGACCGACGGGTCTGCCCTCGCAAAACAGCACGATGCTGAAGTGCGCGCTGTGCACAAGCCCATAGTACCACGCGGTGAAGTCACCGGAGGCACTCGAAGCAAAAAGTCGTCGGTGATGGCAGATCAGTCCGAATGGTTCCGTACGCACCAGCGAGGCAATCGAGAGAGGGCATCCAAACGATGCGCTATGCCCCGAATGCCACACCGGCGGAAGCGAGGCGGTGCGGAGGGGATAAAGACAAGACGGGCAGTTGGTGGAGAGGAGGGCACGAAGTGGACGATGGGGGAGTGAGTGGACCCAAGATGGCGAGAGAGGATATGACAGTGAATGACCAGGTCAACCAGGCATTCGCCTCCGTCATCATCTGCCGTCGTCATCTGCATGGAACTTGAAACTCGTGATGGAGTACTTCTCTACAACTGGACACATTGGCGCGTTTACCTTGTTCGATTCCTCCTAAGAATGAACCCTCTCTGTATACCCGCCGACATCGGTTTCCTTCCCGTATTCTGTTAACATGATCTCGTACTTCATCAACGTAAATGCTTCTCCTGTCGGATGGGAAAAAACGCAAAATTCCAGCGCAAGGATACATCTTTTCTGCAGATACCGGCGGCAAACGTATTTCTTGTCATCCACAAGAATGCTAATATCAACAGCCTCGTGAGACATTCCGTGCGCCTCGAGGAATTTCGCACCTTGGACAAAGTCTGTGCCAGTAGGATGTGCGTATTTGCACTTGGACGGATGACGGGTGCACTTTCGGCGTAAATACCATAGACATACGGCCTGGGTAGCCTTGCGCTTTTTTGTCTTGTTGTGTTCGTGTGTGGCTTCATCGCCGGATTCAGCATCGTTGGCAGCCTCTATTTACAAGGGTTTGCCTCGCTTGATAGGATGAAGCAGCCTTTCTGCCGCCGACACTTTTAAATAGCATTCCCTAGATATATCAGTGAGCTGTGTGGCAACGTCGATAATCCAACCAAGCACTTACTCCTCCTCGTCGCTGTCGTGTGTTATCTGGGATCGCGTGCGGCTGCTGACAAGGTTGCTTTTCGGGTACATGTGGAGACGTCGGGTGGGTTGGGTGGTTCTTCTGCTTCTCTGGTACGCGTCCAGGTGATTGATTCTCCCCTTCAAGCGCTAGCAGCCTGAACTGGACGACTTGCGGTGGGCCTTGGTCAATAGCTGGTGCAGACTTGTAGTGACTTCGCAGTTTATAACGTGGTTGCTTGTCATCTACAGCTACCGTTTCCAGCCTAGCCCCGGGCAGTGACTTGGCCCTCCAGCCAGTTTGTCCACCTAAAAGAAGTCGAGGTCGTGGTGGAAGAGCAGCAGATGGCCTTGGGAGGAGTTTCTCAGAGGAGGAAGCAAAGCCATGCCGCGGTGGTAGTGGGTGCATGGCCATGGTTGGGAATATCCGGAATGACAAACGAAGCCAGAAATGGTAGTTGGTAGCGCCCTGACAAGAACAGAAGATTTGATCAAAGCCGTGAATGTGGGTCAGGGACGTACGTGACGGGAGAGGAGATTTCAGGACAAAGGTGTTAAGGTGAAGGCAAAGCTCGTGCGTCAGTGCAAACAAGCCTGTCTCGAACCAAGCACTATAGTACCGCCCATCGACCCAATCTGCAGCTACAACACTCCCCATCGACCCAATCTGCAGCTATGAACTCAAACTTTGATCCCAACAGCTATTCAACACCAGGCGGCTGCAAGCGACTTGCCGCGAAGCTCAAACAGCTCGAAGCCGACCCGTCCAAACAAGAATGCACGCGAATTATCCGCGCTATCCATACCCAGCTTCTCGACTCCATAATCAGCGTCGAAAAAAAACGGACAGGGACCTCAATGATTAAATCGAAGTTCTCACAAACTACTGCAAAACGTTGGCGACGGATAGACACGACTATACAAGGAGAGAAGAGATACAGACCAAGGATCTCATCTATACAAAAGAAGTTGCCAGGTAGAAAACCGCAGAGGCGTGGATGCTGCACCATTACGCAGCTGATTGCTTGAGCGAGGTCGGCCAGCTGAAGCGTGACATTGCAAAACTACAGAAGTTGGGCGGATATTCACCATTTTCGAAGTTGTCTCATCTTCCTAGACAGCTCGAATCCTCGCAAGATTCCGCGAACACTATTCTCGAAAAACACAAGTCTTATACAGTCCCATCATCAGCTGTGTCTTTGTCTGCCGACGTTGTTTGTCCGCCAGCACTGCATTGCTCCGATTCGCACAAGGCAGACAAGCCGACTCATCTGGGAGATCCCTCGTAAGCATGAACAAGCCTGGGCTTCAATTTGTGTTGCCTACTCCAGCCCTCCTCGTTGCGATTCCTAGAAAGAATATTTCAGTAAGAATGTCGAAAGAGGTTAAAGGTACTTACGTATCATCGACTCGGCACCTCTTGGTCCCGGAGAATGTATCCTGATAATGCAGCGAGAGCTTTGCCACTTGCGCTTCCAGAACCGCATTCTTAGCCCTCTCCTCGGTAAGCTCACTAAGGTGACTTTTTGTTCGCTGGCGGCATCGAGCTGGGAATGGGCGGCATCAAGCTTGATATGAGCGGCACCAAGCTGGATACGAGCTTGAACGATCTGATTACGAGCTATACGGAGCTCGGTATGAGCTGTATCAAGCTGGGTTTGCGCTGTATCGAAGCGGGACAAGGTTTCATCGGCAAAGGCCTGCGATTCCGTAGCGCTCCTGCGAGCAAGACGAGCACTTGTCGTGAGCCTTTCGACTTGGAGCGTCATGTCTCGAGCTTCAAACATGCAATTGACCATTTCCTTCTCCATGGCGCGAACCGCAGTCGTGTTTTCTAGCATTCTTTGCGTCGTGAATGTTCTGCAAGACGTTGCGTTGACGGTCCTTGACATGCAATTCTCTTTTCACGTTCTCCATGTCAGCGATGGACGGAAGACAGGCGCCCGGGCCCTCCATGATGTGAGGATTGCTGATGAAGATGGTACTGTCGTTCGCGGTGGTGGTGAGATGGCGAGCGCCGAGAATGTATGTGAGCGTGATGGAGAGGAGACCGATCAAAAGGCCCAAGCTCTGAAATCCACGGTGAAACAGGCTATCACGTGAGCAATTTGCGTCACAAACGCGCCCCAAGCCTTTACCTTCACCTGCCTGCCACGGCTGCCTTGCGCTCCGACCACACAAGCGGTCACGTGAGGGCCGCCAGCCTGCAACATACAAACCGGCCGCCGCCCTCCCTCCCTGTTTCTTTCTCCTCCATCCTCCACGAGCTCCACTGCCACCTCCTCGCATGCACATGAGCCGCCGCCTCCCCTCTTCTACTCTTTATCCCCGCTCCTCCGTCCACACCGTCCTCGCTCAGCGCCAGAATGCCGCCTTCACAGGCGGCATTAACTGGCTGGGCTTCCAGCGTAGTTCTGGCACAGCTTCGCCGAGCGGACCTTTCCTATCTGGGGCTTTTTGGTCTCAGCTCTATGCGAGGTTTGCGCGGTGATTCTTGGGCCACGACTGCGGTGAGTTGGAGCTCGTTCATCGTGGATATTGTATTCACCGGCCGGTCTGTGTCTCGTCACCCGACCGTATTTCGATACGAATCGGGTGGAGCGCCACTCGGGCGCAGTTACACGCTCAACTGAGCTATTGGTACTGCGAGGGCATGTTCACGGTGCGAGATTTCATTTTAAGCTAGGGAATGCATGCCCGCCTGTATGTCATGCATCAGCGGGGTCCTCGGGCCTTGTCTGGACTTCGGTCACTGTTTTCCTTTTCATTGAACAGGCTGTCCTTGTGGCGCGGTTCGAGGAAGAAGGGTTGGATGGTGCATTTTCCATGGAGTGGATACAGATGGAGGGATTGAATGCCACTGGTGAAGCAGAACCCACAGGAAAAATTTGTCAGGACTACCTATCGAGGAAATATGGAAAATCTCTCACCATCGCTCGTCTTAGCCGTCTTCGGGACGGCCCAGACCATGCGCATGCGATACTTCCCTAATGTCCTTTGTCTCGATGCGACCCATGCCCGGGTACTTGTCATGCCGGTCTATCAAGCTGTTGACGGTGGTCACGCCGTAGAGATGACTGCTGCTTTCCTCGCTACTAACGGTTTTGACTTGGGAGAGTGCATACTTGTCCAAGACGTCTCGCTCCGGGAAGGACGTGACCTCTCCGCCGTGCTCATCAATGACCTGCATATCCGACGTGTCTTTGTCGACAGAGGGTCTTCGGATGCGAGATTCGAGATCAAGGGGCCCATGTGCATCTGGGATCGCGCTCAAAGACTTGGAGCGCACCGGCTCGAGAGCATTGCTGTCGTCTGGTGCAGGCACTTCGGGCGGAACGGCCTCGCCTTCGGAGAGGGAGCGAGTCGGGTCGGCAGCCCCATCGGGACCGGGCGTGCTCTTCGAGCGCTGTTTTTCGACGTTCTTGGAGCTCTTGGACCAGGATTTGATCTTGAACGCCGACAGCCAACCCGGCCGCTTCTCTTTGCCAGCAGGACCGTCACAGGCTCGCTCCGCAGAGAGCTGGAGATGCGTTTTCTCTGCCGCAGGTGCATGCAGTGGGGCGGAGCGGATATCGTAGTCCGATTTGCGCCGTCCCCCCGCTGGGCCATCCGTGGGCACAAGGCCTAGGCTTGCACGACGGTTGGCCAGGCTTGCCTCCTTGAGCTCCTCATGGATGTACTGCAGGGCAGAGTCGACGACCTCAATGTACTCGGGGTAATCCACCACACACGCTTCGCGGATGAGTCGTAGTTTCTCCCAGTCTTGCTGCACAGCGGGACCGGTAGGATCGGGATGCCAGGCCATGCATCGAATGTCGGAACGTATGCCACGGTCGATTTGCTCTTTCACATCCATAAGTTCAATCAGCGCGTCAACTTCGGTGCGTACCGTGGCGACAAAGCGGCTGAAGCGTGCGCCATCTTTGACTACCCAGTGATTGGTTGCCATGCTCGCGTTGCGTTTAATGCTAGCTCGCGTGCCCGTTTGCCGGAGAAGGTCTTGGAGCAGCACATATTTCTCACGGAAGCCCTCGAGACGGTTCGTGTCTAGGGCGGGATATTCGAGCCGGGAAAAGCTTTTTGGGCTCTTCATACCGTATGTGGTCATCAGCTCGTCTCGTGTCATGTGCGAGGGTCGGCCTGCGATCTCATGGAGCGATCTGCGGATTTTTGCATTGATGACCTCTCCGTCGAGCTTGACATCTCGAACGCCAAAGTTGACCGGCAGGTACGGGTCTGGATTCGTGATTCCTGGGCGACTGGGAATCATGTGACGAGCAATTGTTGCTGGCGGAGCGGTTATGCCGACGGCATCGCCAAAGATAAGGAGTCTGCCCTGCTGCAGCCCCAATTTCGCCAGCGCCACCTTTTGCGCATGGTCGTTGTCCTTGGAAGGGTGGATTAGATTGAAGGCCTCTACGCAAGTGCTGAACTGTGTCGCGAGAGAAAAGACATCGGTGAGAACCTGGGCCTTTGTTTTTGCCGGCGATGCTCCCTCGATGGTCTCGACGGCGCTTTTATCGGCCATGATGGCGGGCGGGGCAGGCGCAGTGCGCAGCTAGGTAGGTAGTTCGTGATCACCAGGCTGCGACCGAGACAGTGAGGAAGACAACGAGCATGGAGTAGAGGAAGAGGAAGAGTGGCAGGAGAAAGGCGTCGCGATGCATTATTGCTTCCCTGTGCGCATGACGTCGAAAAGCTGGTGGAATCATCTGTGGCGCAGCTTCCTCCTGCACGAAGGGGGAGCGGGGCACGCTTGCTACGGCAGACTTGGTAACGGCGGCTGATAAGCATTTCCATTACATGATGACCGTTTTCCCTGTGATGTCTGGTAGACACATTGTTGCGCCACGTGCACCTGGCAAATGGTGTTTTTTTTTTTTTGAAAAAGATGAGGAAAATTTTGAAAAAGAAAAGGAAAATACCTAACCCATTTTTACTCCGGGGGGGGAATCAACACGGGACTTGGAGTTGCAGGGAACACGCTGTACCTGGGTACCATACCTACTCCACTCGCTGGCTTCCACCGAGATGCCTCGTCTACTATGGTCTATGCCAGAAGTAAT
>Ga0182211_1000251_pt1 | contig 16980 bp, 15 predicted proteins | sample G5R1MG_20_FD_129660 | JGI IMG/M metagenome (GOLD analysis project Ga0182211, IMG submission 129660) | Switchgrass phyllosphere microbial communities from Michigan, USA - G5R2_MAIN_03OCT2016_LD1 MG | ecosystem: Host-associated > Plants > Phyllosphere > Phylloplane/Leaf | place: USA: Michigan... | reverse complement strand
CATTTGAACGTTGTTTCCCAGGTAAGAATTTTGGAACGTCATTGCTGAAGAGGGAGTGAGGCGAACGCAGTGGACATGCTGCGCACTCGACCGCCCTGGACACTCTCATTGTACCTTACTCTACGATACCTCTTTCAAATAAAATCCCCGTCACCAAATCCACCAAACGGATTTGGCGGTCGTCCCCCAGGCCCTCCACCACCAGGGAATCGTGGGCCAGGTCCACGATTATCTCTCAACGAATCACCAGGGCCGATGGGATCGTAGCGTGCGCCAGGGGGAGCCATGGGATCAAAACTTCCATGGTCGCCTTGACCGCGGAACAGCGGGTCGTCGAAAGTAGGGTGCATGCCGCCTCCAAAGCCCCCGGGTCGTGGTAGTCCTCCGCCAAGATGCGGTCGTAGGGGATCATTTGGTCCAAGGCCTTGTGGATATAGGTCATCATGGCCGATGCCAAAGGGGTTTCGGTTGTCGCGAAGTCCCCCTCTTGGTCTATTGAGGTCGTAGTCGTCCTCGAAGCCGGGCATAGGTTCTGGAAGCGGCCTACCTGGCTGTGGACGTGGAGCCAGAGGATCGTTGAACGGGTAAGGTCGGGCTGGTTCAGGGTCGTTTGCGGGCCGTCGTGGTTCTGGGGCTTCGCCTCTTTGCGGATATGGTTGATCGGACGTGGGTGTGCGTTTTCGTTCCTCATTCCCCTCTTCATAGCCTGGCTTGTGAAGACTTGGGGCCAGTTTTTGGATGACTGAGATCTTCAGCAGCGAGCCTAGATCATCCAGACGTCCCACTGATATGAAGAGATCTTGCATCTTCTGTGCCTTGTCCTCTGTCGATGCGTTCTCTGCTATGCTGAGGGGTAGCTGAGACTCAGAGAGGTAGTCTTTCGTTGTGACATCGAAATGGGTCGTCTTGTCGTCGCCGACGGCGAGGGCGTATATGACCGCCTTGCCGCCTAGTCTGCTTACCTTGACGAGATATTCCATGGCAGACTGCGCGTGCGCATAGCGGAAGGCGTAAGACGATGAGGCGTTCCATATTTCTGGCAGAGACTGAGGGTCTTCTGCGTCTGTATAGGCTGCTGTGAGTTGCTATGTATTTGGAAACGACGATATAGTAGTAGGTGGCGTCACGCGAAGGTCGTACCTATCTTCTCGTCTTCGCCTAAACCGATGAGTCTGAATCCTACTGCTGTCATGCCTGCGTTGACCGCGAGTGCAATTGCTTCGGTAGGACTCTTCAACTGCGGACCCTTGCCCTTTGGGAGACATGTTGCCATGAACAGCGAGAGCGAAGCCGCGCTCAGCGGGTTCCCGGTGGTGCGACCGTCAACCATGGTTGCGAGGTCACTGTAAGACAAACGCGGTCGAAAGGTCAGCAGTGGGCGCGGATGTGAAATTTGATGAGTGCCGGTGAGTGAGGTTTGGTCCAAGTAGTCAACTTTGTCACGCCAATGAGGTCAGAGGCGGGGGTGTGGGGCCTGTCAGTGACAGCCTTGCAGCGCGATTGATAGGACGTTCAACCAATATCAATCAATCAATCAACCATGCAGCGCGACCGAGAGCCTACCGCCTCTAACGAATTTACTATCAACCCACGCCCCTATCACGCCATAAGTCGATACTGATAATCAGTGCAGGCTGTGGTCGCTGCATATGGATGCAGTGGCTTACGTGAAGATCGAGGATAGCATTAGGTACGTAAGAGGAAAAAGTTCTAGCCATAGGGAATCGGATGAGATCAAAGTAACGCCATGATAATGCTGAAGCGCAAAGGGCAGATGAGTGAAAAGATACAATCAGGCCGCCCGCATGCTCAACCTTGAAAACTATTCAGACACGTCGTGCGAGTGGCTCGATACGAGCTCATTGGGTTCAAGCAGACTGCCGACGTTAGCAGGGCTTCAATCTGACCAGTACGATGGTACTTACGAGTATTGCTTATGTAGCACTCCCTCACCTCCTTTCTCAAGATCGACATCAAAGACGTAGTAGTTTCCTTCGCTCGTGACAATCATGATCTGAGGGCCGTTGTTACTGAGAGCAACCACCGTCCGCACAGGCCCTGACGCAGAGCTGTTGATCGATCGCGGGATCTTTACCCATGCAAAGTCGCGGGAAGGCTCCCAGATTTCGGATACCGCGTTGGGCAGATAGCCGCCAACAGTAGCCGCAAATGATTTGCTCACATTTTGGGAAGTCTGCCTTATCATGCTGGCGAAAGTCGGGCTTATGGGTTTGCGCTCTGATGGCGTGATATCAGCTGTGCTGGCGCCATATTCATCCAGATTCTCATCGCTGGCTCTGCTATTGCTTCGTTGGCGAGACGCAGATAGGGGTCTATTCGGACCTGAGGATATGCTGTTACTCCGCCCCTTATTCGAGTCGCCAAGGCGAAAGATATGGACAGTCTCCGTCGCCGAAGACACACTGAGCAGGGTGGATGTCGAGTTGAAAGACATGCTGAATATCCTAGCAGGTATGGAACCTCGTCGGAACTGATATAGCTTCTGTGCATCCGGTATCGAGAAGACACGAATGATGGTACCTTTCTCCGACGCCGTTGCTAGCAAGGTGCCTTCGTTGTTCAGTGCAATGCAAGAGAGGGGTGAGTTATGCGCCTCGATGACGTTTACAGCTTCCATCTTTGTAGCATCGTAGATTAGGACTTCTCCGCTCGTCGGTGTAGTGTGATCGGACTTGGGTGGTGCGTGTGATGGCGGTTGGAACGTGACAGGAGCGGCTTTGGTCGGTAACGGGTATATGATGTAGTTGTTTTCAGAGGACGCGGACAAGGCGCATATGGCTGCGATTTCTTAGCAAATGTTCAAGGAAGAGTCGCGATGGCGGCGCACCATGTGGATTGGGCGAAGTCTTCTCGGTCTTGAGCATCTGCATGTTACTGATGTCGTATATGTACAACTCAGACTCCAGCACTACTACGAGACGCTTTCGGTTCAAGCGCATTGCCAAAATGGCAGTACGAAACGTCATTTCGCATATTGTCGAGTGTCTCTTGATGCGGTCAACGACTGTCTGCACAGCGTGGGGCATGAACGGACCTTGGTATTCTGTATTCGGAGCACGCGCGGCGACAACGTCAACGCGACCAAAGAGGTGGAAAAAAGCATCTCCAGGCTGGAGACATCGCCCTCGTGCGACTCCGACTGCTTATTGAAGGGATCCGTCGTGTATATGCGATAGCCATTCGTGGTACCTGGTCCTGCGGTAAGTCGTGCCCTCTAGAGATGGAGACTAACCGTACCGACGCCCAGATGGCTGTGATCCTGGTTGAATGTCACGAAATTCATATTTGTCATGTGCGCCAAGTATTCAACGAGTGAGAGGGAGGATCATGCGGTATCGCGAGTGATGGTGGAGCGAAACTATCAGCCGCCGTCCGCAAACCGGGTGAGAGACGGGTAACGTCGTGTTTAGGCGCTTGCGATTCAGATTCGAACAGCGATACGAACGACATAGATTTGCATGGTGTGTCCGGCGCGGGCTGCGATCCAGGGCGTGATGTCTGCAGGTCACGGCGTCTGCCTGGGCCTGGTGGGTGCAGGGATCAGCCGGCTCCCGCTAACCCCGCGTGGCTGTTGTGGCTGTCGTGTGGCTTCTGTGGCTGTTCCTGTGGCTGACGTCGCCAAGACTCTCTTTCGTCCTTGTCCTGCGACAAATTGGGACTTTGCAGACAATGTCCAACAACGCGGATATGCGGCCTAAGCAAAGTGCTCCGGAGCGCAAAGCCCGACAGAAGACCAGACGAGAGAAGCGGGATGCCGACATCATGCATGTAAGGACAGACTTCCCTTCTGGCGCAAGCCTTTGAACGATGATGAATTGACGAGCGGGTTCAGACGAATGATAGTAGCATAGTCTCTAAAAGAAGTGTTTCGAAGCTGTATCTGAAGAGTGAGCCGGACTTCTACGAGCCTTTCGCGCCAAATTTTGTGCGACGGAACCCGCTCATCAATCGTGGCTACTGGCTACGTATGCATGCAATCGAGCAAGTGGTTCGTCGGTTTCTCGAGGAAGACAATGCCATGAAAAAAGTTGTCGTAAACCTGGGGTGCGGATAGTGAGTAAGATATTCGACACCGAGAGCGGTTCTGGAAATATGCACTTACATCAGGAAGCGATCCGTTGCCCTTTCAATTCTGGCACAGATATGAGCATCTCGGTCAACAAGCTACTTTTGTCGACGTTGATTATCCACAGCTCATTGAAGAAAAGAGAGATCGTATGCTCACCAACAAGCTCCTTCGCGACGCTCTCCTCAACACGACGCTACGGTCTTCCGAACCACCTGTGTATCTTCGCAGTGGCAAGTACATAGCCGTCGGCTGTGATTTGAAGGACCTAAAATCCCTGGAAAGCGTGTTGAGAACAGAGTTCAACGCGTGCAACACTTGTTTTCTCTTCGTAGCCGAAGTTTCTGTAACATACATGCCAGTCAACGACGCCGATGCCCTCATACGATGGGCTAGCACGCTTGAACATGGTATGCTTGCCTTGAAACCCTTCTTTGTTTCGGAGATGAGATAAATGGCTGATAAATGGCAGCCCGCTTCTGTATTTTGGAGCAGTATCTCCCTCAGGGTCCAAAGCATCCCTTTGCCCAGACCATGCTATCACATTTCGAAAAGCTGAAGACGTCAATTAAGGCGGTTGAGCTGTACTCGTCGCTATCGGATCAGTCGAGCCGCTTTCTCAATGCTGGCTGGCCGACACTGATAATGGCTCGCAATCTGTGGGACATATGGTCAGACGATAATTTCACCCCGCCAGATGTTCGACGTGAATTAGACGTCATTGAGCCATTTGATGAGTGGGAAGAATTTGCGCTATTTGGTGGCCATTACTTCCTACTCGTTGCATCGAATGCGGAGGAAACGGGATCAACTAAGACGTGCCAGGGGCCGACAGCTTCCATGGATGGCTGCATGACAATGCTCGATGCGGAGTCCATTACTATGCATTCTTGGGAAAACTCGGGTGACGGTCAACTGACGCCAAGACGTTTTACTGCTGCATTTGCATCAGGCAAAGATACAGTTGTTACCCACGGCGGCCAAGGAACAAGAGCCCGTCTTTCAGACAGTAATTTCCTACAGAGGGAGAATTGTATCGGCACGATAATTGACTCGCCATTGGCAGATGCACGCATGTGCCATACCATCACATCATTGTGCGATACGGAAGCCCTGTTGGTCGGTGGCCGGGGGTCACCAGCACAGGCTTTTGCCGATTGCTGGCATATTCAAAATGGAATCTGGGCCAAGGTAGATGACCTTGCGATAGCTCGCTACAGACATAGTGCCGTCTCCGTTGTACTCGGCGGAGAGGTTCCGGAGCGAGGTGTTCTAGTCTCAGGCGGCAGATCGAGTGACGGTACAGCACTTGATGATTGCATTTTGTGGACAGCCGCCGACGGCTGGCGCAATGTGCCCGTTGACGGTCCACGACCGCCAGCCCGTTTTGGCGCCGCAATGGCTGCGATGACATCCGCACAGGATCGTCATGGGAGTTGGGGACTGCTGATCGGTGGCATCGGCGCAGACGGCACAGTCATGAAGGACTTATGGGAATGGTCCATTCATGGCACACCGACAACGCGAATAGCTTTTACGGACCGTACCAAGGATATTCGCTGCTGTGCATCCAGCCTTGCATACGCGCGCATAGGTGCCAGTTTGGTACCTTGGGGCGACTCGCTCATCATGATTGGAGGACTCACAGCGAGTGGTATTCACAGTCTGGCTGAGGATTTTCTGATCCTGAAGCCTAGCGACCAGGGAGTCACAGTGCAATACCCTATCATGCAGCTGCCTTCAACATGGCCCTTGCTTGTAGGCATGGGCACGGCTGCCGTCTCTCGAAATGAGGTTGTCATTGGAGGCGGAGGTGCAGTGTGCTTTTCCATGGGGAGTTTCTGGAATAAACATAATTTCACCATCACTCGCCCTTTGCAAGGGTCAAGGCCGTGGCGTTGTCTGCCACCCCAGACCAGCGGCTCCGCACAAGCGAAGACGATTGAAACGACTCGTGGAAAACGGCAGGGCAAAACGAAGAAATTCCCCAGTGTCAGGATCACAGAGATACCCAGAGTCGAGGTGAAATCAGCCGAGGCTTTTGCTCAGCTCGTCGCTATTTCGAAGCCAGCCATCATCTACGGGCTCGACATAGGCCCGTGCACTGACCTCTGGACGCTGGACTACCTCAAAGAAAAGATTGGTGAGGATCGAGAGATTGTCATACATGACTGTTCATCGGACCGAATGACCTTCAAGGACAAAAACTTTCAATATGTCAAGCAGCCCGTTGCAACCTTTCTCGATAACATAGCGCAGGGCTCGCAGTCTTACCTCCGCGCTATATCTTCCAGTCAGCCAAACAAACTTCCGACCAAGCTAGAAGAGGACTTCCCAACAATCGCCTCCGATTTCAGATTACCGGAGGCATTTGACCTGGTCAAGGCCAACTACCACAGCTCGCCTCTTCGCATATCTGGACCTGTGTCCCTTTGGCTGCATTACGATGTCTTGTCAAACGTGCTGTGTCAAGTGAAGGGCTCAAAAACATTGCACTTGTATCCGCCATCCGACGTGAAATATCTCAATTTCCCACCCGGAGGCTCCAGTTCCAATACTGACATGTTAACCTCTAACGATCCCAAGTTACGGTACACGCACCCACATGTCGCACGCCTCCAGCCAGGCGATATCCTCTTCATACCGCCAATGTGGAGCCATACGGCAACTCCAGAAAATGGCGTGAGTGTTGCAGTCAATGTATTTTGGCGTGGCCTAGACAAGGGCTATGCAGCGGGCAAGGACGTCTACGGCAATCGGGATCTACAGGCGTATGAAAACGGCAGGCGAGACGTCGAGAAGATTCTTAAAGCATTCCGGGACATTCCAGCAGATATTGCAAAGTTCTATCTGGATAGACTGGCAGGCGAGATTCAAGAGAAGGCTGATAATCTTGATGTCAAGGAGAGGGCTAGTAAGAAGCCGGTTGAGTGATTGCTGGTGATTGCTGGTGATTGCTGGTGATTGCTGGTGCTCCAGTATGGGAGACGAAGGGGAAAGTTTATGCATGGTAGCTATGTATAAGCTATGATATCAGATCAGATCTGATCACATGAGAATAAGATCTTCTAGATTTGCACGAGCATCTGATCCAAACCACTTGGCAGTGGAATACCGGTGCATGAAACAAATGGTATATAGGATAGATAGGGGCTGCACCGCTCATGAGCCTTCATCATCTTCACCATCAATGCCAGTCCCAAATCTCATTCCATCGTCTCTCGTCCAACTCGACCGGTCCGTCAAACCTGCCGAATCGAGGTGGCCCAGTGCCCGGCTCCGGTAAACACACCCACTCTCTAATGCACCCAGGCACTTCATGCCGACTATGGCTCACGCACAACAGTGCCTGGTGGTCTTGCAGCCCCGGTACAACAACCGCACCCTGCCTCGCGGCTTCGCTTCCGACAGGGGTTGGCCCTGCCTCTGTGTAGCGCAGTTCCATCGCCTGTCCACGACTAAGGAAGAGTAGACATTTGTCACGCACCCGGTCGTCCATACCGCTGAACGCTTCGTCTAAGATGACAATGTCGGGGGCAGAAATGGTTGCACGGAGGAAGAGGAGGACGCGTTGTGCTGAAAAGGATACTTCGCCGAAAAGTGTTTTGGCCGCCCAAGTTACGCTGCGATCCTCTGCTTGCAAAGTCGGGGTCTCGTGCAGAGGATTAAGCTCGGCTTCGAACCAGCGGAGACAAGCTTCTACACGTTGCTTTGCTTTGGCATCTAGTCGTGGTTCGGTGATTGGGGTATCACTCCATGCGCTCTCGAGTGCCGTGCGAAGCGTCAGTCTCTTTGGGAAAAGAGCGTGTACCTCTGGTGATGCGTGGCCCATGCGCGACTGGATATCGAAGATTGTAATTCCAGGTACGCCAGGCTGTGGTAGTCTTGATCGTTGAAAGAGTTTGATAGGTGCAGAGTAGGTTTGAGGATGGTCCGACGTGACGAGGCTGAGCAGAGTCGTCTTCCCAGAGCCGTTGGCACCAAAGATTCCCCAGCGTTGCCCACGGTGTACATTCCAGTATAATCCTTCCTTTGGGGATCCGTTGGTGGCCTGTTGCCAGTCTCCCAGGACAGAATTTTTTCCATATGAGATACGTACGCCCTTCATCTCGACAATTGGCTCACCGATGGGCATTTGGATGACGTCGGACTTCTCGTAACCATCCCGACTTAAGCTGACCATTGCTGACCTTGCTGGTCTCGGCTGGACGACACCGACACCTTTGGGAGAGAGTTGATGGCTCACGTGACGGAAGTCGATTGCCTTCAAATTTGATTCCCCATCACTGGCCTCAATCTCTTCGTGACGTGACTCTAGATGACGCAACACTTCCTCCTTCGACCCCAATGTCTCCACTTCTCCACGTTCATCTGCGTACACAACATGTGTAATCCATTCCGGCATAGCATCCTGTGGTCGCAGTGACAGCACTATTCGCGGCGCATTCGCTTGCGCCAGACGATAAAGCATAGCTGAAATATTCCTGGTTACAATTGGATCAAGGCCAACTATTGCCTTGTCAGTCCACTCATGCCGAGTTCTACGCGAGAAACGTACTGAAAGGTGCATCCAAGCACAATACCTCTGGGCCCGTAAGTAAGGCCTTTCCAATTCGCGCCCGTCGACTCTGTCCGTTACTCAGCATACTCACTGGCTTTTCCAGAAAGCGCTCGAGCTCCAGATCTTTCATCACTTTCCTCATTACTCCCTCGTCCACAGCTTTCGCCTTCAATTCTTCCTCGCCTGGGTTCATTGTGACAATGCCGGTTAGGTAGCGCTGCACAGTGAAGTCTGTGTCTTCTTTCAGGCTCTCGTAGCGTGCGGACAGGTATGCGCCGCCAAAGTCTTTGCGCTCCACATCGAAGCCAACATACTCGATTGCTCGGTCAGGGTACCGCAGACTTGATTTTTTCGACGCGACTTCGGACGAGAGAAGGTAGGGATATGATCGCGCTGTTGGTGGGAGACATAGCAATTGGCCACGTAGGATCTGTAGGAATGTAGTGCGAATAGTTGACGAAGGGCTTAGTATCGCCCAGTGCTGGTTGGGAGTTGAACGTGAGGGCAGCGACCATGTCAGTCTTGGGAACAGAGGTGGATTTGGCGTCTGAAGCCGAACCGATGCTGGGGTAGACGATGGATGGTGGTGGTAAAAGGTGCCATTGGTGATTTTCACCACGGGTTCGGAGTGAAGGCTACAAGACACGTGTAGCCGTAGACGCCCGGAGGTTGCAAACAACAGCCCAGGCGTTCGTCGCATGTCGAGGAGTTGAGGCAGACCCGAGACTTTGGAGAGACATTGTGGTCGTGAGGGTGGTTTGAATTGAAGCAGGTATGGTGTATCGGAGAAGGGATAAGCTCCGCGACATGACGTCCACTAGGCCGAGGTTTACTGGCAGCGCTCCCCTGGGCTGTCGCCGTGGTTGCGCAGGACTTCTATGCAATCTCCTTACAAGACGAATTAGCCATGTTCCCTAGACTTCAGCCGTCCAGGCCAGTGGTATGTGTTCTGCAAGGCCGCCCATTGCGTCTCCATTGACGCCTGCCCAGCCTGCCCAGCCTGCCCAGCAGACGTCCCTCCCCACCTACACGCATCAACCGCGCCGCGCTGTCCAGGAAGCATCAGCCGCGCCTATCCACCAACACGCCCGACAAGGCGCAGCTGCAGCTCAGCCGCGGTCACAAATCGAGGCCATGCCACCCTTCGGCCCTGCGCAGACCCCAGCGACCTTGTTCACGCCGCTGTACGATAGCGCCCTCCGCCATCCCGTCTTCTTTACGCCGCACCTCAAGAAGCCGCCATTCCCGCTGCCCCAGGAAGCAAGCCAGGGGTGGAGTCCTGTTGCCAACGGTTACGTATTGGAAAACATGAAAATAGAGGTAGCGGGCAAGACGAAGCTGTAGCCGCCTGCTTTGGCTGGCAGCCGGGAGTGGTGAAGGACGTCCGTGCGCGTTTTCATGATCCTCCACTCTCCATGTCCCCTCATCCCCCCTCACAAGCCCCCCCCCCCAATCTTCCCACCATGACGTCGGTCAAGTCCCCGCCCTTTGCTCAGATCCTCCTCGAACGCGCCTTCTCTCCTGATACCGCAGCATCCCACTACAACGAGCGTGTCGTCAAACGGCCCCTCGCCATCCGCGCAACCTCCCCCACCCCCTCTGCGCGCGCCACCCGCCGTCAAGCCCTCAATGACCGCAAAGCCCAGGCCCGGAAACGCAGAAAACAGAAGCCGCGCCCTCTCTCTGCCGCCGAGAAGCGCAGACTCTGCCTCAACGAGATCCCCAAGGCGCAGCAAAAGTACGCGATATACGAACCGCTACACAAACTCTGGACAGGGTACATGCGCGAGATCCTCGGCGCAAATGATGTCGCGCGCCTAGTGCACATCACGCCGAGTTCAAGTGGGCAGATGCTCGCGAGTGCGGATATGCATGGTGCGAGGATCACGGTTGTGCGCAGTCGCTGTGTCAGCCGTGTTGGGCTCGAGGGCATCGTTGTGCGAGACACGCGCTTCACATTTGAGATCATCACGCCCAAGAACGTGGTCAAAGCCATTCCCAAGGAGCACACGGTGTTTCGATTCGAGGTCACGCTGCCAGCCAAGCAAGAGGAGGCGCCAGAGGCCGAGGCGAGGACGCCCTTGGTATTTGAGTTAAATGGAGAGCAGTTTCAGGCGAGGGCAGCGGACCGTGCGAATCGCAAGTTTAGAATGCATTATCAGCCGGATCTTTGAGGACAGAATCTGGGTTTGGATCTATTTTCGGCACACGCTCACGGATATGAGGCCGAGGCTGTCACCATGGAACGAAGACAACGCACGGCGTCCTGAAAAAGTGGCAGGAGACCAAGACCTCGAAGACTCGAAAATTTTGTGTGGACATGCATAGCGCTACAATATCCCGACAAAGTGCACCTTTGTCGCTGCCAACTATTCCGAACATTTCCACAGCAACGATTCTCGCCGGAGGAACCACAAAACGCCGTCCCGCTCAATGCAATGGTATCGCCCAGTAACGCCCATAATAGCCCAGCAAACGTCATGGATGCCGTCCCTTTTCTCTGCCACCTCTACACGTTAACAGCGATGCGTACACCCTGGAAGTCTTCGGGCTTGAACTCTTTGCGTTGCGTCTCCCGCGCACCCACCATGGAACTAAACTCGTCTTTCTCCTCCATTGCTCTGCCCTTATTTAGCGTCAATCCGGTGTAGCTCCGCGGGAGGTAGCGACCCGGATGCCACAGCGCAAAGACGACCAAGACGGCCATGATGGGCACGGCGTCAAATGTCCAAAAGCACCACTCGTGGCTCTGCAAGTACCTGAGGCCGTAGTTCTTGTCGTGTGGAATTTCTATGGTGCGGTAAATTGCGCGGAGGGCAATGATAGCCGAGGAGACGTTGATGGTGTAGCTCAGCTTGCGCCATAATTTCATGTCGCCCAGGTCCAAGGCGCGCCAGTCGCGCGAAATGAAAAAGTAGCGCATGCTGATGATGGAAAATGTGATAAAACACACCATCTGTGACGCGAGGCCAAGCACCAAAACGATGCGCCCGGGCAGCGCTTTACGCTCCGACGACTCAATGGAGCGCGAAGGATCCTTGTCCTGGTCGTACTGCCGGCTAATCTGCGAAGCGCCGACGAGCTGGATGACGAAGCTGAGGAGATCGAAGACGACGAACGTGGGCGTGATCCATCTCGGAAAGCACCATAGTGTTTTGAAGTTGAGGGCGTAGGCTGGGCATGAGAACCAGACTACGCGGCTAAAGGCGGTGTAGCATGCTGCCGCGAGGAAGGACGGTGCGAGTAGGATCATGAGCCAGGCAACGAGAAAAGGATTGTCTTCGCTTTCGTCCGATGCTGACACGAGGCGGTTGATGAAGCCAAGCGAGAGCATAAGGACGCCGATGACGGCGGTCCAAAAAAACCAGGAGCGATGGCGTACGAATTGGTAGCATGAGAAAGCGGAGATGATGACGACCAGCACACAACCGATAATGGCCAATGCCTCGGACGGATCATAGATGTAAGGGTTGATAACGGAGTGCACTGCCAGCGAGTCAGCACGTGTATATGGTAGGTGTGTGCAGCGAGTAGATCTGGGGAGTTGGTTGTCAAGAGAAGATACCACACACCGTGCCTAGCAGCTGTTCTGTTGGGCGGCAAGTCGACCGACCGAGCCACAGCTAGGAAGAAGCTCGCTCCCGTCATGCTGATCGCCTTTCGAGCTCTGTCTGACGGGCGTGCTCGGGATTCCCTGTCGTCGCCAGAAGTACTGTATAGTTGAAGCTAGGTAGCTCATGGGCCCAGCGGCACACTCTTACAAGAACCACAACATGCACGAGTGCATCAGCGAGCGAAAAGCACCCTACAAATATCAACCGCTACGGCACAAGCACAAGACAGCAGCAAACAAACAAAAAAGCTGACGATTGCCCCCTCCCGTCCAAGAACTGGGCCAAGGGTTACCGGGGGGAAGGCACATCGTTGTCTATTCCGGCTCCGCCTGCTAAGACACTTGGCGCCTCTCGAGCGTGTCCCACGCTCCTCCGCCGGTGCGGCGCGTTTCCATGGGTCAGTCAGGCCGTGGCTCCTCTCCCTCGACCGGGTAAATCGACGACGCTGTGTCGTTTTCCGCAGTCTGCTTGGCCGCACGCGCTCCTGGTTAGTGACTGCTTGGCAGAGAGACTCGCCTTGTGCAACACAGCACACACGGGCTCTGGCTCGATGTACAACCGGGCCGGACACGAGGGAGTTCTCGTTGCCCCCCTCCCCCTCCCCCCCCGTGGAGAGCGAAACAGGTTTGCGCGGCATGCTTGGCAGACCGAGCGCGGTGGACGGCGGATAGGCAGTGGGTTTAGGCTACCGGACTTTGGGTGGGTATGGTACGGTATGGTATAGTAAGGTCAGGTGAAATAATGTACTGTGGGATAGAAGCTTCGTCCGGGTTTTCTCTCCGCCCAGACTATCGTCCTGCCAGGATTCTTTCGTTGCGCGAGACATGGCGTCAACTGCACGTCTAGGTGACCCAGCCAAGTGCTGGTACACGATGGGAGAAGAGGCACGCAGATGGAGCGGACGAGTGCATGTCCATGCCGATCCCGTGCGACCTATCCCCAACGCTCCTCGACGCCGTGGCTGATGCCGAGCATTGGCACGCCAGACCACCGAATGCGCTGACGCCGCTGAGCAGCAGCGGAGAAGCCGACCGTTCTGGGGCCGTGAGACTCGTCATCGCAACCTTATCGCTCGGCGCTGGCGCGTCGTGCATCGCGGTCAAAAGGCGGGTGGGGATAGGGTGCCTAAGTGGCCAGATAGCCATGTGGTCGCAAGTCGGAGAGATCCGAAACGAGAGCCTCGAGCGTCGTGTTTGGTGGCGAGTAGGTATTATTGCATTGTACTATGGTACCTATGTACCATAGTACATCATAGCTACATACTATGACCTGATCCGTCGTCAGTGTGTGACGCGAACTGACATTCAATTTACTTAGTAATTGGTTACGGTGAAACTCCTGCCCTCTTCCGCTCTCATCAGCCCATGGTGTGACATTCTCGCACTCGTTTACTCATCATCGAAAGCATCACCCAGCCCGTTCTCGTCCTTGTTGCCCTGGGTGTTGGTATTATTTTCCTTGTCCCCGCCAGCGAGCGCGTCGGGCTCTTCTTCTTCTTCCTCTTGCCCAAGACCCTTCTTCAGCCAGCGCACCTCCTTTGGCTTCCTCTCCATCCAGAGCTCGTTGGGAAGCCAGGTAAAGAAGCTGCACATTGTCTCCTTGACATCGTCGAGGATCACGAGCCCACCATCAAGGGTCATGACCATCGCATCAAGCTTCATGCCCACGAAGCACTCATCAAGCACGCTCTCTTCCATCCAAAACTCGTAGTCCTTGACATCAGCAACCCGGAATGGCTTGCCCCGGGGATACTTGACCGCGTTCCTGGGAAGATCCCACTCGTCGCAGTCATCGATGAACCAGGTCTTGCAGATCAGCTTGCCCAACGGCTCGAGCCGACCAAGCCTATGCCCCCAGACAGCCGTCTGCTCAGCGGCGCCCAACGTTGCATTCTCATCGGGAGGATGGATTTCGGTGACTTCTAGGCCGGTCATCTCCCTGCTGACGAGCTGGAGGTCCCCAATTTCAAGCCTGTCCACTTGTGCATCCGATCCCATGATGAATACCCCAGACTTGAACTTGACCTTTGCCTCTGCTTCCCGAATGCCAATGTCTCCTAATGCAACCCCCTCTGCCTGTAAATCCTTGGCCCAAGGCTGGTCGCCGGTGTATTGTCCGGCGTAAGCACCGCCGAATATCGCGCTGGCAGACATGTTGAAGTCACCAGGCAGCGCAAGACCTGCGGCGACAACCTTGGGTAGCTCTTGCTCCGCACTGTCACAGACATCGCGGGCACCAACGAGGGCTTCCGTGTACTCGGGGCAGACATTGTGGTAGAGAAGATAGCGGAAGAAAGAGCGTAGCACCTGGCAAGCGTTCTTGATGGCTTTCGGCGTCATGCCATAGTGAGCTGGATACCAGGAGGAACTTGTTTTATCAGTATCAATAAAATGTGCAGAGGTGAAGGCTGACTTACAGAAAGGCTTTGGCCACACCCTCGAAATCGACGGCCCACTGCTTGGGATCTGAGCGGTCCCAGGGTATGTTATGGACAGCAAGTGCTCTAGCAAGCTCCTCTGCGTCCATGCTGGACATGTCTTGTCTGGACAGTCCTTGGTGCATCCGTGGACCAGTCTCAACGCCACCGAACCGCATCAGCTTGTTAAATACATGCGCATACATTTCGTGCATCCGCCGCTTCTGCTTGAAGCGCTGGATAGCAATTTCGAGTCGCTCCACGAGAGACTTGTCCGGGTCATACATGGCTTCTTCTTCGGCAGCTTCTTGAGGAGTAGGCATCGGCTCGGTATAGGTATTCTCGAACCCGGTGGGCTTCATCATGTTCTTGCTGATTCCCTCGGGATGTTCCGCTCGAGTTTGCGGTATGAGCGGGACCGGGAACACAGCTGGTTGACGAGTGCGTGGATCATGGGCAATGCCATGGTCCTGTTGGAAAAAATCTGGGTCCAAGGCACACCGTCCCTGCATGGCCATTCTGCGCCTAATTTTCTTGCCATTCTCGACTACCTCGAGAAACGCGCTCTTGCGCAGAGCTGTAACGACAAGGCTTTTGGGCTTGTATGCCCTCATCTTCTTGAAACCGCATATCAGGCTGATAGACACGGGGATGTTCTCGCGCCCACCACAGCATTTCAGCAGGTGCAAGTCGGTTGGCAGATTCTCGTCGGAAAAGTAGAATTCGACCTTGGCATGATCATCAGTATGGAAGAACTGGTGAAGCGGTCACGTCAGAATAGGAGCCGAAGCACGCACGTACTTGGCTACGAATGGCCGCACCATCGGGGTGATCTCCATCAGCAAGAGTCGCATTTGCACGAGATGCGATTGCGTTGTCGTCGCCGGGCGGGCCCATGTCCACTGTTGGATCGGTCAGGGCGGCTGTCATTTCCGTGTCTGGCGTCGATGACTCTCGTTGCGAGTGGGTGCGGTGGTCAACGCTGATTAGGTCCGGAGTGAGGCGAGGGGCCCAGGCAAGATGGTTTATAGGAGGGTGAGAGTGTAAGCAGTGCACGTGTACTCGCTACAAACTACTGCGTTTGCCGTCAACCCGTGGTGAGGGCGTGGTTTCGAGCAGTGAGTGGTGAAGCGACGGAAGGGGCGTCCAGCGTCACCTAGGGCCCGTCTGCTAGCAGCCTTGGGAGCATGGCGCCGGTGGTCCTGGACGAGAATGGTCCGCAATGACAGGTTGGTATCCTATCCTGCTCGGAAAGAGGCAAGGTTGACATGGCCAGGTGTCGGTAGGGCGATGATTGTGCAGGCAGTCAGGGGCAAATCGCTACATGCTGACTGCTGGCTCTACAGAGCCCATTGCTTGGCCACCATGTGTGGTCTTGAAAGCCCCCGGAAATCCTGTTGAACGCCTGCAAAGACAGATCGTGAAGAGGTGAGGACGACACAAGTAACCACGCGAGTCAGTGCCTGTTCCTGTCCTGAAGAGCCTGACTCGCACTTGTGGCTGCCGTGGGTGGGGTCCATGCTCTCTACCAATACCTACAATACTCCCCGTGATAAATTATCACCGCTCTCGTCTCCCACTGTCAGCTTACGCCCGGACTGATTTACAACTGCGTATTGAACGGCCATGTCAACCAAGAAATTCGACCCTTCCAAGCTCCAAGCGTACGGCGATGCTGCTGCTGGACAGTGAGTAACGTCCAGGCTGGATAGTTCCGGACGCGGCTTTCACTAACGGCCGGCATAGCGACGGAGTGCTCAGCGACGAGACCGGCGCAGTCGTTGTAAAGCCGTGTACAACCGCAGAGATCTCCTTCTATCAGTCTGTCACCACATCGCACCCCGATCTCGTCCCGTTTCTGCCCACCTTCATGGGCGAGCTGTCGCTCTCGGCCGACCAAACCGTCGTGGAAGCCGTCGATAGCGGGACAATAGAAACCGCAGAGGGTGTCCAGCGTCTGCACGGGAAGAAGCTCGCTACCGACGTGCACATCGTCCTAGAGAACATCACCAATGGATTCAAGAAGCCCAATGTGCTGGACTTGAAGCTTGGTGCCCAGCTATGGGACGATGCGGCCAAGCCAGAAAAGAGAGCTCGGTTGGATGAGGTGAGCAACAAGACAACGAGCGGAAGCCTTGGCTTCAGAATAGCTGGCATGCGGACCTACAAAGGTGCTGAAGCACCAGAGGTGCCCGCCGACCTGAAGCAGTATGTCGAGGCAGACAAGGAAAGCGGATTTTGGGTGTACAATAAGATGTACGGGCGCAAGTTCAGTGCTGAAGACATCAACGATGGATTCGTG
>Ga0182211_1000250_pt1 | contig 16984 bp, 12 predicted proteins | sample G5R1MG_20_FD_129660 | JGI IMG/M metagenome (GOLD analysis project Ga0182211, IMG submission 129660) | Switchgrass phyllosphere microbial communities from Michigan, USA - G5R2_MAIN_03OCT2016_LD1 MG | ecosystem: Host-associated > Plants > Phyllosphere > Phylloplane/Leaf | place: USA: Michigan... | reverse complement strand
GCATCTCACCGACGCCCTTCCCCATCCTCGTATCCCCGATTGCTCGTTGACTCGAGCCGTCCGAGCCGGTGGAATTCCAACTAATGAGAACCACACTCTCTTGATCATTTCCTTTACTTTTATCGTCAACGGACTCTCCCCCAATTGTACATCGATAGCACCGACCACCTGCTCTTGCTTTCCAGTTCCTGCGAGCGATCTACTGCATCCGCCGTCCTGTTCCGTAACGACCCCTTTTATACGCCGAGCCATCTATTTTCCGCGCTCCCCCTTCCTAGTCATTTTATTGCTATCTTCTTCAAATCTTTCCCCCCCCCCCCACCGAAAAATCCGATAGCGCATCGTTTTTTCCGTTGACGGCTGCCCATCGACTGTTGATCACGAAAAAAAAAATACTCGCAGCTCCCCTTTGTTTCTCCGTTTCTTTGTCTGTCTGTCTAGCGAGCTTCGTTCCATCCTCTCCGTCTCGGCAACGAGCCACTGGGTACACCTTTCGAGTTTCCCTTCGGTCTTCGCCGCATTCTACCCACCCTTGTCGTTCCCCATGGAGTGCATGCGCAACCACCTTCATGATGGCGTTGTACTCCACGGACGATATGAGACAATCTCTCCACTCAATTCGGGCTCTTTCGGCATGGTCTTCCAGGCCAAGGACTTGGTCACAGGGAACCATGTGGCCATCAAAGTCATCACCAAGCCCTCGGCCGCTGCCAACTGCCCCTCGGCGTTCGCCGTCGACGAACGCTCCGAAGAGCTTGGCGTCCATCTTCGCCTGGGTGACCATGCCAACGTGGTCAACTTACTCCAGTCGTTTGAAACCCAGAACCACGTCTACCTGGTGTTGGAGTTTTGTTCCAACGGCGATCTGTACGAGGCCATTCGCCTCGACAAGGGCCCTCTGGAGACAGAGCACGTTCGCGACTTCATGATGCAACTTGTCGATGCTGTCCAATTCATCCACAGCAAGGGCATCTACCACCGTGACATCAAACCGGAGAATATTTTCCTTACCCAAGACGGCTTCATGAAGTTGGGAGACTTTGGTCTCGCTACGGCGGAGCCATGGTCCTGGGAGATTGCCGTGGGCAGTGATCGCTACATGGCTCCTGAACAATACGACCCGACCGAGGCCGGCTACTCCACAGCCAAGGCCGACATTTGGGCCATTGGCATCGTACTCCTCAATGTGCTGTTCCAGCGTAACCCTTTCGCCGTCCCTTCGACCTCAGATCCCCTGTACGCCGACTTTGCTCACGATCGCCAAAGCCTCTTCGATGTCTTCCCCAACATGTCTCAGGACACGTTCGAGGTCATCAGACACTGCCTCGCCATCGATCCTGACAAGCGCGATTTGTCTGCCGTCAAGGATGCTCTGGCTCGCGTCGTCACCTTCACCACGGACGATGAGAGTCTGGACGAGTTCTGTACCGAAGATCGCAATGTCGTCGCAGTGGAGGCCAACCGTGAGCCTCTCCGCACCCCTTCCGTCTCCACACCTCAGCTTGACACGGGCGGCTCCTTTCCTTGGGCCAAGGCGCTTGCCATGTCACCACCCCAGCCCATTCGTCAATTGTCCGCCATCCCGGACACCGAAATGTACCCAGAGGACGTGTACACGGGTCCCTCGTACGACGTCAAGCCAGCCACCGCTTCGGCCATATCCTTTGTCGACTCCGGCCTAGGTCTTTCCTTCCAGTCCTTTGACAGCGCCCCATCCCGCTCCATGAACATGACGCGAAGCAGGCCTGTGCCGATTTCGGGTTCGCTGCCTGCGAAGCCCTACAACGGCATGGCGTCCGGCTTTGGTAAGAAGCGCGATACTTTTTCCAAGAGCTGGAGCGATCTCTGGGACGAAGAGGAGGACGACGCGCAGTTTCTGGCCGAGCTCGAGAACAGCTACACCCCGTCTACTGCTATTGCTGAGAAGCAGCCTAAGCTGGTCGTCTCCGAGGCTGGGTCCGGTGTTTCCACTCCACGTGGTGGTCTCACCGAGGTAAAGATACCTGCCGTGGTCAATGCCAGTAAAAGCAGTCGTTCGCCCAAGAGCCCGAGCGCTGCACTTGATCACGTTAGCGCTACTACTGGCTTCGTCTTTGAGGAGCATCGTTTGCCTACGCATGCTCCCTCTCGCTTTTCCACGCCCACCAGGCCCTTAGCCGCCGATAAGTGGGCTGCTCTAGGCGATCGTCGACGAAGTCCTGCAATCCAGGTACAACCACAATCCACGCCTCCAAAGCCCGTCAAGTCCAAGCAACTTGCTTCCTCCATGCCAAACTCCGCTCGGAAGCGGAGTCGGACGGGCACGGCCAAACGACCAATCCACTGGGGACCCAGCCAACATGAAAACAACAATCCCATTGGCTCATGGGAGCAGAAAGTGGATAATTGGTACAAGAGCAAAGATTGGCGCTCGCATGCCGAGTATGCTCAAGCAAGCGATGACATCGGCGACCTTGAGTGGGTGTGGTAGGCTCCCTGCCTACTACTTGTAGTCTTGACAACTTTTCCTATCCCTCCTTCCGATTTTCTTTTGTTTTGTTTTTATTATCAAACACGCTGTTCATGGAGATCAACCGTCCTACGCTTCACCCAACCTGAGCTACACGATAAGCACCCCTTTTCGAGTTCAAATTGTAACTTAGAGATACCATTTCCTAGCCTTTTCTCTCCTCTCCCCCTACACTATACCTGTAACCTCTCTACTCCATCCCCTCTCCTCGTTGCATCCCATCTTTCTTCCCCCACTCCTACCCAGATTGTTGGTATCTTTTCTTTGTTACTCGCAAGACGTGTGTAGTTGGATCAATCGATCTGTGGATGCCTGTATCATGGGTTCGAGGGGCAGATCAATCAGAGGGTAGCGGTGAACGGATTTCATCAGCAGACTGCAAGAAGATTTTGATCATGGCAGAAGCCAGCGGCATTGGGTTCGGAGTTATTTGTTTATGCATCAAGGCATCATCACCATTCGCTTCTACTAGGGATAGTTAGTTAGTCAAGACTCGTATCCGTCAGGATCTGGTTATACCCTTCGAAGAAGAAACGGTATGCTCAGATCCGGGATTTACCCGCTCATCATGGCTCCTTTTTTTTACATTCTGATTGCCCTTGTGAATCTCATCATCGTCTGGCTAAAGTACCCATGGACAAGAATGGGTTACACCTAGTCCACTCGGACTGCACTAGCCGTAGCCATGGCCAGGGGAAATCTTGTTATTTGTGGACTCATTTTTGGGGGTTGGTTGACTATTGTGCTAGGTGTAGAGAGCAATGCACCTATATATGCATATGTATATATATATATATATATATAATCACATAATCAAGAGAGAGTAGGCTAGGTAGTCGAAGTAGAGAGGTAGAGAGAGAAAGAGAAAGAGCATTGGGTATCGTTTACTTCTCTTGTCCATCATGTATTTTCATCATGAGACTAAAAAAAAAAGCAGAAATAAAAAGGGAAAAAAAAAAGAGAAAAAGGGAGAAACTTCCAAGGAAGACAAAGAAAGCGAGGGTAGGATGGAATCAGAAAAAAAAGGTAGGTAGCTAGTTTGCTTGGGAGGGGGTGGTGGTGGTGGTGGTGGTGGTGGGACTCGCAGAGCCACCGCCAGCTTGCGTCTTGCGTCCGGTTTTGTCTCTCTTCTTGGATCCTGCGGCAATGGCAATGCTGCTCTTGCGACTGGGGGCGGCTTCCGGGGCGGCGGCAGCAGCAGCAGCAGCAGCAGCAGTAGTAGTAGCAGCAGGCGTCGTGGCGGCGCCGGGTGTGGGCGCTGCCGAGGGCGGTGCGCTAGGAGACCGGGTGTCGATTTTGGTGGAGGTGGCAGCAGCATCGGCAGTTGGGGCGACGGCGTGGGGTGGTGGCTGCGCGGCTTGTTCGTGGTGCGCCTTGTTCCGGGCGTCGACGGCCGTCTTCGTGTTTTCAAAGACAAAGGCGCCCGGTTCGCCCTTGAGCGGGTTTTCGTCGATGAATTCATCGCCGTAGCGCTCCGCTAGATTCAGCGACTGCATCAATAGGGCGTCGGAGAGGACGGCTGTCGTGGGCACGCCCGTCGACTGCTGGGCCACAACCGCATCGGGATCCGAGGACGCCAGGACCGGGCTAGCCGCGCGGCTGGTGGGACCAGCTGTGGGCTTGGAAGCGTCGTGAGAGGGGGGGTAGTATGAGTAGCCCGTGGCGGGGCTCCATTGAGCCATGGAGAGGGCGGTGTCGGCCATGAGCTGCATGCGCGTGGCGACGGTCAGCAGGCGGCTCTGGACCACGTCGAGCAGACTCGGGGCCATGAGCATGCGGGTTCCCTGTGTGTACCAGGTGCCCTCGACGTGTGTCTCCAGACGGCCCGTGTCGTTGTGGTGGCGCTTATTCTGGCGCTGCAGCACCCACGGCTGGCCCTCGCCCTGGGGGTCGGCCGTGGCGATAAATTGTACGCCTGCTTCGACGGCTCGCAGTCGCTCCTCCCACAGCGTGCGATCGTTCATTACGTTCTGGCCGTCGGGCAGCAACTGGACGTTCTGGAACACGGAGATGTTGATTGACTGCGGCTCGAACCATGGCGACGACGTAAAATACCAGAAGAGATTGTTGCCCGCGTCCAGGCGCTGGCCCGGCAGCCCTGCGAGAAGCGCAGGCTGATCAAACTCTTGCTCATCGAGCGGCGGGACTTGGGGCGGCATGACGAGTATGACGTTGTGTAGTCAAAAGGGAATGGTGGTGGTGGTGGTGGTGGTGGTAATGTTGATAGTGGAGCTCGGGCCACACACCTCCGTCGTTGTCCGCACTCGCAGACCATCACCACGAACGCATCACCACGAACGCCTCAATCGATACCACCCCACCATTACCTCGATGGATCTCGTACAAACTATCCGCAAAGAAGGCAGTCGGTACGCTTTTCTTCCCACATGAGATCCCCCCTCCCGTGACCATCAGCTGACCTGTCATGGCGTTGCCAAGCGGCGGACGCGCCGACTTCAAGTGGGAGGATGTCAAGAACGATTCGCAGCGCGAAAACTATTTGGGCCACTCGCTCATGGCCCCTGTCGGCCGCTGGCAGCAAGGGCGTGACCTGAGCTGGTATGCCAAAGCCGACTCCGACTCCAAGGATGCAGAAGCCGCGCGCATTGCCGACGAAAAACGCGCCATTAAGCAAGCCGAAGAAGACGCCATGCTGGCTGCGATGGGGCTACCCGTCCCTGTGCGCAACAATGCAAACATGACCCCCCTGGGCAACAAGGCGCACGAAGCCGACGTCAAGGACTCGCTCGAGGCCAAAGCCCAGCAAGCAGATGAACCCGACGGTGTGCAAAAGAGCAGCAAGCGAGAGCGCTCACGGAGACACGGGGATGACTACAGCGAGCGAAGGAGGTACCGATCCAGGTCTTGTTCACGCGATCGTGACCGCCGCCACAGACATCGAGAACGTTCGACGTCTCGCGATAGGCCGAGACACTCTGACCGGCGAGACCGCCGCAGACATCGCTCGCACAGTCGTGAGCACAGGCGACGACGGGACGAGCGTCCAGAGCGAACGGAGCGACCCAGAGGGCAAGACATTGATAGAAAGCCATCTACCTCGCCTGCCAGGGAGCGACGGCGTCGGCGACACACACGCAGCCGCAGCCGGTCGCCATACGCAAAAGAGAGGAGACGCGCTTGGTAGTCTTTTCCTTCCAATTTCCCAACATCAGGTTCCGCGAATCGCCTCTCCATCGTGCAGATATAGGCTTCCTACCCGTACCCTCCTCATGTAGCCTTTTGTAAGATACCCTCTGTTAATTCACCAGCCCCCTGTTATATGTGCGAGTGTATTGTTCTCTTTTGCATCCGATCTATCCTCCGTGATGAATCCCTGTGCTTTACTATGCTGCATTGCTTCATAGAATTGACTAGTATTAAGTATCTGAGGAAGCCATCTAAGCAACGGGTCCGAATACGGTTCTACCCAAGTTATGATGCATCTCTATCAAGTAGTGGCGTATGACTTGGGCATCCTGGCTGCATTGCGCCTTTCACGTTCATCCTTTATCTCAGGGATGCATGATGACAGAACGATATGCAGCACTTCCTATGCAGCGAGGAACGTGCAGACAGAATTTGGAAATAACGCGCGTGCATGCCCGATTGAAGCCACTGTAATGCTGCGCCTCCAACGCCACGGCGACTGAAAGGTGACTGGGGCCGCGGAAGTCGAGCCCTCAGAAGAAGCGCCACCATATGAAGACGATGATGATGAATCCCAGACCTCCAATGGGACCATACTGTTTTTTTTGTCAGCCGTTGCGCGCCCGTCAGTGAAGACGCAGCTTATCGAGCACTTGCCTGCTTCAATAATAGCTCCCAATTAATGCGCACGGCAGCCTTTTTGTATTTTCGGCTGTCTTCGCGCAGCCGGCTCGATATGTCCCCCATGCGCTCCAAGCTGTCGCCTCGGTACAACAGGTCCTCGATATTCTTAGTCATAACCTTGGTGACATCCTTGAGCTCATCGTTGAGCTTGTCCAGGTTCTGCGTCGCTCTCGAGTCTTGGTACGTCTTCTTTGAGCGCTGGATGAAGGTGTCGAACTCGACGAATGCGTAGGGCCGGCATGTGGGTGCGAGGTACTGCTGCGGCTGATAGGTCGTGGTAAACTCGCGCGAGAGGTCGGAGAGGTAGGTGAAGGCAAGCTTGCGCGGATAGGAGCGATCACATATGCAGATGAAGCAGAGCTCGCCCTCGATCAGGTAGCTGCAGTTGTTGTCATCAAGATGCTCTGACAGGACAGGGATTGAAAAATAGGGTGGGCATCGTACTGGTATGTGTATCTGCCGCTTTCTATACTGGCCTGGGGCTCCGAGTTGCGGTTCAGGCGACGCTGCACAAGCTTGACCTTGCTCTTGACTTCATTGAATTCGGCGTCTGTCTCTCCATCGTCGACCGAAGCTGTCAATAAGAGGCCTAGGCCGAGGGTCTGTCAGTTGTGCCATATCCTCCCCTAGTGGTGCAGGTACTGACCATCCAGCCGCGATATCATGGTGTGGTTAATCATAGCGGCGATGCACTTGGGCAGGGAGGTCTATGAAACCAGAGGCAGGACACCTAATATTGTAATTTGCCTAGTACAGCCTCGTATCTAACAGCACAAGAAAAAAGGGTGACTTCGGGCTATGTTACAAGGTTGGGTCGACGTGTCGCAATCAGACAGACGGCCAACCGTGACGCTACGGAAATAACAGACGTTGCGGGCAAAGTGCACGGCCCCGAGTCCAACACATCGACATACAGAGTGTACTCAACAGACACAATTTGGCTCATCTTCACATGTAACTTCTGGCCAGAAGACATCCTGTAGAAATGTGTCTAGCTTCCCAGGCTCAGATGCATGCTTCTGGTGGTTTGTGTCTATGACTGCCAAGCTTGCCGCTGCCCGAGCGCTCCTTCACCTCACCTGTTCCCTCTCCCTCCTCTCTCTCCCCTCGCCTTCAATCTTCTATCACATCTACCGATCTGGAAATCAAACGAAGCTCTCTCCCCTCAAGCTTCGAATAGACGCTTCGAGGTCTTCCTCAATTGTCGGACTCGACTTCTGTCTCTAGCTTATCATGGCTGGCTTGAATAAAATCGGCCCACTCCACAGGCAAAACAGATCAAACCAAACAACCGAGACCATGTCGCAATCTGCACAAAGATCATCTCCTTTGTCATCGCCTCCATCCTCCGTACTGGATTCGATAGTGCCAGAGCCGCCCAGCTCTCCGACACTCGCCTCCTCTCAATCCGTGCGTGCATGCACACCAAGACACAGCCCAAAGCGAGAGCATGGCGAGATCGAAGAAGAAGAGACATCTGCACAACGCAAAAAGTGTAGAACAACACTGGCAGCCGAGCCCCCATCTGCCCTTGAAACTAACGTCACATCAACAAAGGCCGCAACTCCGCTCGCTGCAATTTCCGATCGACCATCACGCACCCGGAAGCCCCCAAAGGCGTTTTGGGTTGCAGATGAGGGGGAAAAGAAGTCAGCAAAACCCACCAGTCCGGCGAAGAAGGCCACCTCTAGAGTCTTTGACCCTGTATTCATCACATCGAACTCGGCCAGTCGTCTTGGCAAGGCAGACGTATTCGTGAGTCGGCGCTTAGCAGTCAAAGAAGTTGGTCTGCCAGGCGATGCTAATGCTTTTCAGCACATGCTCTTAGAAGACCACGCCTGGACCAGCCTCACCACCAGTCAGCAGAAGACGCTTCTGTCCATGCTACCCTATAGTCCGGAAAATCAAAAGTCTCTTGACAGAATCGCCGCCGGAGATGCGAATATCACTCGCCCACAGGCCTTCACACTGTCTAATGACTGTTTCCGCACTGATGTCGCCAAGTTCAAAGAAGACCTCAGGAATGGTCATCTGGCCAAGTCATGGCAGGCGGCCGCCGAAAAGGCTGTGGCAGAGCGTGCAAACGGAACGTACGATAAATGGAAGGCCGAAGAAGCCGAAATGTGGTGGGGCCAGAAGAGCACCTGAGATATTCGTACAGCCTCGTGATAGGAACGGAATCCTAGGAGGGAGCAAGGGGACACAATCCACAGTGGTTTATACGAGGAGAGTGAATCTGCTGCTCATGTGAACAAACACTCGCTTGCCATGCATAAAGGGCATGCCCAAAGTCCCAAGATACTTGCGAAGCTGCTGCTTTCGGGAGCAAGTCCGCTTAGCGAGATTGGGAGATCAGATCTGGATCGTTGCCCGTTGTATTCTCGGACCTTGGATACGAGTCCCTTTTGGGGAACTTTGCGGATTCCGGCGGGCTTGGAGATGCAGTGAAATAATCAGTCTGGCAGAGCCGCAGAGGGTGTGAGGAGCAGGGGCGGTGTCCAAGGTCGGTTAGCCTACCGGCAGTTCACAAACGTCCAAAAATAGACACAGAGGTGGCAGTGCAATGCACTCTGCACTGCACTGCACTGCTGCTACATACTTGGCTTTCACCGCAGCGTAGCTTGAGCGCCATTTGCGACCATCGCCACTCTCCTAACCCGTCTTTCACGCCCGACATGGAAACGTTACTTCCGCTCGTGCAACTGGCCGGCATTGTCCAGTCGTTCGTCCGCCGGGGGGTTGATTTATCCATCTCAAGCCTCACGCCCTTGCATTCTAGCGTGGACTTGGGTTACGGTAGACTCGGGCATAGTAGAGTGCCCGCATTCAGCACCCCGGGCGCTGAGTAGACAGGCCTGAAAAATTCCCAATCAAGGCCGGTGAACCCGCCAGGATCCTTTCAGGCGACTCATCGGATGCCTCATCTGAGGTCACATCATCGTCCGCCTCATGCACACGCTTATCTGGGCGTATTTTGAAGAGCGGATCTTTCCCTGCCACTGCCGTACTGGAGAGTGAAGAAGCACACACATATCAAGCAGCATGGCTGCTTCCACGAAGCTGCTTCTGCCTCAGCGTTCCTCAAGTTACCCAGGTACTATAATCTGCCTCGTCTTGTATCACTGTTGTACTCTGTTTGCATCTTTTAAGAGTTACTCATCATATCCTCTGCAACACACCAGCAACGTCGTATAGGGAAGACGGTCACGATATATGGCGCAACGTTACTATCCAGCTAGTCAAGTCGAGGAGAGAAATGAGGCAGGGCTCGCATTTTCTGGCGTACCGATGGGAGTACAAGGGCATCGTGACCAAATACTGGAACAAAACTCTTGCTATACCAGAATGGAAACGAATTCGACAAGCACCACACGGTGGCCTCGACTGGCTGCTAGTTCGCCCAGCCCCGACCTTAACAAAGCACTGCCACAACCGCCCTCCATATCAAGTAAAACGGCCCGTAATCCATCGTCGTTGCGTGGTTTCTCACGACGTGAGCCTCCAAGCCAGCTGAAGCCGACACACCTTGAGCCCGAGGTACACCCAAATCGGTATCCTGTCTTGAATAGAGGAACATCTGGTAGCTATCATGGCAACTACTCCCGAAGCATGCCTAATTCTCCACGTGATCCTTATCAGCCGACAGCTCCGTTCGACCACACGTTGAGATCTCGCACTGAACCCTCTACATTCAAGTATGCAGAGTCGACAACATACAAGACACAGTCATGTTTACCGTCAGACCAGAGTCATCCATCAACATCACTTAACCCTACGCTGCGAGAGAACAATGATTGTAGGCCGCGACCGCATTCGTGGCTTCCTTCGACAGAGCCCTTGACAGAAAACTGGCAGCCCCGTCTTTTTGCAGAAGCAATCACAGGTCTACCCGACGAAACCGAATGCTGTTCATCGAGCAGCCCGCCCCGACTGCAAGGTTCACACTTTGCCCGCAGAAACGGCAGTGATGCTATTCCTCTGCTTCGTCCATGGTCTGAGGCGACTCTGTCTGCACGGCGCCACACAAGCAATTGGCAAAACAGTGAGCCCTCCGCCATCATGGCCACGCGACCAGAACCGGATTCAAGATCGCGTGCAGCTCGCCAACAGCAGTCTACGTATCATGCGCGAGCACTGGAAGTGGATCTGGGAATGCTGGGCCTCGATGATGAGCGGGATTTCAATGACGAGCTCCCCAACTATACTCAGAGCCAGGCTGAAATCAGCGCCCAGAGGCAATTGGAGGCTTCTTTGAGGGCAAGAGAGCTCGAGGCTCGATGGCGAAACACTAGAGGAGATCAGTAGCAACGCTACGACAATTCGTAGTAAAGCAGTGGTACTTTGGTCCTGTCCTATAGGCACCTTTGGATACGGGTTCTGCCGGTGTCCTCAATCCGTTTGTCCGCGGTACAATTTTTTTTTCCTCTTCTTTCTTTGCTTCCTTTAATTTACAGTTCTGCTTGATCTTTGCCTAAACCACATGAGACAGATAAAAACGGAAGCTCCTAATCATAACTGAAACATTTATCACCCGATTTTGAAATACACTCGACGTGGTCAAACATGGACCGTTGGAGAGCCCACGGATTCTCACATAGTGCTAGTAATCAACTTAATTAATGGCAGAGTATGCAGGTCTTCTCTTGCTTTACAATCGCTCCATTGCCGACGCAGCTTCTGATGTTCGAGACTTATGTCACTGGGTACTAACGTAACAAAAGTTTCTGCTAGACCTTTGCCTTCTGGTCTGCGACGTTTTACCTATGACCAGCCTCGACCCCTAGAGCTTGATATCCAAAACACATACGCGACACCATGACCAAACCCCACCACTTCCAACGCCCACCCAGATGCTCAGTATCGAGCCTCATCAAAACTGCGCAATGCGTTCCTTTCCCGCGAATAGATACGAACAACTCCGCGTTTTGGGACGTGTAGCAGGAGCAGGAGTGCTGTGCCTCAGGTGCTGCGTAGACGGCAGTGAGTTGGATAACTGGAGATTTCTGATTCCTATAAAATCGCTGCGATGTAATCCCATTCCCATGGATACCCTCGTTCACACGACGAATCCACCCAAACCTCAGTCGCCCGGCGTAGACTATTACTTTTTCTTGTCCATTCGAATCCTCAGCTTCGACATCGATCTTGGGCTGCACCAAGAAATCTCCAATTTGACCAAGATGCTTCACCGACCCATCTTCATGTCTGGCGCCATTCTTGCCTTGTCGACCAACGTATGGGCTCACGCCGCCATCAACCAAGCGCTGGGTGTAAAGAGCACAGCAGCCCAGTCCGATGTCCAAAGGCCATCTAGCAACAAACCATGCGGCAACGCAGCCCTAGCCTCCATCGACTCATCAACGGCGGTCAAAGCCGATAATACTGGCTCCTTCACAGTGGACGTACAGAACTTCAATGCGCAGGTACTCTTCTCTCCGCCGGACCGCAGCATGCTGACTTGTCTTTTCAGCGGCAAGGACGTATCCCGCCAAGTCTCCATGCAAGTCGACGCCGCGGGAACCGGTGCCAACTTTGTGGCCGGCAAGGTGACAACGAATGGACAGGCCGCCCCCGCTACTACCGGCACGGAGAAAATCACCGCCGCACTTCCAGCAGGGACAAAGTGCACCGGCGGAGCTTCTGGAAATCTCTGCCTAGCTTCGTTCAAGACAGCCGGTAGTTTTGGAAACTACGTTGTTGTCCCGCAGAGTGCTGGCGGTGCAGCAGCAGCAGCAGCAGCTACAGAAAACACTGCCACAGGTACGTTTCCATCAACCGCCATTAACGTATGTAGACACCTAGATATCCCAACATCCTCACAAACAGCATCACAGGCCGCAAAGGCGCAATCAACAATGCACAGAATGCTGCCGCAGGCACCGGTAGGTACTCTTTGGCAGCATCCCACCAACATAGACATGCAGACTTACCACGCATCATAGGCACCAAGGGTGCATCATCTTCTAGCAAAGCCAACGCGAACCGCAAAGCGAAGCCGAAGCCGAAGCAGAGCGCTGCTGCGGGAACACGTCTCGCTCGCCATGCCGGGTACCGACCAAGACGAGATAGTTTGAGGGCGGCGTACAGAAGCAGAGTTCTCGTAGGAGGTAGATGGTGGTAGGGTGTTTGGTCTAGGGATAGAGAGACATGTATATAGCGATAAAGGAGAAAAAAAAGGTTGAGGTGTAGACAAGGTTGTATGTATTCATACATCATTACATCGTTGGGAGGTGCACATGTTGAACTCCTTCCCCATACGCTATGCAAAAAAAAATAAAAAAAAATAAGGGAAGAGAAAAGAACAACTCATTCATTGAGCCCCACCCATCTTCCTCTAAACACCTTGTACCTTCCTATAACTCGGTGGCCGGAGGCGCCTCCCAACGATCTTGACCGCATACGGCGGCAACAAGCTGACCGCCGCAATAACCGCAAACTTCCACCAAAACGGCATACTCCCAAGAAACCGCAAGTCGAAATAGCCGTCCAAAAAGGGGACGCTGCCGAAATAAATGGCCGCGGTACCGACAAGCGAAGCCATCATGATCCAATGCCAGGTTGTGACCTCCATGGCCACCATGACGAGCTCATTGACAATCAGCACGGAAAAGGAAACGCCCACCATGCGCAGAAACGTGGCGTCGTGTGCGGTCGAGGAGCTGCCCACGCCGACGAGTAGCTGCGAGAGCCCCTGGATGACGGAGCCCTGGTAGATACTGACGGCGACCCAGATGAAAAACGTCTTGTAGCTCAGACTGCGGCCAGACTTCAGCTCGGCGTAGAGCTCTGGATACAAATTTGCCACGCTCTCGTCCACGTCACGGTCCAGAACAAGCGAAAAGACGGGTGCCATGGTGTAAATGGTCGAATAGCCCACAAGGAGCCAATCCTTGTACAGTGGGTTCGGCTCAAACGACGAGGCAATACTGTATACCGTCTGGCAGATGCTGATGATGAGGCCGCGATGGATGACGAACTGGCCGAGTTTGGCGCTGCGCTTGTAGCTGTTGCGGCCGTGCCATACGAGCAGCTTGACCAGATGGCAGAATTGCGTAATGGAAAAGTCGGCGGCGAGACTGGCCTGGCGCCCTTCTTTGCCGACGATGCCGACCCCCACGTCCGCGGCTTGGATCATGGACACGTCGTTGCCGCCGTCGCCGATGCAGCATACGCGCTTTTGGGTGTGCGAGCGGATGAGCCGGGCTACGTCTGCTTTTTGCGTGGGCGAACAGCGGCATGCGACGACTGTGGGAAGTTGCACCGCAATGGAGATGAATTCCTGCCGGTAGTGGGCGAGAAAGAGCGCGAGGGACTCGCCGTCGATGAGCAAGCAGGCATCGGTTTTGGAGCGTAGAAAGGACAGGGAGGACTGCGCGAGGTCTTTACGCTTCACTAGGGCCAAGGTTAGTGAGGCGTTGGGGGTGAAGAGAGACGGAGACATACTCTTTGCGATGGTGTGCACGTATTGACCCCTTGCTACTAGCTTGGAGCTCACGGCGACGCAGCGAGCTGTTTCGACCTTGTCGCCGGTCAACATCCAGATTTTGATTCCTGCGTTACGAAGTAGCTCTAGCGACGGCTTGACATCTTTTTGTAGCTTGTCCTCGACCCCGGTAACGCCGAGTAGCTCCAGTTCATGCTCCAAGTATTCCTTGACGACGTTGGCCACAGCCGCATCACGGTTGCTGAGGGCCAGCGAGGCTTGGGCATGCTTATTCGAGAAATCATGGTAGGTCTGCGCGGACAGCTTCTTGCGTCCCACAACCAGTGTGCGAAGACCTTCACGCGCCATATTTGCTGTTTCTTCATCCAGCCAGTCATTCGCCGCAACGATGGTCGTCATGACCGTATCCGCGCCCTTTTGGTAGAACCAAATCTCCCCATCATGGTACGTGGGTGACGATTCTGGCCCATGGTAAAATTGGACGACAATGCCCATGCGTTTTCCCTCGGACGTGAAGGGGAACACGTTCAGAATGCGTACCTTGACAACTGTGTTACCGCCATGGCGCGACTGCAGGGTCATGGACTCTCGATCGCGCGAAAGCAGTTTGAGACCCACAGCCTCAGTCCAGCGTACAATTGCGATCTCATCGGGCGAAGATGCCTGATATGTCGTCACAGGCTCGCCATTCTCCTCTTCGATGGTCGGCGTGACATTGTGACATAGCGCTAGTGCAAGCACTACGTCTCGAACGCGAGACCCTATCTCTCGTCTTGTACGGGTAGATGACGTGAGTGGGGCAGTGTATGTCGAGGACGGAGTGACCATAGAGGGAGCCTCTCCCGAAGGAATAGTAAAGCATTGGCGTACGTACGATGATACCTCGTCCATGGCATCGTTGGCATAAGAGACCGTCCCGACATGAATCTTCTTCATGACCATCTCTGCAGACTAGTCAGTAACAAACCAAGCCCTTATATGCAGCCTACTTGCCATTTTGAGTCAGCGTGCCGGTCTTGTCACTGAGCAGATACTCGATGCGACCCAGGTCTTCCGGAATTGTGCTCGTCCGCACCACCGTGTCTGGGATGCTGTGATCATGCTCGATGAACCATGCATACACCGATTTGCCCATGTCCAGATTGACACGCAAACCGACTGGCACGATTGTGGAGAACAGAATTAGGAACCTCATCATGGAAACATACCATGGCCGGCCATCAATGACCCGGAACCTGGCCACGGCGACGAGAATGAAGGACAGCGACAGCGTGAAGATACACAGCCACTTGGTCAACGAATTGATTTCTAGCTCCAATAGGCCAGTCTTGGACCTTGACGGTGATGTGGACAAGGCCTGGCGGGTCTGTGGACCGGTATACACGACGACGGCGAGCAGACTGCCGCTCGAGGCAACCACCGTGTTGGCCCAGAGGGTGTTGTCGATGCCAAGAGGTGCCGTTTGCGTTTTGCCAGCCGAGGACGGCCTTTCCTGGTCGTGGGGATCGTAGTGTCGTTGCGGTTTCGCCGCGAGTTCGACTGTGCCGTAGAATTCATTGACCTTGCGGTCGGGTTTGCCTGCGACAACACGGAGCCGAGTGTATTCTCCGACATGCAAATTCTGAGTGAGAGGCGAAGTCAGTCGCAGCTTCCAATCGGTTTCGCCATCGAGCTGATCGGTTCGAATGAACGCCTCGCCAGAAGATGTTGTGGCCAAAGCACTCTCCGCCGTGGCTTTCTGTGCACCATGTACCCGTGCAGTCGATTCGTCATCGAGCAGCGGAGAAGTGTGCTGGATTTTGGGCTCGGGAGTGTGCGTGGTGTTCTCGGTTGGCTCGGTTTTCAGGAGAACCATGTCTGCGGGAACGCGTTGGTCCTTTCCCAGCTTGACGACATCGCCCACTCGCAGACTCTTAGAGGGCTTGACGACTTCCCAGTAGGTACACGTTGCGAGCCCGCGGGTGGAAATGCGCTGCTCTTCGTCCTCGGTGTCGGCCAAGCGATGTCGGTTGTGCCTTGGCTTGGTGAGGCGCTTCTTCTTGTATGCACTCTTGGCGGGCGCGAGGCCGTTGTCCGCGGCATTGCGCTCAAATTGCAGCACGGTGTAGCCCTCGGCATTAGCCTCTGCGTCCCTGCGTCGGCGGGCGATATCGTCCAGGGCCTCTTTGCCCAGTGTGATGGTCAGCACAAATGCCAGCGGGACGACGTAGGTGGAGAGGTAGCCGAGGCGCAGGGCGGGTATGATTTGCGAGAGCGCGACAAGCAAAAAGTACATGTTGATGAAGAAGGAGAATTCGTTGTACAGAGTGCGTGGTAGGAAGCTCCAGGGGGTATATTTGGCGTTGGAGACGGCGTTGGCGGGGAATCTGGTGGCTTGGATGTGACCGACCAAGACAGTCCTCTGGGCGGACGGGTCGTGGTCGTGGTCGTGGGCCTCGTCTGCATCCGACTCGCCGCATGCTTCGACGTCGTCGGGGCCGGGCGAGAGAAATCCGGGCAGACGCATATGGGAACCCAGGCGCGACAGAGCGCTGGCCGGTGGGGGTGGAGGCCTGCGCCGTGTGGCATGGGCAGCCAGCAGCGGCATGTCGTCGTCACCGGACTGCGCCGAGCTGGCCGCTGAGTCTCGCTTGGGGCCCTCCTCGTCGTCGTCGTCGTCGTCGAGCAGCCCGCGCAGATCTTCCTCGGGCAACTCCTGTGTGGTCTGGCGGGCCCGCAGCCTGCCGACCCGCAGGTTGCGCAGCGGGATGCGGGCACCCAGCGCATGGTACGGTCGCCTTGGCTCGCTCGACGGGCGGTGGGGCGGGGCGAGTTCCTGGGCGTCGATGTCGAGGTCGACGTCGTCGTCGTCGTCGTCTTCGGGCGCATTGGGCGGGCGGAAGGGGTGTGGCGCAGCCATGACTGGCTATGTTGTCCACATGGGCTGCGGCTGGGGGGTTTGGGGGGGACTTCTGGGAAGCGTCTGCGTAGCGTCTGGGAGTCCGTTGGGAGTTCTCTGTGCCGCGTCTGGGGGGCGTCTGGGGGCGAGGCTATGAGGGCGTCATGCTGGGCGGTGCAGCGCCGGCCTGCGACGTTGCACGTCACTCAGTCAGCCCAGACAGGGGATAGACACTAGTTAGTTAGGGCTGTGGGGGGGGGGGGGGGGGGGGGCCGGCAGGGAAAGAAACAGGGGGCTGCGCGTGTGCTCCCCCCCCCCCGCG
>Ga0182211_1000249_pt1 | contig 17000 bp, 21 predicted proteins | sample G5R1MG_20_FD_129660 | JGI IMG/M metagenome (GOLD analysis project Ga0182211, IMG submission 129660) | Switchgrass phyllosphere microbial communities from Michigan, USA - G5R2_MAIN_03OCT2016_LD1 MG | ecosystem: Host-associated > Plants > Phyllosphere > Phylloplane/Leaf | place: USA: Michigan... | reverse complement strand
TATAGTTTTAGGTAGTATCTACTAGACTACTACCTATAATATACCCCTTAAATAGTAACTAATATACTAGGCCTAGGGCCTTAATATAGCTATATTTATACTTATTTAGTAGAGTATACTCTATATAAATATATAAATATATAACCTAGAAAGGTAGAGAACTAGCTATCTTAGGCAGTATATTACTACTATAAGCCCTAAGCGTAGCCCGTCCGTATGCCCCCTAGGAGGTTTTTAGATAGGACGTTAAACCAATATCAATTAATCAATCAATCAGGTAAGATAACAAAGGTCTGCGGTTAACCTGACCTCCTAGGAAACGCCGTAAAGTAGTTCCCCTATCAGATCGCGCAAGTAGAAAAGACATCAAAATGGCCTTGCAACCCTCTTACCCTCTGGCATGCGTTAACTATAGCAGAGCAGGTCCCACACGGTGTGCGCACTCTGGTGCAAGTTATACGTGGAATGCCGCCATGTATACGTGGCCCGTTATCGCTCACTTGTACTGCATGCACAAGTCCAGGCTTTCCCGCGCCACGCCATCCATAATCTTCCTCGCCTCGGCAACCAAGAGATCCAGATCTTTGCGAAATTAAATTCCCTGTGGTGTATCGTTCTCCTTGTTCTTCTTCATACGCTCAAAGGCACCTTGGATCCGGAACAGCATTGCGTCGAGGTCTTTACTCAACTGACCGCTAGCATTTCTGATTGCTATCTTCGAATCCTCGCTGACCCTTTTGGAGATGAATGAAAAGGGTCCGGTAGGCCCTGGAATAGCTTCTTTAAGATATTCTTTGCGCTTGTCGAACATGGTGACTCCTGGATTGTGACATGAGGATTTGTGCATAGGGTTGATAAGGACTACTTACCTTTGCTGGGGGTATTTAACTTGTTGACCCCCATATAGACTTCATTCATCGCCTCTGTAAAATAATCTTCCTCCCTGACCAAAGTAGCTCTCACATTGACTTGCCTGCTTGTGTTAGCCCCAGTGCGACGACGTCGGTGGCACGCGCACTCACATTAGATCTTCTTTGAGAGTCTTAGCTGCTTTGCTAACATCAAAGCTGATGCTTTCATTGAAATGGGAAAGGCTGTCCTTGAAGGAAGACCTGTAGGCATCGGATGCCAAGGCCTTCGTGTCGTCTATACTGATTGTCAGTGCAAATTTAAGAGGGCTGCAGCCACACTCACTCTTCAAAATTTCATCCAACTCTCGCAGTGCTTCTCTACTTGCCTGTGCTGCCTCTGCATCAAAATTCTTGACTGATTCATCAATGATAGCTTGAAATGCAAGGTCGATAGATGGCCTGACAGGCGCCAATAGGTCCTCGTTCCAAGTGAGATTGATTCCCATCTTCTTCTGCACATAGTTTCCTGGTAACTATCAGCACTTGAAAAGAGAGATTCAACCCCGACCTACCTTTCTTGTTCACTGCAGCTCGGTGACTTGCGGCTTTCTGAACGCGTCAGTTCCGATGGCGAGAATGGTGGAGACGTAATTTACCAAGTGCTCCCAAGACGCGAGGCTCTTGAATGCATGGGTATCAAATTTCTTCTGCAAGGAACGATCTGCAAGGCAATCCTCGAGACGTTTGATTTCAGTTTCGCAAAACCTCTTGGTCAATTTGTTTATGCGGTCGCACAGTGCCTAGTGTTATCAGCGTGCCAACTAATCGCGAAAACTTGGGGGCTTCGACGTACTTTGCGGGTGTTCCGTACAATTTCCACCAGGTGATTTGCTCGCGCGAGCGTTGTCGTACTGCAGGACATTTGGATAATGTTGAGAAGGGTCGGAGTGCTGATCCTAACAAAGTGATTGAGACTGGCCGCTCGTCCTTTAGATGGCAATGAGTAGATATGAGAGCACAGCGCCGGGATTTGGGTCTGTTCAAGCGTCATGGTCGGAACACTGTGCTCGTCTGACTTGTCGTATCCACGAAGATGACGCATGTACATTCGGTTACTGACGCAGTAAACTTCTGCACCAGCATCGTCATCTGTGTTGGTGCGGTAATTGCCACTGATAACAGAACGGACTTGCTTGTTGCGACTGTCAATGAGAATTTCCTTGCGCCTGCCAGCATTAGTCCCGCACTATTAGCTCTTCTAGATGAATCCTGAATCTTACTTCTTCGCCACAGCGTTCTTCCGCGAGATCAGCCTTTTCTTTTCCTCCCTCATCCGCTTTTTATCCGCTTTTGGAATTTTCTCTCGCATATTGTTGTCGATGCGTGTGGTTTCTTCTTGGAGCATCTTTACTTTCTGATCAACAGCAACTAGCTGCTCTAGCACAGCTGTGGTCGAAGCCGAATTTGAGTAGTTGTCTTCATTCAAGTCCTAGTCGCAGTGTTAACTTTTGATGGATATGTGGTGTATATGCCAGCTTACATCCGATCTAGTGGCAATGAGAATAACACTACCACTGCGTTTCCTTCGGAAAGCTTCCAAGTACTGATGTTGGAAGGTGGAGTTGTCTTGTAGGCGGTCAATTTTTCCCACCACCATGGTCCTGTCGCATTCTTGGAGATACCGCCCTGCGTTTTCCACGCGAAAGTAGTTAATATCAGAGACGCCGGGTACATCAGCCACAATGACATTCTGCTTCAGTATGGGCGAATCCAAACTAACCCTGTGTCTTTTAGCAACCAAATACACGCACGTGACATCTTTTAACTCACCGGACTATCCTGACCAATGGCCACGGGGTGAATTTTAGCGGTTTTCCGTTGAAGCTTGCATGAGGCGACTCTCTCGTAAACGGATGGTATTGTTCAATTAACTTCTCTGGACCATCGGATCCAAAGCAAACCGATGTATCGCTTTCCCCGAGAAACGTTCCGCGCATGTCTGTGGTCCATACGACGAGCTGATTGAGGACCTTGACGTCGTCAGCTGATGTTGCTGTGGCCATGAAACTTTCGGCGTCTCCTTGACCAAGGCGATCAGCAAACATTTGTTGTATGCAGTCACGCGCTGTGTTCATTTTATCAAGATCCTCATCATCCACGTCATCCGGAGAAGCTTCTTTTTTCTCCTTTACCGTAAACCAGTTACGGAAGAGGTCGGTAACAAGCTTGACGCATACTTTCAAATCGAAGAATTCGACCTCTGCAGCATAGGCCGTGGTTTGTCCGACAGTACACTGACGAAACTCGGTGATAACGTAGGTGCATGCGCCTCCAGCATCACTCTGCCATGATACATTAGTATATCCAGCGCGCTCAAAATTTGAGCCTGATTTACCTCAATATTGAGATTGATGACTCCAAGGATAGCGTTGAGGAGGGCAGACTTCCCAACCCCAGTATCTCCAGCAACCGCCAATTTGACAGTGTCGTGGTATTTGATCTTTGTACCACTTGAAATCACATTTCGGAGGCGATCAGCCTCAGCATCCTGGTAGCCTTCGTTAAGTGCCGTGGTAATGTAGGCGGTGAAAACCTTCAGAACCTTTTGCGAGATGTCTTGCGTGAGGTTGAAACCAGGGTGATAAATTGGTAGTTTGGGCCGTAACTGTTGATTGGGATCGTGTGGCGCGACTTTGTCCTCGTCATCTCCATCGGAGTCGGAGTCGGTATCATCTTCTTCCAATTCATTTTCCATCGATGAAGCTACAATATCGTAAGTCAAATGTAGGTGAGCGCTTGAAGAGGCTCACCTTTTCTCTTGTTACCCGTGAATAAGCCGGAGCCCTTCCCTGCATCGGGTTGTCTCAGGTGACACGGCTCCCACAGCTCCATCTCCGTCCTGGCACTCTTTTCAATGTTCCTCAGCGATTTGATAGAATTAGAGATTCTCTCATCATTTTTTTGGTATTGCTCGGGAGCCTGACATTGTTCTTGGGCCTGGATGTGTTCCGGGACCTGCTCAACTTCGCCAGTCCACGCATCCAAATCTTCCATCATCGAGCTATTGAGTTTCGCCGGTCCCAAGCCCGCCGGCTCGAAGACAGGACTCTCAGGGTGACTCTCAGGGTGATCCTGACTCGGGGAATCCATATACTCGTACCTGGCTAATCAAGCTACCACTGGCTCAGTGTCAACAGCTGCAAAGGCAAGGTCGGAGAGCATAAACCTACGTTGATACCGATTGATATGGTGAGCAAAAAGCCAAGGAATAATTGTCAAAGTGGGTGCTAGAAGGCTTAGGCTGCTGAAGAAGCAAAGTGGATGCGTTGCGTGGTAGATGGTAGGGTGTACTTTCTCTCACCTTGTATGTTTAGTAAAGTCGATGGAGTGAGGTTGGTGTAGGTATAAGGGTTGATGGTCGAGCACGAGGTGGTGAAAATACCCTCTTACCTCACGCTCGCCGGACAGAGAGGCTTCTCAATCGTGACTTTTAACTGTCTAGCTGGGGCTTCTTCTGGCTTTGGCACGCCACCCTTCATTCTCACAAGGAAGTTGCCATGGGAAAATCGTTCCCAACGCCTTCGTGGCCTAGGTAGCTCCATGCCAAGAGGAGAAGAGGCAGAAGTGGCACAGTAAGCTTTCTCTCCTCTCGAGCGAGAAAGGGTGTAAAAACCACCTTCCTATCGACTTCCAGTGTTGGCAAGGGATATATATATACGTACATAGCGTGTATGTAAGATTTGAGTAGTAATACCAAGTAATATAGGACTTCAATTTATTTAAATGGAAATCAAACACGGACAACATGAATCAAATGAGATGCTGTCCCTCAATCTCAAAGCCCCTTCAACGCCTCCACACCCTCCATTTGCAACCGTCGCAACATCCCCCTGACAACCCCGCACCTCGCCTCCCGCTCCGCATCCCGCTCCTTGGGTAGCAACCGCATCGGCCCAAGCATGTCAGTGCCATCACCCCGCTTTCCGCCCTTTTTGACATTAGTGAAAAACAGCCGCGACCCCGTTTCGCGATCAAGTCGCGGCCATACGGGGGCGCCCTTTTCGCGCTCTATGTTGGGGTCGAGGTATTTTACGAAGCTGATGAAGTAGTCGGAAATGGCGTTTTGGCGGCGAACCATGACTTGGCCAACGGAGCCGGCGTGCTTAGTGCCAAACCCGTTGTTGATATCGACGCCCCACATGACGTCCCATTGGTATTGCCAGGTGGGAACGGAGACAGGGTTGTGATGGACGAAGGCGTTGCTGGCGAGATAGGTAGGGCAGATGTAGCGGATGTCGCCTTGTGCTTTTGAGATGGCGTCCCAGTAGCGGCCGCTGTCGGGCCAGTGTCGATCGTTTGGGTAGGCGGCGACGAGGATGGAGAGGTCCTCGTCGGTGAGTAGAGGGTAATGGTCTTTGAGGTAGGATTTGAAGTCACCTTCACTGTCGGTGTCTTTCTTGACCTGGTCGGTGCCTTCGTTGGAGGTGAAGCCGATAATGGTAGGGATTTTGGCATAGGCGCCCCGCATGATGGCGGCAGGTGCAGGCTGGGTCCACATGCCACCGGCGGGCTCGGTGGTGGGTGCCCACATCCAGCGTGGGGGCGAGTTGCGGCCGGGGAAACTCATGGGGTAGTTTTCATAGTAGAGATCTCCTGGGCTGGCGTTGCGGACGCAGGTCACGTCGGTGCAGTTGATACCGCCGGCGACCTCATTCCAGAATTTCTCGGCCTGGGGCGGGGTGAAGAAGGTAGGGCTCGCAGGGCTCTGGGCAATGGCGCCGTGGAATAGACGCTTCCGACCAGTGCCCGGGACCGAGGAATAATTGTCCCCGTCGTTGGCGGTGAGTTGTAGGAGAACGCTTGCGCCACCTGCACTGGTGCCCATGATGACGACGTGGTCTGGGTTGCCACCAAAGTAGCGAATGTACTTTTGCACCCACTCGAGCGCCGCCCGCTGGTCTCTCAGCGCATTGTTGTAGTCGCCGTCCTTGGCAATGGCCTCTCCCGAGAGGAAGCCATAGATGCCATTGCGGTAGTACATGGTCACGACAACAATGCCCTTGTCCAGCTTCCCATCAACGCCTCGTTTTCTGCGGCTCTTCTCCACCATCTCGCCACCATTGCTTCGGCCTGGCAGATGAAAGCCACCACCGGGGATGTTGACCAGCACCGGCAAATCGTCGCCGGCCTCGGCGTCGGCGGGGGTGAAGACATTCAAGCTCAGACAATCCTCGGTGATGCGCGTCTTGATGCCCAGCACATCGTCGCCCGCAACATCCTCACGGTTGCGCTGGCTTGCGTCGATCTTCTGGATGCGAGGGCACATGCCCAGGCTCCCGTCCCAGACGAGCGGCTCCTCACCGCGGCCCAGCCCATACGTGCGGTTGACGGGCTGCGGGCGGCGGAACCGGTTCTTGCCACCGGTGGTCGCCGCATACGGTATGTTCCAGTAGGAGCGCACCTTGTCCGTCACATTAGGCTTGATGGCGAGATAGTCGAGCGTGACGATGTTTGGGTCGTGGACGTCCTTGGGCGGTGCGACAAAGGCCGACGCCGGCGGGCGTGACAAGAGCGGCGGGATCCAGGCGCTGCTGGGGCGCAGCTGGGGCGAGTACAGGACGGTGAAGGCGAAGGCGAGGACGAGGACGGCGCAGAGTGCAAGGACGATGCGCCGGTCGAACATGAGCCTCGAGTTGAGGGGCCGCATGATTGTCGCTTCCTCAGCTGGACGGCGACGTTGCGGTCACGGTTCGGGGCGGGAGAACAGCAAAAGCTCGCCGCCGGCTCCAAGAAGCAATCTGGTATCCATCCATCCACACTTATGAGGACAATATGTCATAGACGCAATCCCTACCTGCCCTGCCCGTGCGACTGCGACAGCACGAATGCGGGCAAGAGTCGGCTTGACGCCGACGCGTGTTGCGCTTATCCGTTTTGGGATATGACTAATGGAATTCAACGTGTAGCTAGCACGTGACGTGGCCGCCACCATTGTCCCAGACGCCGAGGAATGCAACACACCAACCAACAAACTGGACACCACCCAACCCTCAGATCCTCCCGCCCTCCACCACCTCCCGCCCAACCAGCTCCATCTCGCCGCTCTCCACCGTCCGCCTCCTCTCAAGCACCCATCGCTCCTCCCCCGACTCATCGTGCTCGCGAACATACGTCACACTGTCCGTCGCACTGCCCTTTCTCGAGTGCCCGTCTCTCCAGGCGCTACCGCTTGGCGTCAGTGGTGACGCGCTGGAAATTGGAGACACAAAGCCCACCGACGGCCGACGTGGCCCCGTGCAGTTCGTCGTCGCCGCAGTCGGTGACGAGAGCGATGTGTCAATGGCAGGCGGTGCCGGCGGTCTGTTCTGGGCTAGCTTGGGTGAAGCAAGCGGCGTTTCGTATGGCGACGTGGGAAGGGTGACATTGGCGGCTGAGGTCAGGTTGGGTCCTCCCGACGACATGGAAAGGCCTGTATTCGAGGCTAATTGCAGCTTGTATTGGGCATACAATTCGGAAATGGGTGGGAGGAGTGGCGCTTCATTGCCGACAGAATGACGAGCAGGACTAGAGAGCGAGTTGTAATCGCTGGCCTTCAGCGTAGGACTCCCGGACTGGTCTAGACTTTCCTCGTCTTCCTCGTCTTCCTCGTCTTCCTCGTCTTTCTCGTCTTCCTCGTCTTTCTCGTCATCGTCTTCTTCCTCTTCTTCCGCATCTTTCTCTTCGTATTCTGCCCTGACAGGGTCCATCCGGCCCTCATCATCTCCTTCGTGGCTTTCGACTCTTTCTGCATTGTCTTGAAACCCCTCCTCCTTCCCCTTATCCTCTTGTGGTCCACTCTGCTCCATCATTCGTTGGCCCGCTGGACTTGAAGATCTCGGAACAAACTGCATGCCCATCGGCGATGAATTGCGAGGACTTCCCGGAGTACTTGCAGGTAAGCTAGCGGCACTACCACCAAACGTCCCCTTGCGTAGCTTCATCAGCGCATCAAGACTCATGTCTTCTGACGATTCGGGCCACCCATATGGACTCATGCGCGCAAGCTGGGCCAGGCCCGGGCTGCTCAACGGCGGATTGCCGTCACGGAAGTGATTGAGACTGATGAACGAGTTCCGAGTGCTGTACTCGCTACGTTCGGTAATAGGCGTGAGATTCGGCTCCCGCACAGCATTACGGCCACTGGGGGCGCGACCAAGACCAGACGTTCCGAAGAATCCACCCCACATGCTAGACGACGACTCGCCACCACCCGATGCGTAGAATCCAAACTCCTGGCCATAGAAGCCCTCGTCATCATAGGCAAGTGCTTCCGCATTAGCTGCAGCAATGATAGGGTCGTCTTCCATTGCGGAGTCGAAGTCACTATAATCATAGTCATCCACATAGCCAGAGCTCATGCCAAACATATCATCGGATGGAAAAACATCCGTGTCTAGACTTTGACGGCCATCGTCTGGGATTAAGCTGGGCCGTGAATTACTTCTCACGGAGAACTTATCCACGTCAGAGCTGGCGTCGGTGGTATCGGCACTGCCCTTTCTGATGAATCGACCCAAGGCTTCAGCGCGGTTCGCCGCCTCCGCAAGTGCGCTGTAGTATGCGTTCATATTGTTGAAGTCAGGTAATGCATGCTCCTGCTGCACAACCGACGACTTGTGGGCAAGCGAGGGTTCTGACTTCTCGTGTTGCTTAACTATTGTGTCATCATCCGCTTCGTAGCCCGTCTCGGAGTTGAGTATAGGGGCATTTGGATGGGAAGAAGCATGGGCTCCGTCGACCTCGGAGAACTTTACTTTTCTTTCGTACAATGGCCCTTCGGGATCGTCGAATACATCTTCATCAAACGCTGCAGGCTCTGGATCTTCCTGATCGCCGATGAGGCCATCGTCAAAGTACATGTCATCGCCCAAATCGAGCTTGTCGACGCTGTGGGGTTGGCTCGGTCCAGCAACGATATCTAAAAATTGATCATCACGTGCAGCCGCTGAAGAGGGGTTGCCCGAAGGCTCTTGATGGATACTGGGACTTGAGTAAGCTTCTGCATGAGCAGATGCGTCAGGCCTGGTGCCCGTGGTCAATTTGTCGAATTGCTGAAGCATCTCCATTTTTACTTCGGTCATTGCTGAATTGGTGGAGTTGCCAGACCTATCCAGGGGCCGTTGTGGTTGCATGAAAGCACTCGATGCACTCTCAGTATCATGCGGACTGTCCTGGACGGATGAGAAGCCGAAGCCTTGAAATTCTGAGTCCAGGGTCTGATTTCCGAGGCCCTCAAACTCATCTGCCTCGCCAATCATTGGAATCTCCTCGTCATATCCACCGTCCATGTCGTAGTCGTCCATGCCGTACTCGTCATCTTCATCAGCAAGAGAATTGGTAGATTTACGTGCATCTTGTGAAGCCTTTTCTGCTGCCTTGGCCTTATGCCTCTCTTCCAGCAGTTTCTCCTGCGTTGAGTCACTGCCGCCCGGGATTTGGAAGCTGAAGCGTGATGCTCTACTACTCAAATGTGTTGGTAGACCTGCCGGCTGGAATGTTGGATCCGTCATGGAGGTAGCTCTTGAGCGCGCGGAGGGAGGTGATTTCGCCGATCGCCTCTTATTTGGTGTCACTTGAACCGATTCATCACCAGGACCTGGCGTTTCCTGTACCGGAGACAGAACGGTGGATCCGCTGTCAAACGCTTGGTGGGCTGGATTAGGAGGTGCTGAGAATGTCTGAGGAGGATTGGGTTCTGTGGGCATTGAAGGTGGGGATGGGGATCGGGGTACGGGCACAGGTACGGGTAGGGGTAGGGGCGATGTTGTTGAAGGCGCAAACTGCACCGAGTTTCTTGCCAGGAAGTCTTTGTTAACCAGCGTCTCGGCTCGTATTGCCGCCTGTGACTGCTCATAGCTTGTATCATCGTCAAAATGCTCGTGGAAAACGGGAACATGGTCCTTGTCAATCTTGGAGGGACTGACACGGCCCAGGTCTTGCGGCACGTCGCTAGCGCCCGATTTGTTGTTGTGAGGGGAGTTTCTGTTGAACCTGGGTGCATTGAAGTCGTGGACAATGTTGCCGCGTATGCTCGGGTCGTAGTTGTCAGGCATCGACGAGGACACGGGAGGTGGGCGTATTGTGACGAGTGGCTCGTCGGCGAGGGGAAGCAGTGACTGAGCCGATCGGCGGCGCATCAGCAGAGACATGGGATTGCGTAGATTCAGCCGGGACTTTGCTTTGGCAGGCGCAGGCGTGGGGGTGGAATGGGTGGCGGCCTTTGCGCTGCTGGAGAGCTTTTCGCCGATACCACTGAGCAGCGAAGGTTGAGATTTGGAGAAGACTGCGTAGCTGGGCGATATCGTTCCGGGCGCCAGATGGGTTGCGGACGGGGAGGGCGTCGCAGCGGGTTGCGCGTGCTCCTTCTGGCGCAAGACATGCCTGTCTGCGCTGGCCTCGGCGTCCTGTGGGAAACTGCGAGCGACTTCGGGCAGCGAGGCCCTGTCCAGCGTCGAGGCGACGCGCGCGATGGGCGGCAGCTGCGGGGGGAAAGGCGATATGGGCGACGCCAAGGACTCGGCCGTGTGCGCTGGCGACGGCGCGGGCGGCGGGCAGGCGGTGGGGCTGGCAGGGTCGGCGGCGTTGCGCCTTGCGTGGCCTGGCCGAAGGTAGCTGAACATGCTGGCGGGCGCCATGATGGCTGCGCATCAGTCGCCGGGGCGGGGGAGAGTTTGCCTCTCAGCGAGGCCATGCGCCCGATGGCAGCACCATCATCGGGCCAATCGAGGGCGATGCAGCAGACAATGCAGTAGGAGATCCAGGCGGCGATTGAGGCGGCGATGTAGTAACAGGAGGAGAAGGAGGAGGGGGAGGAGCGGCAGCGGCAGCAGCAAGCGGTGCAGGAGTGCGGGTGGCCTGGTGGTGGGTGGAGGGAGGAGCAGATGTCCGGCCCACCGCCATGTCGTTGCCGTGCTTGTCCGCGTCGCCGTCGGCCTCTTCCACCTTCCCAGCAGCTTCATGCAGCCATCTCGTGACTATGCAAGGATTCTGTCGCCTGTCGCCTGTAGCCTGTCGCTTGCGTGTACACATGTACGTTGTCTAATCTGGCCGTGTTGAGATGGGGAAGTACCGGTGCATAAGTCGTCGCATGGCGTGACATGTTGGATTGCGCTGGCCATGGAGGCGGAAAAGATGCTGGATAAATCCATACTCCCAGAGTATACACACTGGCCTAGTGACAGCAACAACGATGTACCGGGGGCAGAACGGGGTGGAATAATCAACTAGGTATCAAGATGACGAAGCGGAGACACCATGTAGTCGGAATTTCGCGTGGCTGAATGCAGCATACAGGATACCATTACCAACCACACACACACACACACACACACCCTCCTTCAAGCCCTGCCCTTGCCAAACATTCTCGGCCTCCCCAAATTCCTCCTGTCCCTCTTCCTCAAAGACCTCCTCAATCCGCTGGCCGCAGCGCTCCACGTCGGCTTCGCATCCGGCGCATTCAGCCTCGTATTGTACGTCGCATTCGCCGGCGTAACCCCAAACTGCACCGTGCCGTTGCCCTCGCGATACGTACTGGCCGCCGTGCCTACCGTCTTACACCCCTTACGACACGTCTCTTTACCCGTCGCGATATCCACCTGCTTCAGCGCGCGCTCGAAAATCTCCAGGGCAGCGAGCGGTTGGTAAAAAGGCACTTCGTGGCCGGACTCGTAGATGCGCAGGAAGGAAAAGAGCCCCGACTGTTTGACTTGGCCGTGTACAATGTTGTCGCTGGTGCTAATGTTCGTAAAACCGGCCGTGGAGTAGCCTGTCGCGTGGATCATCGAGGCGACGACTTGCCCGCCGAGCCAGTTGCAATTGTAGTCGCTTGACATGATCAATCAGCATCGTGGGACGAACACCAAAGGAAGGCCGCCTACGCGTCACCGTAGTATAGCATCACCTGTACTCCGGCTTCCAGCAGTTTCTGGCACGCCGCAATCGTTCCAGACGGTCGATCGTCGTCACCTGTGTTGGCAAATGCTGCGGATACAGTGTCTGAGCGGGAGGAGTAGTTCTGGTAAGCGCCAATCGCCTTCTGAACCCTTGGCAGGTTGAGGTAGTCTTCAAAGTAAGAGTACGGGAACGGATCTGGCGTCAACTCACGCATATCGTACTCGTCACGCCCACTGTAGTCGTCAAAGGGCGACTCAACCTTGTGGAAGCAGAAGTCATCTGCCGCAGCACAAATTGAGTTCTGCCCAGTTGCATAACAGTCCTTCGTCCGGTCGACACAGTTTCCTGGGCCATATAGGTTGTTGTACCACTCAGCCTTGATCGTGTTGTTGTAGGGATCATAGTCGTATGTGTTGCCGGGGTAAACAGAATAGTTGTAGTAGGCCTGGTACTGAACAAGTGGGTCAAACCACCCGTTCCCAATCAGAACGTTTTCGAGGTGAATTGGATGGGCTCCCGTGATATTCTTTGCATTCTGGTCCAGAAAGTAGGAGTTGAAAATGGGCGCATAATGGCCACCATAGCTCTCTGTTGTGAAACTAACCCCCCTGCGGGAGTATTGTGGAAATGCACCCATGAAGCCTTGCAACGTCTTCCACATGCTTGGAGCAGCCCCTGCAGTGCTATTTACTGTCAAAGTATGGTTGGGTGAAGAGTATGTCCCACATGTCTCAAAACGCTGTGCATAATCCGGGCATGTGTTGTTGGGCAATTGGACAATGGCGTCATTACCGTCTTGGAAACCGGGGACCGGAATCGAGTAGGAGAAACCTACTTGGGTCGGTTCATCGATGAACAGCATGTTGCTCGCATTCGTCCATGAATAGGGATTATCGAATGGCTTTAGGTCTGGGCCAATGCCACAGGGTCCTAATTCCTGAAAAAGGCCGATCATGGAGCTCGACCCAGGCCCGCCTGGATAAGAATACGGGCATCAGCAATTTTTAAAAAATATGATGTGATATTCAAGGCCGATTACCATTAATCCACACGGTCAGAGGAGCATCGGACGGATCCTGGTTGCGCGCCTCGAAGAACCACCAGAAAATGTGCTGGTTGTCATCGACATCGGCATATCCAGAGTAACTCTTAACATTAGGATTGAGTTCACATATGCCAGCTGGAACTTCCTTGTAGCGGACATTGATGTTTGCATAGCCTTCTTTAGTAATAAGGTCGGTTGGAGCTGGTACAAATTGCGCAACAGCTTTAAAGGCCAGTAAAGATGCCGCGAAAAGATTCGCTCTGCTCATCGTAGATTTGGACTTTGTAAACGTGAGCATAAGTGTACATTGTGAGCTGCAGATGACTTGGCCGGGACTGTCGGAGAAAGCATAGATACCTTATTGTCTGCTTGCAGCGCTTACTCACCAAATAGGACCCTGATTAGAAAAAGAAGCTGGGGGGAAATATGAAGAGAGACGGCGAAGCAGCCATGACAACAATTCCAGCAGTCTGCCGCTAATGCCTACCTCCTGCCATTGAGCTGAGCTCAGCACTAGATAGAGTACCCGCGTCTAAGGTAACACGATGTGGCTGAGCTCTTTAAATGATCCTCAATAACGCTGCGGTTTCCTTGTCCTGTAGAGGCTAAATGGCTAGATATCCCGGCCTAGAATGCAGGATACCTGTTGTGGTGCGGCAATTCCGTGTGATTATCGGGCAATTCTAGGCCATAGCAGCCGGAGTCCCTCCACTGTAGACGCGCATGAGAAGGCAAAATAGATCATGAAGGCCGTCCCACATTAGCCAATTCCTCACGCCAGTAGAGCGCAAGCAGCAGGCTCGTGCACAACTGATAGAATACTTCGACAAGACGTCAAGGTCGTGACAAGCTACCATGCTATCCCGCATCGTTCCTAGTACAATCGTTGTATACGAGCCCATAACGCAGCATCCCAGCAGCAGCTAAAGCTGCATCGGGCAGGTCCTTAGATTGTGGGCCGAAGAGGCGAGCCAACATGACAAGCGAAGAAGCAGTGTGTCAGCGTGACTGCACAATCGGTAGTTGGGTTTGTACCGTCACAGATAATACATTGATAAATGCGCACGATGCCAATCCAAGTAACTCATGTATTTGCCAGTGGTTCATGGCTAAGATCATCGGTATCCGTCAATTCATGTGCTGTCGTTATCCCTCTTGAACGCCAATATATACGAGCTCCGAGTCTACGAAAGACGACTGTATTAGTCACCTGTGCTCATAGTATCGAACCAAAACCAAAGGTTTGTTTGATACTCCTGATGTAGTATTGATCCCAGTTGGTCTTTGTGGGCTCCTCTTGACCGACGGGGACGCCTTTCCACTCAACCCGCATAACTGTAACGGCATCGATGTCGTTTTGGTCAAACCAGATCGAGAGTGTCGAGTAGTGCCCGGCAGGCCATTGGGCCAACCTCCATTTCTGGACAATGTGTGTAGGCTCCTGCAACTCAACGTACTCTCCGCTGACATTGCCACCGAACAACTCGAACACAGCTCCGGGCTTGGCTCCAGTGAACTTCGGAGGAGCCCTTGTAAAGGCAGCAATGCGTTGGGGATCGGTGAAAGTTTGGTACAGGTTGGCCGCATCCGCGCGGAACTCGGTGCTATCGTTGATCGTGGTGACGTTAACTACTGTGCCAGAGCCGCTCTTCTGCGAAACAGATGCATCGGGCTTTGACCCAGATTTGTTCACACTTGAACTCGAGTACACCGTGGGCGGTGAAATGGCACTACCAGGATTGGTCCCTGGGGCATGCTGGATGTCTTTGCCATGTTCAGCCATGACCGCCGATCCAAGTTGCGCAAAGCTTTTACGCAATTGCGGTAGGATCTTAGATCGAACGAGTTCCTTTACGGGTTGCTTGCTGCTGTCATCGGAATAGACATCTATCTCAAACTGTGCGATGGTTAGTAAGGCTATTCAAGGGTTTCATGGCCGCATGAGGATGTGAGTGAAGGGAACATACGACATACTCGTCTTCCTCTGTGTCATGGGCGACCTCGGGAACAGTGATGGTGCCGCTGGCCTCCTCGCCTTCGGCGTTCTTGCCTACCGACCGAGTCAGCTCGCCCAAGACAGCCAGAGAACGAGCGAATCACGTACCTGAGTACTCCAACTTCAGCTTTACGTCGAAAATGGTGATGACTTTGCCCTTGCGCTGGCTCACGTCGACATCACCGTCCATGCTGATGACCTTATCAATTTTGGCTGTTACACCGCCGCCCTCAGCAGAGATCTGCACTAATTCCTTGTCTAGATACTCCCGTGCCCATCCTGACACATCCTTGTTAACCCAATGCCAGTTGTTCGGATTGTGGAGGACCATGGTGGAGGACAGGGAGCGCGATCGATCTCGGCTGGGATTTCTGTCGTAGAGATTAGCAATGCGACACGACAGTAGGCTAACATCGACAGGAGTAGGATTTCGGTTGTCAGAGGGTGACTGTCAAGTCTATGCTGATCCGCATTAAAAAGAGTACAAGTCTTCTCAGACTGGTGCCAGCTTGTGTATCATCATTCGAAGAGGGGAAACATGATATGATGTGCGACCTACCAAGTGAAGCTGTAGCACTATGCTAAGCAGAGAAGAGCCTTTCAGCACAAAACGGCGGATTGAGGAAGGCCTTTGTTGTCGGGAGTTGCGAATAAGTAGAAAAGAGAGCTTGGGGCAGAACTTTCCAGAACTGAGCAGAGCTCATCTGCCCCTAGCGCCGGCCCGACTAGCTCCGCAGAGCGAACATAGAAGAACCGCTTGAGTACCACCAACGTAGTAGGTAAATCCTATTAGTATAAGCCATTTCTCATTTGTCTAGGATCGTGTTTAGATGATTGCATTCATGTATTGAGGCCCGACAACCTGTATTGCTCTGGCAATGCGATCATCCACTACATCAGCATTGCAAGAGCACCTATCTTTGATTACAGATCCGACAGCAGTCAGTCAATAGCCATCGATCATAACCACTGGACAAAGGTGCCGAGAAGCTGCTTGGTTGGCAGCAAACCGCGTCGACGGCTGGCCAAAGTTGAGAACGTCCAAAATCACACGCTGAATCCAAAGATGAATGATCTAACCTGACAACACAGTCAACTCAGATTTGGGTAGTCCAGCATAACATTAGCCTGCTCAAGCCCATTTCGCGATGTTGTTGGGGATAAGCTTTTTGAACATTTCCAGTTGCTTTTTGTGTATAGCCAGCTTAGCAGCAAGCAGTTCAGGCCGTACTAGTAGCGTCTGATCAATGCGTCGTTCGGAGCCGCTGAAAACGACAGTGTAGTCGGGTATTTGCGCAAAAGGTGGGACGACGGAGGAAGCCGATATCGTGCAGTACTGGCTCATGTTAAAATGAATACATTGCTCTATGGGGAACTATGAGGAAATACTCTGGGCTTACCTTTCCGATTATGCTACCCCTGCCTAACGTAGCACCCACCTCGACAACGCTACCCTCTCCTACATCCGCTGCCTCCACTATTGCATTGGCCTCTACAACAACATTCTTTCCAATAAACGTACCCTCCGCTCTCATTGACTCCCGTGTGCTTGCGCTGCTGCGTGCTGAGGCCATGCTGGCCCGCTTAGTTTCGACGTCCAGCTCGGGGCCCATGCCCACGCCTACTTTGGCCCGCTCATACACAACACAGCCTTCGCCGACAACTACAGGCGCCACTGCACTACTCAATTTGCTGTGAGGGTGTAGAACAGTATGCGACCCGATTGTGATCGGGAATGTGCCCGTGAGCTGGGCGTGCTGTGCAATGAGCACTGACCCATCCACGAAAATCGAGGAAGGTTTGGGAAGTAGAGAGGTGCGCTTGACGGCTGTTGAAGACCGTCGATCAGGTGCGACACGAGCTGGAGCCGGTTGTGCTGACATGATGAAGGTCTTCGGAAGTCAGGCGGGTGACTGTGGCTATTGATGGCCCAGTTATTAATGGTGTTGCTTCTAACCTCGACGCGGCTCGATCGTATGACGTCGAATCACATGATCACAACCCCACCCGATGTCGAATGCTTCAGTACAATGTCATGTTGGTACTGTAGAGGTGTATCCTCAGGCTTAGTTAGCTTCAGCAGCTGCCCGACGAGCCTTCGGCTTGTCGGGTTATCGTTGTAGTTGGGTGGATTGAGATAGATAGTGTATTGTCCATTTGCGCGCGCGTACAGGCG
>Ga0182211_1000248_pt1 | contig 17004 bp, 15 predicted proteins | sample G5R1MG_20_FD_129660 | JGI IMG/M metagenome (GOLD analysis project Ga0182211, IMG submission 129660) | Switchgrass phyllosphere microbial communities from Michigan, USA - G5R2_MAIN_03OCT2016_LD1 MG | ecosystem: Host-associated > Plants > Phyllosphere > Phylloplane/Leaf | place: USA: Michigan... | reverse complement strand
GATTGCGATCTCAAAGGTGGCCAGACGTGAGAAATGCTGGCAGTAGTACATATAAATTCGCAGCCTAACGATAAAATTAGGAATACCAGGCCTCTCTACCAGCAAGACACCAAGTTCAGCACCAGCAGCAAGCAAAGCTCTTGCTCAACGCTTGCTCGCCCGCAAATACCCAGTCCAATCCGTCTCTCCCCCCGAAACATCAACGCCCATAACGCCGTCGCCCTCGTTCCAGCTGACCCACCCCGCCAGTCCAAACAGATGCCTCATGGTCGGTCTACCATGCGGACAACTCCACGGCTTATCCATACTCCCCATGTGTCGCACAATCTCCCTCATCCGCGGCGGCTGCAGCGTCTTGCCAATCATGACACTGCTCCTGCACGCGCGACTCGCCAGCAGCTTCCTGACTTTGCTGGGGCGGGGGATGTGCGGTGAAGTCGACATGGAGGAGGAAGGCGGGTTATCGAGGATCAGCGCGAGGAGTTCTTCGAGGTCGGTGGGGGTGAAGGTGACTTCTTTTGACATGGGCAAGGCTGTCAAGCTGGCGCGGTGGCCGGGGCCGTCATCTTCGGTGTGTTGGGAAGGGTTCATCTCGACGGTAAAGCCGTTTGCTTTGAGGGCGTGTTCGTTTGCGGAGATGAGCTCTTCTTCTACTGCTGTGAGCTCGAGGGGGTGGGGGTGTACGAGGCGCTGGGAGACGAGTGTGGTGGTCGCGGATAGCCGCTCGAAATTGTACTTCTCGTCGCTGGCGTGCTGGTCGATGATGAAAACGTCGGAGCCTGGGGAGGTGCGTGTAGGGGGCCTGACGGCGATGATGAACCCAAGATTGAACTGGCCGACGATACGCATTTCTGAAAAGTCGCGTTTTGTGACGGTGAGGCTGAGGCGTTCCTCTGGATCCTCTTGAGTGAGATCGCCATGGGGCGCTTCGGGATTGGACTCATCAGTCCCGGGCTCGGAGTTCTGGGTGGCGTGTTGGATGTTGCTGAGTTGTTGACAAATTGCGTCTACACTGGTCTCGATAACACGTTCGATGTTGATCGTCCAATACTTCTTTGGCGTATTCTTGAAAAGCTTACTTGCTCGCTGTAAATTAACCTCTGTAGGTCGCGAGGCTGCCTTTTCAGCATCCGCAATCATCTGCACTACTCTCGCTTCCTCTCGTGATTTCTTCTCTGTTTCATCAATGTATTCATTGTCTGAGTCCTCCCCTGCCACAGCCCCCTCCAACTGCTCATTCGATTTTGAACTGGTGCCGGGCGACGACTGATCCTGTCCCAACGGCGAATGAATCGAAAGAGCGCTTGAGGGTATCATCATATCATCGGCGCAAGGCTCTTCGGAAATCTTGAGCGAAAGTTGCTTGCGAGGAGGCGGTGACAGTATTGGAAGACTGGGCCTGCCCCTAGTCTGATAGCCTTCGCTATCCGCTTCATCCTCGCTGCTTTCTATCTGTGTTCCGGGCGCTGTAAACCCGCTTAGCCTCTTCTGGAAAACAGACGTAGAGGGAGTCTTTTCCTTGCGGGACTGGATTCTTGCACGCTTCGCAGTTGATGTCTGGCTGCCCGTGCCGACGGTGTTAATAGTAGTGGTATCACCTATCGTGATAGTAGCCTGTTGTAGTGGTGTCCGCATTGGCCTCATCCGGTCAAAGGCATTTTGAATGCTGCTTTGCGATGTGTTGACATGCATTGTTTGCTTTACTGAAGGTATACCAGGATCTGTTTCATCGGTAGCTAGCATTGAAGATGGGGACATCGGCGAGGACACATGAGAAGGTTTTTCTGATGCTACACGAGCGTTAAAATCTTGAACAGCTTTGCATGGTTGTGGAAGTTGCATAGGGACGGCTGGGAGCGGGTTATCTGGCTCGGATATTGGCGACGAAGAAGCACTACCATGCGGTAGCTCGACCAGTTCACGGCCTTCTGCCGACAAGATGTTCTTTTGGGAAACATCAGAGACTGCGCGACGATTTGTGGCTCTGCTAGACCCTTGGGAAGTGCTTCTGTTTCTGCGCACTGATGAAATGTCAACCCTATCCTCAGTATCTCGGCCGGCAAAGCGTTCAAGCCGACTTGCTTTGACGAAACCTAAACGAGCAGTTTCATCATGCGCGTTTGGTGGGAATACCATTCCAGCCCTTTGTATTGGTAGCTCTGGTTCGTTGATCGTTCTTTCACCTGCACCATAGTTGTCGTCTAGTGTTGACTGTGTATCTGGACGCGGCTGGGTTGTAGGCGGATCAAGGGTAGATGTGATAAGCTTCTTTCCGACGAGCTGAGCTTGAGGGACACTTTGATTCTGACCTTCAAATAATTCATGGAGGGTGTTCTTCAAGTTTTCAAGCAGCGTGGTTTGGTCATGCAACATTATTGTTCGCTTGTCTGGACTGACATTGACATCGTATGCATTCGTGTCGAGTTTGATATCGGCGAAGACAAAGGGGGACTGTGTAATGTTGAATGACTTATACACCTCGTTGAAGGCTTTGGCTACTTGTGGTAGGTTACAGGGCCGAGAGTTGACGAAGAACATCTGTCGATCCGGAGTCTGGCGACCTTCGCCTACAACTGGACGCGAGATGTGGCCCTCTATTCTCACAGCACGGGAGCCGGGGTTTTCTTGCGTGGTCCCGCTCTTTGCACTCTGTGTAGCGTTCCGTTCGGCCGAGGGGTTCATTTCGAAATCGAGACTCAGAGGTATCAGCGCGGGAATAGTCTTGGCGCCGTAAACGTTGGAGATATTATCTTTTGTGTTGGGATTCGCATTGGTGGAGAAGGCAACTGTCTTCTTGCTTCTATGGGTCAGCCAAGGTTCGTCTCTACCAGCCTATCGTTAGGCTCACCCCTTGGGCATCAGGTTGCTCACGGAGAACTTGATGCCCACGCCGATACAGGCATACGCGCTAAGAAGCTGCAGCACCTTGGTGTACTCTCGTTTGATGTTCTTCTCCAGCTCCTTCCGCCTCACGGGAAGATTGTAGAACAGTGTGTCGACCACGACCGTTGTGCCCTGCTTTGCCGCCACCACAGCTGTGCCCTTCAACTTTCCCGACTGCTCAAACTCGAGCCTCGTACCCTTGGGCCCGTCCGATGCCCGGGCGGTGACGATGTGGAAGTGGGACAGGGCGCATAGCGATGACAAGGCCTCGCCACGGAAGCCGAATGTCTGCAACGCAGAGAGATCATCATAGGTGGTGAGCTTGGAGGTATAGTGCTTGAGTGCTATGGTGTTGTAGTCGGCCGGCGCAATGCCCGAGCCATTGTCTTGCACCTCTATCGAGTCGAGGCCGTTGTTCTTGAAGCGTACCTCTGTGGGGCGTCAGCTATGCATCACCAGTCCCGGTGCACCACGCGGGCGCTCACCAATCGAAGTGGCGCCTGCATCGATGCTGTTCTCGACCAGCTCTTTGCATACTGACTGCAGGTCCACGATCACCTGGCCTGACTGGATCTGGTGCACCGACCGGGCTTCGATGGCCTTGATCGTGGCCATATCAGTCCATGTCGAACGAAAGCACGGCGGCGTGACAGCGTGAGGCGCGTCGACGCGTCGCAGAACGTTGAACGTTGAATCTCGCTTAGGAAGCAGTCTTCTCCCCCAAACTTACGAGCTATCCCTCTACCGAAGTAGATGCTGCCTATCCATAACGAGCCGTTGCTGGGCGCGTCTTCCCGCCCGGTCAACATGACAACTTCACCAGGGGCCGAGAGCATGGGGGCATTGCTGCCACGGTCACGTGCAAAGTATGTCTGTCCATCCGGCCGTTTCCCTCCACATCCACTGATGAAGACAGCGTCTTGAAGCAAAAGCCCAGTCGAGTCGAGCAAACTGCTGGTCACCGCGAAGCAATTCTACGAAGGTCGAGAGCTGAATGCCTTCAAATAGCCATGGCCATGCAAAAGAGACTGCCGGCAGAGCTGCGAGAAGTCGTGTACCGATTCCTGTGCATCGAAGATCGGCCGATACCAGTCGGGCCATACTACCATTTTCGCGAATACAATGGGCCGATCAGAGACCATCGACTCGAACCCAGCGCAGAGCTTCTGACGGATGGTGTAGATGTTGATTCGGACGATGAAGAAATCGGCGTCGAGGATGTGGTCATTGAAATGCCAGACGGTCGCCTCAAGCGGGACCACACGAGTAAGCCACCGTCTGGTCAGTCTTCCTGCCAAAAGAGGCACTCCACATGGCTCGATTGCCAGTCTGAAGTTGAGCGTACAGAGACCGTTCATGGCCAAAGCGCTGACAAAGTTGAACAGACGCCGTCCTTCCCAGTAACCACATGTTCAACCCCCGATACATGGGTCCCACCATCTCCTTTGAAGCCCAGAAACTCTACTATGCAAGCAACATCTTCTCACTATGCACCGTGGAGCAAGGGATATACCACTTTCTGCACTTGCATACCGGGTACAGCATGAGGAGATGGAAGGATGGCTTACCGCCATCCATGCCTGAAGACCTCGTCCTTGCACCCCCGTTCCTACCCCGTGACCATGTTCGCAATCTACAGATACGCATCAAAGCAGAGCGCCTCAACAGCACCGAGCCCTTAGACAGTGCCGATGACGAAAAGGGGTGGGCTGCTGAACAGCGCTTACTGCAATCTATTAGCGACAATCTGTGTGGTCTCCTGGTGCCTAACGTGGCTGACAGTGCCTGCAAGTCGAATATCGAACTCGTTATCATGACCAAACTGAGATCTTTGGGCCACGATGGTGACGGTGAGTCCGACACGAGGCACTTTGTCAATCTACTCGAGGCTATCAGACATACTGTGTACACGTTGATCCACGATTGCAACAATTGCACGGTCCAAATCACCCATCTAGACGACCATGTGTCGCCCTTTCCTCGAGACCTTACAGAAATCTTCTCGTTGACCCCAACCGGATGGCACGATGTAAGTTCGAGCGCCTCTGGCAGTCGTTTTCTAACCGATGGAGAGAAGATGGCTGGTCCTCGCCCGCTGGCTAACGTGACGGCCGCACAGGAGCGATTGTCGTGTGGCACTCAACGCAATGGATGTGACGCCGGGTATTTTGTTGCGCCAGCAAGTATTCGGCTGCGCAGCTCCATTGCCAGCTCTGCCATGGATCGGCTCCGCGAACGATGGAGACTAGACTCTGCGTTGGCTAGAAGGTCTAGTTCGCCTATCAACAACACCAAGGGCAAAGACGGGGGGGGGGGCATCGAACTGTTGACCAGACCGTTGCCGGAGGAAGACGAGGTTAGGACAGATGCATACAGTCTACTATAGTCTATGCTTGAAGTAATGTCCCTAGTCACTCGGAAATTACAGCCCTGCAATCCGTGCAACCAAGAATAAGATACCCTCTACCATAACTTATGAAAAAGTTGTCTTTAAGATCTTAGTTTTATCTTAGAGCTCTCTTTACGAAGAACTTGCTTCTATTAAAAATTAAAAATCAAGTCCTTGGGATGCGTTGGAAAATTGATTTAATCAAGGTAACACAATACCCCACTGAAATCTCGCTTTCGGCGACTAGGGACATTACTTCAGGGGGGGGAGAGGGTATGTGCATACTGTGTACTATTGTAAGTAGGTATGAAGGAAACTTTGTTGAGTCTGTCCGTCGTCGGCAAGCCGCCTAACCGAACCGGGGCTACCGCATCTGGGCTCCTGCGTGTGCCTGACGATCCAGAACCACGAGATGGAGGGCTACGCGCCATGAATCGCATTGTATTTAGCATGCAGGAGGTACGAGGCATGTATCGCTCGATTGCGAGCTGGGCAGCCTCATGGTGCATGGCAATTGGTTGCACGCGGCTCCACGGCATCCTGAACACCCGCACACCGGCGGCTAGCTATAGTACCATAGTATGTACATAGTACACGGCACGGGGCAAAAAGGACTAGTTTCCGAAAATTGGTAAAAGGAGCAGGTCAATAGTCAATCCCATCACCTGCTGTGGCCAACCCTGCCAAGACGTAATTAAAGACGCTCCCTCGGGCGTCGGCCGACTTCAATCGGCGTGTTTACGTTAGCCCTTTTTCTCGCCTGGCGACCCCAACCACCACCACTCCCTTTCCACCCATCCACCCGCTCCTCGCGCACGCGACAGCATCCTCCAATGGCGCTCAACGCGAGCTTCGTCTCGCCCACGGCAGACGCCAGCGTTGCCCACATGCTGCAGCAATTCGACTCCAATGGCCTCCTTTCCTCGCTTGTCACCGGTTTCACGGTGTGGAAGCTTGTCCTGACGCTGCTGCTCACGGCCATTGCCTACGACCAGTGTACGCCCGTCGCCTCCTCTCGCCGTGGTGCCTACGCCAAACATCGCTGACCGTGCTGCAGTCAAATATCTCTGGAACAAGGGCTCGATCGTGGGTCCGGCATGGAAAACACCCTTCATCGGCCCCTTTCTTGAATCCGTAAACCCCGACTTTACCAAATACCACGCGAAATGGTTGTCGGGGCCCCTCAGTTGTGTCTCCGTCTTCCACAAGTACGGGCCCCGTTGTACCGCGTCGCGGGCACGCTCGCGTGTTTGGGCCCTGCCCATGTGCTAACAAGAGCCGCAGGTTCGTCGTCATTGCCTCGACGCGCGACATGGCCCGCAAGATTTTCAACTCTCCCGCCTTCTGCAAGCCCTGTGTCGTGGACGCCGCCTACAAACTCCTCCGCCCTGAGAACTGGGTGTTCCTCGACGGTCGCGCCCATGTTGATTACCGCAAGGGCCTCAACAGCCTCTTCACGCGCCAGGCGCTCGAGCAATACCTTCCCGGACAAGAGGAAATTTACAATCGCTACTTTGAACGCTTTGTCCGTCTGTCGCAGGTGGACAACAAGGGGGAGCACATGCCTTGGATGCAGCAGTTCCGTCTCATGATCACCGCCCTCAGCTGCCGGACGTTTGTCGGACACTACTGCTCTGATGAGGCTGTCCAGAAGATTGCCGATGACTACTACCTGGTCACGGCTGCCCTTGAGCTTGTCAATTTCCCCATTATACTGCCCTTCACCAAGAGCTGGTATGGCAAGAAATGCGCTGATATGATCCTGGACGAGTTTTCTAAATGCGCTGCCAAGAGCAAGGTCCGCATGGCCGCAGGCGGCAAGAAGGAGTGCATTCTAGACTTCTGGGTTGACAACATGATCGAGTCGGAAAAATACCGCAAGAGAATCGAAGCAGGCGAGAAGGTCGACGACTCGGAAAAGCCATCGACCGTCATTCGCTGGTTCAGTGATCTTGAAATTTCCATGACAATCTTCACCTTCCTCTTCGCCTCGCAAGATGCCACTTCTTCAGCCGCCACATGGCTGTTCCAGATCATGGCTGACCGACCAGAGTATCTCGACAAGGTCCGTGAGGAGAATATCAAGGTTCGCAACGGCGACATTCACGCCCCTATTTCGCTTGACGCCATTGAAAAGCTGCAGTGGACGCGCGCTGTGGTCAAGGAGACGCTCCGTTACCGGCCACCTGTCATCATGGTCCCCTACCTCGCTAAGAAGGACTTTCCCATTACGCCCGAGTACACTGTTCGCAAAGGATCCATGGTCATCCCCACTACCTACATGGCTCTTCATGACGCTGAGGCGTACCCAAACCCCGATTCTTTCGAGCCGGAGCGATGGATTACTGGTGATGCTGACCAGCAAACCAAGAACTGGCTCGTGTTTGGCACAGGGCCTCATTACTGCTTGGGTCAGACATACGCACAGGCCAACCTTATGCTCATGATTGGGAAGGCGAGTATGATGCTTGACTGGAACCACAAGGTCACGGACCAGAGCGAGGTGATCAAGGTCTTCGCCACCATCTTCCCTATGGTCAGTACCAACCACGATTTTGGCTCACTCAGTATACTGACGTTGCCTAGGACGACTGTCTCCTTACCTTCAAGCCCAGAACATAGTCCTGTTCTGGAGCACCTCGACGCACCCTTTGTAAGCGATACCTGCATTTGCATCCTGGATTTTGGAGGGATTTTTTTTATTCAAGAGTGAAGGCTCGCTCGGGCATTCGTGCCTCTTTTACACATTAATATCACGTCCCTGGCACTCCGTAGCGTAGTGGCCTTGCGGCTTGATGAGGATTTTTTAGATGAGTGTGGGAATTATAGTTTCGATGCACGCGCAGACGATGTCCAGGATGTAGTATTAGGCGGTGTAATAGATGCAGCAGTAATGGCAGGCAGTGCAGACAGAAGCCACGGCATAGCTGGCGGGTCTTTACTAGGTGGCGTGGCATGCGTGTGTGCGATGCTGACATGGGAGGTACAAGGTAAAGGTGTTGGCCAAGAATTTATTATTGTATATTCTCAGAGGTGAAAATCTGCTGTAGGAAATGTATACATGTGAACGCCAGATCCAATTCCGAGTGGGATACCAAACGAAACCCAGACGCCCCCCTGCCCATGTCATCCTGGTCCGTCAACGAGTTTACTCTATTCATTCCTGCTTCCCCAAAGGCGCATAGACATCGATGTGGATTTTGCCTTTGATCTCGCGTCCCAAACGATTCGCAGCGTCTTCTTTAGTGAAAGCCCATTGCGTGGATTTTCCTCCCGTGATTGTCATAACATGGCCCTCATTGATCTTTTCCTGGACATCGGATTGCTTGATTCTGCGAATCATGTTATCTAGGCTCTTGCTGATATGACCGATAATAAGTTCCGCGCTGGTGAGATTCGAAAACTTTGACGGGAAGTCAGGAATATTCTTCCGGCTCAGCCACACGAATTCTTTCCAGTCTCGGCCATAGTATAGGTGTTCCTTTCGTAGTGTTTCCAAAAAGGTGTGTGGGACTAAGATGCGAATAATCCAGGTCTCGCTCCAACCACATCTCCTTGCGGCAAAGCCACGATATAACTCGGCGGTCTCATGCTCGGGCGAGAAGTGCCATGCAGCCGACTTTGCGTTGAAGTCTCCACCTTTTGCTGACTCAATTGCTCCCATGTCGATATTTCCATTGGCACGGAAAAGGTCCTCCTCAACCATCTCTGCTGGTGACTTTCCCTTGTACAGGACTTGGCAGTCGGGTGGGATGGGGGGAGCATGATCAACTGTGGTCGAGATCTGCGACATACTCACAGATTGTCCTTCGTATTGTAGAGGCCCGCTTAGGGTCGTGGTGACAGTTGGAGATGACTCCGCTGGTTCCTCTCGCATAAAGAGACCTTGGACCTTGGCGCGCTTTTTCTTCTTGCCCAATGATTGCTTCGCATGCGCCTTGAGCTTTTCATTGAGCTTGATAAGAGTGTGGTAGTTCATGCGGAGCGTATCCTTGATCCAAAAAAGGACATTTTCAGTCTGGAAAATTTGTTCGTACTTGGGATCCAAAATCGCATATTGCATGCTGGTCGAGATTCCAACCATGTTCATGAATTGGCCGGCATCAGTCGGTGGATTCGGGCGATACAGATGACCAAATGCGTAGTCTAACAGACTATCCGGATTGTCGATACCATCGGGTCGGCCCAAGAATCTCTCGTATATCTCATGAGCAGCGTTGGCCGTGAAGCCGATATGTTCCAGTGCAGCAGCGCTCTCTATTGATACCGGCATATCGAACCACTGCGGAATGTTGGGGCTGTGCGAGCGGTAACAGATGGACGTAGCGGCACTGCTAGAAGATTCGCCGCCACTTTGAGGCGGTGTCAAAAGCGTGCCAGATACTTTACGCTTGGTTGGCTGCGAATGAGGTTGAATTAGGTTTTCCTCGACGAGCAACTGAAGCTCTTCTTGCGTGAGATCTGTCATAGTGCACGAGGAGAGAGAGAGAGAGAGAGAGAGAGAGAGAGTGTGTGTGTGTGTGTGTGTGTGGATGGGGGGGAGCGAGTGAGCGAGTGAGTGAGTGATATATACTATGTATAAGATACTAGTTAAGCGAGGGCAACGCTAAGCACTATTCACCAACACTTTTTTATCCTCGCGGTGTGAGACTTAATGTCTTCGTCGCCAATACCCAATACTACCTCTAGCATGCATACGAGAGCGCCTTGGTATAGGAAATAGTTCTTATTATTACATAATACAACCCTGAAAGCTCTTATACCTTTTTATTTTGTTCTGTTCATAAGCTTTGCGTGTGCTATCCAGTCTTTATAGGGTAGAAGCTGATATGTTTTCTGGCGCCGGTTAGCACAAGGCAACTCAATACCCGGGTCACTACACACAGACCCCACGATATATAGTTAACGGCGCCATAACAGTAATAGTAGCTTATACACGATCATTAAGATACACTTATTATTTGCTGCACCCTGTGACCCAGCTCCCCTATTCTATATTACAAGCTAATAATAGAAGGAGACGGAAGTACGTAGAAACCTCCGGAGCACCTAGATAACTTACAAAATAGCCACCAAAGTGACATAATAGCGATTAGGGTATAGTATAATCCCAATATAGATATATACGATCCTTTTCGATAGGTAAGACACTTTATTATTAATATCCAATTCTAACTTAGTATGTCTATTACGCGTAGAACCGCAAGCAGGAAAAATGAGAAAAACCAATTCAATTTTAGTAAGTGGAGTGTACATTCGACAGCCTATGAGAGAATAGCTTGTTAGTTTGCACTATTAGAGCACTGTTCAGTTATTGATGAGTTTCTGTGGTAGCACACCGGGTAGATAGCAGCAGGCCTGGTAGATGGCAACTACCGGGCTGGTGTGGCAACTACGGTACCGTCCCTATATAGGGAACCCACAAGTGATACATAGCCGGACAGCTTATGCACGATCCTTTCATGCACTACATGCATTCAGGTGCCCCGGTCTCCAAGCTCCCCTGCGTGATCCACATCAGTTATACCTAATATAGATATTTTAAACCCAAGTTTTAACTGCCTGCCTCTGAACTATTGTATAACGCGAAGTGATGCTATACGCGCTTATGTGAAGTGCTTTATATACACTTTACAATATACTTATTAAATTGACTTTAGTAACCCCGCAAGGTATATACTATGGTACAGGGCTTGTATTATAAATTACACAAGGATCTGTGCAACGGCAAAGATGTTAAGGTATTTCAACGCTTCCTGCATTAGGTAAGGCGTAACCTGATCATTTCTGTGGGGTAACTTGGCTAACTAGTTTTGCTAGCGGTATCATCTAGCCAAAAAATAAATGAGTCACCCCGTTGCGCGCATTCCGACTCTATTCCGAGGCGTGTACATACACCTACACCCTCCTGTCCTCATCCATCCGCTCAATCCTTCCTTTCTCACCATCACTCACCCTTTGTCTCTCCCTCCCCAAATCATGGCTTTCCCTACGCTCCACGCCCGCGCTGAGGCCAAGCCCCTCGAGCACCGCTCATGCCTCACGCCCACCACGGCCAAGCAGCTGCTCGCCGCCGGTTACCCCGTCGTCGTCGAGCGCAGCTCCACGAACCCCCACTATGCCCGAATCTTCGCTGACGACGAGTTTGAGCGGGCCGGTGCCACCCTCGTCGACGAAGGCGCCTACAAGGCGGCTCCCTCCGACCATATCATCCTTGGGCTCAAGGAGCTGCCCGACGACACCTTCCCCCTCACCCATACATTTGTCCACTTCGCCCATTGCTACAAGCAACAGGCTGGCTGGGAGGCCGCCCTGGCCCGCTTCCCCCGTGGCGGCGGCACGCTGTACGACCTCGAGTTCCTGCAAGACTCTACCGGCCGCCGCGTCGCCGCCTTTGGCTACCACGCCGGCTTCGTTGGCGCCGCCATGGCCATCAAGACATGGGCCTGGCAGCTAACCCACCCCGCCGGCGAACCCCTTCCCGGCCTCGAGACCTTCACCGACGGTCGGGGCTATTACAATAATGAGACGGAGCTGCTCGACCAGCTGCGCGACGACGTGGCTGCCGGCGAAAAGGTCGCAGGCCGCAAGCCGCGGAGCCTGGTCCTGGGCGCCCTCGGCCGCTGCGGCTCGGGCGCCATCGACCTGCTCACCAAGATTGGCTGCGCTGAAATACTCAAATGGGACCTGGCAGAGACCAAGGAGCGTGACGGCCCCTACCCCGAAATTGTCGAGTCAGACATTTTTGTCAACTGCATATATCTGTCCAAGCCGATCCCGCCCTTTATAAGCCACGACAGCCTGGCCTCGTCCTCACGCAAACTCAGCGTCGTCTGCGACGTCAGCTGTGATACCACCAACCCTCACAACCCCATCCCCATCTACGATGTCAACACCACTTTTGACAAGCCCACCGTAGCTGTTTCTGTAGAGGGTGACGGTCCAAGACTGTCCGTCATCTCCATCGACCATCTGCCCTCTGCCCTGCCCCGCGAGTCATCCGAGGCCTTCAGCAATGCCCTGTTGCCCAGCTTGATGGCGCTCAAGGATCGCGCGACGACACCTGTGTGGCAAGGAGCGGAAAAGATGTTCCGTGAAAAGGTGCAGACACTCCCAGGCGGCGTGCCCAAGAAGGAGGTTTGAGTTAATGAATGCACGTACTCATCAACCATGCCCCTGTCATCTCACGTGACGCTTCTCCGTTCAACATGTCCACTCAAACTCATTCCATCTCGCATGGATGGCCCAGTACATGCGACCACGTTGTGTAAAGCAGGTGTTGGTACGCCACGATGACGTCGCATCCTAGAGTCGACTGGTTAGGTATGTGAGTAGTACCGCCTACATCACTCACAAACACATGAATTGTGAGGTCGTCAACAACGCCCACAGCACAATACAAATTCAGGACGGTAACACTTTGCACGAAAAAGATGGCCAAAGAACATCCCCACGACCAACGGCCCTTTCCTGAACAGGAGATCCAACAAAATGCAGGTGTCTCCGCTACCATGGCCCTCCAAGCCGCACAGAAAGCATGGGAACTTAGGCAAGCCGCGCATGCGGCAGGCGGTCCTAATGCTCGAGAAGAGATCCTGGCAAAGGCCATTAACAAGGAGATTGAAGCCGAATCTTTTGGCAAAGCTGCAAAGTACACGCAGTCTGGTGCGTTCCAAGGGCTTGCTGCCGGTGCTGGCTTGGGCGTGCAGCCAGGCGTGACAATTGGGACACTCGCTGGAGCTTTGGTAGGTGGTGTTGTGTCAACTGTTACGGGTCTATTGGGAGGAGACATTGGATCAGTCTACGGAGCAATGCATGGCCCATTCTGGGACCTTGGAGAAATGGCCAGTCAGGGTGTTCGTGGGGTGGTCGGGGATTTTCCAAACTGGAAATCTACACCAGCGCAAAAGAGGGCGCTGGAGAAAATGGTTATGCAAACCAAGGAGACACAAGCTCCATCAAAGGAAGAGTTGGAACAGATGAGCAAACACGCACCAGATGATATGCCCAATACTTGGTCTCAATCGACAAAGGACATAGCCAGCTGGCGGCCCTCGATGCCCAACCTACCCTCTATGCCCACCGGCGCGGCTTTGGGCCTGAGTGGTCTAGGTGCATCTTTGCCTTCCTGGGGAAGTGAAGTCCCAAAAGACACAGACCAGGCACCGCAAGCCTCATCTAGAGCCCGTAGCACATACCATCGGTCCTCGCAAGCACATCCCTCGACTCAGACCCCAAAGAAATCATCTGTCCCAAAGGAAGCTCCTGTACCCAGCGAAGCAACCAGGATAACCAAAATCTCCAACGCAACTGCTACAGAGGCAAAAAAGTCTTCGAAACTGCCAACAAGATCAAAGGCACAAGCGGCTGCTCCCCAAGCAAAGTTAGCGTCATCGGGAAAATCTACAAACACAATTACAACACCATCAAACCCGGTTGCGTCAAACGGGAAGACCGGTTCTACTATAGAGCCCCCAACAACCTCACAATCCAAGACTTCTGCACCACATGAGCCAGAGAAGAAAAGACCTAGGAAATTGAGGCCCAAGAGCGGCAATGCACCGTCTGACAATGCGGCCATCTCGAAAAAAGCGCCGCGCAAACTTGCATCGCGATCGTCTGCAACGTAAATCCTCAGAGACATGTTCCCCATTTTCCATGGAAGACAGCATTTGATTATACAACCCCCCTGTCGCCACTATTATTCGGAATTGCGGTACTGCCTCAGGCCATATATGATCAATCTGCCTCTTAATCACAGAAAATGAATCGCCGATGCGCCAGTGATCAGGTTGAAAGACTACATCACTATTTTCTGGGCTTTGGGAGTGATATTGGCGGATTCCTTGCAATGTTGATAGTGACATACGACGTTACTCCGTAGCAGTTCAAGGGCCATGTGGCACTCAACCCCACTTTTAGCCACATGCACGCTGGTGATGGTTGAATTAGGGTCTTTTTCGCTGGCAAACTGAGTGTCGCTACGGATCCAAGGCCGCGCGGTGGATCATTTGACATACTGCACGACCAACCACGATGACGAATATGGCTCGGTCCGTTCGCTACCGACGGGTATCACGGCTGTAGTCGTAACGCTGTGATGGGAACCATGGCTGCCGACATCGTAACCATCCGTGTTTCGAAAATTCGGGTGGCGAAGGATTCGATTGCTCGATTCCATAGTTGTCTGAGGGCCCCTAATAATACGAAGGGTTCGCCAGCAATTGGATGAAAATAGCCGTCGCCACAAAAGCACAAGAGATGTGTTTGTGAGGCATCTCCACCAGCACAGGGGTTTGGGAATAGCAATGGCGTCCCAGATTCACCTGTCCGATATAAAGCACATAATTAATCGGCATTGCAACCACATATGCAGTCTGACACTGGTATACTGATTTGATCGGCATAAAATGCCATCGGAAAGAGAAAGAACATCTAAGAGCGGATAATTGCGTTGAACTGGCCTCGCAAGGTAGCCACGTCAACTTACTACCTGCGTTTGTGTTTCCAAACCCGCTTGACGATCGCCTGGTGGCAAGTTGTACAGACCCATGGCAAGCACCTGGGTAGTTGACATCTCGTGCTACCAGCGTGTCACGGAAGCGGGGCCCAAAAGTCCCAAATCAATTGATTTGTTATAAAGAATTGGTATGGCCATGATATTTTGGACATGAAAGCACGCTCATATCGCGGTCTATACCTGACACATCCTCCACCACGGAAACCTGTATCATTATTCATTACCGCCACTCGGCCCCAATCCGTCATCCTTTTGCACACAGTCATACACAATCTACATCCCATCCTATGCTCGGCCTCACACCATACGCTCGTCGTACCCGCACTCAACCCTATATTCCCCCCGACGCCTACTCCCCCTACCTATACCCCGACTACCCACTTGCCCTTGCGCACTACCCCCGCCGAGCCCCCACCGCCTACGCCTCGCTCTTCAACTCCCACCGCGCTTCCACGCCTCCTTCGCACCTCTCGTCTTCCTCGTGGACAACATCCAGCGCCTACGACCACCACTATCAACAAGACCCAGCAAACTGCATCGAAGACGCGACGCGGGCGCATGTCGCGGCCAAGAGCGAGTACGACAAGGCCAAAGAAAAGTACGAGGAGGCAAGGAAAAAGTTTGAGGAGTGTGAGGGGCGGCTCAAGGAGTGTGTTGCGCGGTTGCAGCGTGCGAAGCTGGCGAGGTACTGCTGATGGGTGGGAATGATGTTGTGCTCTACATACCGTACGGTACGGGGCCAGGATGAAGATAATGCTGCTGGGAGAGAATGACATCGTTATTTCTGTTGTCGGCATTGGTCGTGGCGGCAGGTTCTAGATTCACTACTGTCTGCACCCGGTCCAGATGGAAGGATGAGGGAAGAAGGAACGTATACACGCACTTCAATAAGCTCGTACGGGCATCAAGTCATTAGCCATTCGTATCACTGAACAACACCATTCATCCCAAGCTCGCTCACAACCTACTACCATTGCCATCGCCCAGCGTAACCACCAACTTGCCAAACTGCCGTGCATTCCGCATATCATCGAACAGCGCATCAATCTGCTCGATATCCAAGCCATGCACCGTGCGGCTCACCACCGGCCTCAACTGGGTCTCGCGCACAAACTGCACCATTTCGGCAAACTCGCGGCGCGAGCCCATGGTCGAGCCGCGGACCTCGATGTTGCGCAGGACAGCGGTCATGAGAAAGTCCATCTTGGGCGACAAGGTCATGCCGTAGAGGGAGATGATGCCGCCAGCCTTGAGTAACCGCGAGCCTCTGGCGACGACATCGCCGCCCGCGCCGTCGACAATCGCGTCCAAGTATCTTCTCTTACGGGGCAGCATCGCCAGCAACGTCTTATCCCAATCCTGCTCGGTGTACACAACGCCGGCCTTTGCGCCCAGCGCCACAGCCCGCTCAATCTTGTCGCGGCTCCCACTCGTGACATAGACATTGCAGCCGCGCGCGACGCCAAACAGCAACACCATGAGCGCCACCCCGCCGCCAATCCCCGTCACCAGCACATTGCGGCCCGGCCGCGCATTCCCGCTCTTGACGCACAGCGCGCGCCAGGCCGTCAGCCCCGCGAGCGGCAGCGCCGCGGCCTCGGCGTCGCTCAGATGCGGCGGACACGGCTCGAGCTGGCCCGCGTCCAGCGTCACCACGTCGGCCAGCGTGCCAGCGGTGTAGGCGCGCGTGCCGCCGAGAATCGCGTAGCCCCGCGCATCCTCGGGCCCGTCGCTGCTGTCCTGCCACCCGGTCCCGGGGTTCAGCAGCACCCGTTGGTGCAGCCAGGCCTGCGCGCCGCGTGCGCTGCCCGTCGCGCTCACGACGCCCACGCCGTCGGCCAGGAGCGGCACCCCGAACGTCGTGCCTGGGTAGAGGTGCTGCCGGATGAAGAGGTCGCGGTGGTTGAGCGCCGCGGCGCGCAGCGTGATGACGGCCTGCCACGAGCGCGTTAGAACGTAGCCCCGGTGCATCGTTCCATCGACATCTATTGTACCCATGGGAACGCTGGGTAGCTACATCGTCGCCAACTGGCTTGACGCAACTCGACGTACTTCGTTTTCTTGCGGCTGCGGATCCGGAAGGGTGATTTTCTCGAGCGGGTAGTATACGTGGCCGGGCGTGCCGTCAATCTTCTTGATCGCGATGGCGCTTGGCATCGTGACGAGTTTATGTGGTGGTCAAATCCAACGAAGACCAAAAAAAAAAAAACGG
>Ga0182211_1000247_pt1 | contig 17017 bp, 17 predicted proteins | sample G5R1MG_20_FD_129660 | JGI IMG/M metagenome (GOLD analysis project Ga0182211, IMG submission 129660) | Switchgrass phyllosphere microbial communities from Michigan, USA - G5R2_MAIN_03OCT2016_LD1 MG | ecosystem: Host-associated > Plants > Phyllosphere > Phylloplane/Leaf | place: USA: Michigan... | reverse complement strand
TGGCGCCTGAAGTCGTGCAGGGCCTTGATTATGGAGCAGGTGTCGACTGGTGGTCGCTAGGTGCTCTCGGTGTCGATCTCCTCACCGGCGCACCCCCTTTTCCAGGCAACAACAACGCCAAAATCCAAGAGAAGATTGTCAAGTCGAAGCTCTCGCTCCCTTACTACCTTAGTGCCGACGCCAAGGACCTTCTCACCCGCCTCTTGCGCAAGGAGCCCAAGAAACGCCTCGGATGCAATATGCCCAAGGACCTCCAGACGCTGAAGAACCACCGCTTTTTCCGCAAGATTGACTGGAAGGCGCTCGAAGCAAGGGAGCTTACGCCTCCCATTCAGCCGCTCATTACGGATCCCGAGTTGGCGGAGAATTTTGCCCAAGACTTTACCGAGCTGCCGCTGAGCCCTGTTCTTACCAAGAAGTTTGATGACATGTGGAACGATTCGCAGAATGCAAATCCCTTTGGTGGGTTTAGCTTTGTGGCTAGCCAAAGCTTGCTGGATGGTGGTGAGTGGGGATATTGACATCTCTGGATGCACGCAGCGTGATTTGTTTATTTTTAGCCTGTTCACGCTTGGATAAATGGTGCTGTTGAACCCAAGAGTGCTTGGATAAATTGTTGTATTCCGCCATTCTTTAGCACATGGCTTGCACGCGTTGTCTCGAAATGAAACCTAGGACTGTCGCACTTGTAAAGCGTGCGTCACTCATATTCATAGGAAAAAGCAAATGACTATGTCCGCTTCAGCTTGGCAATACTTTCACGCCTCACGCCTCACTCCCAACCCCACACCTCCCACCAATATCGGCTGCGCTACTCATGCTCGCTACTTAAACAAGCTGTCAAAAACGGGGAATCTTCCATCATGAACGCAATCGGCATCATCATTTTTCGAGCCCAGATGCACTTTTCTGCAAAATCAATGGGAGAGAACAGCAGAGGTGCCAGTCTTCTCCGTGGCCGAGGACGTGGCCTTGTCACAGCCGTCGCATGCGCACTTGCCCTCAGGGCAGGGGCACTTGCCAGACTGTGCAGCGCAGTTGCACTGTGTCTTATCTGAGCCAGGTAGAGTGTGGACATTTGCCTCCTCGGCCGAAGGCTTGCCACTCTGTTGGGCCTTCTTCTGGTCCGCAAGATGGCGCGCCTCCTGGTGAACGTCCATGACGGTCTTGTTGCCCTGGTCGTAGAAGGCGCGAAGCTTCTGGCCAGTGGGTGTGTTGGCGGCCTTGTCGAAGTAGGTCGTCAAGCTGTTAAAGGCGGCGTAGGCCTTGTCTGTGACGCCGAGCTTCTGATCGACAGCCTGTGCCTTTTGTGTCGCCTGTGTCTTCTGATCGAAGTTGTTGAGCGCGTTCATGAACTTTGCACTATAGCCGTTCTGCTTGTCAACTGCGAGGGCCGACTCAATGGCCTTGTCTGAGATGACATAGCCATGGGCAAGGTACTCGGCGAAGATACGGGCACGGGGCTTCTGCTCTTGTTCAATGTGGTGGTCGCCGTCCTTGGCTTCATCGGCCGAAGCAGCTTTGTCGCCGGCAATCTCGTCAATCGACTTTGCGGAACTGACTTGAACCGAATTGGGGCCCAGCTGCGTGTTGTCGAGCAGGAGAGCCGTCTTGGCAGCGGCGGTCTTCTCGAAGGTAACGGAGGCAGACTGCACGTCGTTGCCGGTGGGCTTGACACTCAGCGACTGGATCTTTCCGCAGAAGCTGAAGAAGGACTTGATCTCATCCTCGCTTGTCTTGGTGCTGATGTTCTCGACGTTGACAGTGGCAGCCATATCTGAAGTGTGTGGAGGGTGATGCTGGGTGATGCTTTGGGTTGACTAACGTGGTGAGAGGTGAGGTAGCTGAGGGGATTGCGAGAGAAGGGTTTATGTCAAGGCAGCAGGAGTATTTGTAGCAGTGACGTTTCTGGGTGGATGACGCAGTAAACCTTGATTGGGGGGAGGGGCGAGGTTAAGTACTGTCTATGCAGTGACGTCGGTGGGGCTGTGCTCGCGTGGAGTGGCGGTGGGATGGCGTGGCGTCAGTGGTAGAAGCCCATAGAGCTCTCTACAAGGTGCTACTGCTACTACCTACACACGCCTTGCATAGAGTGGTATATACATACATATAGGTAGATAGCACTAAGTAGTCCTCTGTCACAAAGTGCTACACATGCAAGTGTAAATAGCACTGTAGATAGTACTGCCCCCAAATGGTCGCGTGCCTTGGCATGGTTGGTTTAACCAGTTACGTCACCGCTTCCGAGAACAGCGTCAACATCGACTTTTCTATCCAAGCGAGCGACCAGCATTGCGATGGCCTTACATCTCTTTCCGTCCGCCGCGCACGTCACTCGCAAGGGCTTTTGTCAACCTGCCGGGCGCATGCGCGTCGTATTGCGCGTTGCGCAGCGCCGCCGCATCTCCGCATACGGCTACGAGCAAGCCAAAGCCCTCACCTTCTCCGACTATGGCGACCCTCCGGCCGTGCTGTCTCTCCACAGCCATTCGATCTCACCGCCACATAGCAATCTGATGACATTGCGCTTCCTCGCCAGCCCCATCAATCCCGCCGACATCAACCAGATCCAGGGCGTCTACCCCTCCAAGCCCACCTTCACCACCAGCCTGGGCACTGCCAGCCCAATCGCGGTGGCGGGAAACGAAGGCGTTGCCGAGGTCATTGCACTGGGTGAGGAAGTGAAGAAACAAGGTTTCGTCAAGGGCGACTGGGTCTTCATGAAAGGCCCAGGCTTTGGCACCTGGAGGACACATGCCAGTGCGACCGCGGATCATGTTGTGAAGCTGGATGCGCAGATGAGAGAGGGGATCACGGCAATTCAAGCGGGGACGGTCAGCATCAACCCGTGTACCGCTTACCGCATGTTGCGAGACTTCACCACACTGAAGGATGGCGAGTGGTTCATACAGAATGGCGCAAACTCAGGTGTAGGCCGTGCTGCTATCCAATTGGGCAAGAAGTGGGGTTATAAGAGCATCAACATCATTCGGTCACGTGAAGACGCTGTTGCACAAGACAAGCTGGTAAACGAGCTTAAGGGGCTTGGTGCCGATGTAGTCATTACTGATACTGAGCTGCAAAGCCAAGGCATCAAGGACATGGCTAGGGAATGGACGAATGGCGGTCGTGAACCCATCCGTCTGGCACTCAACTGCGTTAATGGGAAAGCCGCGACTGCCATGGCTAAGCTTCTCTCCTCATCAGCGCACTTTGTGACGTACGGCGCCATGTCAAAGCAGCCACTTACCCTACCGGCCTCGATGCTCATCTTCAAAGACATCCATTTCCATGGGTTCTGGGTCAGCAGATGGGCGGAGAGGCACCCAGAAGAGAAGCAGAAGACGGTTGCGGACGTGCTGGAAATGACAAGAAAGAAGGAATTTAGGGATATGCCGGTGGAAGAGATCAAGTGGGAGTGGGAGTCCAAGGGCGAAGAACTCATCGCCAAAGTCAGGGATACGCTTGAAGGATATCGCAAAGGCAAAGGTGTATTTGTTTTTGGAAATACATGAATAGTTGTCACGGATGCGTGCCTTAAGAGTACAATATCAGGTATGCAGTACAACAGTTTTCCACCGACACCCTCCATATACGGCCTACCAGAAAGGGACACTCTGGGCTACCACAGGGCCAACCAGTCACGGCAGGGTTATTCATATATCTCACCAAAGGAACTGGCTTCACGATGACCTCAGCTTTTCGTATCATCTCAGACTTGTACAGTTGGCCCAATCAGCTGGGCAGACGCAGTCTTTACGTCGATTTGATGTACGCCAGGCAGTATAGTTCCAAGGTAGCTTTAGTTGGCCGTGTGAGAATTTCAACCCCAAATTGGGAGGACAAGTAAATTGTGCAACCTTTGTGGGGTCATGGTATTGATTTAACAGGACCCATTACCCCAGATCCTGTCATGTCTTGTCTTGGAATCTAATTTTGCCAATACCATAGCGGCCTGCCTGCCTCACATGCCTTGACACATAAGCTTGTACAAGAGTTGATGGTTGTATCAAAAAAGTTGAAAGCAGAGACATCGCTATACTATTTGACACAAGACTCGAGCCACTCGTTTAAAGACACAGAATTATCATCTCCATCCCAAGTCTGCGATTTTTCGGCATCGTTGTTTTCTTGAGAAGGGGCATTATAAATCGTCACCTTCATTGTCAAGTTTCCCGCCTGAACCTTGACCGAAATTTCCTTGCTCGTGCTGGGTGCACTCGTTTTGACCCCTTTGTCTAAGATGATTACTCGCGAATGATTTTGATTGACAGCAGCTCGGGATGGGTACTTGGCCTTGACTATTCTGTGAGCTATGTGTGTTGAGAGAATCCAGTCCAAATAGGATTTAACTTCTTCAACAGAAGAAAACTTGATAGTTTGGAATAATCCTAGATCTGCTGTCAAGGAGTTTGGTAGTGTGAGCTTATGCTCTGTGCCAAATATGGGCTGAGCAAGTATAGTACGGGTAGTTAGAACCAGCGTTTCTGACTGCGCCCTGCTTGGAGCGGGAAGTACCACTGTAGCCCTGCCATCAAAAGGTCTCGTAAAGATCTCGAATAATTGATCTGTTGCAGAGAGACCCTGCTTTGACTTTCTTAGATTCTCCGTTAGTTCAGCCCAGGAAAGCTCACGCGTTGTGTTCAACACTACGTTTAGCCCAGCGCTGTTCAGTGTTTGTGATACGTTCTCTAGATACGTGTACAGCGATTCGACCTCCTCTAGATGGCGGAATCCTGCCAGCAGCGTGCGCAACAGCGGCGGAGGTAGCTTCTCTTGAGTTTGAGCTGTGAGTGGTGGTGGCAGTTGGGACCTCCGATAAAGACGCATACTATGCTCGTGGGCAAGAAGCAGACGCAATGCCTCGGCAACGTTTCGTGCAAGCCAGTCGTGCGACTGACCCGAGACATCGGCGAGTGGCTCATCTCGAGGAATGCAGTCAATGAGCAACTTCAGCTGCTGCGAAGAGGCGCCCAGTCTTGGTGCATTCAAATGAATTACGGAGTCTCGGAGCTCTACTCCGTAAGCCAGTAGCTGCCTCGTCTCCAAAGTCATCTCGTGGTAGAGTTCTTCTTCGAACAAAGAGTCCCTCGCCAACTGAATAGACTTTCCAATCGAACATTCTTTGACGTCACTCTGAACCGAGAGTTGCGATGTTCCTGTTATTTGGTTGTCTACACTCACCCGAACTCGGAAAGTCTTGGGCTTCAAAGCGAGTGCTGGGTCAAGGATGATGCTGCCATCTTTGTCCATTTGCAAAGGAGCGAAACCACGGGCTTTGAAGTGGTCGCTCGCTGCTATCGAATCAGCTCATGAGCAGCATAGACGAATTCAAAGCCGGACAAACCTTCAGGGAATCCATATCGTACACCAAAAGGCACATGACGCGCATTTTGCCGCAGTCGTTGGATTGGCCACCCGTTGTTAGACACGGACACAATCTCTTGCCAGTGCTTTGTTTCCCTACGCACTTCCTTCTCTAGTCGCTTTGCAGCCTTCAGTATGGCCTCTACCGCATAATCAAGAGCTTCCATGCGTGAGCCTTTTGCGACTAGCACTTGTTTCGCCGCCAAATCCTCAAGCCTCTCGGCTTCTTCGGGCTTTGGGACATAGTGCTCGTGGCTCTCTTTAACAATTCCAAAGGACCCGAGTGGTATGCCCTGCTCCAGGCCTTGCTCCCGAAAAGTGTGGCTGAAGGATGTGAGGGCTCGCTTGTTGGGGTCTTGGGAGAGAACGAGTGATATAAGGTCGAGTGCGTTTGTGGCCGCGAACTTGGCCCACCTGAAAGCGATTAGCCGACTAAGGAAAGCGCATGTAAGAATTTGGGTGCAATCGTACTCCAAGTGGCCGTACATCTCTCTCTGAGCATTAAATATCGTTTCGCGCGTGGCTTGCTTGGACGCGGCCAAATTCTCGTCTTCGGCCTGCTGCGCCCTCTGGACTGCTCCATCTGGGCGATCCTTTCCGGCGCGGATGTCCTCCAGTAATGACGCCTCGGTAATGTCCCGAAGATGGCCCCGTTCAGTTGTGAGCTGTTCGATTTGGACATACAGGTCCTGTTGACTCAACCCGCTTTGCTCGGGAGACGGCCAGGGTCGCAGTGTCACGTCCCGCAGCGACTCCATGCCTGACATGCTGGCAGCTGGGGGCTCGAGAGGCAGCTCGTCCGTGTTGTTGCCGCGAAGGGCGGTCCTGTGAGCTCGCTCTGTAGGGAGGTAGGTATTCGGTATTCGCGAAGCTTGGGGCTAGCGCCTGTCGGTGTGGAGTTATCGATAGTTGGTTATCGATAGTCAACCAGTACGATGGACGGTAAGGTAGACGCACGCAACGAAATCGGACGGACCATGTTGGCAGTACGGCGGCTCGATTAGGACGACGACAGCAGGTAGTATGTACTATGGACCTAGCACGCATGCATGTAGGGTGGATTAGGATACTGCAACGTCATATGTGCTTTAAGCTTTCCTCATTGGGCTAGCGAGGCAGCGGCCAAGTCCGTTGAGCTCCAGCTCGAGAGTCGAGCATGCACTCCGCTTCAGTCTTGACCAAGCCAGGACTTGACTCTGGCCCTCGTTCTCACATATCGGTTGAAACGCATCTCAGAATGACGACGAGATATCGGGTTGAATGTACGTCAAGGTCGGCTGCTGTGATGCTGGAAGACGAGCGGCTCTAGGAGCCGACATGCTGACCCCTCAAGTACAGATGCTCTCAAGGTCGGTTGTACTTCGCCATGGTTGATTTTGTGAGCGGTTGTTGACTGTTTTCGAGACTCACCGACGGGATCAGCTCGTAAGTGAATTTGCAAGACATGGCCATAGGCGACTAATGCTTGCCACAGATTGAATGGATCAAGGTAGCGTGCCACCACGGATGCTCCGCGAAGGGCTCTGACCGTGGCCAAAGGGACTTTTAGCCGTCCCCTTTGTTCTGCACTCCCACCCCACGGCCGTGTTTGAGCCCAATGGAGAATCGGTGGAGCATCAGGCCAGTGTTTCTCAGAGGCGGTACGCTGAAATCATGCGTGACGTAGAAGAAATCATCAACGATCACAGTGAGTTGGCATGAGCTCGTGGAATATTGGCTGGCGAGACGCACCTCCTAGGCATCTATACTGATTCTTGCTTGACAGTCGAACATCAGAGGGTTGGCAAGCCTGACCGGTCAAAACTCAAGCTCCTCGTACCGTCGGTCGCCAACTTCTTTACGCCTCTGGCGTTACACGATGCCTTCATCTGGCAAGACCAGCGCCGATTCATCAGCCATCGGCGCTTCGTGCCTCCGTCCTTCAACGACATCCGCCTGGTGCTAAACACAGCTCAGATCATGAGCCTCGTCCGGAGCGGGCCCCTGGATCTCGTGACTTTTGATGGAGATGTCACGCTGTATGACGACGGTGAATGTCTTGTACCGGAAAACCCAGTGATTCTCAAGATCCTACAGCTTATGCGACGCGGGACGAAGATTGGGATTGTCACGGCGGCCGGGTACACCGAGGCCAAGCGTTACTATGAACGACTTCATGGCCTTCTGCACGCCGTTCAAGCGTCCGACCTGTCCCTCGAGGCCAAACAGAACCTCATGATTATGGGAGGAGAGAGCAATTTCTGCTTCAAATTTGACCACAACAGCACTGACATGCTACGATTTGTACCAAGAGAGGAATGGGTGTTGCAAGAGATGCTGGCATGGCACGAGGCGGACATCAAGGAGCTGCTCGACCTCGCCGAGGCGTCGCTTGAGGACACGGTGAAGAACTTTCGGCTACAAGCTCTTGTGGTGCGCAAAGAACGCGCAGTGGGCATCATTCCCCAGGAAGGGCACAAATTCTGTCGCGAGACGCTGGAAGAGACGGTGTTGATTGTGCAGAAGATCCTGGTAGGTCGGCTGGCCGATGTGCAGGTCCGGCGTGAGGAGCCAGTAGTAACGCGTACAGGATCTCTCCGAGGTTGGACAGCGGCTGCCCTTTTGCGCCTTCAACGGTATGTGCGCCGGCCGGTGGGGCGAGGGCGAAGATGCTAATGTGACGAGCAGGGGGAAACGATGTGTTTGTGGATATTGGCGATAAGTCGTGGGGCGTACTGGCGTGCCAGCGGATCTTTGGGGGGATCGAGGGGGCCAAGACACTGCATGTGGGCGATCAGTTCTTGAGTGCCGGCGCCAACGACTTCAAGGCGCGGTTGGCGTGCACGACGGCGTGGATTGCGAATCCGCGCGAGACGTGCCAGCTGCTGGATGAGATTGCGGAGCTGCACGAGATGCAGCAGCGCAAGACGAGATGATCTGGGGAGCGCGAGTCCACAGGCAGCTAGCTAGAGACTGCAACATAGTGGTAACCCGATGGGATGTGTAGGACTGGGTGTGGCATCACGTGATCCAATGTGGCGGCATGTGAAGACAGTCGAGCGGCGAGCCCGTGCACTTCCGTCCCGTCTCCACGCTCCACTCGATGCTCCACCAAACCTCCTGAGCCGGGAGCCGTGCGCCGCGCGCCGTGAGCACTCAGCGTCCGCCCGCTCTTGGTGCCCCCCGCCACACCACCCGTCTGCTATCCTCGCCCTGTCCTGGCCGACTGTGACCACGATGGCGCCCGGCAAGTTCTCGTACAAGCCGCTGACGCTGACCCCCGTTAATGTCTCCTTGACCGACGGCACCGCCATTCCCGCGCCCCTCGACAGCCCGCCCGTTTCGCCTCACCCGCCGCCGCCGGGCACAGGGCCGCTATCGTCGCATCCCACGCCCAAGTCGTCCGCCTTTGCGCCCGACGGCGGCCTGTCGCCGGGCCATGACGAAGCCGACGGTGCCGCGGCCGATGCATCGCGGCACCACCCGAGCCATGTGAGCGATACCGGCAGTCTCGCGTCGCCCACCAGCCCGACGGGCTGGCGGCCGGGTTCGGTGCGCAAGTTCCTGGGGCTGCGCACTTTGTCGTCGTCGGACAGCCTGCAGTCGGATCGGCCCGGGTCGCCCGCCACCATCAGCAGTCAGACGCCCAGTCTGTCGCGGCGCAAGAGCGGCAGCTGGTTTGGCAAGAGGAAGACGTTTGCCGCCGGCTCTGTGCCCGAGGGCAATGGCACATCGGCGCCCTACTCCAATGGCCGCACTGTCTCGCAGCCCGCAGCCCCGCAGTCGCCGCCGGCACCGGCCCTACCCGAGCTCAAGACACTTGGCGTTAACGACGATACGCTCGGCTGGAGCGCCGACGACATGTTCAAGAATATTGGCGCCGACGACGGTTCAAGAAAGAAGCAATAATGCTGTACTGCATAGGCAGATACCCACGCACACATGCGTACATACACGTCCACACATACACACAGACATACACACAGATGTATAGGCCATGGACCGCTTCTGCGAGGACGACGGCCCGTTGGCGATGCATTATTTCTGACGGAGCTTGCATTGGCTTGCAGGTGCACACACACGATACCCCGGTGGAGAGGCGAGGCTGGAGGCTGGAGGCTGGAGGCAGAGACAGAGAGAGGAAAGTGTACACAGTGTAAAGTAATAAGCGGCAGTCGCATCTTGTGTAGTTGTGGCACCGCCACGTGCACGGGCGCCGAGCTGCTGTGGCGTTGGGTGGCTGCCTGCCACACCGCCACCACAACAACAAACACAACCACCAGCAGCACAACACACAACACGCTATACCCGTCTACTGTAATATCCACATGCACATCCATGTCCTCTACTCTCGTACAATAGATACATGCCCCTTGTAGTGCCATGGCCCATGAGTCGGGCATGTTCTCGGTGCGCCGCCCGCGCGAGGTGAGTGCCGCCCTCGTCTTGGAGGCATTGGCATGCTGCCCTCGCGGCGGTCGCAACCCTCGCCACTGACCTCCTCCACGCAGACGCTCGGCCCCGTCACCACTAACGCCACGGCCATCCCCATGCCGGCGTCGGCCATGAAGCGCGCCAGCTCGGTGCATACGATGCAGCCGGCGTCGCAGCCGGCGTCGCAGCCGTCCCTCCACCACGCGCGCTCCCAGAGCGGCTCGCGCATGTCGCTGGCCCCCTCCCGCCCCAGCCAGCCCCTCTTCTCGCGCTCGTCGTCAGGCCCCAGCCTTGCCGACGGCTTCCCGTCGGCCCACCGCCATTCCACCGCCAATGCCTTTGCCCCAGGCCCCGCCAGCGGCCGCAAGAGCTTCGCCCCCGGCGCCTCGCTCTTCCAAACCCCCGCTCCGCTGGTCGCAACCCCCAGCTTCGAGCAGAGCACCCAACGCCGCAGCAGCGTCTTCAAGGCCCGCGCCTCCCACGGCCCCGGCCCGCAAGGCGGCAAGCAGTCCTTCTTCCAGACCTCGCCAATGCCCGCCGCCCCGCCCGCCGACCCGAGGCGCCTCAAGGACGCCGCCACGCGCGCGCACATGGCCCACGAGCTGCTTGAGTTCCTGACCCATAACAATTTCGAAATGGAGTCCAAGCACGTCCTGTCCAACAAGGCCATGACATCGCCCACCCAAAAGGACTTCAATTGCATGTTCCAATGGCTCTACAACCGCATCGACCCCAGCTATCGATTCCTTAAGTCCATCGACCAGGAGGTACCTGTTCTACTCAAGCAGATGCGCTATCCCTTCGAAAAGTCCATCATGAAGTCGCAGATTGCCGCTGTCGGCGGTAACAACTGGGCCACCTTCTTAGGCTTGCTCCACTGGATGATGCAGCTTGCGCGTCTAATGCAGGCCTACGAATCCGGCACCTACGATGATGCCTGCTTCGAGGCTGGCTACGACGTCTCCGGCGACCGCATCATCTTCGACTTCCTCTCTGATGCCTACAGCACATGGCTTTCTGCCGAAGACGACGATGATGATGAAGAGGCCCAACAACGCCACATGAAACCCCACATCGATGCCATGGCCAAGAAATTTGAAATGGCTAATGCGCAGCATCACGAGCAGGTCCAGCTGCTCGAGGCCGAACACAAGTACCTCCAAGAACAGATTGAAGAGCTCAGTAAGTCGGGGCCACGCATCCAGAAGCTCGAAGAGCAGATCAAGATCCTCGAAGAAGATCGCGTCAAATTCGAAAACTACAACAACTCCATGGACGCAAAAGTCAACAAGTACAACGACCGCTGCTCCTTCTTGGAAAAGTCAATCGAAGAAATCGAGGCCGAGCTCGAGGTTTCTGAAAGGGAGCAGCAAGAGTTGCAAGCCATTATCGACGGTCGTGGCATGACCATTGCGGATATCGACCGTATGGCCAACGAAAAGGACCGCCTCGATATAGCCCTCCAGACAACATCGACACGCCTTGAAGAGTCCAAGAAACGCGTTGCGGAGAAGGAGCTCGTCGCTTCCCGCAAGCTGGATGAGCTGGAGCAGACCGTCGAGCGATTCAATAACTTGGGCTACCAAATCGGGGTCATCCCATCCACCGCTGCTAATGCAAAGGGGCAAGACTACGAACTCATCTTGACAGTGACAGATGGCCCCAACTTCTCTGGCTCGCAAATGGCGGGCTCGTCCCAAGACACTTCGGACCGTCTCCTCCACGATTCAGGTACTGGGTACGCGCCTGCTCATCTCCTAAATCTCGACCTCCGGGGCAGCGTAAAGTCCAACATTATAGCGCTCCGCAAAGACATACAAGAGCGCCGTAACCAAGCACTCGAGGCAGACATGAACAACCACGATCTCCTCGACAAGATCAAGGAAGCCATGGACGACAAGCAAGCCGAGGTGGAGGCTCTTGGCCATCGCGTGCAACAAGCAGAAGAGGAGCTAGAGAAGCTGCGCGAAATCACAAATACGCAAAAAAGCCAAAGCGACGCGCAGATTGAGCGCATGGAAAAGGAACTCTCTCGAATGCGAAGTGGGCTGGGCGAGAGCGTACAACTCATGGTGCAACGAGAAATGGCCGTGAATATCGAGTAAGTCTCCCCTTCCCTCGAGGCATTTTCTTTTTTTGGCCACCACTGCGCTCGACCCAAACGCTTGCTGTACCTAGGAGGAACACCAGCATATAACACATGCTAATCTCTAATCCAAAGGTACGAGCAACTTCAACTCCGCGCCAGCGCCCTCCGCGAAGAACTCCACACAGATATTGAGCGTATGCTCGATGATATTGTGCGGTTCAAACTGCATGTCCAGCGCTCATTGGAGGAGTACGAACAGTTTATTGCCGATGAGGTGGAGCGTAGCTGTGAGGAGCAGGACTCGCTTGCTGATGAGGCTGATGGTGACGGCGACAGTGTAGCAGAGGAAATGGACGAAGAGACGTAACAATGTGCAATGTCGCCATACACGGTTCCCGGTGCAACCTGGTCGTGGACCGATGATATTATGAGAGTGGTGTATTGGAGTACAATTCTGCCGTTTGGGGGCGAGTTCTGCTGGGAGGTGAAGGATTGTTTTCCTCGAGTGCTCATGTTTGGATTGCTCATGGACTTTGTGTTATTCTTTCGCTTGAATATCGTTGGATACCTGGTTTGAGATGGTGGAGAGGATTGGGAATAAGGGTCTGCTTTTCTCTTTCGGTTTTAAGATACCTCTTTGTTGCGGCTACTTTGGACAATGTCTACTTATTCTGGGGCAATTTAACAAGGGAAATTCAAGTGTAGCAATACCGATCTGGATCCGTTGGTCTCAGTCGCACATCAGCTTTTGGCGTCCCGTAGTATGCAAGTTCACCTTTCAAATCAACGCACAGTTGTCATAAGCCCCATGCCTTGGCTCGCGTTCAGTGCAATCTTAACCGGAAGACGCGTCACGGCTCTTGCGAGAAACCAAGGGTTAACTAGAAACCACCAAAGACGACAGCAGATTATCGGCTACCCCAGTGCATATATGGGTAAACCGCAGAGGAGACTGCAGTTGAAGTGGCCTGACCTCAGAGGGAGGGCCCATGGTTCAACCACTCTCCAGTAGACCAAACTAGATTTTGCAACAGGATGCGAACGATACATGCATGATTTCCGACGAAAGAAGAAGGGTAGGGATATCCAAGTAAAACGACCCCAAAGCACCTACTTACGCATTCCCAACTGCGCCCATGCATACATCGTGCCTGGTGGAGCCTGCCTATTCCAAAGCTGGGACAAAACACCAAAGAGTCAAGGCATTCACTCTTGTTTTGAAGGCGCCTCCACGGCTACCTACTCCTGTGTTCTGCCACTGCCCATCCTCTCAATATTGGAAAGCAGCCTGCTTTTCCCACTACTCGAGCTTCGGCTCAGCTCAGGCCCTTTTTGGAACCCAAAGCCCCCGGGGGCACGGAGTCCAGATGGCTTCGCAATGCCGCTGCCGCTGCCGCTGCCGTTGCCGCCCCGATCGCCCGTAGCACCAGGCCGATCACCCACGGCGCTGGCCGGTCGACCACCCCCAAGTGCGGAAACAGGACGTGAGGTAGTGGAGTTACCGGCAAGGAAGCCAGTGCCACGCATTGCCTGTTCAGGAGCAGCTTGCTGTTTCGGTGTTGTGGATAGTGGCGGTCCCATTCGTGACCGGCGAAGGTCATCTTGTTGCATCTCCTCCATCTTTTCACCACACATGGCAAGCATTTGCTCTGCAGCTGCCACCAGTTCACCCTTCTCTATACGTTCGGCTTCGAGATCCTCGAGAAGAGTGCCGTTAGAGTTGCGTAGGGACTGTAGTTCAGACTGTAGACCCGCAAGCTTTGCTTTGAGGTTTTCAATTTCTGCTCGTTGCGCTTCGAGGACTTGCTTGTCTTCTGCATTTGATACAGCGCCTACAGGCGTCTGTCGTTCCCTTTCAGGATTGCCATCAGAATCGCCTGGAGTGATTTTACTGAACGTGTTATCACGCTTCTTCTCAGCATCATCAACTTGACGTTCGAGGCGGATGATCTGGAGTCGAAGCTCCTTACATCGTTCATCTGCCTTCTTTTGGTAGTTTTCCTTGAGCGCCTTGATCTTCTTTTCATGTTTGGCCTTGTAGGCCGTGTGCAATTCGCGTGCCACGTCGTTGACTTTCTCCGCGATAGCAGCCTGACACTCCAAGTCCGAATAGGTTTTCTTATTCTCTACGCCCTCGTCAGTGTTTATGAAGGTGGTCATGTCCACATTTTTGCTCTCGGCCTCAATGAGTTTGGTTTCAAGCTCAGCCGACCGGTTCTCGGCGTCGTCGGCACGTTTCTCGGCCTCTGCTAACCTCGCTAGCAGCTCCTCGCGCTCCGCGTCGTTGCGTGCTAACTCGGCCTGTACATCTTGCAGCAACTTTTGAACTTCCTCGCCTTTCTTCTTCCAGTCAATCATCTGCGCTTCTGCGTACTCGCGAGCAGACCGCTCATCGCGGACCGTCTCGAGCGCTTCGCCCACCCGCCGCTCGGCATCGGCTACTGCTTTAGACAGCGACTCCACCTCGGCCTCTTTTCCCGAGAGACTGGCGGTTAAGGAAGAAATTTGCGACGAGAATTGCGACTTTACTGATTCCATCTCGCGGATGGTGACTGTAGGCATGGAGCGCGGTGTGGGCGGAGGCGGCAGCTCGAAGTCTAGCAAGTTGAGCATGTAACGGCTCTGGCTTGGGGTAGCGGTTACATGCGATGCACCTTTCGCGGGCGACCGTTGCGTCTGGTAGTAGGAGCGGAGGTTGGGCTCTGTCGTAGACTTGGTGGTGGTAGTGGTCGAGGTTCGTGTGCAATCCGGTGAGGCGCGGCGGGATGATGAAAAGGATTCCATCTGGGCCGTGAAGTCAAGGAGCAAATTGGTGGTATCATTATCCTTGTACGCGCGGCGGGGTGTCGGCGAAGGGGTGCGTTCGGAGCGACGCACGGTCGAGGGCGTCTGTTGCGTGCGCGCACGAGGTGTGGCCTACGAGAGAGTTAGCCGATGATATGCATGGTGTAGCCATGCGTCTTATACGCACGTCGGGCTGCTCGCCCTTGACCGGGCTCTGCTTCAGGAACGCAAACTTGGTCATGTCGAGACCGGGCATTTCTGAGAAGTTGCTGAAGCATGTATCGTCGTTGTCCACAGAAGTGAGCTCGGGCCCGTCTGCGCTGTAGTCGATTGTGTCCATGCCCGAATCCAGATCAAAATTGTCGTCCATGGCGAATAGAGGGAGCGGGGCGGGTTTCTGCGGCCTGCTCCGGCTGCCTGTGCCAGCCGCCAGCGCCGCCTCTTCGAAGTCGTCCATGAGATTCTTCGCTGGCGACATCTTGGCCGGACTGGTGCGCTCTTGAAGGCCTGATCGCTTTTCGGGGGATATGCGGAATGCCGACTGCGGTGCATTGTCCGCTACGTCGAACAGCGGCTTTACCGGCGTCCGCGCTTCACGTGGGGCGATATTCTCCTGGTTATCATGCTCAATGTGTTCTACAAAGGGCGAAGAAGGTGGCTCGTCACAGGCCATGTCAAATTCGTCGTCCGGCATGGCTGGGCACAGGGGTGGTTGATGCAGTCGAGGCTGGCTTGATGTTGTTGGTGTTGTTGTGTTTACCGGGGCAAACAAAGGCCCTTACCTACCGTAGTTCCCGGACCCCGCCCAACGAGAGCGGGCCTAGGTACTATTGAAATAGAAGCTACAAAATGCAAGCTATCTTAACCAGACATATCATATCCGTGAACCTCTGGTGTAACTCTAATAGGGCTTCAAGATTCATCGATTTTTCATGAATTCAATTTCTGAATTTCCATATATTTCGAAATATCTACAACCATGACAACAGATGTTCTTACTTACAAGCCTGAGAGGAAAAAACTGCCGCTTTTTTCTTCTCTTGTTTGCCTCCGATCAAGACAACCTGACCTTTTACATACTTCTTCTTCAATGCTTCTTCGAAGGTACTATGCATATTGACTCGCTATAAAATACCCCCCCTATCGCTGCGGCGTTCCCCATCAATAGTTGATTGCACCCCTCAGCGCCCCCGCCAACCGCTGGTACTCCTTCAAAAGCTCGTCGACCTCCTTTAACTTCAGTTCCTGTGCATCTTTGGTCTCAATAAAGCGCTTTACGGGGGGCGGCGTCTTTTTCAGCTGCTCCAGCGCAGCGACTGCTCTGGTCCCCTTTTCATCAAATTTCGCTCCCTCCGCAGCGGCCATTCGACAGAGTGGCTCGGGTGAGGGAGAATCTTTGGTTTGATTGGTATTTGGCGATGGCAGAACAGGCATGCTACTGCTACTGCTACTCACACCACGCCCGAAGCGGGGTAGTACGTTCATGCCTGCGAAGCGGTTCAACGGGTTCAGACTGTTGCCCATGTTGCGGAGCGAGTCGACAGCCGAGGAGTTAGCAGAAGCAACGGGCTCTGTTTTGACAGCTGCGGGCGATGGGAATGTCTTTTCTTCGGCGCCAGGCGTGGAGGCGAACATGGCCCGCCGCCCGCCGCCACTGCCCCCGGACTGGGTAGAATCGACACTGTGATCTCTGATTTGCCTCCTCCCTGCAAAAAGATCGGTTATTTTTGTTTCTAGCGTCCTGCTGCTCGCAAGGTTGGAAACCTCGTCTTCGTGCACCGAACTGGCTGCGCTTACGCTCTGACTGTCATCATCGCCATTGGCACGGGTCGGAGAGCTCACTAGCTTCCTTGCGTCTTCCAACGTCTTGGGGAGCACGGGGGCCTCTAGCACGGGGCTGTTGGGATCTTTGTCCTTGATATTGCCAAAGAAGAATTTGAAACTGCTGTCCAGCGTGGTGTTGATCCGGCCAAGTGCTTGGTCAGCCGAGTCAAGAATGGAGTCGCGCACGACATCGGATGCTGCTTCAAATTTGTTGGTGTGCGTTTGGATTAGATTGCTCAATCGACGCTGCGCTTTCGTGGCCGTAGGGCTCGAGGGTTCAGCATGGAGCGATGTCGATGTCGGTGTAGCGGGGGTTTGCAGCAGGTCTGGGGCATCGGACAAGCCGAGAGACATGGGAGTAATGGCTGTCTTTGGGGTGGATGGGCGTGAATCAGACTTGCAGGGCCCAGCCTCTTCGGCGCGCAAGGAGGAAAGATCGACTGTCTCCAGGAAGGAGATGGCGGCCTCGAGGTTGACGAGACAGTAGGCTGTCTCACCATCCATTCGGCTTGAGCCTCTGAATCTTTGTATGAATCGCAG
>Ga0182211_1000246_pt1 | contig 17055 bp, 15 predicted proteins | sample G5R1MG_20_FD_129660 | JGI IMG/M metagenome (GOLD analysis project Ga0182211, IMG submission 129660) | Switchgrass phyllosphere microbial communities from Michigan, USA - G5R2_MAIN_03OCT2016_LD1 MG | ecosystem: Host-associated > Plants > Phyllosphere > Phylloplane/Leaf | place: USA: Michigan... | reverse complement strand
TGGCTGAATCTTGCCGGATTCATCGACAATCTGTTTGAGGACAGAGCAATGGATTTCGACAAAGAGCTCGCACTCAGTCTCATCGGATTGGAAGATCATGGCATCCACGAAATCGTCAAATGTGAAAGAGTCGAGCATGTAGATTGTGTCATGAACATTCAGCGTTTCCCATGCACCCAGTAAAGGGCCCACACTCTTCATCAGAATACCAGTCTTCATATCATCGGCGCGCCGATAGCCGTCAGGGCCATCATCAGAGAAGAATTTTAAAGTCGGCCGAACTTTGTCGGACACATCCTTGATCTCCAAATCCTCGCATGGGTACTTGATGGTCTGGACTAATGGCCGCGCAGCTTGAGACGGCTGCTGTGCAGATTGTGGGCCAGTAGCACGATGATTGGGTTGAGGTGGATTATGAGGAAAGCTTGTTTGGAATGGAAGATTCAAGGGCAGTGCCGAGCCAGCTATGACATGGACCAAGTGGGCGGGCAGATTTGCCCCAGATGGAGGCTGTTGATGATTCAATTGCGGCGGCTGAAGAGTGAAATGCGGTGGTTGATGGTTGATCTGGTAAGGCAGCGGGCCATGCATCTGGAAAGGTTGTCCATTATTCCACGTGGGATGCACGTTGACCCCTTGATGTTGTAGGTATGGAGGCGGCCCGCTAAATTGAATATGTGGCTGATGCTGTTGTGCGTATGCTTGCAGTCCATTGGCTACAAAGTTGTGGAAACCAGGCTGGGCTTGACCCGATGGCGATGGGTGAACATGATGGCCATTCTGGTACGGCAGATGACCGTTCGGTATATGCTGAACAGTATGGTGATGCTGTGGAGAAGTCGCACCGTTTGCACTGTTGATGAGCGCTTGGCGCTGAGCTGCAATGGCAGCTTGAGTCTTGTGGTCAGGAACTTTGGTGGAGATGTCATAAGATTTCGCCAGAGTCGGCCGAACTGTCCAGGGTGCTCCAATCCAAGCTTCGCGCTTGATAGTGGCCCGAAGAAATTGCTTAAGGATCAGCTTTGAGTACGTTTTCCTGTCGCGTTGAAGTTCAGAGGCCCTATGTTTCACAATCGTCTCCTTGTTATCGTCCATGGTGATGATATAGCCGGCGTATCCAGAGTTGGTCAACATTTGTCCGTGGTATGTAGTGTGCATGTGATTTGCGTCGGTGAAGCCTGTTATGATGCCGCGGCGACGAGCATTATTTCCATCTTCGACGGTCACTACCTCGTCCTGAAAGTACTCCTCCTTGAAATGCTATACCACAATATTAGTACCTGTAAACCAGTGTCCGAATGTCATGAGTGTATCTTACATCGTGAACAGCATTCACTGACACAGATTAGCCGTATTTCTAAACAATACAACCTCAATCTTACTCACCCAGATCGTCCATGCGTGATTCGGTCCGGAATTGCACGAAGCAAAGTACAGGCTTGGTCAAAGGCTTTGGGAATACGCCGTTGATCTCTTTCACAGCTTCCGTCTGTTCCTCTGTTACCGCCCGATCCAGATTGTGTGGAATAGGCGTGGAGCCTACCTCGCTCTCTTTGGCCTCGAAGTATGTCAAGTTCGAACATCCGGTCGTCTCGCATGTAAAGGAAGGCTGCAATGATATTAGATGGAAGCCCAAATGCCCAATGGTCCGTTCAGTGGGCAACTTGCCTGAAGGTAGTAGTCTCGGCTATAAACGTATTAGTAGAATGCCAGCTGATCTGACGTCACCCTGTGGATAACGTACCGTCGTAGATAATCATCGTACTCCAGGAAGACCTCCCCTGTCTCCTCCAAGACCCATATCTTTTGATCACTTTAGCGTAGGGCTTCGAAAGCTCAAGTCCAATTTCCAGCTCACCTCAGTATTGTCATCAAGGCCCTTTGGTTCTGGTAAAAGCTTCACCGGTCTGCGCTTGTAGAGAACCTGACTTCTTGTCAGCGTTTTGTACTAGCGAAGATGGCCTAGCTCATACCATTCTATCTGGCGCTCAGTACATGGATTGGGCCGTGAAGTCAAAGCGACCGCGTCGCAAAGTATCGGAAGTGTCGTGTTATGCAGGCGCGTGGCTATAGATTGTTTTAAGGCGTCTAAGGCTACTATTTCGGGGCAATGGCCCCTGGTTTGGCCGTTGGAGGCAAACACCAGCTGTAATACGCGCTCGGTTGGCCTATATCGAAAAGTTGTCGCACGCTTCGGGGGTCCGAACGTCGTTCCGAGACGCGTCTCTTGGTTCCGAAAGCGCGCTGGGACTGTTTGTAGTCGGGTTCGAGAGGGCGTGGTCGCGCGTGTGGACGAAGGAGAGAGCAGAAGAAGAAGGAAGAGTAAGAGAGTATTCAATCCAGGGAAAACGAACAGGTAGGTAGTGTCGTTGCATGGTTGGTCACTTGGCGCTACTGACTAGTACCCCATTCGGAAAGGCACCCATCGACCCATCCTCACACTTCAATACTGTGCATGCCGCCACGGTCGCAATAGTGACGTGTTTGGACTCTTCTTGATCGTTGGAATGAGTATGATCAAGCTGCAATGGTTGCGCGTCATTCCAAAACAGAATGCTAGAACAGGTTGCAATATCAGATGGGTGGAGGCTGTTTGGGAGCAGTGCTATGCTGGAGCCACCCCGAGCAAACCCTTGAGCAGGCTTGACCCACTTGCCTGAGATTGACACCCCTCTCCCAACCTCCAGGTAGGCACAGGCATACTCCATGAGCGGCCTTGCTGAGATCATGGATACGTCCAATGTGTACCGTCCATCGGGTAAAGTGAGTGAACGCTCATGGCTCGCTTGAATGTTGCCTAGAATGGGCTGTTCTGGGACAAACACCTTGTTCAAATTTTCGAATGAGCTTGTCAAGAGTGTCAAGAATCCAGCCCTGAAGGAAAGAGAAGATGAATGACTCGAGCAGAGGGGATGGTCAAGTCGTTGCTTTCTACAGTTCAAAGTACACCACTAAGAATCCAACCCAGCTACCGACTACACCGATGGCGGAGTAGGAGCTTGTGAACATGAGTGGAATAAACTCATAACGCGAGCCGAAGACGACAGCATGGAATAGGGAACAGTATGCAATCAGGGGTATCGATAGCGCGATGTAAAGCAGCGAAAAGCGGTCGAGTAAAAAGATGCGTGGCTTCGGGGAACTACGAGGAATCAGTGACAAGCTTGCAGTACCATCACTTTGACACTCACGCTGGGGCCAGCCTATCGAAAACGATGAGGAATAGAACAAGCCAGAAGATGGTGTACAAGGTTTTGATCGGGAATTCAGCTGCGGTGAATAAGAGCGGGAAAAGAGACACATGGCCGGCGACAGCGAGTGGGCGGAATGCGCCATAGTATCGGCGATCATGGAGCGCTATAAGACTGAATGGTATGATGACGAGAAGAATGGCCTTCTCGTGGACATGCCAACCGAAGAGGAAAGAGGCGTACCCGCAGAGAGTGACGGCGCCGACGAACCTCTCCCAGGTCGGCTTATGCAGAAGGCGAAGTAGCACAGGCTGCATAAATTGCATTAGTAGGAGGGGGCGGAGCAGGGAAGGATGCATACTATCTGAGCGCCTAAGGTAAGGACAAAGCAAGTCAACGGGGTAATATCAGGAAGTACAGCGAAGGAAGAGTCGCCAACAAGACCACGAGTCACGCTGTTGAGTGCCTCTCGGTCGACATGCAATCCTATACGGGGCGCCACTGGGATCGTCAGCGCCGGGTTGTGATCGCGAGGAATGGAAACGTACACGAAAGTAGTAGTCGATCGGAAAACGAATACAGGGCCCAGACATTGGGTGCCCAGTACGCGTGACACAGTCCACGGGAGAAGGGGAAGAGGCGACGAAAGACTTGATCAAGCTGGCCCCACAGGGCGAAGGGCGCAAAGGCAGTAGCAAAGATGATTGCAATACCTGCACCAAGCTGGAGGCAGTTCAAGAAACGGATGTTGAAATAAGGAAAGGCCGATGTCTGCTCGAGGCAGTATGTGCGGAGGAGAAAGATGAAGTAGGCGGGTGCAATATACATATAGATGTGTTTACAGCAGAGTAGCACGGCGAAGAGGAGGCCAGACAGTAAGCGGGTTGGCGTGTTGCGTGCGAGTACCAGGGAGAGAAGGAGCAAGCCGTACAGGAAACCGTTGTACTGGAAATGGATGTGGTCGATGATGAGCAGTCCTGGGGACAATAAAATGGAGAGTGCAGCAGCATGTGCGCTGAGCTTGGACGGGGCGGTCTTGACGTATCTGTAGTTGTTCAGTAAGGGCTTGGTGAGCACCGTGGGAGGCACGTGTAAGTACAGATGTAGGGCATAGACCAAGACCAACTCGGTCAGGATGACGGTTGCGCGTTGAAAGTAGACGGTCTGCCAGCTGTCGTAGTTGAGCCTTTCCACCTGAAGCATTGCAGGGTCGACATAGTAGGCGGCCAGGGACAAGAGACGCTCGAAATAGGCAAAGAAAGGGGGGTAGTCCAAGGTCCAGTCTGACGTTTTCTGGGCATCATGTGAGTAGAGCTGCTGGTAGAGGAGGCTTTGAGGGTGTGGAGATGGTCTCTCACTTCATAGTACCAGTCGCTGGCGGGTAGGGAATGGGTGAGGGCCAGCCAATTACGATGAACCTCAAAGTCGGTCGACTTGCTGGCGAAGGGTGTCAGCGACGACACGAAGCCACGGCGATGGGGCCTGACACGGAACCTACTAGGCAGGAAAAAGAAGCACCTTGAGCGCCGTGGCCACAATGGCGCACTGGGCGATGGACGGGAACAGCTCGGGCATGGAGGAGACACGGGTGGCGAGCAGGTGCGCCACGGCGGAGGGGGGGTGCCGAGGGGGCGCATGGGCGGCGGTGCGGGTCACGTGTGCGCGGATTAGCTAAGCACGGGTTTTCTTACCCACGCACATACATGCTCTCTCGTTACGCTGGACCCAAGTAGGGCCGTACTGTGTGCTTACATAATACTATGTACATATGTATATAACGACCACGTGACCCGCCCGTCCCCACTCGTGTCGCCGCTCGTCTCCCATACTTCCAAGTCCCGACCATGTCCTACGATTCCCTCCGCTTCCTTTCCCGCTGTTCCCGGCTATTTCTCATGCTCCCCTGCTCTTCTTCGCCATTCCCCGCCATCTCCTACAAGGTGCCGGTTCCCTCGTCAGGCACGGCCGTGGCAACGCTGATGCAAACACCCGCCCAGTGCAAACGCATGGGCGGACGTACGCCCCGCAGCCGCCGCCGCAGCCGCCGCCGCCGCCGCCGTCATGCGCACAGCTTCGCCATCCTCCGTTTCAGGCCTGTTGTTGCTGCTGCTGTGGTTGGTGATTTGTTGTTGTTGTTGTTGATGGCCCCTGTTCCAGAAGAGACGAATGGGTTGAACTTTGCGGCGTGCGCGGTTAAAATGAACAGGCCTCCCCCGTCACGCTTTCCGCTTTCGGCCGCCTCATTTGCGCCTGCCTCCTGTCTGCCACCATTTCTCACCCGCCTCTTTCTTCTCCTGCTTCCCCGACTCTGAGACACTGCGTCGCATCCGCTGCTGCACGCTACTCGCTCCTTGTCTGTTCCTCCGCTTGCACCCGCGCACCCGACGACGACGTCGACGACGCTTCGCTTGGTATCCTTCATTGTTATTCTTCCCTCCTCGCCTGGCCGCATTCCCCAAACAAGCCGCCGCCGTCTCCAGCACACGCTGGCCCAGTGCATGGAATTGAACGCTCCGCACCGCCCCTGCTTCGAGCACCTGTCAAGCAGACCCTGAAAAAGATTGCGCGTTAGCCTCCCATCTTATCCTGCCAGGGTCCTGTCTTGGGCGACCGCCAGCCTTCGTTGGTTTCCGGTTGGTGCAGTCTCTGTATTCAGTGCCATTGTGCTGTTGGATGTCAGCCTCCCCGTCTTCCTGTCGCCGTGGCAAGATACTAAGCCTGCACAGATTCACTACCACTGCCCCTACCCAACCAGCCACGTAACGTGCACCCCCCTTGCGCATACCCATTCGCCGTCCGGTCCTCCGAGTCCAGGACGCAGTACGCCTCCGCCATCACGGCCGTCGTATCCCACAACGCGCGGCACAGCTTCTGCTTGCCTTGCCATCCGCTCGACATGCAGCAACACGACGGCACACAAACGGCTCCGAGCGGTCCTCGCCTACCGTCGGCCCTTCAAAGGCAGATGAACGGCGGTCACCACGGCTTTTCCCACGGTGCCTTTGCCACCAACCAGCCAGGCTATGCTGATCGACATCCCGAGCGGTCTACCACCATGTCCATCAACACCGGACGACTGAATCTTGCTAATCAAAATGCCACCGATTTGCAGACGCCTGGAACGGGATACGACATGAACTTCACTCCACTTCTGCCTTCGCAACTACTTCTCGGAAGCCCCTTCCAGCCAGGCTCGCCTTCTGCGTTTACTTCCCCGCAATTTCAGCAATACGCCAACTTCGCCAGCCAGAACCAAACGCTGCAGACTCACCAGGGCAACCATGTCGGAAGCCCGCTGCAACAGCCACTCTCTCCGCAAATGTACCAGAGTCTCATGTCTCCGACGCCCATGAATGGCCAGACTTTCTTCGCTGGGCCCCAATCGCCAACGGGGGCTTTCTCGGGGTACGGTGGTCAGGGCCTCGGTGGTCTTGGCTCGTCCATGCCCATCGCCCCTGGACTCGTTTCTGGGACGAGCAGAACGGTGTACCTCGGCAACATTCCTCCTGAGACGTCTGCGGAAGAGATCCTGGGCCACGTCAGAAGTGGGCAGATCGAGTCCGTGCGTCTTCTGCCCGACAAGAATTGCGCCTTCATCTCCTTCTTGGATAGCAGCTCCGCCACCCACTTTCACTCGGACGCAATCTTGAAAAAGTTGTCAATCCGAGGCCAGGACATCAAAATTGGGTGGGGAAAGCCGTCGCAGGTGCCGACCTCTGTGGCGCTGGCAGTACAGCAGTCGGGTGCCTCTCGTAACGTCTACTTGGGCAATTTATCAGAGGATGTTACTGAAGAGGAGCTTCGCGAAGACTTGAGCAAATTCGGCCCCATCGATACCATCAAGATTGTTCGCGAGAAGGCTATCGGCTTTGTTCATTTCCTGTCAATTGGAAATGCTATCAAGGCTGTCGCCCAGCTCCCACAAGAGCCCAAGTGGCAAGCCCCCAGGCGCGTCTACTATGGCAAGGACCGATGTGCGTACGTCTCCAAGACACAGCAGCAGAACGCTGCACAATACTTGGGCATTGCTCCTGGCTATGCGCACGTGCTCAACGGTGCGGACCGGGACATGATTTCCAACGCTCTTGCACAGCAGTCTGTTGCCGCTGCCGCTGTCGCCACATCCGCCGGCGGTGTTAACAACCTTGGCAACCGTACCGTATACCTCGGGAACATCCATCCAGAGACCACAATTGAGGAGATATGCAACGTCGTGCGGGGTGGTCTTCTCCATCATATCAGGTACATTCCCGACAAGCACATCTGCTTCGTTACCTTTATCGACCCTACATCCGCTGCTTCTTTCTATGCACTCAGCAACCTCCAAGGCTTGATGATCCACAACCGCCGGCTCAAAATTGGCTGGGGCAAACACTCGGGCGCTCTTCCTCCCGCCATTGCTCTAGCCGTCAGTGGCGGTGCCTCACGCAATGTCTACATTGGCAACCTCGATGAGTCTTGGACCGAGGATCGCTTGAGGCAGGACTTCTCAGAGTACGGCGAGATTGAGTTGGTCAACACACTTCGCGAGAAGAGCTGTGCCTTTGTCAACTTCACAAACATTGCCAATGCCATTAAAGCTATCGAAGCTATCCGTGGCCGTGAGGAATACAAACGGTTCAAGGTCAACTTTGGTAAAGATCGTTGCGGCAATCCTCCGCGGCAGATGAACAACCAGCAGGCGCACGGACAACAGACTGGTAGTGACAGCGTCCAATCTCCATCTCCTATCAACGGGCTGCATGCCAACCGCGGAGGTGCATCCGTGTCACCTACTGGGTCTGGTGCTCCAGGATCTGGAAATAGCAACAACGGCCAGTTTCCCTCTGCTCAGGCTGCTGCACCGACTAACATACTCAATAATGGCAACAATAACCCCTTGATGATGTACTTGCAAGCGCAACAACAACATCAGCAGCAGCAAGTAGAGGCCAACATACAGCAGCAGCAGCAGCAGCAACAACAACAACAGCAGCAGCAGCAGCAACAGCAGCAACAGCAACAGAGCCAACAGCAACAATCATTTCAGTCACCACAAGCTGCGTTCTATGGCGCCGACCTGAACCCTAGCCCACAGCCTCATCACTCGCACACGTCCCATAACAGTACCTCTAGCTTTAGCCTGATCAACGGCAACTCAAGTAGCATGTCTGGCGCGACCACCGTCGGTGGTCTTCTGGCACCATCCAATCTTAATGCACGTGCCCAACACTCCCGCGCTGTCAGTCTACCGGCTTTCACACAAGGTCCGTTCAGCTCGGTTCAACAAACACAAGCGCCCCAGCAAAGCTCGTTTGGTAGCCTGAGCTCCGGCATTGGTGGCTTCGGTTCTGGCAACGGTGGGTACGGTCTCGCCATTCAGGGTGACGGCGGTCTTCCCGGTTGGGCTGAGGAAGAGGTCGGTGCTCAGTAAACAATACCTTCGCATCTCACAACGCTTCCCGTCCCATTCCATGTGCGATACTTCCCCATTTATCACATTTAGTTGATGGCTGCTACTTTCCTTCTACTAACCACACTTTTTCTCATTTTTAGCACCCGAGACTTGGGTTGAGGACTGGGTACTACAAGCGTTGTCATCGTGGGGTGAATTTTGTTGTTATCTTCTCGCGCCCTTGGTTTTTATATTTTGGTTTTCTTCCCCCCCCCCCCCCATTCAGCTTGTTTTGCATTGTTATTCAACTCCCCCCTTTTTTGTTGTTCGGATCAACTGTAGGGTTAGGGCGGAGGATCATCCACGCATAGAGAAGCGGAAATGTAAACGACCCCATGAAGGCGCGTCGATGTCGGATGAAGTTCAATCAATCATGTCGTCCACAGAAAACCGAATCCTTCTTCTTGCTCTGCTTCCTACGTGATGTTCGGACAACTGGCCTGCCCTCTTCGAAGGACCATCACAGACAAAGCAACAAGCACGATGATGACGACAAGGCAAGCAAGCACACAGTCCGATCCATCTTGGTCGGTATCGAAGGGTGCATGTTGTAGCTTTGGACACCCAGCCAGTATCAATGTTCTTGATTGTACTCGTACGTTCTCTAGAACCGGTCAACTCGCCAACTCTCTATCCTCCCCCTTTACCTTTTTCTTTTCTCTACCGACGAGGTTCCTCAGCCATGAATACCTAACCCACCAACGACGAATAACCAAACACACGAAAAAAGGTGGAAAAGTGGAAAAGAAAAAGAAAGCAATAGTCTACTCCGCTTGCTCGTTGTGCTTGCCTGGGCTGAGAAGGCACCCGTGGGGCATTAAGGTTGCCGCCTGGGATTGTAGGCATATCGCGGTGGTTGAAAGGGGGGTGGGGAGGAGGGATTGGCGGGATTGGCGGGAGGGCGATGGGACTGCGAAGGCTGTGGCCGGAAGGCTATGCGTCTTGGGTCTGGCGTGGTGGGCGCGTGGGTGTCGGGTAGACGGGTGGCTTGTTGGCGCGATGGCTGGCTAGATTGGGGAGTGAATGCTTGAATTGATCGCGTGTTCGGTGCTGCGGTATGCCGGGGGACAGATGGTGAACTGGCCGACGGGGCGCCCGCCGATGGATCCGTAGGGACTTGGGCTAGAACGGAAGCGCGAAATCCTGGATACTGCGCATCTCCATCGTCACGGTTTTTGACCTCTTTCAGCACACTGGACTGAACCGGTTTTGAGGTCTTGGGTAAAATCCGTGCCGGGTTCCGGCGCTCGGGTTTCTTCTTCGCGATTGTGGCACGTTCGGCGGCTCGTGGTGTTTTTTCGAAATACGACATGGTCATATTCTGGACGAACTGGACGTTTTTATACTGGACATAATGCGCCTTTGGGGGTTTCTAACCGCCGTCAGGTTTGGTGTCTGGATTTGTGTCTGGATTTGTGTCTGGATCTGTGTCTGGATCTGTGTCTGTATCGGGCTCATTCCAGGCAATGCTATTCAATCAGCATCGGTGTTGTGACGCGGGAAGGGGGCTTGATTCGGGACGGTAAGCTATTGTTCATGTGCGACAGCTCACCCTCGCAAACGCAGCACATCACACCACATGCGCACCGCCGCCTCTCTCTCCCGCTCCTCGTGTGTTGTGAGGGTTGGTGCCATCATTACTTCTCGGATCTCGGAGCGGCCAATGTCACGCCCTTCTTTGATCATGGCCCAGCACTCGCGGATGAGCGTTTGTGCATAGTCAAAGTCGATTTCATCTTCGGGCACAGGATCGCTCGGCTCATCGCTGCCGACGAGGGTACTTATGCACACAACGACGCCCGGCGATTGTATCACCCCAGACTGTGGGCCTTCGCGGATTGCGCGTAGCTCTGCGACGTGTATTGTGCATACGCCACCAGTGTATGTAGCTCCCTGCTGTACAAACAATGTATGCCGTGGTGACCAAAGGGCTGCCATGTACTGTCGCAGCATCGAGACATGGGCGTCTTGCTGCTGCTGGGGCATCGATACCACCGTCGCCTGTGCCGAAACGGGCTGTATGCAAATAAAGGTGCGGTTCTGTGCAAGGGTCGAGTGATGGAGCAAATGCTGGTATGCGTGCGCGTACGGTTGTGGCTTGCCCTCGGCATCCAGTGTAGGCTGGTGCTTAGACGGGACCGTGTCGCGGAAGACGCGGTAATTGAGCGACCATGGTGCTTCGCGCATGAGGTTTGGGAAGTTGGACTCGATCCCTTGGATGAGGTTGTTGACGGTGTTGACTGCCGCGTCGAGAGCCGTAGAGGGATTGTGGATGAAGAAGAGCCTAACCGATCAGCGCGTAACACCCAATGCTAGGAACGGCATACCCGCTGTACTGCATGTTGGGCAATTAAGGATGGTGCGGTTTCAACAAGATGTGAGGATGTTGGAAAAATAGAGGTAAAATCACTTGGACAAAGACGAGGTCTAGCGAGCGGTAGCTAAGCGGAGATGGGGGAAGGGCCCTCGAATGATGATTAGCTCTCTTCCAGCAGAGGGTTGAATAAAGTGATGCTTGGCCCACTACCGGTAGTGTACTTGAGCCCAGTACGTAAGTATGTAAAGAAACAGTTATCCAAGGAGCCTGGAGGCTAAGCAAGCCGTTGGACCGGCGCGGGCGCCCGCGGGACTGCATGACTCGCGCCAGTGACGCATTTCTGTCGGCCAATGCAGCTCTCCTTTTCTCTTCTCTTGCTCTCACTCGCGGCTTTGCCGTTTCGCAGTCATATTTCCACCGCCGTCTTCCTTGGATTTTCCGTTATTCTCATGCCGGCTTTCCCCCCTGGTCGCCTTGAATTGGTCATATCCATGCCAGAAGCAAGCCAGACACATCTCTAGCACTGTAGCCGCATCAAGATATATTCCCTATGCTGACGCCTTGACGGCTGTCGTGTTCATTCCACATGGGACCTCCACTCCGTCGCATCGTCGTGCTGTGCGTGTCTGCGGCGTTACTCCTCGCCTTTCGTCAGCTCAGCGCCCCAAATGCGCTTCCCTCACCCACCTTCACATCCTCGACTACGATTGAACATCCCGTGCAATGGAAGAACGCTCCCCTGCGATATCCGGTCCCCTCCATGATTGCGCTTCCCAAGGGAAAGCCTCAACGCATGGCCAAGGTGCAGCACGATTTCGGGGTTGAGACGGAGCACACCAAGGCCGAAAGGCTTCGTAGACAGGGAGCTGTAAGGGATGCATTCCTACACAGCTGGCAAGGGTACAAGAAGCACGCATGGCTGCAGGATGAAGTGACTCCCGTATCAGGAGGCTACAAGAACGACTTTGGGCAGCGCGGCGCGACGCTTGTCGACGCGCTCGACACCCTCGTGATCATGGGGCTGAATGAGGAGTTTGAGCACGCACTGAAAGCAATCAAAAGGATAGATTTTACCACAGCAGGCGCCCATAAAGTCAATGTTTTCGAGACAACCATCAGGTATCTGGGAGGCTTGCTGAGCGCATACGATCTGAGCAGCGCCAAACACCACATTCTACTCGACCGCGCAACCCAGCTAGGTGATATGCTCTACGCAGCGTTTGACACGCCGAACCGCATGCCAGTCACCCGTTGGAACTGGGAGAAGTGCGTTACCTAGTTGCCCCTGATACGAAGCAGCCTTGAACTGACGAAACACAACCAAAAGTGCAGCGCTCAATGGCCCTCAAGCTGCCGATACGCAGTGTCTCAGTGCAGAGCTCGGATCCCTGACGCTCGAGTTCACGCGCCTGGCGCAACTCACGGGCGATGCAAAGTACTACGATGCCGTGCAGCGCGTCACGGACGTCCTTGAGAAGCAGCAAAACCGCACGCAGATACCCGGCCTGTTCCCCGTGCTAGTCAGTCCGCTACGCGAAGACTACAGCTCGGGGGAAACGTTTACCATGGGCGGTATGACGGATTCGCTGTATGAGTACTTTCCAAAGCAGTACTTGCTGCTGGGTGGGCACGCCGACCAGTACAGGAGGCTGTACGAAAATGCAATCGAGCCTGCGAAGAAACACATGTTTTTCCGTCCGCTGAACGCCAATGGCCAGGACATTCTGCTCGCGGGCGATGTGCGACTCAGTGCGGCTGGATCCGTGAAGCTCGAGCCTGAAGCCCAGCACCTGTCTTGCTTCGTTGGCGGCATGGTTGCGCTCGGGGCAAAAATCTTTAATCGTACAGACGACCTGCTCGTCGCTCATCGGCTCGTCGACGGTTGTGTCTGGGCCTATGATTCCATGCCCACGGGCATCATGCCAGAGATGTTCCGCGCCGTCCCATGCGACGGCCCAGACGACTGCGCGTGGAGTGTTGCCAAATGGCACGCCGCTGTCAAGTACTCCTACTCGTCCGACTACCATGCGCTCCACCTCGACGTGCAAGACATTATCAAAGCAGACGGTCTACAGCCTGGCTTCGCCAAAATCAAAGACCCGCGATTCCTGCTACGGTAAGCCAATGCACATGATCCCAATCCCTCGCAACCCATCACTTCCTCATCCTCCTCATCGTCAACACAACCTAATCAAAAAAAAAATCCCCCCTCCCTCCAGACCCGAAGCCATCGAGTCCGTCTTCATCCTCTACCGCATCACCGGTGACCCTACCCTCCAAGACACTGCCTGGCGCATGTTCGAAGCCATCCATAACGCCACCAAAGCCGAATTCGCACACTCGGCCATTGCCGACGTAACGATTGCCGCGGACCAGCCGTCCCACAAGCTGGACCAGTGCGAAAGCTTCTGGATGGCCGAGACGCTCAAGTATTTCTATCTCATCTTCAGTGAGCCCACGCTTGTGAGTCTGGACGATTATGTCTTGTAAGTGCTTTCCTTGCGTGCTTTGCTTTGCCCCATTTGCTCATGCTAACGAACATAGCAATACGGAAGCGCATCCATTACGCAGGCCCCCCCGTGCGTCATGACAGTGGGTGTGCGCCATGAAGTAGAAGGCAAGGAGAATCCCTGCATCAGCGTGCTCTGCCTATCATCTAATCGCATAGATCACAGACTAGTAGGTACTACCGCCATTCCTATTGACTCCCACGTCCAGCTCTTGGATCCTTTTTCCTTTTGGCCAAGGCGGTTCGCATGCGGGTACAGCATTTCACAGCGTCAGCACCTGGCCATAGCACAGTGGAGTCGTAGACTGGTTGCATAAACATTGAAAATAACAAAAATGGGGTATATATTCCTTCCTCACATAAACACCATAGTGCCAACCAATTCTACCCCCTTGCCCCTCTTCCACGGTATTTCCCTCCTCCAAGCCCATGAACATGCGTAACCCAGGACGAAAACCAAAAAAAAAACGGCGATGAAGGATAAACAAAGACAGATGGCCTACGCAAACCTCACTTCCCCAAATAAACTGGCTCGAACCTGAATCAGTGCCACAAGCTCGAGTGTGAAGTCTTGCAACACGACGACATTGGTGAGAATTTGCATTAGACTCGCTTCTCTAATGTCTTCTTTGTCTTCCTCAGCTTTTCCTGCTTCTGCATCGTCCTGTTCATGAACCCCGGGACCTTGCTGCTCTTTGTCCTCGCTGCGTCCTGCTTGCGCGGCCTCTCCCACACCTTCGGTGTGAAGTACCGCAGTCGCGACGGGAGTGACTTCGGGGTCCTTGGGAGGGGGTTGAAAGCGGCTCAGGAGCACCTCGACTTTGCGCTCAGCGGGCACGCGACGGAATCGAATTATGCGCTTCAATATGACCGTGTGCTTTAATTGCGTGAGATTTGCTTCAACTTCTTCGGATGCCGTGCCCGGTCCTCTGCGTCTTGTGTGTAATTGCGGTGCCGAAAGTGGACTTAATGCGCGCGATGGCGATCCAAAAATTGGTGTGTTTCCAAAGCGCGGCGTCCCTCGCTCAGTCGAGTTTCGAGAGTCAGACGCGGACAGTGCTTCTTTTCTGCCCCTTGGTGACTGGGTTCGTGATGGTGTTGCAGAAACCTCACCCTCGCGAACGTGCCGCGGGATTTGCTGTTGCCACGCCCCTGTAGACGCCTCAGAAGTCTGTCTCGTGTTCTTGGACCCTGGTGTGCCTAGCTTCATTCCCCTCGCCTCTTCCTCGTGTAGACGAAACATCCTCTTGTGGTTCGCGACATGTTCATCCCAGTCTGGAATGTCATTGCGCAGCGCTTTAATTTGCTCCTGTAGTTGTTGTAGACACGCGAGAAGTTGCGGTGTAGCAGATGAACTCCATGATGGCGCACGCTCAGCCATATACATGTTGCGCATAGTGTCGCTGGAAAATTGTGTAGGTTCCTGAGTTGTGGTCTCGAAATGGTAGTCGGCGGGGTCGACAGACAGCCAGCCTTCAAGACACAACTGCGAGCATGTTCCCAAGCTGACTAGTGCTTCCGTGAGTGCGAGATTGGTTTCGACATTGTTGGTAAGAAAAGTGAGTAATAGATCGATTAGTGTTTGAAAAAGGGGATCCTCAGGTAGTAGGTAGTGGGGGTCCACATCGCGGCTTGGGACTTCGCTGACGTCAAAGTAGCCTTGTTTGTTTGGGGAGGCGGCGGATTGCGATATACTTTTGAGGGAGCAGGGATGGCTTTCCAGCGCGCCCAGGATATCTTTGAGGTAGTTTTCATAGGCCTCGTTGACGCCGTCGAGACCAGCGATGTCAATGGCGAGGCCCAGGTAGGTTTCGAGTTCCTTGTTAAGTGATCCAGAGGTTCTGTAGGGTTCAGCACGATGCGTGTTCATCACTTTGACCAAGGAGCCGAGGGCGTATCCATGATTCTTGCCGAGTATGACGGTGGTTAACTTCAACGCCGCAGTGATGGTTTGAGGACTGCTTGAAGACGTGCTGCCTAAGATGAGGTCAACCAAATTGAACAGCGACGGGTTCAGCCTTTCTTCGTCTTCCTTGGCACTGCTGAGCAGCATGAGAGACTGGCGTTTCTTGACTGCCGCGGGTGACCGTGGTTCTCTCGATGTCCCAGATGTGTAGTCAATTAGTGCGAGTAAATATTGCAGAATCATATGAACAAGCTCAGGGTGGTCGAGAGCATCCAAGACATGTCGCAGATAGGTTAGTACCGCTACAGACGAGCCACCATCAGCATCGGACGACTCGAGTAGAGAGGGATATCTATGCAGGTCAGCTCGCTCCCTATCTTCCAAATTTGGAGATGGACAAACAGTAGTTGCTGCAAGAAAAGGATCTGGAAGTGATCTATCAACGTATGTCTGACGTCTACCGATCGGCAATGCTCGAGCACGTCCTGCCAAAACGCGAGATAGGATAGAAATGTCAGTAGGTGATTTTGAAAGTCGGCGCTGAAAAAGTTCTCTGCTTGTGGGTTAGGTCTCACTTCCGAGTAGTCTGAAAGCGAGAGCACGAGGGGCATGTCGTCGGGCGGGTGTAAGATGGAGAGTTTTCTATGTGGTGTTAGCAAAACGATGGTCAAGTTCGAAGGAAGAAACCTCACCGACTCATCTGGCTATACAACGCGCCCAATCCCGTAGCCATCAACGTAGGTAAATCACTGTTGACGATCCACTGCTCCAACGGAATGGACCTCGACGCACTCTCAAAGACATACAGCAGTCCCGTCCGAGCAAAGTCGCCAATGCGGCCCTCATGGTGCACATGGTCAATAAGCTGATAGCACAGGGGGAAGTCCTCCTTTTGGGTGACGCCAGCAAAGTCAATCTTTTGGTTCGCCAAGCGGGCCTCGACATTGGCTGGGGCCGTGGTGGTGAACCAGACGGGCAGGATGTCGGGCTGCAGTCTGATCTTGGCTGCAATGCCAAAGAGAAGCTCGACAATATCAGCCTCGATATCCTCACCGACGCCCATGCTGCCGGTACCTATGGTGCGGTCGACAAAATTCATGAGGGAGACGGCGAAGACGTCATTTTCGAGAAAGTCCTCCTCCTCGCTGTCGATAAGGGCATTGTACAGGGCGACTGCATCGCGGACCACGCCCTCGTCGTGCGAGGTGGCGGCAATCTTGGAGATGGCCGTGTAGATTTGTTGGGCGGCGGCGAACTGGAGGCACGTGTGCGGGGCGGGCGAGCGCGACTCGTCGTTGAGGATGGCGGTGAGGGTCTGGAAGTAGCGGCGCAGAGCGGCCAGGGCGTCGCGGTCGTGAGCGAGGTGATGTGCCTTTTGCCATGTGTCTAGCACGAGGCTGTACTGCTGGCGGAAGCGGGCCAGGCGTTGTTGAGGGTTGTTGGGCGCCGCGCGCTTTTTCTGCGACGACCCGCCGAGCAGCCGCACCCACTGCGCTCGTTAGCTGGGGCGCCGTGGTCGAGACGACGGCATACATACAAAGTCCGTGGCGACGATCAGACACCCCGCATTGGGACACGGCCGTGGGGGACAGGGCAGGGGGGTGCGGGGTGCGGGAGTGCGGGAGTGCGGGCGTCGTGGCGGCCGTTACTGGGGCAGCAGCCAATCACACGCCAGAGTCCCCGCAACCGCAAGCAACG
>Ga0182211_1000244_pt1 | contig 17094 bp, 16 predicted proteins | sample G5R1MG_20_FD_129660 | JGI IMG/M metagenome (GOLD analysis project Ga0182211, IMG submission 129660) | Switchgrass phyllosphere microbial communities from Michigan, USA - G5R2_MAIN_03OCT2016_LD1 MG | ecosystem: Host-associated > Plants > Phyllosphere > Phylloplane/Leaf | place: USA: Michigan... | reverse complement strand
TCCAAGGGCTGGCCTACCTGGTGTACATTGCCGGCTTCGGTCTGGGGGTGTACATGGCGAAAAACTTGCGTTTACTCGACCACTACCACCCCATCATCGGCATGGTCGTGCTCGTGCTCGTCTCGACGCAGGCCGTGAGCGGCTGGGTGCACCACCGGCAGTTCAAAAAGCAGCCTGGACGCACGCCGTGGTCGCACGCGCACCTCTGGGTGGGCCGCATCGCCGTGACGCTGGGCATTATCAACGGCGGACTGGGACTGAAGCTGGCGGACAGGATGCGCATGAGCTCGCACGGGGGCATGGTGGCCTATGGGGTGGTGGCAGGACTCGTGTGGGTGGTGTGGGTGGCGGCCATGGTGGTGGGGGAGCGAAGGAGGGCCAGGACAAGGGCGACGGCCAAGTATGCACAGCGGCTGTCGGATCCTCATGCAACGAAGCCGTAGATGTAGATTGGTTGGATAGATTTGCACATAGTCCTTGGAGTCCATGTCCAATATCGCAATACGCCACCGATGGAGAGAGGGACAGGGCACGTGATGCTTACTGTGTATTCGTTACATTGATAACCCGTATCCAGATCCATGTGATAAGGATGCTGACTAATGGCCAGGGCGGGGCAGTGGCGCCCAATCGCCGACCTCCGACCGCCGCCGACCTGGGCCGCCAATTCCAATTCACAATTTCGACGCTCATCGACAAACACGTTCCACGCCTGGCCACGCCACCGCCGACCACGACGACGAAGTCGCTCCCTACCTGCTCTCTGCTCTCTGCCCTCCACCCTCCATTGTCCACAGACCGCCGACCGCCGACTGCCGACCGTCCACCGTCCACCGTCCACCTTCCACCTTGCACGCCCCGCTGCCCGCGTGCGCATAGCCACCATGGGAGAGTCCAGACAAGAGCTCGTGGCGTGGCTGAATAATCTGCTGCAGCTCAACATCACCAAAGTCGAGCAGTGCGGGACTGGGTATGTTCTTCCTGTGGCAGGGGCTCAGCCTGCACCTAACGGCCGCCGTACTGACGCCCCCTCCCCCAGCGCCGCCCTCTGCCAGGTCTTCGACAGTATCTTCTACGATGTGCCCATGTCGCGCGTCAAGTTCAACGCCAACACAGAATATGCCTACCTGCAGAACTTCAAGGTGTTGCAGAGTGCGTCGCCGCTGCCACCGCCCCCTCCTGCCCCGCGCCACAGCCCCCCGCTGACGCTGGCCAGACACGTTTGCCAAGCACCAGATCGACAAGCCTATTCGCGTTGAGTCACTCGTCAAGTGCAAGATGCAGGACAACCTCGAGTTCCTGCAGTTTGTCAAGTCCTACTGGGACCAGCACTTCCCCGGTCACGACTACGATCCCGTCGCCCGTCGCAAGGGCGCGGCTGGCCTCCCCCCCGCCGGCGGTGCCGCTGCCCGCTCGGCCCCTGCTGCTCGCCGCGCGCCTGCCGCCAGCAACACGGCTGCCCCCCGCACGCGCACACCCCTCGCTCCAGGTGGCGGGGCTGCCAGCGCTGCGCTGCGCGAGGAAAACAGCCAGCTCAAGGAGACAGTCTCGGGCCTTGAGCGCGAGCGCGACTTCTACTTTAGCAAACTGCGTGACATCGAGCTGCTGATTCAGCAGGCCATGGAGGCCGACCCCGAACTGGAAAAGGACGAAGGTCTGCTCAAGCAAATCCAGAACATCCTCTACTCCACCGAGGAGGGCTTCGAGATCCCGCCCGAGGCCGAGGGCGCTGACGAGGAGACGTTCTAGGCGGGCGGCCTCTCCCCCGCCAATCAGGTCCAGCTACAGGCACAGCTTGCTAACGTCGTCGCTCGTGCCGAGGACCTCCTGGACCGCACCGCGTGGACTGACATGCCCAGTAAAGTGGCCTAGCGTCGCCACATGGCATGTGCACAAGGGAGACGCGCGAGCAGGGGTACCTTTTTTTTTTCGGGGAGCGCGTGGCTTCCCATGGTTTGGGTCACGAACCGTAGCGAAAAAAAAAACGCCTCCAATGCCCTGTGGGCTGTACAGTCTCCGCGCCTCTACTTTCTCAGTTTCCTCGTCCTGCCTGCCCAATACGCCCATCCCGCCTCATGCATGCATCTACCGATTCAGTCACCTACTCTATTCACCAATGACTGCGCAAGCGGGACGGGCATCAAATGGTTTAGTAATACCATACATTTCACTCTTGTCACCTGTTATCTGCTACTTGTTACCATGATTCGTACCAGGCCCATTTCTGCCAGTATGATAGTATTGATTATTAGTCCAGTCCACTAGGCATCTGACATATAACCATCGTCTCTCCACAAAACTTTCAGTAACATCGCCAAGCAGCACTCTATGTACTGCCCGGGTTCGATACAAGCGTTCCGCCAAACGACCCATCTCGCATGCAGTCTTCATCGCGCCAACCGCCCAGAGAATTGGTACCGGGTCTCAGTGATCACAGGCTGACCCATTTTAGCACCAGCCACCATCATCTCACATTTTCCACCCACGTCCGTCGTACACTGACCGTAACCTCACCGCATCACGGTTCTTTCTATGAGCCCCTTCAGGTGCACTCTCACGGGGTTCAATTAGCTGATGATCAACTCAAAGTTGCTGCCGCCGCTTCCCACGCCATCGGCAAACAGGCTACTCTATTTGGCATCAAATCGAGCAGACCAGACAAGATTCTTTTGATCTCAGTCAACAACGGCAGCGCGAGGCCGGTTGCCTCGGGCTCCCTGAAAATTTCGCTCTCTACTCCTTTGGTGCTGCTAGAATAGCGAGAGTAGCACTTCTAAGAGATTCCGAAGACGCATCTATCGTTGTTCTCTTTAGAAGGCACCGCTCGTTTCTTTCACCCTGATTCTAGCATGTACTCTATGTGCGCCTTCTTTTATTTCTTTCTGTTTTCTGTCATTTTCCGGGTTCATTCACCGCGCCGCCATGTACGTATCGTATCCCGCAGCTCGCTCACTTCACATGCCACACTCAAACTTTCTTTTCTAGCACCTGAACATCATATTCTGGGTTTCTGGCTTTCCCCATCCCCCGTTTCCTTTCTTCCTTTCTTCCTTCCACTCTACGCCCCATCCGCTATCTACGACCACCGCAATGACTGAACCGCCCGACCCCCCCACCCTCGGGCATAGCAAATGCACACGCCTACCTCAACTCGCAGCGCAAAATCAAATGCTACATCTGTGACAGAACCAGAGGAATGCGGACCGCTCTTGTGCAATGCCAAGGCAGGATGTGGGGGCGTTTTGGATGTGGGGACTACCACGGCAGTGTGGATAATGGAGCATCAACCTCCTGAGAAGCGTGGTAGGTGTGCGCGGGAGCGATGGACGAGGCGAGTGAGACGTGGTGGTATGTAGGTAGGAGCGACGGTGATCAGGGAGGGGCGTATGAGGTTGGATCGGGGTCTGGGCAGGTATACAAGGTACAAACATGCCCTAACGAAGAGCATAGTGGCACGCATGGCCTGCGATGCCAAGGGAACTAAGCACTGCTAGTACATCTGTTTAAGGAGATTGTTTAGGACGATAAAAACGAGGCCGATACTTGTTACAGTAACTCGTCATTACCTACTATGCCTTGGTATAATAGAGAAGCCGCATTGTATATAGCTAATCGAACAGAATTGCCTAGCTAGGTATATCTAAGCATGCATATAGATCAATAAATACATCAGAAAAGAAGCTCGTGAAACAAACAGGGTATCGATTTCATTTCAGTCTCGCACACCTACCAGATACCTTACCCTACCGAATCTTATCTGCCCTCTTACTCGCGATGCGCACCTTGCCATCGACGCGCTCCACGTCCTCGCCGAGCAGGCCCAACAGGGCATTCTGCTCGACTATCTCAGCATTGATGTGGACACCCATATCGCGCATGCGGCGCACGACGGTGGCCAGGTCAACGAGGTCCTCATCCTGGGCGGCGATGATTTGGCGCTGCAGTTGCAGCACACCGCTATTGTCGAGCTGGCGGGTGGTGTCGGTTTCCGGGGCGGGAGTAGCGGGCGCGCCGAGAATGCGGCGGGAGGGGCCGTGGGCGGGAGCGGTATTGTGGGCGAAGAGGCTGGCATGCTGCTGGGCGGAGACGGCGGCGGGGGAGGTGGTTGGGGCGTTGGTAGAGGAGCCTGTGCGGGCGGCTTGGACGGCCATAGTGGTGAGGAGGGCGTCGAGGACGTCGCGCTCCTTGCGTAGACTCCCGAGCATGTCGCGGCGGCGGCGGACTTCGCCGTCGCCGAGGGTGTCGCCGCCTGTGTCATGGTGGATGGTGGCGGCGGCGGCGCTACTACTACTGCTGCGGCCGAGTCGGCCCAGGGCCTCTTCTAGGGCGGCAAGCAGGGCGCCAGCTCGTAGTAGACTCTTCTTGGCCTGGGCGGCAGCCTCGTGCTGGGCCTGGGCCGCCGTCGCCTGCTCACGAGCCGTGAGCCAGCGGCGGGCGTCGTGCAAGCTGGCCTTGAGCGTGGCGTGCTTGTCCAGCCAGTCGGCGCTATCGCGGACCCGATCGCGACCGAACGGGCTGCCTGAGCCGCCGGTGGCCCGACTGCTGCTGGTGGTGGCCGGGTCGTCGAGGGCGAGGAAGTCCCGGTAGGTCCTGCAAACGCGCCAGCGCGCGTCATCAGCACCCTCGATGGCGCGCAGGTACGCCTCCAATCCCTCACGGCGCTTCTCAACCGCGTCGGGCGCGTTCGCCATGGTGCGGGCGCCTAGCAGGCCGCCGAGCCACGACTTGGGCGGCAGCGGAGCGGGGGGCGCTGAGCCCGTGGCAGCGCGCAAAGCGGCATCGAGGGCGGCAAAGTCGGAGTAGCGCTTGGCGAGGGAAGTGGCGGAGCGCGGGAAAGCATGCTCGATGCGCACTGTGTATTCGGTGTAGGGCTTGCCGTGAGCGGGAGTCTGGTCATGGGCCGCGGGGACGGACAACTTGAGCGGCGCCATGGTGCGGCGCTCAGAGTCAAGTATATCACGTGTGGGGGGCGAGCGAATGGACGAGGGAGTGGGCGAAGGCGTGGCTCATGATGAGTGAAAGAGGGCACGATGGGCTGGTTTGGTTGGCGGCGGCGGAGGAAGCGGTGGAGAAAGAGCCATCTCACGTGCCCAGCCATGACGCCAGATCCCGTGATTCGCAAAGCGCTGTCACCCTGGCTCACGTGCTCGGCGACTGGCACAACTCCCACGCACCGACTCCTTGTACACACCTCCATAGCACTTGATTGCCCTATAAACCGCTAAAACTCTTCGCGGTGTACCGCCAGAAACACCAGACTCCACAACTGCCGCACGTTGCTCAGCCCGCCCAGCGCCTCAACCCGGTAGCCGCCGTCGTATTTCCAGCTCCACACTTCCTGGCTGAGCTGCTGGTCGTTGTCCGCGATGCTGTCCCACAGGCGCCCGTACGCCGAGGCAACCTTGTCATACAGCTCTGTGTCGGTGCAGAAGTCTGATTGTATATCTGCGTCAGCATCATTCACGCATACGTGACCACGACCACTTACCCGGCTTTTCCTGGCTCTCCCGACCCCCTCGGCCCCCCGGGTCCTCCCCGCACCGCCCCAGCTGCCGCCCCAGGCCTGCCGCCATCATGGCCAGCTGCCAACTCCACACCACGGTCCCGTGGTACGCGTGCTTACCAAACCGGGCCTGCAACCCTTCGTCCCCCGCATACGCCGCGTTGGCCACAAACAGTCCCACCTCGCTGCTCAAGCCCACCGGGAAGGGCTGCAGAATATGGTCGGCCGTCTGGCGCAGGAATGCGCTGAGCTGGGTCTGGTTGGTCGTGTTGAGCAGGAAGTGGCGGAAGCAGTCGTCCGTGTGCATGATGGGCACCACGCTCACCCCCGCCGTGTCGATGTTGTTGAGAGCGAGGCCATAGTACGTGACGTCTGCGGTGAGAACTGCGCTGTGCGAGGGCACCGACAGGTTCGCGGCGTAGCGGTCGACCATGGCTACGGCGTCTGCGCGGGTGACGGTCACGTAAAAGAAGCGCAGCGACTCGTCCTCCCACACCTGAGCATATCCATCGGCCGTCTCGCTCCATTCCGGGTGCTCAGGGAAATACCCAGCCCGACTCAGCGCAGCAATGGCGCGCAGACTGGCCGGCACCAACGCCGTGTTGACGTCGTACGGCACCCGCCCGCCGCCGAGTCCATCATTCGAATCGCGCCATTGCCCCACTGCCTCTGTCGCTTTGAGTCGGACGAAGTGTTGGGGCAGCTGCTCCTTCGCAAAAGGCGCCGCGGTGCGCATAATCTTCTCTGCCGTCCGCTGCGCAAGTGCTGCATACGTCAGCCCTGAGTTCTCCGCCAAAAACGTCGCCGTGCGTGCAAAAAATGCCGATGAGCGGTTTGCGCCAGGCTCAGTGGCCACAAAATACCGCTCCATGGTGATGGGGAGGAGAAAATCTGTGTCGATCATCTTGTAGTCGCACCCTGGCGCGGACGAGCTGACGTTGTTTTTGGCGTTGTGGTAGGTGGCGTAGTCGCCCAGGACCTCCTCGTGGCAGACCGTGCCTGTGGGACATTGTTAGTGCTGTCCTCTGTTGCGCTGTGCCATACTTCTCTCTCTCTCTCTCTCCCTCTCTCTCTCCCGAAGTACTCACCGTCTGTATGATTCACCCTTTCCAGCACCGAACCAATGACCGCCTCAATGGCCTCCTCGCTCAGAACATCCTGCATCAACAGCAAGCTGAGCATGCTATCCCGTCCAAAATACGTCAGAAAGCGCCACGTCCCCGCCACCAACTTATCCCTGTACGACAAAAACGCCAGCGAAGTCGTCTCATCTTCCTTCTCCTCGATCAACCCTGCTGACGCGTCATTGAGCACCTCTTGCGGCCCCAGCCCCTCCAGTTGCTCCGCATAATCAAACGTCGCATCGAAGCGATACGTGCCCGGCCCAAACGTCAGCGTCCAGGCTGCCTCGCGGTTCAGCACCACGGGGCTGGCACCGCCGCTCACAGGTGCAAAGTCCAGCCACGTCGTCGTCACATTGTCAAACCACGTGCGATTGATGGACGCGCCGCCGTCTGCCGTGAGCCCGAAGCCAAAGCTGTGCTGGAAATCCTCGTTCACGGTTCCGGTCTCGGTGAATTCGCGGATGGCGCGGACACTGCCGAGAATGGGGACTGTGAGGCGCGCGGCACGGGAGAAGGTGAGGAGGCCGGAGATGCCGATACGGGTGGGTGTTGTGATGGGTGTGAGTTCTTGGCCTGTGGAGGAGGAGGTGTTTTCGAGGTGGATTGCGAGGGCGGCATCGGCGCTTGTGGATGGTTCTGGGGCGAAGAGCGCAAGGATGCCACTGTTTCCGGCGGGCCAGGCGACAACGAGGCGGGCTTGGACGGGCGACGCGTCGGTGGTGTTGGGGCTGGGCGTCGTGACGACGACGTGCGTGCTCGTGTGGCAGTCGGAATAGAGGTAGTTGTAGTCGGGGGGGTAGGGGAGGTACCATCTTCTCGCCTCGTCGGGGCATGGTTCGGTAGAGAAGCCAGCTGCCGAGCTGGAAAGCGATGATGGGTTGCGTACTACCGATTGAGGCCTGTAGGCAGTGGCCAGCCCCAGGCTGAGCAGACACCAACTAGCCAACACCATCGTCCTCATTATCATCACCATCATCATCATCGTTATCCTTCGTAGCTTGGTGATCGGTTATCGACGCACTCGCTCAGAAATCCCCACGTCTGCTAGATATATAGCTTTAGGCGGCTAGTAAGTACAGCCAGGCTCCTCTCCTCTCCATATCATATGATACCTCACCTGCCTCGCTGTCCATGCCGTGCCACTCACCTCACCGCACCACACCGCACCACACCCGCAGGCGTCATGCGCATCATGCGCGTCATGCGCGACACGCATCCCGCGTCACGGACAGCGCTATGCGCGAGGAAGGCAAACGTGTGACGAAGATCGCCGGCTCGGCGCGTTTGCTCAGGCTAGGAGCTGGTGCTGGTGCTGGGCCGCCCGCGGGGTAAGGCTCAATGAGACGGGACTCGACTGGGCTGGTGTCGCGGCATGCTCATGACTACCTCTTCTGTGCATGGCGACTCTAGCTGTATGGAGAAGGAGATGTGGCTTGTGTGCCGCTTCAGGAATGGATTCAATGAAGGCGCTATTGCGGGTGGTGTAGGAAGATGGATGAGGGGAGATGGGGTGTAGGTAGGGGGCGGCCCGGTGTGTAGGTGTATAGTCGATACATGGTGTCGTGATCCACGGAGGGATGGACGCATGGCACACACGTGTCTGTGTTTACTGTTGTACCCAGGTAAGCGATTTTGCCCCGTCTACTTGGTATACTTTGCCCCTGGGGTGGACTTGACCAAGCTGAGTCACCTATCATTACCTAATCATCCTCACGGTTCGCGGAAGGATAACCATAGTAGCCGCCTGCCTGGACCAGATTGCAAGTTGCCAAGTATCTCATATATTGTATATAGTAGTACAACTACCATCCCCAAAATCTACCGTAATAAGGTTTCGGTCGAATGCAAAAATTATCGCGCTACGTGGTGCCGCGCGGCTTGACGTTGCACAAGTGTATCCGCAATGTTTGGCATCGGGCCGCTTTGTCCGAGGTGCATGGAATCGTCAGATTCTGGGACAATGTACTTGTCGTGTGCATGTGGTCCCGGGCCCGAGGATGTGAGGTGGAGTGACAGGGAATCAGAAGTGACACGGATAGATGTTCTACCTACCTATTTTCCACATGGACATGGACATTCATCGCCATATCATATCACCGTCTCCGTCTTTGGTGGCCACTTGACCCGTCGCTCGGAGCGTACGTATAAATTCACCGGTCGGATCAGCTGGAACATGGGGTCATAATCGACAATCTCCGTCCCGTCCTTGAGAAACTTGTACCGCCACAGCAACTTGGCCACAAAGATCTTGATCTCCTGCAGCGCAAAATTAAAGCCAAAGCACATGCGCTGGCCCGTGGCAAACGGAATATACGCGGCCCTGTGCCGGTTCTTGACTTGTGGAGTGTCCCATCTCTCGGGATCAAAAGCTGTGGGAGACTCCCAATGAGCCGGGTTGTTGTGGATGTGGTGGAGTGCTAGAATCAAGACGGAGTCTTTTGGCAGCTTGTAGCCGCCGGGTAGGATCAGATCGACTTTGGCGGTCCGACCTGGGAGAAAGGACGGGTTGTGTCGACGCTGGGTTTCCTTGATGAAGCAATCCAAGTAGACAAGGCGATCAGTGTAGTCCGCAGTCATCGCCATGTCGTCGCTGAAGTCGTTGTCAACGAGTTCTTGCAGCAGCTTCGCCTGCACTCCGGGGTAGGTGACCATGCCGTAAATCAACCAGGATAGCAGCGAAGCGGTCGTGGTGAAGCCAGCCCCCGTAGCCACGATCAAAGCCCATATAAGCTGCTCCTTTGGTAACTTTTGTCCGTTGCTGTCCGTTGCACGCACAGCGTAGTCTGGTCAGGTGCGAGTCAGCCGAGATTCTGCTTGCCAACAACGCACATCTACGTTGTACGTACCAACCATATTGGAGGCCTTCAAGGCCGCCTCTTGCAAAGGCAAATCTTCGCTACCGCCACTCTTTGCCTTTTGCAACTGTTCCTCCACCAGGCCGGACAAGCGTTGCTGCTTCTGCCGAAGAAGCTTTGGGTCGCCAAACGGGAGTTTTGCATACCAGCTGCCGTACGACGTCACCTTCTTGTTGAGATGTAGTGAATCGGCAATGAGCTGCACTATCTCATGAACCCTTGCATCCACACTGGCGAAATGTTCCAAGTCGAGCCCGAGCACCAGCTCGGCCACTGCCTGGGAACTAAGCTTCATCATGTATATGTACACATTCCACGACTGCCCAGTATGATCAAGCTCATCGAAGACTTTGTACGTCTGCTCTATCGTATTTTGCATAGACGGCACATCTGCGCATTGTCAGCATGCAGTCGTGCGTGGCCAAAATTTTCTCTTGCATACAGTGTCTCACCGCTTTCGGTCCAAGGGCTGGTGGCAAGAACTTGTGTGCTAATCTCCACTCAGGCGTGTCCGTATCGCCAAGGAATACGCCTGCTGAGGCGTTCTTGATACCATAGAGAGGGTGGGAAGAATTGATGTGTTTGGTGAAAAAGTCTGTTTCCGCGAAAGCGATGGCGGCAATCTCCGGATCATTCGTATGGTACAACCTGCCCCCGAAATTCGTCGTTTTGAACACACGCCCATACTTTTCGAAAAGACGCTGGTGATTGCCGAGATGATCCGGATAGACCTCGAAGTAATTACCAATATACGGTTGGCCCTTTGGGCCAGGGATCTCGCGGACCTCACCTCCGTCTATCGTGATACCAACAGCGCTCTCAGAAGTAAAAATGTCATGAGTTTCTGTTAGAGAGGTACCGCCGCAAACGAACCCGATGCCTATGCATTAAGCCAGTCAGATTATATGGAGATGTTGGCAGTAAAGTAAAGCGCACCACCCGGAACGACAATTGCGAAATGAGACGCTATCAAGTCTTGCAAGTCTTCAAAGGAAGTTTCCTCTCGGGTCGTGATTATCTGAGCGGAGTCCTGGGCTTCGCCGATCAGGAAGAACGATTGAGACAACATGGTAGGCGGCAATGTATCAGCTGTTTCACCTGATATGAGCTTCCAGTAGGCGCTGCACGGCACGGGTACTTATGTATATGTCCCGCAGTTGTTTGACGCACACTCTGACATACTTGGTACATAGGTATTACGTATTTACCTTGGCCTCCGACAAATGCCTGTGAAATTGGCCGACGATCGTATTCTCTGACTGATTGGAAACATACGCATATACGAAGATCGATTCAATTGCTTGGAAAATTTATGACTTGCATCCGGAACCTTGCCAAATGTGAAATCGAGGGTAAAAATAGCGCTGGTAATGATCTGTCCAGTTTCTCAGCCCCTGCCTAAATCAAGCCGACGCCACTTTTGCATGCTACCTACATGCCAAGGGTTCCCGTAGGAGGCGATAGTTCAAAATTCGGACCTCGGCGAATTTTAAATACTTACTAGTATAGCCCAACACAACATACCCATACCCATAGTACTATGGTATGATATTTTCGGCGAGGCCTCGGCGGGCGGCAGGTGGTCCAGCCGGCGAGCATTCCACCAACATTACTTAGTCAAAATTTCTATTGGGCTTTTTCTTCTCCTTTCACCAAACGCAAACTTGGCCGGCAGCCCAGACAAAATTGATGCTCGACCGTAACCGCAACCCTACCCATCTATTAAATGGCAGCTCTACCATCATTTAGCAGGCTTGCAATCGCAGCGCATTCTAGACGGGATGACCTGCAAGTCGTCATTGCAGAAAAGGGCAAGTATCATACTTGAGGCATTGGCGCGCCTTGTGTTAACCCTGGGCAGTGTATGATGTTACAGAGTACCTCCGAGATCATCCTGGAGGTGTTGATGTTCTTCTTGATGTTGCTGGCAAGGACGCTACTGAGGCATATAAATCCGTTGGCCACTCTAACGATGCAGACGAAATTCTGGCTACCTACCTAATAGGGACCGCTGAGACACCAGACCATACCACAAAGCCCTCGAAGAATATCAAACTGATAACGAAGAAAGCCAATATGTCTACCCATCCTAGAGCAACATTTGTCGTCCCCTCTCGGTTGCTCAAGGCTGGCGCCAGCTGTTTTACCTTCGCCGCTGTTGCGTATCTTGCAAGTTTGTTTGGTCCGGCTGCTCGTAGCCTCCTGTCAGGCACTCCGATTACTATGCCGCTCGTCTCTCCAGGCTCCGGCATTAAACCGAATACCCTCATCTATGGATTCTTAATATCCGGTTTTCTCTCTACTCTGGGTGCAACCATAGTAGCCAAACAGCTTGCAAAGTTTGCCCATATCGAATCTGGATTTGCAAAGTATCCTCCACGTCGCAAGCAGCGTCAATCCCTACAGCCGGCAAACCCTCATCTTGCAAGAGGTTTTCTCGATTCCAGAAACTACAAAAGTCTGGAAGTCATCCGAATAGAGAATCTATCCCACAATGCTTACCGCTATACCTTTCGGCTGCCCAATCCAGAAGATGTGATTGGACTTCCTATCGGACAGCATGTAGCCGTCAAAGCCACCGTCGATGGCAAACAAGTTACCAGATCGTATACACCAGTATCGAACAACCTAGACAAGGGAATTCTCCAACTGGTGGTAAAGATTTATCCAGATGGGCTGCTAACTGGAAAATACTTCGCCAACCTGACCGTGGGCGACACTGTCCTCTTCCGGGGCCCCAAGGGAGCATACACACACAAGAAAGACCAAGTGAAGAGGCTTGGCATGATTGCGGGTGGCACGGGTGTCACACCCATGTACCAACTCATCAGGGCCATTTGCGAAGACGAATACGACACGACCGAGGTTTCTCTAATCCTGGCAAACCGCACCGAGGAGGACATTCTATTGAGGGCAGAGCTCGAGTCATTTGCCCGCAGATATCCAAAAAACTTTACACTGTGGCTCATGCTGGACAACCCACCACGGGGCTGGGAGTACGGCGTCGGATTTGTGACGGCGGATGTTATGAGGGCCAAATTACCTGTTCCGGGTGATGGCCACAAGATCATGGTATGTGGTCCACCAGGGATGGTGAGCGCATCGAAGAAAGCATTGGAATCTCTCGGCTTCAAGAGCCCGGGTACCGTTGCAAACATGTCGGATGAGGTCTTTTGCTTCTGATCTGTCGCCACGCCAATGCTGACAGGCCCTTGGCATCACGCGATAGAGATTACAAACAAGCGTCTGTAACTCACAGGGGCCGGGCAGCTCGGGGATCCAGAGGAGGCATATTTCATGGTTCATAGTACTGTTCGTGATACACTATTAGTCTTTTGCCATGTCATCAACCCACTATGGTGGTCTGGGGCAAATTAAATTTATAACTCACCCTCTGCCCTATTCCAGCTTCACGAGAGCGGTAGCAATTTCCTTCATAGCCCCTACGTGTCAGGCAATAGGCCTACAAGGACCAGAGTTGGATTGTATTCGATACTGCCTGGGATAAGATAGGGGTTGTATAGACGAACATGAGACGGTCATCGTTGTTAGATTGATAAGGGTCATGTGAGGCCACGTTACCCTATGTGTCCTCAATAACGGGAGCATACAGTCGGTGATACGTCCGCGGGGTTCGTTAGTTGGAGCCGTCGTTGTAACAGTCGTTGCTCCAACACGTAGAATCGCCAACTGCTGCTTGCTAACCAACTTTACTGTAAGAGTGGATAAGTCCTGTGGGGCTAAATAATAGTAAGAGAAGCTGGTCTGCCTACCGCAGTATACTTGCTTACTTTTACCTTGTTATAGTATACCCATGTACTTTCGGTACTATAATATACTACTTACCTCTACCTCAACTTGAAGAAAGTGCCTGTTTATAATCCTGTCACTACTTTTTTTCCAGAATCAACGGTAGTTTAGAGCCGCGCGGGTAAACTATGTATCGACCGTTATCATCACCAAGTATATTGGTAAGCACACGAAAGAGATGTCAAGAATTTTGTACGATTTACCAATAAAATTTGTAGTGGTAACAATTTTGCGCAAATAAATAACCATCCCATACTGCAGCTTCAAAACTAGTCAAGGAAGGGAGCGGTAATGACGGTTTGCTTGCGGGGGAAAATGAAGTAAAGTGGGGACGTAACATGTAATCACGCCACTCAGTATCTGCTCAGAATCTTGACTATCAGAATCAAGCGTCTCAGCTAGTAGCTGGATGAGTTGAGCAACTATGTTTCACACACCCGTCACTCTCTTCACCAACACTCGAGCGACGCGGGCAACATCCACAGTGCCTCAGCAGTGCTGCTCGTGACCACCTATAGCGCTTGCCTCACATCCATCTGGGTAAAAGAAGGCTGCCAAGGCGATGATAATGTATGCAGCGATGAGTAGGCTGCCTTCGAGATAGTTACTACGGCCATCGAGAACCAGAAAATTGCAAATCAAAACCGTCACAAAAAGTGCCACGGTCTCGAAGATATTGAAGTAGAGCGTCATTTCCTTGCCCATACACCAGCCGAGAATGACAATGACCGGAGTGATGAACAAGGCGATCTGGATGGACGAACCAACTGCGATGCCAATGGAAAGGTCCATCTTATTTTTCATGGCGACAGTAACGGCGGTAACGTGCTCGGCTGCATTGCCGACAATGGGGAGAATAATGAGACCGATAAAGGCTTGACTGATGCCCGATGTCTCCACCATGGGCTCGATGGCATCACTCATGAAGTCTGCACAGATAGCGACAAGGCCGGTGCTAATGAGAAGCATAAAAATTGCAGCCTTGATCGACATCTCAGGGGCTTCTTCATTCTCGTCCTCATCTGTGGTGAGGGCCATGGCCGCCTGAGGCAACACAGCAGGGCGATTAACCGTGCTCGATGGCGCATTTTCTCTTCCTAATTGATCGGGCATCGATTTGGCGCGACGAAGCGGCGCTGCTCGGGGAGCTGCCATGCGGATGTTAGGGGCAGGTCCCATTGGGGCAAGGTTTTGCGGGTTCGAAAAGACGTTATTAGACAAGAGGGAAGGCAGGCCAGGTCGATACCGTGAGGTAGTGGGGGTGATGGTGTTAGCTGGCGCAGGCGGAGCGAAGTTGACGCGTGACACAGGATCAGCGAGGATGGCGTCGGAGACAGGTTCATGATTGCGATTGCGTCGGTCCTTTTTCTTCTCGCTCTTTCGATTCCGCTTCTCTTTCTTCGCCTTAGGCTGGGACGTGTATGACTCTGTCTCGAAGTCACGAACGACAGGCGCGTATTGGCTGCTGTCGGCTTCATCGCCACTCATGACATCAAAGGAATGCCGGCGAGAATGGTGCCTCTTTTCACCTATTTCTGTAGCGGTCGTAACACTACCGCTTCTCTCGGGCTCAAACGGACCGTTGTGACGCTCTGTGATGGGCGAGGTAGCAGACGATGGTGCGCCGCCCTCCTTGGAGCTAACGCTGGACTTTCGGCGAAGTCGCTTGACCATCCGTTTTGCCTTCTTCTTCATGGTGCCGCTGGACGAATTGGACGAGTCATCCGTGTCGCTACTACAAGAGTCTGACGACGAACTTGAGCTGGAGGAGTCGAAAGCACCTGCAAGGACACCAGGATGAGACTCTTCATCAATGATGTGCTGAGGTGTGCTGGCGTACAGATAACGATGACTCTTGAGCTGGAACAGGAGATAGAGACCATATACGAGCAGCAAGACGACACTGGTACCGCGGCTGACTGCAAGCGTCTCGTGGTCGGCAATGTCATAATTGCTGAAGGCGGCGTGGAAGGCTGTCGGTAGAAGTAGACTCATAACAGCAAGCGCAAGCATGACACCGCTCATCTGCGTGACGGTGTTGTTGTAGACTTGCTCTTGATACTTGAGGCCTCCAAGCAGGAAGGCCATGCCTAGAATCAGGAGCAGGTTGGCAAGAATTGAGCCCAGCAATGATGCCTGCACGACCTCGATTTGGTTGGAAGCAAGCAGGATAATGAAGAGGATCAGCTCGACGGCATTGCCAAAAGACACGTTCAGCAGCGCGCCCAGCGTGTCTCCAACGCGCGCAGCAACCGCCTCGGTGGCGTGTGCGAGCAGACCGGCCAGCGGGATAATGGCAATGGCATTCATGGAGAAGACAACAGCGGGCGCGAGTTTTGCGAGCTTGACGGCAATACCGAGCGGCACAAAGACGAGCAGGATGTTGATCCAGCTGTGGGCGAGGGCATTCTTGGTGTGGACGAGAAACCTAAGGGATCCGTTCTTGATGCGAGTGGGCGACCACAGCGGCAGATTGTCAGATCCTATGGCGGAAGCCGCATCTCCCTCAGCCGCGGTCTGGTGGCCGCTATTACTGGAGCTGCGGTGGAGAGCATCGCGGTTGGGGGGGCACTCTGCCTTGTCGCTCACGTCGCCCGAGGTGGCGCCAGGGTGGGCAGCGGTGTGGGGGCGGTGGGTGTCGTTGGTGCGTCCCAAGCCCAGGGCGGATGCGACCTTGGACTTGACACTGGGTAAAGAGGGATCGTCAGCTTCTCCCATCGGTTTGTTGTGGTTGCGTCGAAGAGGTAGGAAAGTACAGGGAGATGTACTTGGCCGTGTTTACGATGGGACCGACAGTGAGGCGGAACGGGGTCTATCTAGGCACACTGTGCAAGCCATGGGCGGAGACGCTTGTCCCAAAGTAGCCGAAGCGTGCGTTTGCATTGGAATGTTTGGGTGGGTGACGTAGTTTCTATCGCATGGACACGTTTAGCAGATGTCTGCCCAGCCTACCAAGTCGACATATTACCTGTCGTGCATCGCCATTCACTACGCACTCTGGCTTGCATACCGTATTTTGTAGGTACACAGACTGTGCATCGTTGTCCCGTCACGTGCTGTCAAGGGTAGCCATGACTCAGCTACGTTCCTAGCGCGACGCCCAAGCCTTGGGGGGCTAGCCAGCAGGCTTGGTGTGGCGCAGTCGGGGTCAAGGGAGCACAGCCACGTCATGATGTACCTATATGGGGCTGTGTAGGTAGTACATAGTACATATGTACATATTATATGCTATAGTTCATGCTATAAGTAATGTCCCTAGTCGCTTAGAAATTACAGTCCCGCAATCAGTATAGATAAGAATAAAATACCTTCTACTATGTCCTATAAATAAGCAGTCTTTATAAGATTAGTATAATCTTAAATATCTAGAAAATAGCTACTTAATTTTATAGAAATAAAAGATTATATCTAAAGGATATATTAGAAAATCGCTTTAATCGCAGCAACTTGCCGCCCTACTTAAATCTCACTTTCGGCGACCAGGGACAATACTTCCAGGAGGGTACGGTATGAGAGACTGGTACCAGGCAGTACCTATGGACTGGGGACTAGGGACGCAATACCTACCCTGCCGAACTGCACTCCCTGGATGCAAGTCTCTTGCGGTCGGATCGATCGCTCGGCTCGTCTTACTTGGCCCACTACCGTCGGTGGTATCATCACAGGCCGCTGCGCTGTCCATGTCAGCATAGGTTCATTTCCTTGGTGTGTTCCCTCAAAGAACGGGTGGTTCAATGTCGCGCTCGGCATTACATGGTAGGTACTGGCATAGTACATAGTACATAGAACCAATCAGTAGACG
>Ga0182211_1000243_pt1 | contig 17105 bp, 8 predicted proteins | sample G5R1MG_20_FD_129660 | JGI IMG/M metagenome (GOLD analysis project Ga0182211, IMG submission 129660) | Switchgrass phyllosphere microbial communities from Michigan, USA - G5R2_MAIN_03OCT2016_LD1 MG | ecosystem: Host-associated > Plants > Phyllosphere > Phylloplane/Leaf | place: USA: Michigan... | reverse complement strand
GTAAGGACATGGTTAAAGAGCATAATGTGGGGTAGCGATGGTGCAGAGAATAATAAGTGGGCTACGATTATTAGCGAAGAGTAGACTACTAGCAAATACTAAACAATCTACTTCCACTATCCTATTCCTACTCAGCCTCGGGGTGAAAACAGGGTGTTCAGAATACTCTTTTGAATTAGTAGTAGCGCTTGGAGAAATGGACTCATCTTCATCAAAGCTCATGTATATAATAAATACCAACTTGCTATTTTCTAGGCCCAGAAATGTTAAGAGAGTCTAGTTTATTCACCTTGGAGCTTGTAGACGCCATAACACAACTACCTGCATGGCATCTAATTTAGTGTAGTGATCTTCGGTTTAACTTGGTTCTAAGTACGCGAAGTTAGCGGGTAGTAATTATTGGGCGGCGTGTACTTGCTGCACATTTCCTCCCCAACTCCTCCGCTTGGAGGCCGACGGGTCTTTGCTAGCAGCGGTTGACGGTCTCTCGTCCGCATCGGATGCTGTAGTATAGTACTTCATGCTGGCCCTTCTTAGGTTCGACGGTTGTGTTTTGTGCGGTACTGATGTTATTGCCGGGACCGCGTTCCTCGCAACAAGCATTCTTGGTTCTACAATGGTTGACGCACCAACTGTATCGGGGCGTGACGTAGTTTTAGAAACTTTAGAATTCGGAAAGCTTTTTCTTCCAGACCGTTCGGGATCATTGATCTGGTCATGGTCAAAAGTATCTGTGTTTGTGGACGTGAGTTCATCGTGATCCTTACGAGCGATCCTCCTCATCATGTCCCTCAAGCCCAAGCTTGTCCTTCTCGATGTTTTTTCTTCGCGTGAATCCACTGGGATTTCATCTTCGGTCTTTGGGTAGCTTTTGCTCGCAACCTCTCCATTTGCGCTTCCCCTTCGACCTTTATCGTGTGATGCGGATTGCCCGCTCAGTCTTGGCGTGGTGGCTACCACAACGGGTGGCAGGGCTCCTGCCGGTGATGTCTTGGATGCATCTATAGACTCTCCGAACCGGGGATTTGGCTTGTTCATGATTGGCGCACCAGATGGTTGGGCTGAAGGCTGATTCGCTGCAGTAGGTCGAGGGCGGGTGCGGCCTGCTGCTCGTTGCTCGTGATCGGCCATCAGCTGTCTCTTCGTACTTTGTAGCTCCGCAATGGTTCCTTTGAGACGCTCGATTTCATCTTGGTCTTCAGTGTGGTATCCCATTGCGGCGTCAATTTCTCGGCGTAAGCGTCCCACATAGCGGTCTATCTCTGCGATAGATTTTTTGTGGCGTCGGATTTCTTCATCCTTGGCTCCAAGTTCATCTTGCAAATCTCTTATTTGATCTTCCATGTGCTGCAAGTGGACGTGGTGGATTACACTGGCCCGCGCGTTCTCCATGTCCGCTTTGCAGTTTTGCTCAAATCGAACCTGCTCACGAAGAGCCTCTGCCTCTTGAGCAGTTGAGAAAAGTTTTGCATTGGCATCTTGAAGCCTCTTCTCTAAAAGCACAACCTTGCTCTTCAAATGTGCATTGTCTTCTTGTGCTACCTCAAACATAGCTTCGAGCTCGCTCCGATCACGCTCATCTTCTTCGATGGTAGGCAGTCGGCAGCTGGAGTTTGCGAGATTATGTCCGTGTTTACTCTCATCGGAAAGCTTTGCCATGACTCCTTGCAGCTGTTCGCGTGTCTGAGTGTGTCTGTCTCTCTCCTCTTTGAGCGCATCTTGAATTTTCTTGGTGATGTCCCATGCGCGCTGCAGTTCGGCTTGCTTGTTAACGACAGCTTCAGCCGATTTTTCGGCAACAGCCAAATGATCCTGCAGTTGGGATATCAGGTTATCTTTCTCATCCTCCAACTCAAACGACTTCCGGCCTTTCTTCACCTTGAGCAACCTCACTTCCAGGGCTTGTTCCCCATCCTCTGTGTCTTGGTGTGAGGCTGATTGTAGTTCGATGATAGTTAGTCGATCTTTCAGACGTTTTATTTGCTCCTCCTTGAGTTCCATGGCAGCCTTGTGTTGACATTCCATTTCCTTGAGCTTCGTCTCGCGCTCTACCAAGCTCTTTTCCCTCTGCTCGTTCATTTTTCGGAGTGCAAAAAGCTCAATGTCTTTTCGATATAGGATAGCCTGATGGTCCCGGCCCAATACCTGCTTCACGGTGCTCAACTCTTCGCGAACGCTAGCGTATTCGGAAAAGGTTTCGTTGAGCGCTTCGCGCGCATTCTTCAGGCCCTCCTTTGCAACGCGTAGTTGTGATTCCCTCGCTCTGTTCATAGTGTTCGCCTCCGTCAATGTGCGTTGCAGTCGCAGGATCTCTTTGTCTTTGAAATCATTTGTCTTGTGGTCCAGATCAAGTTTCACTGAGTGCGAGGCAGGATTTTTTTCAAGGCCATCATGCCCAGTCATCGTTATTCGATGTCGTATGCCCTGGAGGCGATTGAAGTAGGTCGTGAGAAAAGGATTCTGGTGCGAACGAGATAATCAGCACTGACGGCACAGGCCGATGTGATCACAGTGTACGAACGGACGATGGTTTCAATATAGTATATATGTATGTGTGTGTGTGGCTTGACCTCTTTTCCAAGGCGATCACCTGCAGGTAACTGTCAGCAACGTTTGGCACAACAGAGCTGTCTTGGGCAGGGCGAGTAGACTGACCCGATGCGATAATGCACACAAGCGGACGAGACGTTGCGTTGGATTCAGCGTGGCTCACGAGTCGCCTGGGAAAGCAATCAAACGATGATACTGAAAAATCTGGTAATGCGCATGTGGTAATGCGTGAACGTTGTCATTAAGCTTGAAGCGGTAATGCGCCGTTGATGCTAAGCAAAAGCTACAAAATGCCAAAACAAATCTTCGGTCAAAAGGTAAAATTATGAACCAAATTGGGCGAGACGGGACAGACTGGATATGGGGAGCAAGACATGAGATATACATAGTAAGATGACGTGACCCAAGGGAAAATGGGCTGACACAGCAAAGTATGCTACCAAGAAAAGGATATCGCAGCGAAGGAAAGGGATGCGCAGCCAGGGTGGCAGCGGAATTGGCAGCGAGAGCCCCGCGCGATCAAATCTCAAAGGACTTAGATCCTTCGACCAAGCCGTCACCGATTTTGGAGGCAATTGCCCAGACGGGTAGATAGTGCTGGACTTCGTCAAAGGCAGGGATCTCGCCTGCATTTGCATCCGACCAGAGACAAATCACGCGGCCAGAAAGCTTCGCATGTTGCTTAGCGTCCCAGGAAACACTCACGTTCCAGGGCTGGGACCATTCGCGGTGCCACAGTCGTACTTCCTGGGATCCCTTGGAACCGACTGGGCGAAAGCGTGCATCTGAAACGCCGCCAGCCACGGCCAGATCCAGGATAGCCGTGTCGAAGGAGATGCGACAAGCTCTCGTGTTTTGCCCCAGTATGCGAATGGTCGCTCTGCTTGTCTTTGTGCTGTTGCTACCATGGTTGTCGATATGATAATCGATCCAGTGAGCCGTGCGAGTGTTGTTGCGAAATGGTGAGGCTCTGGGCACAACCTCGGCCGACAGGCCTTCCCACTCGCACACCTTCAATTCCTTGCGCGTCGCAACAGCGGGCACGCGACAAGTAACCTGCGTTCCTTGCGCACTGGGCAAATTATCTACAACACGCTGCACGTATCCGTCTAATCCCGTCAGGGATACAACGTTTGCAGCCGTCTCACAGTTGACTCGTTGCACAAAGTACACTTTCAGGCGATGGTCCCTGCTGAAGGGGAAGGCAACGAGATTGTAGATGGTCGTCGCAACGCAGGCCAGAAACAAAAACGTCGGTATGTGGTAGGTGAAGCGATGGATGAAGGGCGCTGTAGGCGCGAGTAGCAGGACGCTCAGCACGGCGAAGGCCAGGTAGATGAAGAGTGGTGAGTTTCCATCGGATGGGGTTTGGTGAAGGCCCGACGTTAGCAACAATGCGATTTGCCCAACAAGGATGATGACGATGGGAGCCAGCAGCAGGAACTGTATGATCCAAATCCAGCTTGGCAATTTGCCGCTCCAACCCTGCTCGCCAGGGTACAGATGCCCGAGATCTAGTTGGCGCAATCCGGGCTCGTCATTGCCAGCCCGGCCACTGACGGATTCGCGTCTGCTGCCACCATGCTGCGCAAAGCTGCGTCGATCGCCACGCAACAGGGACGTCGTTTCGGTCGCGTCGTCATCTGCGACAGCCCGAACCTCTGCTCGGGTGGCAGTCGCATTGCCGGTGAGCGGCCGACCGTCAGATCCGGAGTTGCGGCGGGAGATTTCTGGCTCGAAGTGTCGTGCATACGCTGCTTTGGTTGGAGCGAAGAACATCTCGAGGTAGGATAGGAAGACTGCGGCAGATGCGGCCGCAAAGTAAAACAGTGCAGGGTAACCCGCGGCGATCTGATTGTTGTTTGCGAGTACGGTGACGAAGACAAGTAGAGTAAACGAAGCGATGAACAACCAGATAAGGCAGTACATTCTTTGAAGCGCAGAAGGCCGCAAAGCATCAGCTCCTCGAGAGAGAAACCACGCGATGACGAACCACGCCGAAAGCATCATGCTAGAGAATTGGTGAGTAACTCGACATTGTGTACCAGGCTCTCACGTACCTCCAGACGGTATATGGGCTGCTATAGACAATATACGGGTTCACGCGGATTTGCAAATAAGCCAGGCTGGCTACGGCCGCCGTGGCGATGGCGAACGTGATGGGGAAACGAAAGAATCCGCGCCAGCCATAGAGTTGCACTGCGTGATCGTCGTCTGAGGAATATGCATATGCCTTGCGAGCGAATAGGTAGTTTTTGTTGCTCTTGGATAGCCCAAAGGTCAGGGCGATGAGTGTCAGGGGTGCCACAACCAGTAATGTGACCGATAGTGCGAACAGTGTATGCAGCTGGAACACGATGAAAATACTACCGAATATGTCGAACCATACTGCATCCGAGCTGGACTGCACCGTATCATCGCCGTAGGGGTCTCGCTTAGGTATGTCGAAAGTAGCACTGGTATCTGCTGCAAGACTCGACGATGCAGCAAGTGCTGCGGAGAGCATATGCCACACGGAGTTGAGCGAAGTTTCGCGCGTCGTGTCCTCGACCGTATGATACCTCGCTCTCGGCTCCATGAAAGCAATGTCTAAGCCACGGAGGCCTAGCTCGCCGTAGAAGACCTTGTAATCAGTCTCACTCCGGATGAGACCTTTCTTGAACCCATCACTGCTGACGACACTGCCGAATGGGCGCTTTGCCTTGCGATAACACCGCGTGACTTCTGTATCTGTGCTTCGAAAAAGAGTTGCTCGGCCGCCAGCCCCTGCTCCTTCCAGGTTGACAAAGGTGTGCGGAATCTGTGAGATGTTGTTGCGCATGAAAGCCTTGGCTCCATTCAAAAAGTCCTCTTCGCCATTGTTCAGCAGAAGGACTACGGTCCGCTTGGGCCAATTCTCAGCCTCGGTGAAGAATGAAAGTAGCTGCAAAATTGTGACGACGCCTACACCATCATCCGTGGCGCCGTAGCCGCTGCTGACGGAGTCGTAATGAGCGTTGACAAGCACGGCGCCGTTCTCAGGCCTGCGGTCCGCGGTAAATGCCTCATTGTCCTCGGACCCACGAATCACGACAATGAGGTTGGTACCCTCAAAGTAGACAGACGTGGCGCGCGACGAAAAAGTCGCATTTGCGACGTTGTCATCCAGTATCTCCACCTGATGGGCGCCCAGTCTCTTGGATGCGATCACGTGCTGGATGCGTGCCAGTAAATATGCGCGAACTTGGTCATTGGCATGGCTGTTGTAAGGGTGAAAGTGACGGGTGATGTTCTCCAGGTCGCGCCATGCTTGGGTCAAGTTGGTGCCGGTCGGTGTTATCGCCGGGTAAGGTGGTACCGTGAGATGGGTGACGAGTAAAGCTGCGAAGAGCGCTAGGTAGGTGGCGGTTGTAAAGAAGACGACGGGTCGAGGAGTAAATGCGAAGGGATTGTGGAAGGCCATCGAGAGCAACCAGCTTCCACGTAGTAGCCGCCGTCCACCGTTGTTGTTGCTGCAGCGAGACGCCTGGGGCCGGCTGGTGGAGTCGTCGATGGCGGCGGGGGTTATGGCATGCATGGTGCATATTATGTACATATGTACATGTCTTATGCAGCCTGGTCATAGCGCCCCGCCGGACCCCCGACGACAACCTCACAACACACATGCCTGGCTGACTGGCGACCGTCTTCAACTTCAAGGCAGTGGTCGTGAGGTGCCTCGTCGACTATGCAGCGGCCACCAGCACTCGCGGCAATACCGACTGCCTACTCTGGCTGCTGTCTCGCCCTCAGCAAACCCTTGCTCGACTTCATCGCCACACTCCTCCCCCCACAGCCCGCGCTTGTGCTCTCTATAGGCAGTGGCTATGGTCTCCTGGAGGCTTATCTGGCTAGCAATACTTATCATCTGCGTATCATAGGCATCGAAGTCGCACCAAGCTCCAACCTCTACCTACCAGAGAGCCAGCACCGCCTTGTTCACGGCTCGCGGTTTCTTGAGCCTCTAGCAGCCGATGCGACAACGTGGCTATTTGTATATCCACGACGTGTTGGCCTGGTGCAAGAGTACTTGGCAGCCTTCGAAGACAGAAACGTAGACAAGATTATATGGGCAGGGCCGCATGCCGATTGGCATGACTTCAAGGGCTGCTTCACGGCAAGATGGCATGCAGCGCTATACAACGCAGGAGAGGTCGGTGGAAGAGCATGGGAACTTATTGCGGTGCTGAGCAAGCAACATGCCTGACACATTGACCGTTCAATACTCAGGGCATAAGGGCCCTCGATGCCTTCGAACCATCGCATGGGAACCAGAGGGTGGGTCACACGTCCCGATGGTGAACCACTCCGGCTCCCACAACTTCCTCCTCGTAGAGCTACCCGCTGCACTGGGCATGGCAAACTTGCCTGGATCAGTTGACGTAGATCAAGCTACCCGGGCACAACATCTTTTTAGCTACATAGCGATCCAGGTGGCAGGTCACTCAATTTTCCATAAACTCGTATATTAATTCTTCCTATTGTCTTATCTCGTATCATCGGTCCACGTTTCTATAGACCTGTATCTATTGTCTCATTGGACTTTTATTGTTGGAAGCGGTGGGTGTCTCTTCTTTGTCTCTTTCACGTTCACTTCCCACCTCATCTTCCCAGCCAAACCATCGTAGCAACAAACGAAGTAGCGGGGTACTGTTCATCCAACGTTCGTCTTTGACGCGGCTCTCTTGTTTGTCACCAGCACGTCCCCACAAGTCTTTGTTGACCTTTCTACATTACCCGCGCTTTTTCAGGCAGCTTGCAAACGCCCAACCCACAACCACAACCACAACCACAACAACAACCAAAACCCCCAACCCCACTCTCCTCCCCTGCACTTTATTACAACCGCTCCCTAATCCCGAGAGTTATTCACCTTGAGCGCATCCACAACACTCAAACAACTCCTCACCACACCTCTTCACACCTCTTCACATCTCTTCACAATACAACTCTCCACACGTCCCAACTTCTCACAACGCTCAACACTCTAAAACTCCTCACAATGTCGGCTCTAATTGGGCCAGCGCTGTTCCTCATTGCGCAGCTCTGGGTCCCACAGTCTGCTATGCTGGGGATGGCAATCGTCTCCATGGACATTGCTGCCGTTGTACCGCACTACGCACCCGACTTTGGGACAGCAGAGTCCTGGCTTGGTAACTACACTGCAGGCTTTGCAAGCAATGCGGTGAATGTTGCCAAGTCAGGATCCGCTGCAGATGTCTCCTCTGCTCTACACCTCCTCCCCACCTCCATTCATGGGGGCACTCCCCCATCCAAAATACCCACCATCACTCTCAACCCCGCCCCTGCTTCCAGGGCGAACTCAAGCACCGCTGCAGGAAATGGGGTACCAACCCATGATCTCAAGACAGCAGACACTGTAGAAGAAACGAACGCATTGTACCATGCAACAGCGACTTATGGAACTGTGCTACCGCCGGTTCTTGATGTGCTGCAGAAAGGGACAACATACATATGCGACCACTACATAATACTGGACGACGAGATCCCAGAAGACACTTGCAGAAGCATTGTCGCCACCTTGTTCATAATCTCCGGCTTGCTATTTGGTGTCTTGTGTCGTAAGCTCTGGAGCATTAGGCATGCGACCTGTGAGCGAGCCATCCTCGCTTGGCAAGCAATCTTCGCATGTCTCCGAACTACACGGGCGGCGATTCAGGCTACATTGGGGCAAGGATCCCAACACTTCCTCCAAAAGGCGTTTCAGTACGGCAAAGCTGTTCGCCCGGTCCTCGTCGATTGTGTTGGGTTCTTGCGGCGATGGATCGACTGCATCAAGGCAGTCCATCGATCGTCCAGCGAGAGGGTCCAGATCGTGCGGCGCTGGCTCGGCGGTCCGATCTTCTGGCTGACCAGTGAATACCCAGTCTTTGGGGCAATTGTCATGACTGCATTATCAGTCATTGGCATGTTTATCATTCAACCTGCCATTGATAGGTGCCTCACTGACCTGAGTGCCCTCATGCCAGAGCTGCCCTTTGGCGAAGAGATCATTTTGGATAGACTACCCGACATCAGACTGAATGCTACGCCATTGGGGAAGTGGATCCTCAAGTGTTCCCAGCAACTTGGTCTCGTGGCTTTCATCTTGTCCAATACTGCTGCTCACTACGCCAAAGTCGCCTTCACAAGTATACTCCCAGTCGCCAATCCGGCAGCACAATGGAAGCTATTCGTCAAGGAGTCGTTATCCAATATTGTTACTACCAAAGAAGGATTGCTGGGTCTTCTAGGTGTTGTATTCGACAAGTTGGGTACCTTCGTACACGTCATGCGGTTGTCGGTCCGTATTTCGTGGAAGGTATTCATCTATCCGTTCTTTGCAAGTCTCTGCCAAATTTCCAATTCCTGCGGCAATGAAATGTGCCCTATTGGACGGCAATACCTCTGGCGTATACCATACCTCGCATCCTGGACGAGCTTACTGCTACTGGTCCCTTTCTACATGGCAAATATCTGGTCCCAGGCATGGATTACAGGCGTCCCGGCTTCTGCCCTTCTGTTTTATACGCTATACGGAAGAGACTGTAGCCAAGATTGTCTGATCATCTTCGGTACCCTTATCTTCTGGTATCTCACATGGCACTACTTGGAAAGCGCTTCGCATGTGCTTGCTGTCATTGACAACTTTTTCGATGACAGACCTAGTCAAGGCCTGTTGATACAAAGACAATTTGTCATTGACTGGTGGGTCGGTTTGACTGAGCCAGGGGCCCCGCCCCCTTCCAGTGGCGGCGACGTCAACGAGACTAGCATTGACAACGATGATGTTCTAGGAAGTCAGGAGAAGATCTTGGAACATTTAGAAGGGTTCGCAAAAGGTGCCGCAAGCCCAGCTGGATATAATCCACGGGATTCTGAGCCAATTGTGGAGATCGATGAAGACTATGAACCGTTTCAGCCAACGGTCAAGCCGCCGACATCAACCAAGGAGTCCTCTTCGGAACAAGACGCTTTTGATTACCTAGTACCCGTGATTCCTTCGCGCGAAGCATCTCCAGCTAGCGCACACACTTCTCCTCCATCTCATACATCCTCGATTGAGGCAACTCAGCCTCAAGCATCTCCTTCTGGTGAAAGTTCTTCTCAATCTTCTTCTCGTCAATCGTCTCCGACCCGACCATCGCAGTTTCAACCATCTCCCGCCAGCGCACACTCCGCTAAACAATCCCCTCCTAAGTCTTCTCCTCTGCGAACATCCACACCATCTCCTGTCCAAGCATCTCGGTCACAAGAACCACCATCCAGCGCACATCCAGCTAAATCTCCTCATCAATGTTCCCCTCTGAGATCTTCTCCTACCAACGCCTCTCAGTTCCAAGCATCTCCAGTTGCCACGAAGCCTAATGTATCTGGAGAAAATCCGGCTGAGGAACTTACCGCTTCGGAATCAATGAAGCAATCAACACATACAGACGAGCCACTATTGAAAGATGCAAACATAACCGAGGGGCCTAGCACGCAGTATGGCCCTATAAGCGATCATTCTCCCACTTCGAGCAAATGGAGATCCCCACAAAACAAGACCGAAGAACCCATCACCTCTCGGCCAGTCTCTCCGATTCGTAACATCGAGAGCGCAGCCGAGGATGGTAAGGATGAGAATGGCCCACCACCAACGAACGTGAGTGATCAGTCACCATCCGCGTCTCATCAGCCTTCCCCTGCCCCGTCAACCGATGGCGATGATGATGATAAACCCGGCCCCGATGGCTCAGGTGTCCCTGCGACTTCAGCCGCCACAGAAGCTCCTGCTCAACTTAATACCGTTAATGAAAATGAGGTTTCGGTCTTCTCTTGGACACCAGAAAAACCTCAAAGTACTGTAGAGGGACTCTCCGAGTATGCGTGGGACCCTGTTCTCTCGTGGAATCAAGCAGAATCGCAACCTTTTGTGGATACAGGTCTTGACCCATATGTTGGCCTTGAGGTTCCTGTTCCACCTCCGACGCAATCAGGTCTCGCGGATGGTGATATCGATATGGAAGATGAAGTCTCTCACCTTGACGTTGATGTTCCGTCACCGAGTTTTAACTTTCCCACTATCCCAGCGGCAGAAGAAGAAACATTCACCGGCCTCAAACTTGAAGAAGGGGACATAATGGACGTGGAAATCGATATGGTTGATATAACAGGAGCTTCCACCGCTTTTCCTATCCATGGTCAGCTAAATACAACGCCTGCCACCACGACCAACGAATTTCCAGAACTAATGCAAGGATTGGAAAATAATACATTGGCAGTTCATGCCGCAGAACACCCTCCAACAGTCTCGAATATTGAGAACTTCTCGTTTGATCATGTGGCTCCTTGGGCGAGCAATCTTTCCGCTTCGCCCGCGCAGCCAGTGCCTTTCTCGACTACCTTAACCCCATTACAAGACATGCATACACAGTCAGCACCTGTGGAATCGTATGTTCCTCAGGGAATTTCTGTGCTTCAACCAGCTGGTAGCATTCTATCACCCCCCCACCTTGGTCTTCCCGCGCAGGACAGCATGGATGAAACGGTGGACGAACCCATGACTGAAACACTGGACGAAAATCCACAGCCATCTTCAAGTCAGGGAGCAACTAAAGATCCTGGGGGAACTGATTATACTGAAAATCAAGACCCTCTTAATTCTTCGAAACCAGATGACGGGAATGACCTTGACGAAGAATTAGTTGCATTGGCGAGGCCAGACACCGACGACGCCTCTGTTGCCTCAAACAACACTCTTTACAGAGATCCATCTCCATCTGGTCAAGAAAATAAGACGTCTAACCACGAAGAGGCATCTGGCTTTGATGACAGTGGAAACTCAGGGTCGTACCAAGATCAGAGCTCGGGCGAGGACCTACCTGATCGTTCTCCCAATCTTTCACCCAATCGTTCTCGAGAGGGTGCAGATGATGACATGGATGATGTAGGCGCCCATCCACCGACTTCGGAGACCGACTCGGAGAAGCGCCTGAGTGCCATGCTCAAAGAATTTCTGGAGCACGATGCACCCCCTATGTCTCCCTACTCGCATCCAGATTCGACCTCAAACTTGCATCCGAACAACGGTGCTTCGTGCGGTCATTCAAATAACGAGTTTATGTTTGGGCCTTCAAGCAATCGACCTTCGTATGCTCTATATGCACCTGCAGGTAATACTGCTTTGTATGCACCTGCAAACGATCGCCTACCCCACGGGGCCTCAACCGATGTTCCTCTGCATGCGCCTGCAAGCAACCGTACCACATACGGGCCTGCAATCAACACTACACCCACTAGTCCTCATTATAGTCCTTCAGCAAACCGTCCTCTCTATGGGCCTACTCCCAATACTCAGTATGGGCCTACTCCCACTGCTCCTCGGTATGGGCCTACTCCCACTGCTCCTCGGTATGGGCCTACTCCCAATGCTCCTCAGTATGGGCCTACTCCCACTGCTCCTCAGTATGGGCCTACTGCTGGCGGTACTTCGTTCGAGGCTTCCAACGATGCCACTGCTGCACCTCTTGTAGAGCCATCACCGACTTCGCTAGAAGAAACTCATGCCAAGACTCTAGAGGAGGCTCACAAGAAGACGAAAGCAATGGATGAGGCCGCAGAAGCAGCAAAGAAGGCGGCCGAGCGAGACCGAGAACAAATCATGCAGCAGGACAATGTGGAACCGACTATGAATGTTGATCCTGGGTTCTACGAGCCTAGGCGAGACCGCCCCGTGTATAACGCGCCTCCTAGCATCAAGCCCAAGTCAACGGGCTCCTCGATCATCAACGGTTTTGTGATCTCAAACGAAGAGCTGAAGCGTGTGAAAGACCCAGTCATGATTACCAACCATCCACGTAAAGTAGCCATGCCTAGAGGACGTCGTAGCGGCCAGAGCTCTGCGACTTCACCCACTACTTCAGCCTTCCCACCTAGAGTTCCCCAAGCCGTCCCACCCAGCGATTCCCAAGCTATGCCTCCCCCGCCCCGACCACAAGCTTCCGTACCGCATCAGACTCCGGTATCGCCTCAGACTCCAGTACCGCCTCAAAACTCCACGAGTCTCCCTACTCCGCCCCCTCCACGTAAAATAGCCATGCCGAGAGGACGTCGAAGTGCGCACAGCCCGACATCCTCATCCTCTGCCCCAGCCGCACCACTCCCGCCTTCGGTGCCCAATACATGCAGGCCGCAAGCTGCGGCTTCGTCACAGACTATCACAGCGCCTCGCCCTACTCCTCCACCTGTTCCCGCCCCTACCCGCGTCCCACCCTCCCGCGCCAATCTCTACGACCCCAATGCAGAAACTTGGTACGATTTTGACGGCATTGCGCACGACGTGATATACAACGACATTACGGACGATATGGAGTGCTACATGGACGACGGCGAGACGCTTGCTATCAGACCCGACAGTGAGAATCGTATGATAGCGTACCGCTGTGCGCATGGTTTGTGGCAGCCATATAGCGGGCCAGGCTAGGATTTGCGTATGTTATTGGTTCTAGGGATCTGGATAATGGATGTCAATGGTGTACGTGGTTTGATTATTACGCTGTTATTGAGTTTGAGATGGATGGTCATGGACGTGGGAATTGGGTCTTTTTTGCCCCCCCCCCCTTTTTGTTTCTTGTTTTCGGATTACTGTTTCTCGTCGTGCTTTTCTGTCTACTTCCTTTTTTTTTCTATCTGGTCCTGCATTGAGCTTGCTTCTCTTGTCAGTGTTTTCTCGAATTCTTCTTTTTTGAGTTATCATTGTTATTTCGCATTCATATGATCCTTTGGTAGTGTTGTTATTTAGCGTTATTGAGTTAGATGCATATATCTATGTAATAGGGAGAAGACCTGATTAACTTTACTATGCATTGTAGATGAGTTTACTGCATAACTTCTACCTTAACAATAGCAGCCTCAAGCATACCTGACTACCTGCTTCATCCCGTTCTAAAGTGTCGCATCTTTGATTCATCTTCTTTTGTTTGTCTTATTAAATAACAGTTACAATGAATATGAGACGCATGGTATATACTCACCGCTTAAGTACTCCAATCCCGACACCACTCTCTTCTCTGTACTCCAATTTTTCACTCTAGCCACTCCCTCTGCCATGACCTGGGCAAAGAAAGCAGTAGCTACTGTACTCTACTAGCCACAGAATTTAAATGAATTCTATGCATCCATAGTGATTACTGGAAGGAAGGGGGTATAAATGAAGTCTTGGACATGCATATGTAGAGCTAGGTACAATGAATAAATTCACGTACGCCCCGTGTATACATGCATAGTCAGCACTACATACAAACACTGCATTTGAATGAAATGCGCATAGAAAGGCGATGCTAGATGCAAGCAACCAAATCAACGAATACTCAACACCAAGCACGCCAACCAACCTATCCTGCCCCTTTGCTGCGCTCCGCGTCGCTGACCCCAGCTCGACCCAGGCCCACCCTACTCAGCCCCTTACTCATACCTCTCCTCACCCGACTCGCGGCAGCCCCCAGAGCCCCCCTCACCACCACTTCCAACCTCCCGTCTCCCTGTCCCCGCATCCATACGAGCAGCACGCCCAGCAGTAACGCGTTCACGGCTAGATGTCGGGCCAGGGCCCATGCCCAGCGGTACATACACCGGAAGAAGCGATAGTGGACGGGGTAGGCGAAGAGCCGACGCGCTTCGAGTTGTTCGCGCAGAGCGGCGATTTCAGCGGTGAGGTTGATGAGGGTTGTTTCGATGCGGATGCGCCATTTGGCGTCGGTGATGGGGGAAGGGGTTGTGTGTTTGTCAGGCGAGGGTATCGAGGAGGGCGTCGGCGTCGGCATGGGGTGTGGGGTGGTGGGTTGTAATTTGGGGGGCTGAAGGTCGGGCAGTGCGCCAGCTTTGGCGTCTTGATCAGGGCAGGGGGTGGCGTGCGAGTCGGGTGCGTCGACGAATTCGTCGCCACCGTCGAGGTGGGCTTCGATTTGCTCGAGGTCGCGTTCGGATTGCGACATGGGCGACACGACACGAAGGGGGCGGTTGTCATCGTCAACATCATCGTCGAGGTGGCGCGACGACGACGACGACGGTGACGACGGCACGTTGGATTTCACCTGGTCCCATACAAACTCGAGCTCGGCGACGAGTTCGCGGCTATCGGGCGACGGCGATGCGTAGGAGTGCATTGTGTTGATAAGGGTAGTGATGTAACGGCGCTTGGCCTCGGTGCGCGAGATGCCGTTCTGTTGTTTCCATGCATCCCATTTGTCGCGGGCCCGCTGCTGAGAGTCATTGCGGCCTTGCGGGCGCTCCATGATGCCGTCGACATTTCCTTCTGCCTAATGTGAGCCACGGCGGGCGCGAGGAGCGAGGAGCGAGGGGGAGGCAGAAGCGATATGGGAGCGAGAGTACGTATTGGCGCAAGAATGACTGCAGCAGACACAACACGAACGTACCCATGGCCTGCTTGTACAATCCATAGAGCCGCAGCCGCGTGGCAGAAGGCGGCTTCTGCGAGCCGGTGCGGATCTTATTGACCGTGTTGAGCGCATGGCTGAAGACTCGATCTGGCAGGGTGCATCGTCAGTGCGGGCCGTACGGGTGCTAGATCGCAGGGCCGTGGACGTACCAACCGAGTCGGACATGGAATCAAGTCATTTATCGGCGACAGTGGCAGTGTGCGGTTGGATAGAGCGAGGACATGTGTGTGTGTATGCATCATGATCGTGGATGGTTGGCCTTGTCGCGCCTTGGGCCTCGGCTCGCATCGTCCACGCGCGCCTTAGCTAGTCCGACACACGTGCAAGACATGTATACATACTATGTATACATGCACTTGTCTCTAGTTATAACTGAATAGAACTGGAATTAGGATATCGACTCGGAGATACACTCTCTGTTGGGAAATACAGTTTCTACTAGGATGTAGGATTCACCAACCAAACTTCGCAATCCCGCCCTTCCACCCCGCCCAAATCTCCACCCCGTTACTCCCCTGCTCTTCATCGACAAACTGGAGGCTCCTAATCGTCTCCACATCCTTCTTTCCGTGCTCTAGTCTGCCACCATCGTCCACATTGCGCGTATACTCCTTGACGGCCTTGCCCGTCCAGAGATTCGAGACACGAATGGCTACATCCGTCTCGCTGTCCTGGGCCGCGGCGACGAGTCCGAGACGGGGGTGCACATCCACAGCGAGCTCAGCATCGTCGAGGTTGTTGTGCGGGAAGGCGTGGACAGGCTCGGACCAGCGCTGTGCGGCCACGTGATCCAGTTTTCGCCTCTTTTTGCCCCTGCGCGGCTTGCCGCTTGGTAGCGCGGCGAAGTACTGGTCGTTGTAGTGGGTCTCGGACTTGGGCTGTCCGGGTCTCCTGCGCAACTGGGCAGACTGGTCGTAGCGGATATCGTACAAGTAGAGGGAGTCGTTGAGACCGGAGCAGACGATACGAGTTTGGTCGTCGGCGCGCTTAAGGATAAAAACGGGAGTAGGGTGGGTGAGAACGTGACTGGTGCCGCCGGAGCGCGTGTCATAGAGGATGATTTTCCCGCTACGGAGACCGAGGGCGACGGTGGTGTACGAGAGCCAGTCGAGAGAGTAAATGTCCGAGTCTTCGCTGTTCGCTACGACGTGCGAGTCCCATGCGCCGGTTTGCGAGCGGGTGAAGAGGAGCAGCGAGCTGGATGCGGCAACAGCAAGGTGCTCGACGTGGGAGGCGGCGACGCTGGTGAGCAGACCGGGGGAGGGATCGAAGGTGGTCGGGCGGGCGGCCGAGGCTCGGATGGCAGAGCAGTCTTTTGGCGTGAACTGCTGGCTGACGTAGGGGCCGTCGGTGTCTGGGTCGCTGAGCTGCACGACGGGCGGCCGGTCCGAGCCATAGGTGGTGACAGCCAAGGCGGCCGTGGCGGGCAGGAAGCACAGGGACGACACGGTAGACGTGGTGCGGCCCAGTGTGTCCCACGGATTCAAGGCGTAGCGAGACAGCAGGGCGCCCCTCTCGTCGCTGTGTGGGGCCAGCCCCGGGAGTTCGCCATGACAGTAGTAGTGGCGGCGTTTAATGGTGTTGTCGCCGTGGACGGCATACACCGTCTTGGTGCGCGGGTCTCGGTCGAAGCGGCGAATGCTGGTTTCTGGAGGCTTCTCCAAGGCGCAGTCGGGCTGGACTACGACGCCGGCCATGCATGCGCCCGGCCAGAGGCGCTGTGTGCAAAAGGAGCGGCGCTGTAGGCCAAATTCGCGCTCGACACAGGTCTGGGCGAGTGTGGTGACATGGCGGCGCACGACGCGTTGTGCGTGTGTCTTGGCGCGGTGGGCAGCGGCCGCCTGCTGGAGCTTGTCGGCTCGTTCCTTTTTGCGAAGGTTTTGGGCCGAGTAGGGGAGGCTGTGGGCGAGGTCGCGTGAGGCGGCGGCAGACTGAATGCGGAAGTACTTGTTCTTGTCGGGGTCGTAGTAGAAGCCGGGTAGGGGCTGGCCGTTCATGGTGCAATCATTGGCAGAGGGCGGCAGGGTGGTGAAAGCAGCGATTGGCCGGGGTCGCGGCTGGGAGGTGCTTTATCGATAAGGAAACAAGATTATCGAT
>Ga0182211_1000242_pt1 | contig 17137 bp, 11 predicted proteins | sample G5R1MG_20_FD_129660 | JGI IMG/M metagenome (GOLD analysis project Ga0182211, IMG submission 129660) | Switchgrass phyllosphere microbial communities from Michigan, USA - G5R2_MAIN_03OCT2016_LD1 MG | ecosystem: Host-associated > Plants > Phyllosphere > Phylloplane/Leaf | place: USA: Michigan... | reverse complement strand
AGTAAGGAGAGGGCTTGGAGGTATAGTCTGGGGGGTGAGGGTACATGGGGGGATATGGGGAATGGGGGAATCCTGCGAGGGGGGGTCTGTTGGGTCCGCCAGTATAGCCGGGCAGATTGGGTGTCTCGCCTGGGAATATACCGCCATGCATCTCCGGCGCTGACCTTGACCGTCCTCTCTCCTCGTCCCCAAACACATCCTCATATTCTTCATCACCATCATCATCATATTGCCCCTCCCCTCTTCCTCCCCTGCACCCAGCCGCACCCCTCGCATACCCCCTCTGCGCCCGTCGACGCAATATGTTCGCGCCCGCGGCCGCGCTGCCCTCGACGTCGAAGTCGTGGTGGGCATGAGGCAGGCAGGGCGCATAGACTGGGAGATTCGGCGCGTTTCTCACCGACCGCCTGTGTTTGGGATAGTGATGATGCTGGGGCGTGTGGAGTGGGGCGTGAGGATTGGGATCCAGGGTGAAGGGTGAGCCCTGGGGTACGAAGACTTTGCCACGGGGGATGGTGATTCCGACGAGGGGGGGTGGGGTGGATTGCGAGGAGCCCATTTTTCGTGTAGTGGTAGAGGAAAGAAGCGATGGTACGATGCTGGGGTATGGTAGGGAGGTCTTTCTCCCACACCGTCTGGAACGATGAAAGAACTGGAAAAGAGGCTGTTCAAAGATGAGCAACACACCGCGTTGGTCAATCATGCATCGCCTCACCCCCCCATTTCTTGTTTGCTTGGGAAAACGCACAACGGTCGCACTTGTACTACGCCAACGAAAGCAGAGCCTGGCCTGTGGAAAACATAGATTCAACGCAGGCGTAGAAGACAGGTCCTGTGACCAGAATTGCGGGGTCAAACAGCAAGAGAGAAGGGGAACACATGCACATACAGTCAAAGTTATTCAAAGAACAACGTAGTGAATCATCATTCGTCCACGCACCTTTGCTTTTGATACACACGTTTACCCGGCTATACACAAACTTTTTTTACACGATGATTTACAGCTGGCGTTCCGTTGGGTTTTAAATAAGCGCCTCTCCTCTGAACATGGCATCCTTGACCTCTCGGACGACATCAGCCCGGTCGCCCGGCCCGAGCAGCACAATGCCCCTCCCGCGTCGTCCCATACGCCCTGTGCGGCCAAGACGGTGAATGAAGTCGATGGTAGTGTGGGGGACGTCGTAGAGAATTACGTGGCGGACGGAGATGGTGTCGATGCCACGAGAGCCTAGATCGGTGGTGACGATGACTTTGGTATTGAAGAGCATGCGCTTCTGCGGTGATTCTGCGTCTGTCGAAGCAGATGGAGGTGGAGAAGAGGACGATAGGGAACAAGCATCCGACTGATTTGCCGGGTCGGTAAAAGAGGCTAGGGTCTTGGCCTGACGGCTGGGATCGGTGTCGCGGTGGAAGGCGAGGGCGTCAATGCCCTTTTTAACGAGGTAGGCAGCCACTTGATCCGTGTCCTCGCGGGCATTGACAAAGACGAGGATACGCTTGATGGGTAAGACCTGCTTGCCGTCTTCGGGGTCGTACTCGGCCCGAGTTTTGCCGATTTGCCAGATGGTGTCGGCGCACGCGAGCATCTTGTTGCCGTGATAGGGGTCCTTGTTGACGTCGACCACACCGAGCTGAACGCGGCGGGGTATGGCGTGCAGGTTGGGGGTGACGAGGCGGTGCATGTCGGGGAACTTGTCGGCGAGATACTTGTCAAGGTACTTTGGGATGGTGGCGGAGCAGAGGATGAGTTGCTTCAACGAAGGCGTGGCGCGGTCGAGGATCTCGGTAACGCTGGGCTTGAAGCTGCGGTCGAAGAGCGAGTCGGCCTCGTCACAGATGAGGTGGGTGACGCGGGCGAGGATGTTGGGGTTGGTGCTGGCGATGCTGGCGAGCAGGGGCGGGGTGCTGATGACGACATCGACGCCTTTGGGGTTGAAGAGCTGGTTGCGGATGACGGTGGCAGACATTTTCGCAGAGATGGGGGCAGCGCGGAACTTGACTGTGTGCGTGAGCGACTTGGCCACTGCGCCGACCTGGGCGACGAGTTCGGCCGAGGGCACGAGGATGATGGCGCGGGGGCGGGCTGGGTCGACGGCGCGGTTAATGGGGGGCTCGGGGACGGCGAAGACATCGCCATGCCTGTTGGCGGCGGCAGCGGTGGCGGCAGCGGCGGCCTGCGCTTGGGCGTCTTCAGCTTCCTGCGCCTCGGCCGCCTTGACGGCGTGCAAGGTGGGCAGTAGGTAGGCGAGCGTCTTGCCAGAGCCCGTCTCGGCGGCGAGCAGGAAGCTCTCGGGGCCGGTGCGCACAGGCGAGGCTCGGGTGCGTGCTTTCGGGAGCCGGCCGAGCAGGGCGGGGATCGCAACGGCCTGGGCGGGGGTGGGGTGGCGGTAGGCGAAGCCCGGCAGGGCGTCGTTGATGGCGCGCAGAATGGGTTCGGCGAGGGGGAAATTGTCAAAGGATTCGTACTGGTCGAGCTGACGCTTGACGGCGGTGCGGCTGCTGTAGGGCACCTGGTGCAGCGCCGACTGCATCTTGAGTGCGTGAAAGGGCTGGCTAGGCCGGGCACGCCGCCCGCGGTCATGGCGGCCGGTGGCAGGGCGGCTTCCATGGGCCTCGCGCTCCTCCCGAATGCGCTCCAGACTGCGAGGAACCTTGGTGCGGTTAAGGAAGCCGAAAGCGTCTTGTGGCTTCTTGGCCGACCGAGAGTCGGGGCGCGGTGCTTGGGCGACGGTGGTGGAGAGGACCATGCGCGAGGGGCGCGGCGCAGCGCGACCACGGGACGGGCGCGCTGAGGAAGGCCTGGGTGGTCGCTGGAAAGAGTCATCTGCGGATGGCCGAGAGAATCGTTGTCGGGAGTTATCTGGGGCAGACCTGGGTGGTCGCTGGAAAGAGTCATCTGCAGATGGCCGAGAGAATCGCTGGCGGGAGGTATCTGGGGCAGACCTGGGTGGTCGCTGGAAAGAGTCATCTGCGAATGGCCGAGAGAATCGTTGTCGGGAGTTATCTGGGGCAGACCTGGGTGGTCGCTGGGAAGACGCCTCCGCGGAGGACCTGGAGAATCGCTGGCGGGAGGTATCTGAGGCAGGCTTGGACGATCGTTGGCGGGGGCCGTCTGCGGCGGACTCGTGACGGTGAGGGGCGTCGCGCGGTGCTGGGCGTGCTCGCTGGGTGTTGGTGTAGAGGCGCGAGTGCGAGGGCTGCTGCGCGCGAACCTCGCAGAACAGGCAGACACGGGCGAGGTGGCGCAGCATGCCAGCGGAGCCCAGGGCGGCGTCGAGGAGGTGTCTTCGCGTGCAGGCCGCCGATGCGATTCTGCAGTTCTCCAGTGATGGCGAGCAGTCGAGGACTTTGCGTCTGGATGCGCTAACCGCATACAGGGCACGGGACGAGCGGCGCAAGGGCCCCGGCGCGGCGTCGGCGTAACCGGGGCCGAAGGCGGTCACTGCGGCAACGGCGCGGCCGCCACAACAAAGCGCCGGGCTGGGCGGGCATGGCATGGCAACTCTCCATATCAACATATCAACGGCACCACCCACCACCACCACCACCACCACCACCACCACCACCACTACTACTACACCTCCCCCACCACTGCCACATCGCCTGCACCGCATTCTCTGTGCATCCCCTCTCCGCCGTGCACGCTCTTGTCGTGTGCCCTCGCGCGTGCGCCCCGTACATGCCCTTCGCTTCACCCGCTGCCACGCCCACCACGCCGCCCGAGTCACCCACCAGGCCACGCTCCCTCCATTCTTCATTGCCTGGCCAGCATTCCGCCCCAGCCTGGCGCCAGCCCCTAAGCAATTCGCTCCGCCGCCATGTCGCGCAATGAAGCGGTAAGTCCCCATTGCGCTGCCCCCCCCCCACGTCGCTTGCTCACCCCGCCGCGGCAGGTGTCGCCGCTGCGCATCAACAAAACGCCGACCGGCTCGCCCACCAAGAGCAGCGGCCGTCCGCTGTCAGAGATTGGCCCCAACGAGCACAGGCGCAACTCCCCCAGCTGGAACCAAGCCACAAAGGTACCGCGCCCTGCTTTCCTCCCTCTCCCCCACCTCGCGGCTCACGTGGCGCAGAAGCCCCAGCTTGCCAAGGAGGCTTCGCCCTTTCGCGACTCGTCGCCCTTCACCAACAGTCCGCGGTTATTCTGGAAGGAGCAGACTACGTCGCCCAAGAGCCGCTTCGACGCGTCCGACTCGGAGCGTGACGCCAGCTCGCCTACGATTCTCTCACCCAAGCGCAGCTCCATCGAGAACCTGAAGAAGCAGTCCCGTGTCAAGAACAGCAGCATGTTTGCCCGAGAGCAGAAGCTCGAGTACGATCCCACTGCTGTTCAGCCACTGGACCGTCCCCTCGCCACCGGCCGCCCTTTAAGCCTTGCTGTGCAAGGCAACGCCTACGCCGCCACCGGCCTCCAAGGCCACCGCCACCGCGAGAGCTTTTCCAAGATCCCCACCCTCACACCCACCAAGACGTCCCCTGCTAAGCCTTCTCTGTCTTCGCCTTTTTCATCACCCGCCAAGGACAAGGCTTCGTCGCCCGATGCCCGTGCCTCGCCCACCAAGTCGTCTCTGGTCAGCAATGGCCGCTTCAACTCGCCACACTATAACCCTGACGAGAGCGTTCTATCCGACGACGAAGAGCTCAAGCATCAGACCCCGCGCCCCCTGCGCCGTCATGCTAAGAGTGTGACCTTTGACACGGCTCCCCCAAGGATTACCGAGTTTGAAATGGTTACACCCGACCCGTCGGTCGCGTCTGTTTCGCGTGAAGGAAGCTACGAATCTGAGACGGAGACGGAGGACGAGGTGAGCTTCGACCAGGACGATTCCTTCGATGCTTCCCTAGAAGACACAGACAAGACGCCTGTCGTCTTGCCAGAGGATTGGCGTCACATGAGCCCGGACGCGGCCAACACGTCCTTGACAGACTCGTACGATGACGTTTTCGACCAGCCCGAAAGCAGCCCAATGACATCGCCGCGCGCCCAGAATTCTGCCAGCGATGCCCGTCGCGGATCCGCCCAATCGGACGGGGAAACACGACCGCTGCCACCACTTCCCGCCGGCATGCCCACGTCGGAGCGACGACCCGACTCGAGCATTGGACTCTCTGCTGCTGCTGAGCGCGTCGGCGACGCCCGACGGTCGCTTCCCTCACCGCCAAAGCCCGCTGGCATCTCCAAAGCCGATCTACTCACCATTCGCGAGAGCTCCATGTCACTCGAAGACCGTCTGCGACTCATGAATTTCGACGGCGATTGCAATCCCAACACGCCAACCCAAGACATGCACAACAACCACATCAAAGATAAAAGCCACAAAGTGGACGAGACCGTCGAGGTACACGTCGCAGAGGTCGACGCATCCGAGACCGGAACCCCCTCAGATGGGGATAAAGTCCCACGCATCTCGCGCGAGTCGATTCTCCGACGCGTCAAGAGCCACACCATTGACGAATACGAAGAAGGTGAGAGCTACGAGTATGGGGCTGAGTACAGTCCAGAACGCAGCTACGGTGACCTGGCCGACTTGGATCCGGACGTTCCCATTCCCTCTCGCGAAGCGTCTTCCAATTTTGACGAGACGCCTGGTCAGCACGCTGCGGTTCCTGATACCGAGGCGGATAGCGTCCTTGATGCATACAGCTACGCCGAAGTCGCCAATATCGACGGCTATGACTTGACAGATGTCGACGGCACCGAAATCTCCATGCTTGAGGACTACGACGAGCGCGAGTCTTCTGTCATCCGCCATCCTGTCAAAGAACCCTCAGTTGACGAGGATGCAAGCCAATACTCTACCTCTCCGCCCCCCGAGGAGCAGCCTACCTCGCAGAGTACCATTGACTCATCTGGTCCCCCCACCCCCACACCAGGCAACATGTCTCCAGCGGCAGAAGAAAAGAGGGCCCACGGGCAAGATGAGCTCTTCTCGTCATTTGACGCCAAAAAAGAGGTAGATCTTAGCCTTGACCCTTTCAAGGCATCCTTTGCTACTGCACCCAGTCCTCTGGACACGGCACCGAAGTTGGATGCAATGCGCGACTTTCTTCGTCGGCCAGCCACACCGGATGATACTACTACAGACAACGACGAGTCAGACGAGGAGCCTGGAACGCCAGACTCGGTCATTCGTCATCCTGTGGCCATGTCACCGCCTCCGCAGGAAGACTCGCCCGAGATTCCGCAGCGTGAAGCAACCATTCGGGGCGCAGGTGGACGGCTCAAGACACGCCCTTCCCTGATCCCTGATGAGGTTGACATGGCAGCGACTCGCCGAATCGTGAGCGGCAATCACGCACCACCCGTCCCCGAGCGAAGCCCCAAGCGACAGTCGCTTGTGCTCGAAATGGGTCACGTTGAAGAGGACGATTCGCACATCACGACCTCCAACAAAGAAAACCGCATGCTTGACCTCAAGCTCGGTGATCTCAACCTGGGAGAAGAGTCTCATGATCTTAGCTTTGGCCTTGATCGTGAGTTTGATCATATCATTGCCGCCCAGAAGGTACCTAACCTTTTTCCTTTACCCTCCTACGCCCGCTTCTCCATATCCAGAGCAGCCGCCCATGATGCCATGAGCCAAATGGCGAATGAGGGTTTCTTGTACACTCGAATCCCAGCTAACCAATGCGTCCGCCAACAGAAGGGATACCTCATGCGCGAGAATACCAAGGTCGTCGTCGCCAGCAGTCGTCAATTTAGTGACGAAAACCGCCCTGTCAGCGCCGATGGTGTCTTGGAGAAGAATAGCAAAGCCACCGCACGCAAGTCTAGTGCAGAGCGTAAGCCTGCTTGGACCAAGGAGCCGTGGAACGGTAAGCCGCGCCGCAAGAGCATTCGAACGGCTTCTGGTCGTCGCGCCCGAGCCTCTTTGGAGCCTGCTCCGCCTCTTCCTGGCCAGGACTCAGCTGTCTCTGGTGGTCTCGACTCGGTCGCCGAGCAAGGGGACGAAGAGTTTGAGGATGGAGAAGAGCGAGGGAGGGTGTTTGTCAAAGTTGTAGGCGTCAAAGACCTCGATCTACCACTGCCCAAGAGTAAGTAATGATTCTCTCTTTTCATCACGAAATAGATAAACAGTATACTGACTGGCCTCGCAGCTGAACGAACTCAGTTCCAGCTTACGCTAGATAATGGGCTTCATTGCGTAACAACCTCATGGCTTGAACTCGGACAATCGGCTCCGATTGGCCAAGAATTTGAACTCGTCGTTCTGGATGACCTAGAATTTCAGCTCACCCTCCAGACCAAACTTGAGCCTCCTCCCATGCCGCAAATCACCGCAGCACCTGTGAGGGTGGTCAATCACAAGAAGTCTCAGTCTACCTTCCGCAATCTGCTGTCGTCCCCAAAGAAGCGCAAAGAACAAGAGCGCAAGGCTCAGGAAGAAGCTGAACGTATTGCACTTCAAGAGCAGCAAGAGGCGCAGGCCGCTTTAAAGCGAAACACCCAAGCTACGGCATGGGACCTCCTCCATGATTTGGTAGGGCCAGACGGCTCCTTTGCTCGCGCGTACGTGTGCCTCAACAACTACGAGTCTCAAGCCTACGGTCGCCCCTACACAGTCGATGTCCCTTGCTTCAACGAATGGGCTGTAGACAACAGCGCGAACAGTGTAAAGAGCAAGCGTGGTGGAGTTGTGCGCCGTCCTCCTTACCGGGTCGGCAAACTCACCCTGCAGTTACTCTATGTCCCTAAGCCAAAAGGCGCTACCGATGCCGACATGCCAAAGAGCATGAACGCTTGCATTCGGGAACTCAAGGCTGCCGAACAAATCAAGGATATCTCATGGGAGGGCACACTGAGCCAGCAAGGTGGTGACTGTCCAGTAAGTGCAATTTTTACATTACATCTGTTCTGTCAAAACTGACTTCCCCGCGCAGTACTGGCGACGCCGCTTCTTCCGTCTTGAAGGTACGAAGCTCACCGCGTACCATGAGTCAACTCGTCAACCACGCGCCACCATCAACCTGGCCAAGGCTTCAAAGCTACTCGATGACAAGAGTGCCCTCCAGCAACCTTCAGCTACCAAGGCTGGTGGTCGCCGCAAGTCTGGCTTTGCTGAGGACGAAGAGGGCTACATGTTTGTGGAAGAAGGCTTCCGAATCCGCTTCGCCAATGGAGAGGTCATTGACTTCTACGCTGATAGCCGCGAGCAAAAGGATGCCTGGATGAAGGTTCTCACTGAGACAGTAGGCAAGGATCTCGCTACCAACAAGGGCTGGGCCGCCATGGTCCTCGAAAAGGAGCGTAGGGAGAAGGCTGCGCGATCACACATGGGCCCGCCAGCCGCCCCCGCGAAGCCGCTCCAGGAGAATGGCAATACCAGGCGTCCAAGCCATCATCGCACCCAATCCGATACCGCTTCCTATGGCAAACCAGTCCCGTCAAGTCCCGTCAAAAGCTACGTCCGACCCCAGAACGCTCCTACCCCACCTGCCAAGGATGTTCGCCTCTCGCAAGCACCTCCACCACGGCCCAGGGACCATGCTAGTTCAGGACGTCGGGAGCAGGTTCGATCGATGATTTTCTAAGAATCCCCGTCCCTCTTCCCTGTTATCGTTATCGGTCGCGCCTCACTACTTTCTTGGACATGCACTTACTTGGCTTTCGCTTGTTGTAGTTTGCACACTTTTCGTCGCTATCACATCGACTCAGGCTGGGGTTTCGGAGCAGGAGAAAACGGAAGTTACGAACAGGTGCTGCGCATCTGTAACTCGCTTGCGTTGCTTGTATACATAAAACTCCCACGGACTTGTGGCTATTTCTTTGCGTTATCGATGCACGCTGTTGGATAGGGAGCAATGGTGGAGGCGTGGTGTTGACGGTGCCTCATTTCCTGTTATTGTTTCCATTGTTTTCGGTCTCTCTCTCTCTCTCTTCCTCTCATTTCCTTATTCTATCTGGCGGCCTTTGGGCGTCCTTTGGCGTCTAGGCACCGGATTTCCACATCGGTCCCATGACCTCTGCATCTGCCTAATGATTAATTGCTGGGGACGATTAAGATGAAGCACATCAGATGGTACGAGTCCTGTTTTCTTTCCTCTCTTTTTATGCTTGTTCCTGATAGTGAGGTTTAGCAACCTATTACAAAATAAAAAAATAAAAATGAAAAGACGCAAACGGTATGCTACCCAATTGCCTCGCTAAAAGTGAGCTTTAATTTATACAATCCGTGACGGGATACCATCTCTGCCTCTTAACAGGGTATGATAGTCCTGACTACCTATCTTGAAGAGAAAGAAGACATGGTTTATCCGGTTTCGGACAAGCGAGAATGTAGCAGACTGATTGACTCTGACGAGTATCTACTGGGTCGCGTATCATTCTAAACTCATACGTTCGTCACATCAACGTAAACCCTGCTTAGTCAAACACACCTAATATCATGGAGGAAACACACTAAATCGATTACTTACAAGTGATGAGGTCACGGATCAAATGCTTGAAGAAGCCGCACATCTGGTCTCAGCACACTATGGCGTGTGGGATAAGCAGGCAACACAGTTCGTTGGGAGCTTTGAGACAGCAGGCAGGCAAATGATTATATCTTATCTACCTACAGCACTTGCCATCGGTTTCCCCATCCACTTCGCGAATTCCTTGCCGTTCCTTACCGGGCAGTCGTGTCCGGCTCAGCAGACAACGGCTGCGGACAGACCATCTCCCCGCTGGTACATCCGAAAACCTGCGCCTATTTGTCGCTTATCCTGCATGGGATACGATCACGCTTGAGCCTACTACTCCACCGTAGCTGTTATGCCCTTGGCGGTTGCGAAAAAGACCGTTCATAAAGTGGTTAGCTTGGGGCGCTATAACACTGTGTATAGAAGTGAGGCGCCTCTTGAAAGCATATTGAGCAACTTTGTCCAAAACCCACAAAATCTAAGCCAACGATTTACTTCAGCGTTGGCATATATGGACCAATTCTCGTTGATCTCAGTTTCCTGACTTGAGATAGCCCCAGCCCCTTCCTTACTCACCGATACATTCTGATGAACGAATTGGCTACAACGAGTGACGGTAGGAAATCCTCCCTTACTTATACCTTTTATATTTCTCCTTACCTTCCATAGACACCTCAATCATGAGTAGATACGTCCGCCTTTGTTGGAGTGTATAGCCTACCCTAGCCCCAGTGGGCTCGCAGAATCTGGTCTGGCGATCCTATACAAACCATGGATTTACTACGATCTCTGCGGCAGATAAACGATGGCTAGGCTCAAAAACCAGAATACCTTTTAGGAGTTGGAGAAGGGCGGCAAGTTGGTCTTGCGAGATACCTGGTAGCGCCTTAAGAGTTTGAGGGCCCAGCATACGCGTTCGCTCGAGCTGGTCGTCAAACCACCGGTGTTTCTTGCCTGGCATATCGGCTAGCGGTTTTTCTTTATCGTAGAATGATTCCCGCCATGCTTCCGGTAGAGCTCCAATTGTTTCAATCGCCAATGCCACTGACTCCTCGTAAGAACCAAAGACCGTGGGTATGAGCACCTGAAGCGTGTGGATCTGAAATATAAGGCAACCGAGAGCCCACAGATCTACAGCACACGAAGGTTGGTACCCAAATAGCAGCTCAGGTGCAGAGAAGGTCGCAGGAGCTCCCAGTCCCTTAGGCGCGTTGTCTTTGAAGAATGCCTCGCCAAAGTCAGTTATAAGGATGCTGCTTGACAAATACTCCATATTCAGATGAGAGTAGTCAAGCGCGTCAACAACATGGGCTGGGGCGAATGCTGGTGCAGGCGTTCCATCAAGTTGTAGTAATGGGTCCGTCTTTGGTGGTCCCAAGTAACGATAGACCTCATCTTCCGTCCAGTTCTGAAAATCCGCAATTTCGAAAAGCACATTGGAATACGTGAGGTCTAGATTTAAGTAAGTTGGAGTAAGTTCTGTAGTCATTCGAGGGGAGTACTGACCACCATGACATACGCCTGCCTCGTGAAGGGCAGCAACGCCTTCTGCTAGCGACCTAGCGGCGGCTTTGAGAAACGGAAGTGGAGGGCGTTTGCAGTAAAAGGTCAGACGCTGGAGGCTTGGCCCACCAAATTCTAGCACTAAGCATTGATGGAACCCGTTGGGTCCGCGAATCGTAAATGTCTCGTGGAGATTGGTGATTCGATCCTTTCCTGCGGTGTTTTTGAGATATTCTAGCATCTTGACCTCCTCGGTACCCTGAGTAGATGCATCTGATTTCAGAATTTTGAGCGCAACGTATCGATCTTGGTCAAGGTCCCGGGCTAGCCAGACGAGAGCGAAGCCTCCGTTTCCGAGTTTGTGTATGATTTTGAACCTGCGTTCGATTACATCGCCCAGGTTAACAGGATGATGCCCACCTGGTCTGTACCTATATACGTCCTCGGCGTCATCGAATGCTGGCATCCGGAACATGATCCGTCGTGATGATCGTGGCGGCGTCGGCGGCGGGGGCGGCAAGGGCGGCGGGGACGGCGACCCTGTTAGCGAGTCTTCAGCTCTTTGAGAAGTCATAATCAAGCGATGATAGAACGACCTGAAATTCTTGAGGCCTTAAGGGGTTGTTAGTTGGCAGGTACTAGTACAACGGAGATAGGTACATACTTATACCGTGTCCGTGTACTGGTAATGATTACAAGCTTCTGTTGGAAGTTCTCGAGGCAGCAGCGTAGGCAGATACGTTGGCTAAGTCGTGTTTGGCCTAGTCTATTACACGTGAAACCTGTCACCAGGTATTAAGTTTCATTGTGTACCTATTATCTCGGATAGACCAGGTAAGTGGTCCTCGACAGTTTTGTCAGTAAGACCATCCATCGGTCGTGAAGCCATACTATTGTCTTTCGTCCATGTTCCTGAGTGCTTATTGCCTCACCGGGCGCCTACTTGATGTCGCTAACGTCAAGTAAGGGATCAAACGTGAGCGATTCTAACGCATGTATGTCCCGAAGATGTGAAAAAAATCCAATAGTCATTACTGAAGCTCCTCGAGTACCTGGAGGATATGATAGCTTCATATAGGTACTCCGCACAATAAGCCTCTCCACTAGATTGGGAATAGCGTTGGCGCGAAGATGCGCTAGTTAGAATAGGTAATAGTTGATATTACTGGGCCTCGCGATACTTCGTTCTTCTTCATTCTATCAGATTTCACAGCGCTACGTTCCCCTAGGAAACCTCTGACTCCATAATAGATGTTAGCGTTTGCTTATTCACAGCTGAATTTCCAACTAATTGTTGGCTTATCCGTCATGAGTTCCATCTGCGCACGCCAAAGTACGTCGTTTCGGGCCCTCCGCAATATCTGTCAAGCAAGCTCGTCTCATGAACACCTCCGGTAGTCCCTGGGGAAGCAAATTTCGATGTCCAAGACTCATCCTATTTCCGGAACCATGATCAGTTGCCATCGCCGGATGAAGTGCGCTCGCAAGCACGTGCGCAATACCTTGCTGGCACTCACTGGGGAAACAAGGAAAGAGTCGTCACTACCGGTCGTAATCGCCGGCCCTCGCCTGCTTTTTTTGAGTCTATTGGTGTATTTGTCAAATGGGGAAGTCATATCAGAATCGCTGAGGGTCATTCTCTCTACGCGATTCGACAACACCTGGAAAACGCCGTACCAGTTCCCGAAATCTACGGGTGGCGTACTGATGGCAATGAAGTTTTTCTTTACATGGAAGCAATAAGTGGTAAAAGTTTGGAACAGTCTTGGCCAGAGATCGAAGAAAATGACCGCTCGCGTATTTGCCGTGATCTTCGAATAATGGCCGATACAGTACGCCAGCTCAAGCAAGACCCCAGTGACAGCTTCATTGGTGAGTAAGCCAACATATCCGTATCTACCAATGTAATTCTAAGCACTCACATCAAACGCGCAGGTAACATCGCACGAGGCCCTCTCTATGATAGAGCTATCAGCGTCCAATACATGGCGGAAGCCGGGCCATTCACATCCATGAAACAATTTCACGATTGGTTCGCCTCCCTCTACAAACGACCGATGACTAACGCTTCTGTGTTTGTACCAGATCCCTTCCGCCAATACCTTCCTGATGATAGTGAGATTGTATTCACACATGGAGATCTCCATCCGAGCAACATCATGCTATCATCGTCTCATCCGGCCCAAGTCACCGCAATAATAGATTGGGAACAATCAGGTTGGCTACCGGCCTACTGGGAAGATCGCAAGGCTCACTACACGTGCCCCTATAGAGGCGAATGGTCCGAGAAATACCTACCAATGATTCTTGATCAGCATGAGAGCACGTGGAAACCATGGGACTACTACACGACATCAATGGGTTATTAATTGCTCCGAGAAATCTGCGCTGGCTCGAATTACTTGGCTGTTTTGGACATCGCAATTGATCAGTAAAGGAATTACTTTCCATACTCCGTCCCCCAATGACCTCAAATGCCAACCATGATGTCGCACGATTCGTATGCATGACACGTATATTGCATACTGTTTGCGAAGCTGAGGAATCAGATGATATCTGAGGTTCTCATTAAGTTTGCTAGCTCATGGGTGCCAGTACTGTTTCACCGCTTTGCTCCACTCCCTCGTGGAGGATGATCAATTTGCAGGGAGGGAAACCCCCGTTCGTTGTAACGTACACTTGTTCGTATATTGCGCCATTTTTTTCAGTGTGTAATTTACTATGCATTGACGAGGGTCAGGGTCCATAGCGACAAGAAAGATGGATGGAGTTTCAGCGATGCGACGTTGCGGGTAAATTAACTGTCAGCCTCAGTGAGCGATAACCATACAGGGGTAAGACTAGTCATGTTATCTACCGAGGTATGCATACGCGCTTCACGCTGTTCAAGCCGCAATTTGACTGATGGTACCTGCGTGCTAATTTCGCCAGCCGATGCAGGGTAAGAGGAAAACACCAGGCGCAAGCCCTTCGCCACACGGAGGAGAAGTCACCACGTGTGCTGTGGTTGTATAGCCATTTTTCCAATGGTGGAAGATTGCTACCTGGTTACCACAGCAGTTTTCAAGAGGAAGAGGATAATCACGGGTGGCTGAGGTAACGGACCGCCGATGCGGCGGCATCTCCGTAAGCCGACAAGAAGTGCCGATGTCATTCCGATCGATTCACCGGTCAGCGTAGTCGATCCTTCAGGATTCCGAAATTTGTGTTGGTACAATGTGCTGCACTCCTGTAGGCAGAGCATGGATCCTTACAATGATATGCAGCGTCAAGTGAGCATTTTCAAAGAGCCGAAAATGGCACTCTATCATGGGCGGCTTTCACCGAAAGGACCCCTCGGTGTTTGGTATAAAACACTCTGCAGAGAGTGCCTTACCCTTTCGTGTTGGATATACATGGGTAGAAGGCAATGGCGCCGGACTGGACTATGTATTTGGTAAGGAACTCATGCAACGCAATCGACTAATAGCTGTAGGATTGGGTTCCTTACTCCCGCGCACCGGGTCGGATCTTTAGCCGCCCCAAGACCTCCTTTGCTTGAATTTTTTGTTTGGTTTCTGTCTTCCAATACTACCTTCCTGTAATATTCAAGCGTGATGGACTGTACGCTGGGGAGGGGGAGAGGGTTGGTCAGCCCGCATCACCAACGCTGTATGCTGCAGGAGCTATTTCTGACAGGTACATCATGTACTCATGTACTCTGTCCTTGCTCCTAGTCTATGATTCCCAAAAGCACGCCCTCGTCTACAGTTCCCGAAACTCCACCCAGCTCACGATGAATTCGAGTCAAAGAAAAGGGGATATCTCTCGAAACAATTTACAAAAACACGGCATCTATTATTATGAGGAGGTTTTGTATCCATACCTGGAACTTCCTGAGCACGTAGAGGCTGTCCGAGAGATACTGCTATCTATCGAAGTCAACGTACCTGATGGAGGCTGGGGAGATACATTGCGGGAGGAACCAGAGGTTTATAGATACCATGAACTTCATCCAGAGGCTCTTAATCCCCCCGATTCTCCATCTATTATAACCACTGCTCATGAGAAAGGTTTAGGCATACGGAGCCCAGAATGGCACGCTGCGTACGAAGACTTGGAGAGCTCTGAAAAGGTGGCAAAGCTTGCTCGAGGTCTTGAAGCAGATTCAGAGGAGGGCTGGGTTCATTTTTGGAGAAGCAATATATTCACCATTGTGGGTGACAGAACCCATAATCAGCCGGGTTTCCAGTGAGTAAATTCCGCTACCATACCCCGTCGTTGAATGTTCCATCTGAGTTCCTCGCTTGGGACAAGTCGCAATCCTCGTCCCTATGGAGTATGATCCAGGCTGACAAGTGCCAGTCCTATATTAGACAACTGGTCACTGTGAGTTAGGGTTTGTTTTCGCAGAATTGACTCAAGTTGACTTCCCAAAGCGAAGGCAATTGTTTGTGGACGGAGTTCCGTAACCTGAGACCGTGGCATGATAATTTAGACCCTCTGACACAGCCTAAACCCGACCTGGCCTACGCTTTTCCTATCCTCGAATCCTTTCTTGGGGGTTACGAACGAGACGGTTTCAATAAAGGGTTTTCCCTTGGATCCCTTAGGGCTTTGATGCAAAGGGACTTTATTTGCACACCAACAACAAGCTTGCGGAACTGGATGAAATCACCAGGCGGTACTATTCTAGCATCTCCCGGCCGTGCCTGCTTTCCTTGGGCTATAGTTGAGTTTAAAAAAGAATCCCAATCATCCAGTGAATCAGCAGAGGAACGATGCTATTGTCAAGCGGCCAATGCTTCAGCTGCTGCGCTTGACCTCTACACACCACTATTCTCCATAAATTGCTCTGAAGAAGACTCAGAAGTACCACCAGTCATATCGTTCACTTGTGTCGGTCACACCGTGAAGGTTTGGCTGACTTACCTCGAAAAGCTAGGGGACAGTACAACATGGCGGCGGGTAAGTGGATCATAGGCCTTATTGCTGTTTCATCACTAAAATTTCTAGCAAATGGTGTGTATATGTGAAATTTCCGTGCAGCAAACCTGGGGAGTGGCAGTGCTGCGTGCAATTATAAGGAATATGCACACATGGTCATCACGTCTTCTGAAACCAAAACTCCAAGCCGCGGTGGCTCAAGCACTTAAGCTTCCTTGCGGAACTCCGGCACCAAAGCCTCGTATTTCGGGTATAGGCATTACTTCTTCTGGAATTTTTGAAACCCCCTCAGGAAACCAACGAGCTGTTTCCAAAACTACGCCATTGATTCCTACCTCCGCCCCTCGGTCTGGGGGGAATAGGTCACCTCACGTATCTTTTACTACCCCCCCTAGTACTGGTCCACAAGATATTACAACATCAAAAGTACGCGAAACTAAGCGTGTAAATAAGAAAACAGGATTCCCGGAAATATCATCACCAGATGACGGCATGAAAGAGAAGGGTTCCAATAAGTCAAACAGCATAGCGCAACTCACTAGGGAGTTTGACAAGTGTAGGTTAGATAGCCCTGCTTCTGAAAGCAATTCTCCGCAACATGGTCCGGTCAAAGGAAACGGAGCATTGGAACATGATCCACTTGATCACCAGACTCCTACTCGGAGTTCGGGGGTTGGTAAGATAAAGGACCGGCATTTAAAGGCTCATTCAACTTCGGGTAGCCTCGACAGAACATCACGCGAAAACAAATCCTTTGCTTCACATTCACGGTATGAAGGCTATGTCGACGAGCATTTTTCGGATACGACACAGCCTTATAGGAATGGCGATAGCGACGCCACGTATTCCCCGGACCCTGACAGTGATTGGGATAGCGAAGATCAAATTGAGCCAAAGCCAGATTTCCCGGAAGACATTGCAAAGAATGGCTTTGATCAAGAAGAAGGGAGCGAAGACGAAGAGAGTGAAAAGGAAGAGAATAAGGCCAGAGAAGAAAATAGAGGGCAAGGAGTATAACAATTATAGTAGCAAGTGGCAAAGAGAACATGGGAAAACAACGCACCGTCCCGGCGAGGAGAGAAGGAGAAAAGAAGTCTGGGGCAAGCAGAGCAGGAAGCAGTATCGGTAAGAAGACCGTCTACACGAGGGGCCTCCACGCGAGTTTAGTCCTGTGCTCTTGGGGACGTATAAGGCAGAGAGAGATTGTGAGTGTGCGACAGATGAAGATTCTGAGTGAATAATCCTTGGGCACAGGTGGCGCGACGCCAGCTTGGCAAGCCGAGGCCGATGAGTACTTGTTGCT
>Ga0182211_1000241_pt1 | contig 17152 bp, 23 predicted proteins | sample G5R1MG_20_FD_129660 | JGI IMG/M metagenome (GOLD analysis project Ga0182211, IMG submission 129660) | Switchgrass phyllosphere microbial communities from Michigan, USA - G5R2_MAIN_03OCT2016_LD1 MG | ecosystem: Host-associated > Plants > Phyllosphere > Phylloplane/Leaf | place: USA: Michigan... | reverse complement strand
CCCGACGCAGAAGCCAACGGCGCCTCACCTGCCCCTCCCACGCGTGCATCCCCGTCGCCCCCAGCCTCGTCCAACGGCTTCCCACTGGACCAGACACTCGCCATGGCCAACGGCAGCCACTCACCCGCGCCCCAGACCGTCGCTGCGACGAACCCCAAGCTGGCAGCTGCCATGGCCAATGACATGAACATTGTGCGCAGGAAGCTCACTGGCTACGTCGGTTTCGCCAACCTGCCCAACCAATGGCACCGCAAAAGTGTGCGCAAGGGCTTCAACTTCAACGTCATGGTCGTCGGTGCGTCATTCCCCAACCCGCTGCCAGTGTCACGTACTAATCTACCTGGATCAGGCGAATCTGGGCTGGGCAAGTCAACCCTGGTAAACACGCTATTCAACACGTCGCTCTACCCTCCCAAGGAGCGCAAGCCCCCGAGCCTGGACATCTCCAAGACGGTTTCGATACAATCGATTAGCGCCGACATTGAGGAGAACGGCGTGCGCCTGAGACTTACGGTTGTCGACACCCCTGGATTCGGCGACTTTATCAACAACGACGAGTCCTGGGACCCCATTGTCAAGAACATTGAGCAGCGATTCGATGCTTACTTGGATGCCGAGAACAAGGTCAATCGCGTCAACATTGTCGACAACCGCATCCACGCGGTTGTCTACTTCATCCAGCCAACGGGCCACTCGTTGAAGCCCCTCGACATTGAGGTGATGAAGAAGCTGCACACCAAAGTCAATCTCATCCCCGTCATTGCCAAGGCCGACACCGTTACGGACGATGAAATTGAAAACTACAAGAAGAGGGTGCGTCGCACCTGCCGATTCCTACGACCCGGCTAACCCGTGCAGATTCTTGCCGACATCCACTACCACAAGATCCAAATCTTCGAGGGCCCACGCTACGAGCTTGACGACGAAGAGACGATTGCTGAGAACCAGGAGATCATGGCCAAGGTGCCCTTTGCTGTGGTCGGTTCCAACACGGAGGTCACGACGATTGACGGCCGCAAGGTACGCGGGCGTCAGCTGCCATGGGGTGTTGTCGAGGTCGATAACGAGGAGCACTGTGATTTCGTCAAGCTGCGCCAGATGCTGATCCGCACCCACATGGAGGAGCTCAAGGAGAACACCAACAACGCGCTCTATGAGAACTACCGGTCCGAGAAGCTTGCGGGCATGGGCATCCAGCAAGATGCCAGCGTGTTCAAAGAAGTCAACCCTGCGGTCAAGCAGGAGGAGGAGCGCTCGTTGCACGAGCAGAAGCTGCAGAAGATGGAGCTGGAGATGAAGATGGTGTTCCAGCAAAAGGTGCAGGAGAAGGAGAGCAAACTGCGACAGAGCGAGGAGGAGCTGTACGCTCGTCATAAGGAGATGAAGGATCAGCTCGACCGACAACGACAGGAGCTGGAGGAGAAGAAGGCACGTATCGAATCGGGCCGGCCGATTGAAGAGAAGGGCAAGCGGAAGGGCTTCTCTCTTCGTTAGGCGTTGGGCAGCACAGCACGGCGTCTGGCGTGATGGCTCATGTGTCGGCCGGAGTGGTCACGCGACTCCAAAAGCTCCTTCTTCGTTCTCAGCACCCTCTTACCAGACCTTGTTTAATATACTGCCGGTTGACGATGCCACTGGGTGCCATTGTCGTGTGGGATGCCACTCAGCGGGGCGGCCTTTGGGGGCGACGGACAGCGCTGACGGATTTGTTGGCGCCGTTGTCGGGCTTGTTGATTGATACCAACATGATTTGCGCTCGCTTTTGCCTCTTCTTTTTTTCTTCTTTTCTTTCTTCTTTTCCTGGTGCTTGTCCCCTTCACTTTCCTACTAGCTAGTTAGTCATGTTGAGCAGTGTTTGGAGGCGGGGCGTGGCATGGCGGACGGGCTTATCATGAGCTCGAGTCTTGTCCACCACGTGCATGGAAACTAGCTGCGAAATTTCATTTGTGGGTAGCCAGCATGGATGCGAGTGAATTAGAAGGACATGTCGCCATGACGCCATAGTGCCTGCCCACTTGTGCTCTGGCCAGACGGTCACGGAGCGGTAATGGGCCACCGCCCGCCAGCCACGGCGGGGCTCCCCCGATCTCCATCCATCCATTCCTCCATCCTCCGTCTCTCCATCCATCCACCGGCGTCTCTGCCTCCACACACACTCAATCGCTGGTACACAAGCAGGAGCCTCGCTCGTCCACGCTACCGGCGCAATTGGTGAGTCCAGCCACCAGCCAGTCTCCCTCGGTGCTGTGCTCGGCTCCGCCCTCCAAGCAGCGTCAGTGGAGTGTGGGTCTCGCCTGCGGGCACAAACGCGCAGCCTTGCACGGCACTGCTCTGGACAGATTGCACCCAGCCCTCATCCTCCCCCTCCTCCCCCTCCTGCCCCTCGCTCCAGCCACCCCTGCGCCCCGCTGACGCTGCAAAGCTCCTCTCGTGTATAGTCTCCCCGTAGTCTTTTCCTCCCACCCTTCCGCCATTCCACCATGGCCCCTCCACCGCCAGCTTCGCTCCCGCTGGGCCAGCGCCTGGCTGCCCTTGCGCAAACACTGCAGTTTGCCTGGTTCGCCGGCCACGTCACGCTACTGCTCGCGACACTGCGCTACAGCCTGTCGTACCTGACCTTCAACTACTACTCCCGATGGGCCTCGTTCACCTACCGCGTTGCCTTTCTGTCGGCGTGCGTCACCTACGGCATCGTCGTCTACAAGGCCTACCGCGCCCGCATGAGGGCCGGTAAGCAGGGCGGTGTCGTTGCCCTGGCTGCTGACGAGAATGTGCAGTACCTGGGTAAGCGCTTCCCCTCTCCTCGACGACGACGACGACGTCGTCGTCCGCTTTCTGCGCGCTGGTGTTCTTGTCCTGGCATCGACACGTGCTAATACTACCAATGCAGTCATGGCGCTCATCTGGCTCTTCTCGCGCCAAATCCCGCTCGCCGTACTACCGTTTGCCGTCTATTCCGTCTTCCACGTGGCTACCTACGTGCGCTCCAACCTGCTGCCCACCATCCAGCCCCCACCCGCCACCGCCGCCGGCTCCAAGCCTGCTGCGTCCGGCGCCTCCGAGGCCATTGGCAGATTCGTCAAAGAGTACTATGATGGGTCCATGACCCTCGTTGCCATGCTCGAGATTGCCCTCTGGTTCCGCGTCGTCGGCTCCGCGCTGCTCTTCCAGAAAGGCTCCTGGGTCCTGCTGCTCGTCTACACCGTTTTCTTCCGCGCCCGCGTTGCCCAGAGCGGCTTTGTCCAGGAGGCCATCAGCCAGCTCACGGCACGCGTCGATGTGCAGCTCGCCAACCAAAGCACGCCACCTGCTGCTCGCCAGGGATGGGCCACGTTCAAGAATGTCGTGCGTCAAGCTGCTGATGCCACGGATATCCGCCGCTATGTTGGTGGCCAGCCCGGCACTGCACCCAAAAAAGCGCAGTAAGGTTCTCATGAGCCGTGGACACGTAGCAAGCGTCTATTCTCCAACGTGCAGCAGAGAAGGTAGAATTCGTTAGCGAGTGCAGGGTCAGCGTATGGCCTCTCGACGATTGTTCACGCGGCAGTGTCATGAATTTGGTGTGTTTACGAGGGAGGCTAGCCTTCCCTAGCAGGTGAGATGTTTGATAAGGATTCGGAGACGTCGTGTTGTCTACGAAATGGCAAGCGAGCACGACGGTAATGGCCGCGAGGGCGGTTATCTATCTGTATGGGTGTGTATGGGTGTGTATGGAGGTGTTAGCGGCCGGAGAAGGAAATAGGACGAGGAATCTCTTGTCAGTCCATGTTCTTTTTGGCAGACGGAAAGTCGCCCTTGTCTGATGAAGGTCGATGGTGAAAGCATGCTTTGGTAACGTACGATGCAGCTGCATGACCGACTGCCAGCCCAGGTCTTGATTGTTTTGTTACCTCGTATTACCAAATTGCATCTACACGATGGGCCATTGCAAGCAAAAATAGAATCAAACACCGTCACAGGACTAGGTAGGTAGTACCTAGGTAGGCAGGTATTGGCTGGATGGTCGTTTTAGGCCATGATCGTCGCGGGCTACGAGAGGCTTGGGTGGTAGGGTGGTAGGGTGGTAGGGTGGCAGGTGGAAGGATACAGCCGAATACGCTACCCGTCAATAATGGCTGCGACTCGTGGTCAAACGGGACTGTCTGTCCAACGACGGAGGCAGATCTGGCGGTGAGCGAGGTGGCGGCAACGCACGGAAGCGTGTCAGGAGCGTGGATTATTCGTCTGCATGTTTGTGTGCCGCGTGGCTTCTAGGCCGTGATGAGCAGGATACCAGAATGATGATTGATGATTGATAATGATAATGATGATAATAATGATGATGATGAAAATGATGATGTTTGGGACGCCAAAATGTCGTGGTCGTTTTATTTCCCGAGCTGAAAGAGGAGAAACTGAAAGGAGAGAGAGAGAGAGAGAGAGAGAGAGAGAGAGAGAGAGAGAGAGATGGATCTTGTGGTCACAAATGCAATCATTGCCGACCATTACCGGCCACGCTGTAGGCAAGCAGTCGTCCTAGCAAACTCGATCCATGTCCTCTCCCTCTCGTCTACCCCCTCCCCGTTCAGCCGTACGGCCACACTTCTCAATCGTGCTCAGGGTGCTGCACGGGCGGCCTGGCCACACGCCATACCATAGCGTCTTGCAGCCAGCACGGCATTAAGCGACAGGGGCTCACGACGCCCGCTTTGACCCGTTTCGAGGGAGGTAGATATATGGTTCTGGACCGCGAAGAAGAGGGCACGATTTGCTCCACCGCACAGTCGCCTACCCTTTTCCACCGCTTACCCCAGAAACCAGAAACGGCCTCTTGACCGAGGAATTTGCGGTGCAATCAAGAAGATGCCGTATTCGCCAGCCTTCTCCGCCACCAGTGACATGACCGACGAAGAGCTGGACATGTACTTTGCCAGCTGCGTCCCGCTGTCAAACCTCCCGACCCCTCCCCCCGTCAAGGAGCCTTTGGACCTCGTCACGCCCGCACACGCACAAGGTACGTTCGGTCGTGGGTGTTTTGTTTTTCGGCTTACGGCGTCCTCCATCGGTCATCCCCTTCGCCCTGCCATCCCCCCTCATCGGCGATCACGGAGGGTTGGATGTTCCGAATGCCGCCGATGCATCCTCCGACGTCATCCGCCCTCTCCTTTTTCGCCCAGGTCGCACGGCACCCAACTCCACCCTTTTCTCGCGTCCCTGTCGATCCCGTCGCTCGCTTACGCCGGCCGTGCACATTCCGCCAAACGGCGCAGAAAACCAGTTTTGCTCGCTTGGCCTGAATGCTAATCAGGCACTGCCATCCTTAGATGCTCACGCCCTCCACCTGACCAACCTCGTCCCCCGCAACGCCGCCCTTCACCCACCCTTCGCCCCGCTCATTTCCGGCTTTCTCGATCGAGCCAACCTGCCAGAGGAAGTGGTGGCGTTCAGTGCGTGCCTACTCGGCTCGCTGTCGTCGCGCTTCGCCGCCAGCTGGCAGGATGCACTAGCGCCTGGCGACGCTGCTCGAGGCGTGCACATCTGCACCAGGACCGACGCGTCGAGGCAGCCTGTGCCAGTCCGCCCGGACGTGATTGTGCTGGCTGCCCTGTCGCTAGCCCATGGGTGGCTGGCAGATCGGGCACGAGGGGTACGGCATTGGAGCCTCAGGGAGAGTGGCGGCATGTTTTCGGTGCAGGAGATTGAGGCGACCAAGAGGGCCATCCTGGTGGACATGAACTACGGCCTGTTTCGCATCTCGGACGAGGCTGTCCAGAGGCGACTGAGAGACATGCGGCGCCCGACGCCTGTTGCGGGTGGCCACGTTGAGCCCGCTGTCAAGGCCGTAAAGACCAGTCGATCACGCAACCTGTCTCTTAGCCTCGCCGGCACGGCGCTGTGGTGCCATGGCGTGCAGACTCCGGAGCCGAGTCCCTGAGTGAGTCTGCCGGTACGACTGCGCTTTCCAAGTCGTCCTCTTGGGCGACGCCTCCTTGGCTGTTTCTCCACCTGGCGTTCCGTTGCTACGAGGAGCGGCACCTCCCCCTCTTTATGATACCCATGTTGCTCGTTTGTCTATCGGGCCGAGTACTCTCATCTATCTTCAGGCGTTCCTGCGGCAGCACAACAAAATAGTGGCCTAGGAGCCACGGTCCTCGCACTGGGGCGGCGTATTCCTAATACTAGGTACACGGGCTCTCAAAAAAAAATAGGGTCTACTACTGGGCAGTGTCAAGGGCTTCGCGATCGAGACCTGATTGCTAGCAGGTAATCACATAGGTAATTCAGATTCCATGAACAACGCATGGAGGCGCACTAGCTTCCCACCACTAGAGTACCTACCCCACCCTATGGCTGCGTGCGTGCGTAACCATGCCCATCCCAGCGCCTCAACAGCATTGTCCCAGCTGCAAGCACCTTCTTGAACACCTCTTCTGGCCCTGGACCTTTGGCTGGGCTTGATAACCTGCTACTCTTCGTCCGCTTCAACACCATCACTACCTTGCCAGTGCCCGTTTCTCCGCCATTGACATCATCAGGATGGCTGCTGCGGCCCCTTCTCCCCGCGAGCGCAAGCCCTCGACGAGCGCCCCACTCAGCGATCTCAAGGGCCCCGTTGGACCCACCGGCTTCACCCGTCCCAAGCACAAGAGGACCGTCACCGGCTTTGGTCCCAGCGACATCAAGAGTGTTGAAGCGAGCATTCCAGAGCCCCAGCGCGAGGCGTGGAGAAAGTTTGTAAGTCCATCACGGCCGTCTTCTGGGACGCTCCCTCGATGCGAATTGCGGGGCAGGGCAGCTCCACCCTGCGGCATGGATCGCTAACGGGGAACAGATGCCCAAGCCCTTCAGCACATCAGACGAGTTCACAAAAGATGCCGTTCGTCATATCGAGACCACGCTCGCTCGTTCGCTGTTCAATTGCGATGAATCGGCCGCATACGCGGGAACGGCCCTGGCATTCAGGGACCGTCTGGTTCTGGACTGGAACAAGACACAGCAGAGCCAGACTTTTGCTGACCAGAAGCGCATATACTGTGAGTGAAGTGAACCCAGGGATGCCATTATGCTGCTGCGGGGGCAGGTCGGCTGATTGGGTCAGATCTCTCCCTGGAGTTCTTGATGGGTCGTACTTTGGACAATGCCATGCTTAATGTCGAACAGAAAGAGGTTGCTACCAGTGAGTTCACGTGTGCCGCAACAGGACCAGTGGGTGGGTCGTCTGACATGGATACAGAGGGTCTCAATGACATTGGCTTCCGCATGGAAGACATCATTTCTCAGGAGCACGATGCTGCTCTCGGCAACGGCGGCCTTGGTCGTCTCGCTGCTTGCTTCCTCGACTCCATGGCCTCCTTGAATTACCCAGCATGGGGCTATGGCTTGCGCTACCGCTATGGTATCTTCAAGCAGGAGATTGTCGATGGCTACCAGGTCGAGGTTCCTGATTATTGGCTCGACTTCAACCCCTGGGAGTTCCACCGCCATGATATTGAAGTCGACATTCAGTTCTATGGTCATGTGAACCGCTGGCAGGACGATGAAGGCAAGCAACAAAGCTCGTGGGAGGGCGGTGAAATCGTCAAGGCCGTTGCCTTTGATGTGCCAGGTAGGCCCTCTCTTGGAAATGAAAAGGATATCCACATGACGAATACTTCCAGTTCCTGGGTACAAGACGGCCACATGCAACAACCTCCGCCTGTGGGGTAGCAAGGCTGCGAGTGGCGAATTCGATTTCCAAAAGTTCAACTCCGGCGAGTATGAGAGCTCTGTCGCCGATCAGCAGCGGGCTGAGACCATCTCGGCGGTGCTCTATCCCAATGACAAGTCAGTCCTGATTGATTTATGGTCGCAAACTCTACTAACAAGAACAGCCTTGAGCGTGGTAAGGAGCTTCGCCTTAAGCAGCAGTACTTTTGGTGCGCTGCGTCGCTTTACGACATTGTCCGCCGATTCAAGAAAACCAAGCGTGCTTGGAAGGAGTTCCCCAGTCAGGTCGCTATTCAGCTCAACGACACCCATCCAACGCTTGCTATTCCTGAGCTTCAGCGCATCTTAATCGACGTTGAGGGATTAGAGTGGGATGATGCTTGGAACAGTGAGTGACAATCGCGTTGCGTTAGCGAAGCAGCCAGCTGACGGACCGCAGTTGTCTCCAAGACATTCGGCTACACTAACCATACTGTGCTTCCCGAGGCCCTCGAGAAATGGAGTGTTCCTCTGATGCAGCATCTGCTCCCACGCCATCTCCAGGTAGGGAGGTCCTGCCTTGACACACGCAGGCTGTGCTGATGACAGAATAGATCATCTTTGAGATCAACCTCCAATTCCTGCAATTTGTCGAGCGTACTTTTCCGCAGGAGCGTGATATGCTAGGTCGCGTTTCAATTATTGAAGAGTCGCAGCCTAAGATGGTTCGCATGGCCTACCTGGCCTTGATTGGCTCACACAAAGTCAATGGTGTGGCCGAGCTACACTCCGACCTGATCAAAACTACTATCTTCAAGGATTTTGTTAAGATTTATGGACCCGATAAGTTCACGAATGTGACTAACGGAATCACTCCACGCAGATGGCTTCACCAGGCCAACCCCAGGCTCTCGGATCTAATTGCCTCCAAGCTTGGTGGACACGATTTCCTCAAGGATTTGACCCTGCTTCACAAGCTTGAGGCCTTGGTCGACGATAAGGCCTTCCGCAAGGAGTTCCAAGAGATCAAATATGCCAACAAAGTGCGACTAGCAAAGCACATCAAGGAGCACAACGGTGTCACTGTCAATCCGGCAGCATTGTTTGATGTCCAAGTCAAGCGTATCCACGAGTACAAACGGCAGCAACTCAACATTTTTGGTGTTATCCACCGTTATCTCCAGATCAAAGCCATGTCGCCTGAACAGAGGAAAAAACTGGTCCCACGCGTTTCCATCTTCGGTGGCAAGGCTGCACCAGGCTACTGGATGGCCAAGACTGTCATTCACCTCATCAACAAAGTCGGGGATGTGGTGAATAACGACAAGGATGTGGGTGATGCGCTCAAGGTCATTTTCCTCGGTGACTACAATGTCAGTAAGGCTGAGATTATCGTTCCTGCCAGTGACATCAGCGAACACATCTCCACTGCTGGAACCGAGGCTTCTGGTACCAGTAACATGAAGTTCTGCTTGAACGGAGGCTTGATCATCGGAACGTGCGATGGTGCAAACGTGAGTATACCACTTTTTCATCATGGTGGCAAGATGAAAACTGACGCATTGCTAGATCGAAATTACTCGTGAGGTCGGAGAGAACAATATTTTCCTCTTCGGCAACCTCGCAGAGGACGTTGAGGATCTCCGCCACGCACATCTTTACTCCCAGTACCAGCTCGATCCTCAGCTGGCCACTGTCTTTGATCATATTCACAAGGGCGCCTTTGGTGACGCGGAACAATTCTCCGCTCTTATCAACGGCATCGTTGATCACGGCGACTACTACCTCGTCTCGGATGACTTTGCGTCGTATGTTAAGACACAAGAGCTCATTGACGAGAGTTACAAGGACCAAGAGGAGTGGGTCACCAAGACCATCACTACAGTCGCAAGAATGGGTTTCTTCACGAGTGACAGGTGCATAGATGAGTATGCAGAGGCTATATGGAACATTGAGCCTCTACAGGTGAAGAGTGAGCCGGAGCCATAGATGGTAAGCATGTTCTCGCAGAGTATGGTGACGGAAAGGTGTAGACACATCAACTTCTCTATAAGCTTTGGCCGCTTCCGTAGATGGCTATGACTTATCAAACCTTTCCTCATTGATCGCTTTCCTACGTAGGTACTGTGTACTGTGGTACATACATAGTAGATGGTTTGTGCGATGTGTGCAGACTGAGCGACCAATCAGCATCTGGACCCTGACTCACCGTCTCCGGTGTAGTTAGTGCTAGTTACGGAGCGTGCACGGCCACGACGCGCGACGTCAACCGCAATCTGGCCGTATTCCAGGACTGCAACAAGCCGGCCAACATCAAAAGTTCCCGACAAGCGCGCACCATGGCGAACAGGGGCTATGATGTTGTTGTTGACGTTGACCAAGAGGTACGTGAATCTGTTTGAAAGACGTTCCAGGAACTATGGTTTTGCCATAATAATCAGAGAGCGCAAGCTCACCACCACCGCAGGGCGATCTAGGCCACACCGATCTCCAAGAAGACCTCGAATTCCACCGCTCCAGTAGGCTTCTCCTCCCATATGGTATACTGCATGGAAACCCCCCATGCTAAACCATGTCTCCCCAGATTTCGACACCCAGCCCTCGGCCCACAGCGGCGCCGCCAAAATCCAGCCCGACGCTTCCTCCTTCCTCCCCGGCCCCGCAGCGTCCACCGCCTCGTCCGCCCGCAAACACTACCTCTGGAGCCTCTCCTTTTATGCGCAAGCCTTCGACGTCGACACGGCCGAAGTGCTCCGCCGCTGCACATCGACCATCTACCCCCGCGCCAACTTCCTCGACGTGCTTGAAGGCAATCCCGACCTCTACGGCCCCGTGTGGATCGCTACAACCGTTGTCGTCATCCTTTTCCTCACGGGGACCATCAATCAATACCTCGCGTCTAGGGGACAGCAACATTTTGCTTATGATTTCAAGCTGCTGAGTGGGGCGGCGGGCCTAGTGTATGGGTATACAGGGCTTGTGCCTGTGGGGCTGTGGGGCGTGCTCAAGTGGTATGGGAGTGAGAGTGCGAATCTGCTCGAGTGCGCATGTTTGTATGGCTATGCGAATTTGGTGTGGATACTGGTGGCGTTGGTGAGCTGGAGTCCGGTTAGCGGTGAGTTCTTACCGCGTTCCTTGTGGTTGTCTATCCTTTTCCCATTGTCTTGCTTCTCTGTTGGTTTCTGCTTCTTGGTTTGATGGCAAAAAAAAAAAAAACGAGTGCTGACATGGGATGGATGTCATAGTTCTTAACTACGTCTTCGCTGCCCTCGGTCTGGCGTTTAGTGCAACGTTCCTACTCCGCAACTTGTACCCTGTTCTTAGTACTACGGAGGCCAGGACAAGTAAGATTCTGCTCATCGTTGTACTGGTCCTGCATGCAGGCTTCGCAATTGCAATCAAGGTACTTTTCTTTGCTGCAACAAGCCCAGTGGGGCCAAAGAAGGGTGGAGATGGGGATAAAGGTGAGGGCAAGGGTGATTTGTTGAGGATGTTTATGCAGTAAGGAGGAATGTCAACCTTGGAGGCGAGGTTAGAGGAGAATTCTTATGGTGCACAGTGCGATGTGGAAACGTCAAGCATCATGTTGTTTGGCATCGATTACTGTTTTCCCCGTGTTTGCTACTCATTATCATGATCCATTGCTAGACATCATTACCATGGTCCATTGCTAGACGTCATTACCATGGTCCATGGCTAGACAGACATCATTACAATGCTCACTTGCATTGTCATTCTCGGTTGCAATATACCACCACCTTGCCGGAAATTCAAAACTCATTTTAGCAGACCGATTCACTTGAATCATCGAGGTCGGACTGGTCCAATCTGCCAGTCCAGGGTAATCCCATTCCGGCATATTCATTGATCAGACCAGTGCAAAAAAAAAACAATCCATATCAATCATAATCGGCCCGTGGCCACTCAAAACTGGACCCATCAGTTAGCCTCTTGTCCTGTGGAAAAAAAAAGTCCGCGCACTCTTCAGACTCACAAGGAACATGTTTCGTCTCTCCAGCCATCAAGTATAGAGCGGCGTGCAAACATGGTGCTCTCATTGATCAGTTGCTCTAGACCACTTCCTCAAGCTCCATTCATACTGTCCTCTTCCTCAACATCAGTGACACGAGCATTGTACCTGTTCTGGGGCTCTAGCGAAGGCTTAGTAGCATGAGAGGCGCTATAGCGGGTTGGAGCGGGGGGGACGACCGAGATGGGTTGTCCGACAGGAGAGTGTAGATCGGCAGTCTGTGTGCCAGTGGAACGATAGCAGACTGTACGGGGAGGGTACTGGTTGAGAGCATACAGGAACATGTTGTGAGCTTGGTCGACGCCGGTCTGGGCTTTGTTCGAGCGCATAATGGCATCCTGGGTGGCATGGGCCGGGGAATAGGCAGTCAGACCGGCTCTGGTGCGGCGGACATCTGGAAGTCTGGGACCAGGATGCTGATTATCGTATGTGGTAGGCGCACCAAGAGCGACAGCCGGGTGGGTGCTAGAGGCTTGTGGTCCTGTAGTCCGAGCTGAATTCGAGGCCCGATTCCGATCCAAAGCTGTACTGGGGCCAACTGGGACTCTCAGGTCTTTGAACATCATCACCAGGCTCACATCAGCCGGAGGTGGTGGCGGTGGTAATGTCCCTATTTTGTATGGATAACACACTCCACCCCGTCTTGCTAAGATCCTCAGTTGTTGCAGACGAAAGTTCCTCGATACCGATGCCGGAGCTGGAGCCGGAGCTGGAGCCTGAGCCTGAGCCTGGAAACCCGGAACCGGTAAGTCGTTGGACATTTTCTTTGTCTGTACATTGACCGTATGCCGTGGCGGCGATGGCGGTGGCAATAGCCGCGGAGTCAAGGGCTCAACCTTGTTACCAAGTGCAATGTTCAAATCTCTGCCATAGATATTCATCTCTCGAGCCCATTGGTAAAGCTGGCGTGTCGAGTGGGGTTGGCCTGAAATCTATGTCAGTTCTGAGCTCCGGATGTGACTGCCTGTACATGGGCATGGACAAGCCGTCGTTTGAGATTTTCTTACCAGGCTCGGTTGTAGAATCAGAGAGAACAAGCTTGGGAATGATAGGAATCCTGTGTCTGACTCTATCGCCTGCGGGATTGGGTATATTGGGGCTAGAGGCATAACGCGGCATCTCCACCTCCGGCTGTCGTGCGGTTGTGAAGGACTGGTGTTGACGTGAAACCCCGTCCGAAGACAACAATGAGCGGCTGCGACCAGATACGAATTCGGTCGTTGAGGGTGCTCCCTGGCCCGCAGCTGGAGTGAGTCTGGCCCTCTTATCTCGATGCGTTGATGAGGGGTTTATGTTGGGTGCCATAATTTGAGAGGGATTATAGCCGAAAGTCTGGTGAGCAGTCTGTGGGTGCCTGCCTGGTTGACTCTGGTAGAGACCTTGGCTTGGCGCTCGTGACATCGCCGATCGGTACAAGTTGCTCTGATTCGTGTTGGATATTGGAGCCCCGGGCGCAGTCTGTCTAGCTACTTCTGGCTCATGCTCTTCTATGTCGCAGAGGTAAGAGGCGTTGCTTTGAATTGTAGGAGCCGCTAATCCATTAGGAAACGGCACTGGGTTCCTTATCGAACCTGTAATACGCACGGTATCAGCTTCGTTATAGCCAATAGACTCCTGGTATTCCTTGAGAAAAGCATCGGCTAGTGGGGTAGCCATCGGCACAAATTTGGACCTCCTAGCAGGTGGCGACATATCGAACCTTGCAGTAGATCCTGTAGAAGTTGGAAGCATGCGAGACCTGGTCGGAGGTGGAGGCATGTGAGACCTGGTCGGAGGTGGAGGCATCCCAGACCTCATGGCAGGCGGAGACACTCCAGATCTCAAAGCAGGCGGAGGCATATCAGACCTCGTATCAATGTATTGTGGCTTTCTGGTCCAAGATATGAAGTACTGGGGACATTCAGCATGCATTTTCAGCATAATCATGGAATCAATAGCATATTTCTGTTATAGAGCTCGTCTTTCAAGGGTCTGCATACCTTTGCAGGAGGCAATGGCATCTGCCACTCCCCTAGTAAGTTTCCAGCCAGATGATGCTGTCTGAGAAACCTGATAGCCTTTACTATCTCACGTGCAGGAGGCATGTCCGGGTCAATAGGATCATCTGGGTGATGGCGTTTGTACTCGAGGAGGTATATCGGGGTAGAGTTCCACACTTTTCCATTTTCAGCTATAATCCTCACAAGCTCAGACTTCGGAATCTCCAGGATAACCTGAACAGGATGGTATGAGTCATGGAAATGTTTTGGTGGAAACTCGTCACGAATCTGTTCGATAATAACCTGGCGTAGTGATGGCCAGAGAGATTCAAATGTGACCTACAATATAATTGTCAGTTGTGTAACACTCTATATGATTAGGGTAGCTTACTTCTGAAGTACTATCATCATCTGTCCATAGCTGCTTAAGCTGTGTGTACCACTTATACTGGTCTGTGTCTCTAACAGTGAACTTGTCCATTGGCTGCTTACAGGCATATAGACGGTCAACCACTTCTTGGCAGGTCTTGATGAGCTTTTGGTTAGATAAGATTCTTGCCTCCACCAAACGCCTGGCATACTGTTGCCCTTGGACTAGCAGTGTATGCGCATCTTTTGGTGCATCTTCTGTTGGAAGGCCAGTGCTTGAATAGGTAGGAAAAGCTGCAGGCCTCAAACTAGGGTAAATAGATGTGACCTTGGGCTCAGACTCGACAGCAGGTTTCCTTGATTGTATTGTAGGCCGGCGTAGTGAGGTAGTATACTCAGAATCATCTGTATCGTCGTCTGTGTCTTCGTCCGTATTATTGTCCATATTATCGTCTGTATCGTTGTCTGAGTCTTCATGAACGCGTCTGTTCTTACGGGTACGCTTTTGACTCTGCTGTATGTTTTGCAATTGTGGCCTACGTTGCGCAGATTGAGACGGCCTATATCGCGCAGGTTGAGAGAGCATACTTTCTGAGTATCGAGATAGACTGTGTTGCGTAGATAGAGATGGCATACTTTTCAAGGATTGAGGTAGCGCGTTTGACTTAAAAGTCAGACGCGGGGTTGTTGAGTAAACAGGCAATAATAGCGCGTGGTGAAACGCTAAAGGTGAAGCAATCAGTTGTGACAGCGGCAGTGACGGTAAGTCTAGCCTCTGATAGCTGTCTGTAGGGGAGCGGGGGGACGTGCTGTGTGATTCACCCACACCAATAAATCTTGGTTCTGTCATTAATCTAGCTTGGTTGTCTGTATCACTGGAATAACGTAAAGGGCGCTTGAGGTCAGCTTTTGCCCGGAGCCTATACACCATTGTTAGTATAAATAATACTGAGGTTATATCCCAGTAATAATGTGAGCCACTTGGTTAGACACTATGATTGGGGATCAATTCAGCCTTGAGAATCTGTAGGCAGTAGATGAAAATTTGGATGTAGTCAGGGTCTGTATTGTAGTTGCTGTTTCTACCCAGCATCAGAACTGTGCTTAAATCATTCAAAGGGAAGGACAGAGCTTCCCACACACCGCTTCTAAGCTAAGACAGGTGCAAACCTCATTTAGAAAGCGGTAATTACTTATCCAATCGATTGGCCAGCGCAGTTATCTTAGAATACTATCAAAATTATTAAATTTAATGGAAAGGTACAGTGTGCATAGGATATTACCCAGCATCTCTTTCTCCACGCACAACACTTAATACTTGCTTATGCCATATAGGTTACTGACTGTATATGCTCAATCAAAAGGATCAGTACGTAGAAGCGGAGAGGACTTAGGGCATAAAGAGTTGTTAATTGATTGTGGTGAACAGGAGTTCCCCAGATAGTAATCATTTGCCACAAAGGTGACAAACATGCGAAAAGCCAGAAGAAAGTGTAGGGTATAATACTAAGAAGACTCCACAAGAATGCATACCCACTGTTACTCCACCCAGATCCGCCTAGAAATTCTGGAAGGGTGCAACATCCCGATCTATAAAACGCAGCGCATCAGACTCATCCATCTCCACGTCCTTATCATCGCGAGTATTTTCAATGGTACGCTTGGCCTTCGTAATCGAAGCAAAAGTTGGCGGTAGTCGAGAAGTACTTTGTATGCGATTCCCAATATACTCAGAGGATGCTTGTGCTTCAAAAGTCGCGACAGACCGCCTTGCGAGTAGAATGTCCCAATACGAGCGCAGCATGTGCTTGATGGTGTCGTCAAAGTTGACGCAAAAGCGCTGAGCCTGGCATATCTGCATGGCTTTGATGTGGTCGAAGTTTTCAAGTGTCTCCATCAGGTAGGCGGCAACGACTGCAGCGGACTTCTCGTTACCAGACTCGCAGAATACCAAAACCTTGCCAAGCGTTGATATACCAGTTTGCTGAACTGACTGTTTCCTGAATTGTACGACGTGACTGTTGATGATGTGCGTCGTCTCGGTGAGTCGCCCGGTGAGTTCGAAGTAATTGGAGGCTTCAATCGTAGCTACTTGGATGCCAACGTGCGCAGCCGCATTGACGGCACCCATCATACTTTTCGCTTGGGAACGGATAGCTAGGACCATGGTGATGCCCTCTTGCTGCATGAATGCCGTATCCTTAGCCGCCAGCATGGGTCCTAGGAACAGCCAGGGCAGAATCATCTGGGCCTGCCTCCGTCGCTCATACGCCCAATCGTTCAGTGCATTCTTTTGCACAGTATCTTCTAGGTCCATGTCTCTAAGGAATTCCATTTCATTGTCTCTGATGCTGCTGCCGATGGCAAGGTCAGGCATATCCGTGGCCAGCGTAGGCGGGGGGACGAGGATCCGAGGCAGCATAGGCAGGCGGTACGTGTATTCATGATGTGCTTGCTGGTGAGCGTCAGGTTCATCGGACACGGCCGGCTGTCGGTGCATGGCTTCCATTTCGGGTAGGCCACAATGGCCGACTTGTGCTGAAAGATGGCCGCTGCTGTGTCTGTGGCGGGGTAGTGACGTTCACGGTCCACGGACAACAGGAGCTTGTCCTAATTTCGAGCACGCCACGCCAAAAGGCTGTGTCACGCGCGTTTGGCGTCCGACGTGACGGCGTATATAGATCGGTATAGGCACCGGACAGCCGCAACGTGAACCCCCGAGGCACGCGATTGTCCAGTGTCAGTGTCAGTATCACGTGTGCGCGCCGCAGCGTTGATCGACGGTCTCAAATGCCTTCAGCAGCGTAGGCGGGCAAAGCGCGACAACCGCGAAGCTGGTCGGTCCATGGTGGCTCGGATACATGTTGGACGTCGTCCTCCGCGGGAGTGTTAGCCGGATGGAGATTGCATTGGCGTAACGGCGACTGTCGCTTACGTAACCACATGCAAGCAGGGGCTGTCAGGCACAAGAAGCATCATGATCCGCTAACTAGCGATGCAGCAGGTGAGTAGCGGCGTGTCTCAGGTTACGGACGGTATCTCCTTTCACCATGCCCATCCGGTATGCGACACCAGCAGATGAGCCTGCCATCAGTGCCTTGTGCACTAT
>Ga0182211_1000240_pt1 | contig 17183 bp, 8 predicted proteins | sample G5R1MG_20_FD_129660 | JGI IMG/M metagenome (GOLD analysis project Ga0182211, IMG submission 129660) | Switchgrass phyllosphere microbial communities from Michigan, USA - G5R2_MAIN_03OCT2016_LD1 MG | ecosystem: Host-associated > Plants > Phyllosphere > Phylloplane/Leaf | place: USA: Michigan... | reverse complement strand
TAATTCTTACCTGGACATTGCCCAGAGTATATACGCTTGCAGTGAGCTGCTCTCGTATGGGCTGTTGTGTCTTCACCGCTGAACGACTCCCTCGTTCCTGTTGCCGAAATGGCACCTCATGCTTTGACGCCTACGACAGAAGAAGATTATAGCTTTCGCAGCGCACCAACTGCCTCACCACCTGACACGAGATTGGAGGATTCAACCGTGGGTCCCGCCACCAACGACCCGCCGAATGGTACACAGGATGGCACCGTCACCCCCCAAGTTACTGCCTCATATGAAGATGCCTATGTCAAAGGATATACAGAGGGCTATACTGAGGGCTACGCAACATCACACATAGCACTCAAGCACCAACCTATCGCCATTGTGGGCATGTCCTGTCGCTTTCCAGGAAATGTCAGTACCCCCGATGAATTCTGGGAACTCCTCGCGCGGTGCCGCACTGGATTTTCGCCCATTCCAGCATCCCGCTTCTCCGACAAACGCTTTTTCCACCCCAATCCCGGAAAAAGCGGCACCACGAATGCGCGCGGGGGAAACTTTCTCACGCAGGACCTGACCGCCTTCGATGCCCCATTCTTCGGCTTCACCCAACAAGAAGCAATCAGCCTGGACCCCCAACAGCGTCTTCTCCTGGAGTGCACTTTTGAGGCGCTTGAGGGTGCGGGTATTCCCATGCATCAAGTTGTCGGCAAAGATGTGGGCGTGTTTGTAGGAGGCACATTTTCAGAGTACGAAGCCGACTTGTTTCGAGATTCGGAGACGATTCCTATGCACCAGGCCACAGGTACGTACAGCTTCTCGCTTGAACTTGGCACTTCTGCTAAAGACTCTCAGGATGTGCCATGGCCATGCAATCCAACCGGATCTCACACTTTTTTGATTTTCGAGGACCCAGTTTCACTGTGGACACAGCATGTTCTTCGAGCCTGGTGGCAATACACAATGCCTGTCAAAGTCTTCGAAGCGGTGAATCGAGCATGGCGATCGCTGCCGGTGTCCATCTGAATATGCTACCAGAATTTTGGATATCCTACTCCATGTCCCGCTTATTTGGAGAAGCAGGTAGATCGTTTGCATTTGACCAACGAGGTACAGGCTACGGTCGCGGCGAAGGATGCGGCATGGTTCTCTTGAAGCCACTCGACCAGGCCATCAAGGATAACGATCCTATCCGCGCTATCATCAGTGCCAGTGGCATTAATCAAGACGGAAGAACACCCGGTATTACTATGCCTAACGGACTTGCGCAAGAAGAACTCGTGCGGCGGGTTTATAAGGACGCCAACATGGATCCCAAAGACACTGGCTACGTGGAGGCCCACGGGACGGGTACACGTGTCGGTGACCCTATTGAAGTATCTGCGTTGCAAAAAATATTCGGTGAGGGTCGCACTAAAAGAAACCCGCTGTATATTGGCTCGGTCAAGTCCAACATTGGTCACTTGGAGGCCGCCGCGGGCATCGCTGGTGTAATCAAAACCGCACTCATGCTGGAGCGCGGCTTCATTCTTCCCAACTACGACTTCCGGCAACCGAACCAAAAGATCCCGTTTGATGAGTGGGGTATCAAAATCCCCGTCCGACAACAGCCATGGCCATTCGGCAAGCGGTGGGCCAGCGTCAACGGCTTTGGCTTCGGCGGCACAAACGGCCACGTTGTCATGACACGAGGCCCGCTGGAGCGCAAAACCATGAAGGAAGAGATCGAAACCCACGTCTCGGAACGCCTGTTTTTGATATCAGGAAACGACAAAGCCAGCACCGAGGCTGTCATGCAGAATCTCGGCGTCTATCTCGAGCGTCGGCCAGAGGTTTTCCAAAACGATCTCATGAGCAATCTTGCCTACACGCTTGGTGAGAGACGATCGCTGCATCCCTGGCGCGTGGCAATAGCCGCATCTGCGTCTGCAGACCTTGTTCAGACGCTGTTCAGTGGCAAGGCGATACCGGCGCGTCAAGAACTGGAGGAATTCCGTGCTGGCTGGGTCTTCACGGGCCAGGGCGCGCAGTGGTGGGCCATGGGCCGTGAGCTGTATCAGCAGTACCCGGTCTACTCGTTGGCTCTCGAGAGAGCGGATGCGCATCTTTGTGACATTGGCGCCGACTTTTCTCTCCTGGAGGAGCTGCAGCAGGACGAGGCCAGTTCGCAGATCAACGCAGCGCACATATCGCAACCGGCGTGTACGGCAGTGCAGCTTGCCCTCGTAGAGCTGCTACGGGCCTGGGGCTGCCAACCCTCAGCCGTTGCCGGCCATTCTTCAGGCGAGATAGCGGCCGCCTATGCTGCAGGGCTCATCACATTCAACGACGCCGTGACCATTGCATACCATCGCGGACGCCTCATTCCCGAACTCAAGAAACGCTTCCCACGGCTCCAAGGCTCCATGATGGCGGTCGGAGCCGGCCAGAGTGCCGTTGCTCCCATCATCGATCAGATCCCGTCGGCACTGGGCCAGGCCCGGATCGCATGCATCAACAGTCCCTCGAGCATCACGGTGTCTGGTGATGTCGAAGCCGTCGCATGCCTCCAGGAACTCATCGAGGAGCAGCATCCCGGGATGTTCACGAGAAAACTGCAAGTCGACACCGCCTACCATTCACACCACATGAACCATTTGGCCAAGGACTATACCGAATCTTTACTTCCTCTAGAGAGGCCCAAACCGTCGACGGTCCGATTCCATTCTTCTTTACTAGGCCGTCTCGCACAAAGCAGCGAGCTGGATGCATCGTACTGGGTGCAAAATCTCGTCTGCGCAGTCCGGTTCGACGAGGCAATGCAAAGCATGTGCGAGCCTGTCGGTGACCTCAAGAGTGGCGTCAATTTCCTGGTAGAACTTGGGCCTCATGGTGCGTTGCAGGGCCCAATCAAGCAGATTCTCAAGCACGTCGGTAGTGCAGCGTCAAACATTGCACACTCATCCGTACTATCCAGGAACAAAAATGCGGTCAAGACGGCGCTCGAGCTGGCTGGCAAACTCTTCGTCAAAGGAGCTCAGCTCAACATGGCTGCTGTCAATTCGCCAAGGCCGGTCGACAGACCCCCACAGGTGTTGACTGATCTGCCGCGTTACTCCTGGAACCATGCCTCCACATTCCATCACGAGTCCCGCTTCATGAAGGTTCAAAAGTTCCACGATGCTCCCCGAAACGATCTCATTGGAGTCTTGGCGTCGTATTCAAACGACTTTGAGCCCGAGTGGAGGAACGTCGTGCGTCTGGATGATATCCCATGGCTCCGACACCACGAGATCCAAGGCGTCACAATGCTACCCATTTCTGGATTCGTTGTCATGGCGCTCGAGGCCGTCATGCAAAGGGCCCAGACCAAGGAAGTGCCCTATGACAAGCTAGAGGTGACCAAGCTGGATGTACAAAACGCAGTCATGTTGACAGAAGACGACTTGGAGATGACAACGACCTTGCGGCCAAGCGCGGGTGGCCCGGAACATTTATTCATGCACGACTTCATCGTACGATCGTGGTCCAAGACCAAAGGCTGGACCCAGCACTGTACCGGCTACGTCTCCGCCACATGCACCGTCGTAAACGAAGTCGACGGCGTGCGCTCGCAGCGCATGAATGAGCAAAAAATGCAATCCAAGAGCATTGCCGTGACCAATGCAGCTACCGTGCCCCTCCCACCCAAAGACTTGTATACACAACTCTCCGAGCTTGGCGTCTCCTACGGCCCGACGTTCCAAGGCCTGCAGGAATGCCATGCTTCGTCGCGCTCCTCGGCCGCTTGTATTGCCATGGCTGCTACCGCGGCAGAAATGCCCCATGGCGAAGAGACAAAGTACATGTTGCACCCCACTCTTCTGGAAAACCTTGTCTCTATGTACTGGCCAATCCTCGCAGCAGAGGGACCACTTTCGGCAATCCATCTTCCGTCTTCCTTAGGCAAGGTCACGGTGTCGACGACCTGCGAGCAGCTCAAGGGCCAAGGCTGCAGCCTTCAAGCATTCTGTGAGCCATCTGTTCCCATGTCAGCCGATCAGCCGAAAAAAATGTCCATGTTCGCCATCGATGCCGAGGGTCGAGCGGTGGTGACGGTGGAAGATCTCGTGATCACACCGGTGCCGGGAGCGGCCTCTGCTCTCGAAGCGGAGGGTGCCCGTGAGCTCTGCTATAAACTAGACTGGGAGGTTTTGCCCTATCCAGTTGCCATTGAAGCACCTGACGGTCGGCCATCGACTGACGGCGAGGTGGTCATCATCCACGATGTAAGCGAGTCGCAAGAGGCTCTAGCCGTCGCACTTTCAGACCACATCACGGAGTCGTTGGGTGGCCATTCAACCACAAGCACTCTCCTGTCAGTTGCCGATTCGGCCAAGAACAAACTGTGCATCTTCCTCATGGAACTCGAACGGCCCGTCTTGGCCAATCTCAACGTGGAAGAGTTCGAAGCACTGAAACGCCTTACAACTAGCGCCCAGGGACTTTTGTGGGTGACGCGAGAGGCCTACATAGACTCTAAGAATCCCCATGCAAACATGGTGTCTGGGTTCAGTCGGACGTTGCGTTCAGAGGGTACGCTTACGCAGTTTGTCACGCTGGACCTCGACAGGCAGGATGAGCCAGGGCATAGCAAGACTGTGCGGTCAATTATGAATGTTTTTGCTATGACCCTCCGGACCGGCAGCAGCACGAAAGAAACCGAGTTCATGGAGCGCGAGGGCAAGTTGTTGACGCCACGCATCATTAACGATGCCGACTTGAACCAATTTGTGCACGAGCAGCTTCATCCTGCCGAGCTGGAGCCAGCAGACTTTTCAAACTTGAACAGGCCACTGCAAGGTGTCATCTCATCGTCCAACGGAACCACCACCGTCTCGTTTGAAGACGCGCCGGGGCGTCAGACTCCTCTTGCTGACGACAGTGTAGCAATCCAAGTCAAGGCCATCGGCATTAGCTCGCGAGACAAAGTGGACAATTCGGCCTTTGGGCTAGAATGCAGTGGCGTGGTGACTGCGATTGGCTCCCGCGTCGTCTCTCTGAAGACGGGAGATCGCGTCGCGGCAATCACACCGCTGGGGTCGCTCTCGACCATTACACGCGCGCAATCCCGCTTCGTGTTTAGGATCCCTCACCATATTTCTTTTGAGGAAGCCGCAACGATTCCTATTGCGTACTGTACTGCGATGTATGCATTGAATGATCAAACCAAGCTAGGCGAGGGTGAAACTGTCTTGATACATGATGCCGCCAGTGCAATTGGCCAAGCTGCTCTGCGAATTGCACAAATGGTGGGAGCAGAAGCATGGACTACGGTGAATAACGCAGCAGGAAAGGATCTCCTGATGCAAGAATACGGTGTGCCAGAAGACCGAGTGTGGTCCATCCGTGGCGATGCCCTAGCAGAGCGCATGATGGATGCAACAAGTGGGTGTGGTGTCGACGTTGTCTTCAACAGCAATGGGGGCCACTCTGAACTTGAGAAGATTTGGCAGTGCATCGCCAACTTTGGCCGTGTTGTCACGGTTGGTACGGGATGCCACGCGCTTGGGCATCTGCCGCTCGAGAAGACGCTGTCGCTACATTCCGTAGATGTGGCTGCGCTTTCCATGCATCGCCCACAGCTTCTTCAGAACACACTGGCGGATGTGGGGAGACTGCTTCGATACGGCAAGGCCCGACCTGTCCAGCTCTCCAAAACGTACGGCGTGACCGAGTTGACAGCAGCTTTGCAAGACATTCGGCGAGAGGATGCGGGGGCGGCCGTGGTGGTTCCTCGTGACGATGAGCTAGTCCTGGTACGCAAATTATGGCAGTGTAAGGATGGATACTAACTTGACGTAGGCTCCGCGTGTTGATCAGGACCATAAATTACTCCCACCCAACGCTACCTATGTGCTTATTGGGGGGACTGGTGGACTTGGACGTAGTATGGCGAAATGGCTGGCCGGAAAGGGCGCAAAGCACATTGTGCTACTCTCCAGGAGTGGTGTCCTCAACGGCAAGGCAAAGGAAGAAATCGATGGCCTCAACAAGGCTGGCACCCAGGTCGTGGTCCGCTGCTGCGATGTGGCAAACCGGGCTGATGTCGACGAGCTGGTGATGACTGGTTTGCATGGTCTGCCTCCGGTGCGCGGTATCGTTCATGGCGCTATGGTTCTTCATGTTGGTACCCACATGCCGTATCGCTATTGATATCCTACTAACGACGCGTGAACAGGATGTGTTGTTTGAGAAGATGGTATATCACCAGTACTCGTCGGTTGTAGAAGCCAAAGTCCAGGGCGCTTGGAACATTCACCATGCATTTGCTGGCACTGCGCTCGACTTCTTCGTGCTCATATCGTCGGCTGCTGGCGCGGTGGGAAATCGCGGCCAAGCTGCCTACGCAGCCGCCAATACGTTTCTCAACGGATTCGCGCAGTACCTTGTCGGGCAGGGGGTTCCGGCAACTTCGCTTGATTTGACAGCCGTCTCCGACGCAGGCTATCTGGCTGCCGACGCCGCCAAAGCAGCCGAGGTGGCCAGGAATCTTGGGAGCGACGCCATGTGCGAAGCCGAGGTGCTGGCTTTGCTACAGGCTGCAATTCAAGGGAGGCTGGCAAGTTGCAAGGGCCATGCTATTGTCGGCATGCGCATTACGCCCACCATGCAGCCATTCTGGACGCACGATGCCAAGTTTGTGCATCTGCTAGCAGCCGCCGAGGCCGCCGCGGCGGCCTCGGCGACGACTGCGACCAAGTCGTGGAGCGCCATGTTTAAGGCTGCAGGGTGTCGCGCGGATGCTGCACAGGTCGTGTCGGATGCGCTCGTGGAGAAGATTGCCGAAGTGGTGGCCATGGAGCCCGAAGCGCTCGACCCAGGACGAGCGCTCAGCCACTATCCTCTGGACTCGTTGACGGCGATAGAGGTGCGCAACTTTATTGCGAGGATGTTCGAGGCCAACATGCAGGTGCTGGAGCTGCTGGCCAGTGGGAGCATTGACAGCCTTGCGCAGATTGTATGTGGCAAGAGCAAGGCGCTGGATCACTTACAGTAACGGGTTGGTTTACTTTGCTAGGTAGTGTTTAATGAGGCCGTTGTGACGAGGAGAGATAAGCAATGCTGCAGCAGTTGGAGGTTGGTGAGTGAACGCTGCCCATGAAGTTGCCTAGAAGTCGCTCGCAGCTCGCTGATCCCACCGGGACGATGCCGCCTGCGCTAAGCCAAGACGGGAATAGCGGGCCGCATGCTGATAGTTCCCTATATCGTAAATTCCATACATGCTGGCTACGTACGTGGGGCGCCAGGCTAGTCTGTGATGGGTTAGTGCAGACCCTGGGAATAGAGCGGTGACGAACTGCTTCATGGCCCAGAGTCCCCAGTCAACCCACAATACCACAAACCGGCTCTGCCTCCTCCCATTGCACGGTCCCATGTCTCTCCTCTCCGGTAGGCTTTGCTCTCCTCCGGCTGCCCTTCTGCGCAGAGCAGGCACGCTAAAGCGCATGCAGAGGCCGTCTGGGCAGCCGCCCCCAGTACCTCGCGCGGCCAGCCCACGATCCTCTCGGCCGACCCCAAGGGCGAACGCATAGCCTACGCGGTAGGTTCCCTTTCTGCGATCTGTCCCTCCGTCCCTATCACAGCCTTCCCTGCTAAGCCTTGCCCTGTACGCAGTCGGGCAAGTCGATCTTCGTCCGCTCCATCGACGACCCCGCCGTCAGCCGCCAGTACACACAGCACACAGCCCAGACCACCGTCGCCCGCTTCGCCCCCTCGGGCTTCTACATTGCCAGCGGCGATGTGGCAGGTACGGTGCGCGTGTGGGACTGCGCGGGCGAGGGCGCCACCAAGGGCGAGTACCACATCATCGCTGGCCGCATCAACGACGTGGCCTGGGATGGCGATTCGCAGCGCCTAATCGCCGTCGGCGACGGCAAAGAACGCTTTGGCCACTGCATCACTGCCGACAGTGGCAACAGCGTCGGCGAGATCTCAGGCCACTCATCGCAGATCAACTGCGTCGCCATACGCCAGCAGCGCCCCCTGCGCGCCGTCACGGGCTCCGACGATACCAGCCTTGTTTTCTACCACGGCGCCCCCTTTAAATTCAACACCAGTCTGCGCGGCCAGCATCAGCGCTTCGTCCTGGGCACCGCCTTTGCCCCTGACGGCTCCGTCTTCGCCAGTGTCGGCGCTGACAAGCGCATCTGGCTGTACGACGGCAAAACTGGCGAGCCTAAGGCGCAGATTGGCGAGGGAGTACACACGGGAAGCATCTTTGGCATCAGCTGGGCCAGCGACTCGAAGCGCTTCGTGACCGCCAGCGCCGACCAGACGGTGCGCATCTGGGATGTCGAGGCCACCAAGGCTGTGCAGACGTGGAGAATGGGCGACGAGGGCATTGTGAGTGTCCCAGACCAACAGGTGGGCGTCGTCTGGCCATCGGCACGCAGTGATGGCCTGGTTATCAGCGTCGACCTTGACGGAAACCTCAACTACCTTGTCGACGGCAGCCCACGGCCAACGCGCGTCGTTCACGGTCACCAGAAGAACATCACGGCAGCTTGCATTGCAGGGTCGACCCTAGCTACTGGAAGCTACGAGGGGCGTGTCCTTGCTTGGGATCTCTCCGCAGGGCTCGCAGACCGGGTGCAAGGCGCCTCCCACTCCAACTACGTTGCCGGCCTCACCACGTCCGCCAGCAAGAACGCAGCAGAGCTATATAGTGTCGGCTGGGACGACACGCTCCGATCTATCTCGGTACCGGATAAAATCTTTACAGGCGAAGCCAGCCAGCTCACGTCCCAGCCTATAGGCATCACCGTCTCTGGAGGCACTGTCCTTGTAGTATCCTCCGACTCCGTAGCCGTTTACATCAACGATTCCCTCGTAGGCTCCGTGCCCCTCAAGTACACCCCCACCTCTATTGCAGCGCATGACTCCACTGTGGCCATCGGTGGGGGTGATAAACTTGTGCACATCTACACTCTCTCCGGCGCATCGCTCACAGAGACCGAGACAGTCCTCCGGCGCGCAACCTCGCCCATCTCAGCACTCGCCTTTTCCTCCTCGGGCCAACGCCTCGCTGTTGGCGCCAGCAACGGCAAAATCTACGCATACGAGGCTTTTGGGGAGTGGAAGCTCGTTACAGACCGGTGGAGTGCACATACCGCGCGCATCACCTGCCTCGCCTGGGATGACGCCGAAAAGCACGCCGCGAGTGGGAGCCTGGATACCAACGTCATGGTGTGGAGCACTGAAGACCCGACAAAGCGCATCAAGGCGCTCAATGCGCATAAAGATGGTGTTACGGGTGTTGCGTGGGTTCAGGCGGGCAAGGTGGTGTCAGCGGGCGGCGATGCGAGTGTCAAGGTGTGGACGGTCAAGAAGTAAGGGATTGCATGATCGCATCCATCCGGGGCTGTGCATGCGGCAGCAACCACGTTGCCGTTTGCTACATAAACCCCGATTCATTGTACAATGGGAATGAACCGTTGAGCAAGCGAATCCCATCCTACTAGATGGTACCACGTTAGTGTCACAAGAAACAAAAAAGTCGACGGTCTTTCTCAGGATAGAGTGGGCGAATCTTGCTTGGGAACGCAACTCTACTATATGTCTTCTGTCATAAAATTCATGTCCTCATTACTAACAAGGGGGTTTCGTGAGGAAGGCCAAAAACTAAAGAAAAGATCTACAAACTACGACCACGTCTCTATAGTGGAAAATGGTGGGTACGGTAATCTGGCACGCCCTGATCTCTTGGCCCAACGCCCCCCACCAGCAACACTGCTCCCCGTCGTACTACTCACGCAGTCCCACTGCCACGGCATCTCTCTGCCTAAGACTTCATAGCCAGCCACTCTTCGCAGCCGGTTCTGCTGGCGCCCTGATTGTACGTTGCGCAGCGCGACGCGCGTCGTCTCGCGCACTGTTGCTGGCTCGACAATTCGCGTTTGATAATTTGGCTCGCGCGGCGGGCATGGGGCGGGTGATGGTGCACGTGGACGTGGTCGACATTTGGATGAGTCCCGTGATGGTGGGGGTGGGGCGGGTGGTGCACACCGTTTGCGGCCTGGGCCGCGGAGCTCGATGGCTGGAATCGCGTGAAGATGGTGGAGTTGGTGGGGACCGTGGATGGGGTGGAGGTGAAGCGGATGAAGCGGGTGTCTGTGGCGGTGGTGATGTAGGAGCGGATGGAATTGCGGGTGGTGGTAATGCTGGTGCTCAAAGTCTACGGTGACGCTACTAGGCGCTTTGACTTTGAGGTCGCTGAAGCGTGGCTTTGACTTGTGGTGAACGCGGACGAGGTCTTCCGCACACGAAGAATCGGCAGATTCGCGTTTGCGTTTCTTGTTCTTGACTGGTGTGAGCGTGAACCAGCACATGTCGCCTCGACTCGAGGCTGTGGATGTCGAGATCAGAGTCAACGCGAGTGGGCAGCGGGTGGAGTCCAGTGGGCGGTGCAATACGATGGTACGAAGAGGTTGAGAATGACAAAAGGTGGCTCGGAGGAGGTCTGAGAGGCTGATGATATGAGTACGGGGTGGAGTCGTCGCAGGGCATCGGAAGGTGGTTTGCAAGGAAACACGAGCAAGAGATACGTAACGAAGGAAGGCTGCGAAGCTCGGACAGATGATCGATACATGGCTCTTACCACTCACCACGAGGGCGTTTATGATGGATATCTAGGGCGGGGGCGCATCAGTCGCTCTCGTCACGTTGCCTTGGCCAGTGCTGCACGCGGGCCGCACGCTCTAGCTAGGAAAGCGAGCAAATGAGACAAGGTGGAGAAGAGCCGTGCCTGCATGATGTCGACGGTGCCTGCGTGTAGGCAGTGCAAACGTGTGTTCTGGTCGCCGGGCGGGTGTGACTGAGGCGGGTGAGGGCCGAGAGGGCCGAGGACGTACGCGTGGGTTCACGCATTGTCTTGGATGACCTCGACCTGAGCAGCGTGCATGTGACGCCACGTCGTGATGCTCGGGTTCCCTTCGGGACACATAACAAGGCAGCCGTGCCGGTCAGGTTTTCCTTGGGGCTGATGACACATTGCGGCGCGCTGGGAGAGAGATGTGAGAAGGCCCGGTCTGCGCGTCCTCGGGTGGGTTCCGTGAGTCGCTTGGCTCAATGGGCCCACCGCAGGCAGGGTGAAGGACGGTAGAGATTCGGTCTTCTTCCTCTTCCCTTGTTGTTGTTGTTGTTGTTGTTGTTGTTATTGTCGTCGTCGTCGTCTGTCAGGTGGTGATGTGGTGCAGAGGGGAGTGGAGGGAGTAGAGGGAGTGGCGGGTGCAGGCCAAGGCAACAACCCGGCCGCGACAGTGGCTTGGCAGGACATCGCCGACAGCAGCAGCTCGGAGCTTGGAGCCTCACGGCACTCATCCCACGCCCACAACAACGCCACGCCACGCCACAACTGCTCCGCCGCTTCGATAGCTCCCGTGGCACTTCACAGTACACATCGCCGCCATCATGGACTCCTTAGTGGCTCACTACACCCGGCCCGCATACACCGAGGAGGGCCAGACCCAGGACGAGCAGCTGGAGCTCCACAACGGCACCCCAAAGCTGTCTCTCGAGTTTGCCCTACCGCCGGTCGCCCAGGTACTTTGAGCTCTTGCGGGATACGGCAGGGCACGTGCTAAGTGATACCACAGCCAGCATCATGGCTGCGTGCGATGACGGACGACTACTCCAACCCCAACTGCCCCATCAAGATTGCCCATGGAACCACGACGCTCGCCTTCCGCTTCAAGGGAGGCATCATCGTCGCCACCGACTCGCGGGCCACGGCAGGCAACTGGATAGCCAGTCAGACGGTCAAGAAGGTTATCGAGATCAACAGCTGCTTGCTGGGCACCATGGCGGGAGGCGCTGCCGTAAGCCAGGCCATGGTTCTACCCCACGCCTACATATGCTCATCTGCCACAGGACTGCCAGTACTGGCTTGCCTATCTCGGCATGCAATGTCGCCTCTACGAGCTCCGTCATAAGCGCCGCATCTCTGTGGCGGCGGCCTCGAAGATCCTCGCCAACCTCGTCTACTCATACAAGGGCATGGGCCTGAGCATGGTATGCTCCTCCACACACCACATAATGTTAGTCGCTAATCGGGCCAGGGTACAATGTGTGCTGGTGTCACCCCTCAAGAGGGCCCCGCCCTATACTACATCGACAGCGACGGCACCCGCCTCTCCGGCAACCTCTTCTGTGTCGGATCCGGCCAGACATTTGCCTACGGTGTCCTCGATGCGTCCTACAAGTACGATCTCGAGGATGATGCCGCTCTCGAGCTCGGTCGACGGAGTATCCTAGCCGCTACCCACCGAGATGCCTACTCGGGTGGTTTCATCAACCTCTACCACGTCAAGGAGGACGGATGGGTCAAGCATGGCTTCCACGACACGAATCCTATCTTCTGGGAGACCAAGCTGAATAAGGGCGAGTTTTCTAACGTCACAAGCGAATTGGAGTAAGGAGGGAGGGGGGCCTGTCATGTCTTATGTTGTGTAGTATTAATACATACCATCCAGTCCATCCTCTTGGCAAAAAGTTGACCCCAGGTATACCGTCCTGCACTCCCCTCACTTCACGTAAGCTTTTGCTAGGGTAAATAGCTACACCCCGGGCCCGCAACTTTTATAAAACGAAGGTGAGTATGTGATGAATTGCAGGCTATTGTCGATAGTACTGGTGTTTCTTTGCGTATATATGTGGGTTTGGGTGTGCGTGTGTATGTGTCTTTGCGAGGGTAGGTATTCTGCCTCAACAAATGACCCGTTGTACACTTTCCACTCCCAGCAGCACAATCCGCTTCGCCTGACAAAAACAGAGAAGCAGTAACAGCGACAATGGAAACAATCCACGAACCAGGTAGAAACAAGACAAGAAAGACCAGAAATAAGAAGAAAATAAGTCTCAGTACTTCTGATGAGGACTTTGTCAAACCCAAAACCGTCTTGTCCTACTCCCTATTCTACCATGACCCCCTCACTCCGAGAACCATCTCCCAACTAATTCTACCGACTACTCCTCCTCCTTCTCCTAAGACCCAAATCCTCCTGCTGCAACTGTTTGATCAAATCACGACTCGCCTGATCAAGATGAGGATCCTGGGCGCCAAGGTGCATCATGCCTGCGCCGACTGCGCCAAAGAGGGTATCAGCAGTAGTGGTGGTAGCAGTAGCGGCCGCGCTGCTTCTCCCACACTCCATTTTGATGGCGTCTTTGGAAGTGCTAGCGTGGCGGCGGGCTGCTCCGGGTGCGGATTTCGGTGTTTTACTGACGCGTCGGGTGGACGACGGAGTGCAAGTTTGCTTTTTGGCGCTGCTCGGGAGGCTGGGAGCGCCACGGAGGAGGCGTGGGGGATGAGGTGTTGTGGGAGGAGGGAGGTCGGGGGATGTAGGGATGGTGGTGATATTATTGTGAAAGGGTCTGGTAGGAGAGGGGATATGGGAGAAGATGGGGGATGAGGAGGGGTGGCGGACGGCGTGCTCTTCGTTTCGCGGCTTGGATAGGAAGCCATTTTGGTGGATGTGGTTGGTGCTGATTTTGTTGTTGGACTTGTCATTTTTCTTATAGGAGGGTGGGCCGGGAGTAACGGAGTCCATGCCAAAGCCACGGGGCTCGCTATTGTGGCCCGTAGGCTCGATTCCGTCCATGAGCATGCTTTCGTTTGCTTGGCACTCAACGGAGGACATGACAGTGCCGCCATTGGTTGGGAAGGTTGGTTCTTCCACAGTTGCGTAGTTGGTATGGTAATCGTCGTTAGCATATGTGTGGAGAGCAGGATCAACGGATAAAACTCGGTCGTCCGGACTCTGATTAAGCGCCTGCTGAGCAGAAAAGGCAATGTCTTGGAGGGACAATGAGCCTCCGCTATAGTGATCGGAAACTAAGTGTCGTGGATGCATGCTGTCGTTGATGTAGTCTTCGTCATACGAAGACTCGTACTTGATTCGCTTAGTTGCGGATACTGTGTCTTCGTTGCTGACTCGTCGCTTCTTTGAGGCGGAACCTCTGGGTACGGGAACTTCGTTCGCCTTGACAGGGTCGACATTACCATACTCGTCGTGTATACAACGGCGCTGAAAGCATTAGCTATAGCCTGGCGGTGCGTAAACAATGGCTTCTGTGATAAATTTCAAGTTACCTTGCTTTTGCGGCAGTCGGCGCAGGCTTTGACCCTACCAGATTTGAGGGCATATGGATCGCCGCTGACGTCTGCCGTGATTGGCCCTCCATTGAGAGGCCCATTGACCGAGTTGGCCAGACTGTCCGTAAGGGAGTGATCACTAAGTCGCCGTTTGACAGAGATGCCATAAGAACCCGACAGATCGATGGTGTGCATTCCCGGTTTCGATGTATCAATGAGTTCGTCCTTATGTTTGCAGCGTATGCGGCGTTTGCGGCATGCATCACAAGCTACACGCTTCGGCCCAAGTTGAGAAGTTTTGGGTGTAGTAATGTGCGGATGATTGGCAGAAGGTCGAAGGAATCCGGTGAGTGGGCCTAGAGAAGACTGGTTGACGTCTACCTGGCCATAGGCCTCAACATCCAGAGGAGGCGAGGTCTCTGGCACCAATACATCCGAGGCTCGTCGAATACGAGCCGAAGAGCGCTCGGCTGTCGCTCGCAGAGCCTCGTTCAACGTCTCTCGCTCGAGCTTCTTGACCTGTGCTACACTCGGCTTCTTTTCGGTTTCTGCAACTTCGGGAAGCAGAGCATCCGCAAAAGCCCAGGTAGGAATCGCCTCGTTACCACGCTTCCATGCTACCCACATGGCCAAGCGCCGAGCCAACACTACCGGCTCGCCATGGCCCTTGGGAATTGACTTGTTGACTGCGTTTCGTGTTTTTTGGGGGACATCAATACTGCCTTCTGCGATCAAGACGGTCCTCCAGATGTAGTTGAGTAGGTCGGTGAGGCCTTCGAGTTCGTGCTTAGAGTAATACCGTCTGTTGTAGTTGGCTGCGCCCAGATGGGAGTTGTGTCCAAACCGATCGGGCTCGCAGTAGATAGGCATCGATCGCTGAAAAGTTTCTCCACTCTGGAGGAGCTGCTGAACTGGTTCAGGGACAGGGTCTTCTTCGAGATACTTGATGGCAGCCAACCACATGATCTTCTGGAAGAACGGATATCGAAATTGCAACGCCACTTTGGTGTTCTTTTCAATCTCCAAGACCTTGATTTGCATGCCATAGTGGATTCTTGTGAGAAAGTTGCCTCCAATGACCAGACTGTCTTCGGGGGTCCAGACCGCATGAATCCAACCGGAGGGTATCAACATTGTATCTCCCGGTGAAAGATCCACTCGATAACATTCCTTGACTTGTTTCCCAAGCCATTCATGTCCTTGGTTTGGAGAAAGGCACCAGTCTTCATACTTCTTGAGGTTTTGCTTCGTGGGAGGAATGAAGAAAAAGACCTTCTTGCCCTTGATGATATGGTAATAGACCGAGGATCCGCCAAAATCAATGTGAAAATCGGTGAAGCAGTCTGCGACGGACATGAGACAATAAAATTGAACGGGTGGTGGCGCGAATTTGTCGTCTTCGGACCATACAGAATCTTGTAGGTCCATTTCACGAACCGCCTTGGGCCGACGAATGAGCTTACCCAGCTTGCTTCGCGACACTTCGAGGCTGATGACGTTTCGCACCGGCTTCTCGCCTTGCTGCTCGTAGTAATCTGCCCACTTCCCCATTGTCCATTTCTTACCTTCACCTTCCTGGGCCTTGACATCGATGACGGGTACAGGTTCATTCGCACCGTACAACTCAGCCACGCGGCGAACGGTGAGCCCCCTTGGGATGACCATGTCTAGCCTGTCTTGGCCATCGTCAGCCACCATTTCGGTCTCGAAGTCCAAGCTGGATCCAGCTTCGGAAGATGTTGCTGCTGTTGTATTTTGCCTAGACTCCGACGTGATACTCTCCTCCTCTGCGTGCCCCGGTCGTGGATTCAGAGCGCCTGGGATCAGGATTGGTTCCTTGAAACCATTTGATTTCTCGAGAAAGTCGCCCGTGATGAGTTCTGGTGGCATGCGCGCAAACTTCTCCGGGGTGAATTTCATGTCGCCGTTCTTGAAGGCGCCAATATAATGATGCTCGGGATGGTCATCTGACGTCTTGAGAACGCCTTCGTTCAGGCCAGCATAGTCGACCGTGGTGTGGGCTCTGATAGATTTACGGACCTCTGAACCAGATTAGCACTACAACCAAAAGCATTCGTGCAGTCGGTCGACCTACTCGTCGTTTCACCAAATTTAGGTCTACACGGTTCGCAGTAAAACTTGTTTACGTCGCGGACCTCTCGCTCACTGCTAAAGCCTGCACACGCGTAGTGGTGCCACTGTTTGCAGCCGTCACAGCCGATCCACTGCTCGCCATCACCTACTTTGGTCTCAGAGGCAAAGGAATTGCAGGCGGCGCAGATGAGATCTGGCTGCTCGACCGTGGCCTTTTTCGCAGGTAGACGCAAGAGACTATTCGCTGGGGCTTTCATGAACTCGTAGCCGTGGAGCGGGAGAGACTGTGCACGCAGATACGGGGACGGGGCGTCATCACCCGGGACCAAGGACGAGGCTGCGTGGGAAAGTGAGTGGCGACGCGCTGGCCGGGAATCGTTGGGGAACGGGATTGAATCGGCAACTTGGGATAGGCGGGGCACTTCATGCGCAGAAAGAGCAGCCGGCTGGTCGACGAGGAGTCTCTGTGGCGAATCGAGCTGGCTAGGCGCGCCTGAAGATGTGCTGGCAGCCGAAGAGGGATCGCTCTTCGGCTTGGGTGTTGCTCGCTTGCGCTTGCCAGTGTGCTTCTTGAGCTTAGACTCTAGAGGCTGGGCGACGGGGGGGTCGGAAGCGGGTGCGACGGCCGGGTGCGAGCTGATGGGAGCGAAGACGGGCTGGGTGGAGTGGGGCAGTGGGTGGGCATGTGGGACGCTCCAGCGCTTTGCCGTAGCGGGCGGCGACTGTGCGGTGGTGGCAGCAACGGCAAAGAAGTCGAGCAGCAGCTGGGCGTCGGAGAGGCGGTCGTCGGCGGCGGGGCGGCGGTCGTGGTATCTGCGCGTAGCACTGTCGACCATGTGTTCGACGTTGTAAGCCCAGCCCGGGAGGTGGCTAGTGGCGGGCCGCGATTGCGACGGCGACTGCGGGTGCGAAGCGTACAGCTCGGAGCGTGCGCGCTTGGCAGGCCGCTCGTGGGGGGCGTAGGTAGAGTTTGGCGTGCATGAGGGAG
>Ga0182211_1000239_pt1 | contig 17222 bp, 15 predicted proteins | sample G5R1MG_20_FD_129660 | JGI IMG/M metagenome (GOLD analysis project Ga0182211, IMG submission 129660) | Switchgrass phyllosphere microbial communities from Michigan, USA - G5R2_MAIN_03OCT2016_LD1 MG | ecosystem: Host-associated > Plants > Phyllosphere > Phylloplane/Leaf | place: USA: Michigan... | reverse complement strand
GGGGTGTCGCTAAAGAGAGAAAAAGAAGAGGGGGAGGTGGTAAGAGGGGATGTGGGGGGGGGGGGTATGGGATAGGATATCATGAAATTTTGTTTTTTAGCCATATGCTAGTGACGAACGAAGACTGCGGGCTATAGTCACAATCTCCCGATATCGTTGCCATGCCTCTCCACTCCCACTCCGATCCAGAAGATATCATAGCGATGAGATACTAAAACCCGTTGGCGGACCCCACTGATAATATACACCGTCCCCGTCCCTATCGTTTCACGTCTTGAATCAATAGACTTCGTGTCGTTCATATCGTCAAGACCTAAAATCCATAATTTCTTCCTCCCGTCTCAGCTTCACTCGAAAAGTCGAAGAGAACGCAAGGCTAGTGAATGGCTACAGGACCAGATGAATCCTCGAATTCCTCGGATAAGGCATTCGCATTGCCATCCACCACATAGCCGGGCCTCGCCTCATCACCCTTGCCCTTGCCCTTAAGTAGGTTGCGCAGGTTGATCAAGCTAGACTTCCGCGGCGTCAGCTTCCTCACGGCTCGTCCGAAGGCTCCTTGATGGGTCGATGTTTTGTCATCTTGCTTACGGAATGGTGGCATGTTTGGGAGATTGAGTGGATTGCCGAGTAACTTGTGATCTTTCCTGTATTTGTATTCGAATTCCTGCCACATGGTCAGCAACATCAAACGTCTCAGAAGATATTCTTCACGTACCCAGAGACTATCTGCTGCTTGATTCGATGTGCATAGGTCGCGCAATTGACCGAAAATATAACAAGACGCAAGCCTCTCTTGGTCGAGATTGCATTCACTCATTGGCCCGGTCCTCAAATGGCTCGGGTCGAGGTGTGCCATCATCGCTTCAGTGCGCCACTGATCGAATCGTGACTGGAATCGACCAGCCCAGTAGAGAGGTGGCATATAGTCCTTGACCTGCAAAAATCCAATTCTGTCAGCGTTGTTTACACCTGACTGATCCTTTAAAGACCATGGCCGGTTTCGGGAATCAGTAGAATAATGTCTCCCAAGATCAACAGAGGACAAAAACTGCCTTCCAATTGGGGTACTCGGTGCTGGTTCTGACGGGCGCGCCATGAAGATATCGCTGTCATCTGAAAGCTCTGTCACTGGAACAACGCCTTGTGCCTGTCGACGTAGGTCCAGTGGAGAGTTTGTGCCAAAGCGATACTTGTTATCATCCGTAATCCCTGGTGTCAACCCTGAGGAATAGACATCCGAAATATCCTCCTTAGGCTTTGTACTGTCCAAAGCCATATGTGAATATGGATACTTTGTAATATGTGCCAGAGACGCTGCTCTGTACTGTTCCGGAATGGGGGGTAACGGCGGAGGAGCTTCTCTTTGTCCAAAACTGTGAAAAGTGAAGGATCGAGGAAGCTTTCTCACCTCATGGTTTGATGCAGCCAATGCGCGGGACGACCGCCAAACTCCAGCCAAACCATTTGGTGTGCCTAGTCTCTTCCTCTGGAATTCATGACGAGGCGCTGAAAGAGGTAGTACAGGTCCCGCGAAGTCGATGCTCGGTGTTGGTGTAGGCGGATCTTTGGGGCCCAGTAGACGAGACTGTGCGAATGAACTGTTGTTCGTTACGTGGACAACACCAGCCTGATTTGGGCTCATTTGTTCCGTGAGCCGTAGCCGCCTGGCCGTAACTGGAGTTTGTTGAGCAGGGAGTGCACTCATGCGTCTTCTGTCACCCGGGGGCGGGGTGTGCTCAAACTGTTTGTTGTTTCCAGTCACTGTCAGTCCAAACGACCTCCTTTTGGGTAGAGGATCGAGAAGAGCCAGTGAATCACGTCTCGATGGTCTTTGATGTATCTGCGAGCGTCTCTGCGCGATCCTCCTGTTGTCTTGAACATTTTCCTGTAGAAGGGCATCTTCAGCTAGAGGGGAGGCTGTCACTGTCTTAAGCGCAGACTTTCTGGGTACTGCGAAGCTCGCTAGCCGGTTGGAATTGGTAACATCTACTAGGTTTGGTGTTGTGCGTGAGCGCATCGCGGCCTTGACGGCGGTGCAGTTGGATCTAGCTTGAAAGGCTTGTGCAGATGCAATGTGTTTGACATGCTGTGAAGTATGAGGAGACAAGTACTGACGTGGATTCATGTCACGGCGTTCAGAAGGTGGCGGACTTGGGGTAGGGATTTTGGAAGGTGGAGCGTTGAAACCCTGCCCTGCTGTAGCTGGGGGCGCCACTGAACTGACGCTGGCCCTCATATCGCTGTTCGTGGCTAGGGCTTGAAGAGATACAGGGCGAGGTATGAAGCTGAGGGTGTGTGATCGGGGCAAGGGCCGGGGCGTTATGTCGTTATCCTCCTGATCCACACAACGGACGCTGCTTGCAGATGTTGTCGTCTTCTCTGGCGTGTCGTTAGAGCAAACGTTGGACTTGGTATTGGGCGGTGAGAGTGAAGCATCGCAGTCATGGACAGCTCCGTTGATGCCGTTTGCTTCGCTCGACGCAGGCTCAGTCGCAGACAGTGACGGTACTTTCACATGACGTCCCGGAGTCGTCTTTCGCTGCGACAGTGGATTGGAGATGAAGGCGAGACCATAGCTGAGCTTTCTGCGAAACTTACTGGCGCCATTGGCCTGCTGCTGCTCATTTATCAGCTGCTGCGACGCCTGCTTCTCCCGCCTACCGACCATGTTTTCCGATTGCTCTTCACCGGGCTGGGTCAGCTCCCACCGCGCGCGTATCCGTTCGAAACTCTGTCTATTGGAATAGTTTAGCATGGTTAAAACGTGACAGAAGGCCCGTGTACGGAGGGAGAGGAGACTCACACGCCCGTGTTGTTTGACTGACGTGGTTTTGGACGGGGAAGGTGTAAACATGGAAGGCGCGAGACAACTTGCCAAACAGCAACAAACGACCCATTGGACCCAAGACAGCTACCTCAACACCAAGCATGCAATGCCGTACTATGAATCACCCACCCTTCACTCCGAGTCACTTTCAATGACAAAGCCCGCCCTCAAATTGCGAGCTGCAGGCCTCCGAACCACAGGCACAACATCCTCGTCCTCTTCATCCCCGTCATCCATAGCAACATCGTTCCTTGTCGTATTGCTCGAAGCATCCCTTGGCATATCTTCGTCGGACACCATGGCAGCAGCATGCTGAGACGACAACAAAGCAGTGCTAGCCTCGTCCTCGCCTCCACGTACTCTAGGTACTCCATTCACTTCACTGTTTGCCTCTTCGGAAGCAGCCCTGCTACTGGTGACATTCTCGCCATCATCGTCACTATCGTCAAACGGAGCCCTGCGCTTTGGAGGTGATTTCCTTCGCTTGGACTGCTTCGCCGGCCCATCCGCTTTCCTTTTCTTCGAGGTAGCAGGTTCCATGCTACCAAGTGCGAGAGATCGCTTAAACGCCTCGTGCGTCTCTCTCCGAATTCGTTCCTCCCGCGCAAAGAACGCAGCGTCTTTCTCTTCGTCCCAATCTTCATCGTCCGAATCATGTACAAATATGGTGCTCTTCTCCTTTGCCTTCTTTTCACGCTCCTTCTTGCGACGCGCTTCAGCGCGCCGGTCCATTTCCTCCTCATCAAGCTCTACCGGCGTTCTTGCTCGTCGGCGACGGATTAGCTTCTTTTTAGGCTCGTCTGCCTGTCTCACGGCAGGTCCCCCTGGGGCATATTCGCCGTGGTCTTCTTCCAGCTGATCATCTATGTCGTCCGAGTCGTCGTCGAACTCAGCGCGCCGTGTCGAGCGACGTACGGCCGAGGCTTTGGTACGGAGCAGTTGCTCAGGTGCTTTTCCGTCCTCGTAGACAGGAGGATCAAATTCGAACTTGCGAATCAGATCAATCGCTTCTTGCAGTTGAGCTGATGTAAGCGAGGAAGGAATCACCCATGTCGCTTCTTGGTCGTGTTGATCGCCCAATCTCATAAGACCTACAAGGTTCATGAGCAGTCTCAGCTTATTGTCTTTGAACATGGCCACCCGGCGTTCTTCCGTGTCATGCTTGATCACTGAAACTATTAGCAAAGGATGGGCTCGGTAGAATTGTCGGTACTCACGAATGGAAGGAGGCTGGAGTGCTTCAGCTTCAGCTTCTGGATTCTCAGCCATACCGTCGCCATCAACAATCTCAGTCGCTGCCAGTAACTTGCGTGCCTCATCCGCATCTTCCCAAGCCTTGCGCTCCTCGACAGCCGAAGTAAGGACATCTCGAATCCACCGTAGGGCATCAGACTTTGATTGATTGACAAGCACACCGACCGCAACACCAATTTGTTCTGGAAGCTCCATGCCCGGCTTGACCTCGAGCTCTGCTGGCGCTCGCAGCGGCCGAACAGTCAGCTCCCGGTCGTAGCCATGCTCAAGGAAGAACATGGTCGCAGGCATCTTGCTGAACAACATCTCCACAATGAGTTCCGGGCGATCGTGCACCCTCTTGACGACTTGTCTAAAGAAGTGCTTCACAAATTCATCCCACTCTTTATATGCCGGAGATTCGGGATCCAGCCTCTCTGGGCCCTTGATCATCTTATTGAACAATACTAATATGTCGACTCGGTACAGCAGGATGCCCAACTCCATCTTGAATACCACACGATGAAAGAAGCGATGCGCACGTTTCAACTGTTCTGCGTCGAGATCATTGTAGTATCTAGCATAGGCCACAAACGTGTTGACACTGCTCTGATTCACAAACTTTGCCGAAAAGCGCGCGAAGTCGAATTTTCGCTCCGACACCGTCCTTTGTGCTTGCTGCAGATCCTCAGTTTCCGATTGATGGGCCTCGTCTTCGCCTCCTTCTCCAGTAGTTTGTGCTCGCTTTCTCTGAATCTTTCGCGTCCGCTTCTTCGATCGGATCTGTAAGTCGACGTTTTGCTTTGCATAGCGCTCCAGCATGCGCAAGAAGACGTGGGAAAGCTCTGTGACTGCATCCAAATAACCGAAACCTTGGTCTTTATAAGATCTCAGAATCAGCACTACACGATCATGTGTGGATTCCTCGTAGAAAATGCGATTTTGAATATTCTCGGCAATCTCTTGATCATCTTCCAGTGCTGACTCGGACATTTCGTGAACGGTTAGTAGAATTTGTGTGAAGCATTTCATTCCGGCGTTCAGATCTCGCCACGCCTTTTCATCTTGGCTCCTTTGCATGAAGCGATTCAGCAGAATAAATGTCTCTTGGTTCATGACCTCGGCAACTAAACTGTAGCTCTCGTCTTCGGCTGTAAGAACTTCCAAACTCTTCGGATCTGCCGCACGCTCTTTCATTGTCCGCCGCCTCGCACATTCCGCTCGCAAGAACCACGACACAAGGTAGAAAAACTGTCTAGCATGCCGTGGCTGCACACGTTCTGTCTCGCGTTCAATTGCTTTGCGGATATGTGAAAAGAGAGGGTTGAAGGACGAGTCTAGGAATTCTTCGATGAATGCTTTGATGTGCTTCCTCGCAGAATTCGTCAGCGACACAGGCAGATCAAACTCCTCTAATTCCTGTTCTGTCTCATTTTTGCGGCCCCTGAACTTTGGCTTGTTCCATCTTTTAGTCTGATCCATCTTCTGCATACTAGCCTGCGCTTTGCCGAGCACGTCTTGCCCCGAAATGGTCGTGACCTTTTCGTTATCTCGCTTGACCCAAATCATGGTGCCGAATCGATTGTGTCGAGTCGGTGCATGGCGCGCGTATCCTGCGAGCATTGATTTCTCCTTCTGTATCAAGGCCTTGAGCTCTTCGGCGTTTGTACTGCTGAGCTTCTTGTCCTCCATGAACAGTTTCTCCGCATCGATGCCTTTGAGCAGGAAGAACAGAATCTCCAGGATGATAATATCCTGAGTCACAAAGTCCTCGCCAATGCTCGAAGCGATACTCAGTATGACCTGGAATATATCCTGTTCGTGGAACGTATCAATCGTCGTTGATCTGGAGACTTCGGCCTCGTCAATATCCATTGGGACGCTGCTGGGCGGCGCAATCATGGCGATGTTGCGAATGAAGTACAATGCGATACGAATTATTCCCTCGTCTCGCGGTGTACGTTCGCGCAACGCCACGGCCATGGAGGGCAAGGCAACCTTGACGGCGGTCTGGAGGATGCGATCGCGGTCAAAGTGCAGAACTGCACGTTTATATCCGACCTGAGCGAGCTGGATGTATGGGCCATGGCGATAGTGGTTCTCAGTCACTTCTTCTTTGTCTTTGCTGATCTCGAATGGCCATGTCAAGGGGACGAGCAGTTCGACTGTTGACATTAGCATCTCTTTGTCTCCCCATATTTCGTGGCGTACGCGTTGCAACGGCGATTTTGTGTCTCCAGGCGCTTTCTATGGCAGTCGGCGATAACTTGGCCAGAATCTCCAGCAAGTCGCCCTTGACCAGGTTTGCCTCGCCCATGCATCGTGCCACATCGAGCACGTTATTCTCCCCGTCGACAAACTTGAGCCATTTACGAAGGTCCCTGAGACACAGCAGGGCGTCGTGTCCGAGCGAGTACGTGCCATCGTCGCCAATACCCCCAAGCTATAGTGGCATTGGTCAGTGGTGTTCATGCAGCATTCGACAAGATCTTCTCACCGCCGAAACGAGACTGTAGATGTGAGCACGCGTCTCCGGATCCACGGGATCACGGGCCCAGTCGTCCAGTGTTGTCTGCTCCATTGTCGAGGAGGCCCACTGACACTGCTAATGTGCCATTTGCCCGGTCGCGTCCCGCACACGCGTAGAGTGCTCATAACCAACTTGCAAACCATGCAAATTTGCCAAGACCTGGTTCCGACGTTCCGACGTCATGCCTCGGCTGCGGCTTCCCAGCCCAGCAGAGCAGCCTCGTTGTTACAACATCACATGTTATCCGACTTCACAGACCACCACCTCTATCGGTCGTCGTAGCATAGTTAGCAGAAATGTTCTCAGCAGCATCGAGACAAATTGCACGAAACGCAGTGCGGCAGAAATGCCGCGCCTTCAGCTCCACACCCGTAGCAGGCGCCGCCGCTGAGGTGAAGACGCTGGGTGTTATTGGGGCAGGCCAAATGGTAGGTATATCGCACCCGCCACCCCAGAACGTTTCCTTTCACACAAATCACTTTGTAGCTAACCCTTCATGCTAGGGACTAGGCATAGCCCTCGTAGCCGCCCAACGTGCCTCCCTCCCCGTAACCCTAATCGACACGTCCCAGGCCTCACTCGACAAAGGCCTAGCCTTCGCCGACAAGCTCCTCGCAAAAGACGTATCCAAAGGCCGGCTCTCTCAGGCTGACGCGACCGCCACCCGCGCACGCCTAACAAGCAGCACAACGCTCTCCTCTCTCTCCACCGTCGACTTTGTCATCGAAGCCGTGCCCGAGATACCCGCCCTTAAACACGACATTTTCGCCCAACTGGCTCAAATATGCCCGTCCCATGCCATACTCGCGACCAACACGTCATCCATCAGCATCACCAAGATTGCCGCGAGCACAACAAAAGACCCGACGGATCTGTCCGCCTCGTCAAGAGTCATCAGTACGCACTTTATGAATCCCGTGCCCGTTCAAAAGGGCGTAGAAATCATCTCGGGCTTGCAGACGTCGCAGTCAACGATCGATACCGCTGTCCAACTCTGCACACGCATGGGCAAGATCCCCGCGCAGTCGGCAGACTCGCCCGGCTTTCTTGCAAATCGCATTCTCATGCCGTACATCAACGAGGCCGTCATTTGCCTCGAGACGGGCGTCGGTTCCAAGGAGGATATCGACAGTATCATGAAAAATGGCACAAATGTGCCCATGGGCCCGCTGCAGTTGGCTGATTTCATAGGACTTGATACCTGCTTGGCCATTATGAAGGTCCTTTATGAGGATACAGGCGATAGCAAGTATAGGCCTGCCGTCTTGCTGCGGAAAATGGTTGATGCAGGCTGGTTGGGTAAGAAGAGTGGAAAGGGCTTTTACGAGTATCAATAGACGTGGTTCGACAGTGTACTGTGCACGCAAAAGGAATGGCACGTGACATCTTCGTAGCGTCTCTTTGTTATTTCGTACAATGCATGGAGCTGGACCACACACATATCATGAATTCTCAATCCCCAAAACCATGCCTACCAACGCTGCAAATACCCTCCCCCTCCCGCACCGTATTCCCAGCAATGGCCCGCTGTCATTGCATGCCCGGCGCAGACTACACACGGTCCTCCATAATCGGAAGCCTCTGCGAAAACTGCCCCGTTCTCACCTTTCTCCAGTCCGGCAGCCGATTTGGCCTGCCCTCCAATTCCTTCTCTAGATCCTCAACTGCTAGCCCGGATTCCATCATAGCCTCGCGCCCCCGATCAATCCGATCCTGCTCTCTCGACGAGAAGTTCTTCCATGCCGAAAATTGCGCCATCTTGCTCTTGGTAGCGGATATGTTGAGTCCCAGGTTGATTTGCCACATCGAGGATTCCTGCTGTGAAATCCACGGCTTGGGTGAAGGCTTGACGGCGGGGAAGTCCCTTCGTATATTATCCACACGCTCAGAGCGGTCGATGCGTGGCTTTATGTAGTCTGGCTCGGCGGCAACGAGATGGTTGGTGTAGTGTCTCATGAGCTTATACTGATATGCCTCCTTGATCTCACGGTGGCTTGGATATGGTCGCTGCAGCTTGGGCTTCCAGCGCTCGGCACATCTGCTGCGATGCTTCAGTGTCCTCTGTTCCGCCTTTGAGGGTTCATCGTGGGGAATTGTGAGTTTGAGAGGCCACTTCCGGGCTGGTGGGCTTGGCGATGGCGTGAAGAACGGAGTGTTGATCTTGGTTTCCATGGTTCGCCTTCGCTTAGAGGCTGGAATTGGGCTCTGGCTAGTGGATTCGGGGGGTGTATGGAAGGCATCTATGCTGCGTTTGGCGATTCTCGGAGATTTCGCAATTGTAAACGCTGCGCTCGTGGTGCTCATGGTGCTCGTGGCATTCTTGGTATCAGAAGCGGTCATTTTGTAGTTTTGATACGAGCCCATAAGGACTAGGTATCTTCTTTAGAGAAAGAGAGTGTATGGGCCTTGGAAGTCGCGGCGTCGTCCACTTGCTATAAGCTAGCAGATTTTCAGTACGCTGCTGTCTCAGTCTAGCTGTTGCTGGTAATTGACTTACGTCGCCAAGGAAGTGGATGAGATAAGTGAGTACTGTTGTAGCTAATAACTCTGTCCAGATAGCGGAATGGCAGGTGTGTGGTGAACTGAAGCGTTCCTGCCGTCTGAGAGAGAAATATAGCGAGTCGTGCCTGCCTATAACTTGGACTGATCAGGACTATTGCTAGGCAATTTCTGAGACATGGTAGCATCATTGTTGTTATTGTCTTTGTTCTATAGCCTATTGTTTGACACGAGAGGGCGGCGACTAAACAATGTGGAGAAGGACAACGATTAAGCGAAGGATCTCCTCCTCACTCCAATCCACTTGTAATTCACCCGCAGTACACTCACATTTCTTTCGAAAACACTGGCATCGCAAAGCAATTTTGTTCTTTGAATTTACAGTCGAAACCTTTAGCCCAAACTCACTCAAACTACTCATACCAACCAACCTATTTGCCACCCACTTCAAGCCCTGAGCTTCTACCACGCCCCTCCCTTACCCGGTATTTTCAAGCCACCGTAGCCAGTCCAATGAATTGATAATAGCATCTTATGGAAATCTACTCCTCCTCACTCTCGTCACCATCATCAACGACTTTCTTGGTACAACCACACGGCCATTGATCAAGTCTTACGCCAGGGTACTGTTTCACGTACTCCAAGTACCACGGTTCCAAGGCCCTATATCGGTCGATAGCATCGGGAAATACGAATTTACCATCTGAATCTGTCTTGCCGGCTTTGAACTTGATCTCCATGTAAGTGGCAAAGTTACGGGAATCTTCAGGCTCATAGTCGTGGCCGTAACCAGTCACCCGATCTGGATCATTGTCGAAGATGCCACCTGCGCCGTGCTTACCCTTCTTAAGAAACCGCCGTCTCGGGGCTGTCTTGGTACGCTTCCGACCATCGAAACCTCCAGACGACTTGGGCATCGTAGTTTGATGGAGGGTCAGCAGACCTCCAATGCTCGTAGTCACTGTGAGTATCCGGCATTCGTGCTTTCCTGGCCCATAAAACACCCTTGTTGCCGTTTCTGGGTGTGCAGGATTCATTCCAGTGTCGTGAATGAGTCTTCGTAAAGATTCTTGAGTGTTAGAAGATGTATCATGATCATGGCCATCTTCGTGAGTGGGCATCGCTTCAGCAAATTCAGGCGCCGCTGGGGTTTGCATATGTGATCTGGTTTCCTGAGCTTGATTTTCAGTGGTACTACTCAGTGTTGCAGCAGCTTGTCTTTTTCCTTCGCCCAGTCGCTTCCTGTGCACGGAATCTATGACATACGACTCGGCGTTTTGGTTTGCTCTAGCTTGTTTCTCGATGATTGTGGGGTTCTGAAACCTCTTTTTAACAGTGCTGTTAATCGGTATTTTAGTGGATGATATAGATGTGTTGGCAGGCAGATGGTTGTTTCCAGGTCGCCCTGTGACCGGGGTGTCGTTCGCTGAAATACCATCAAGGGACACCAAGTTTGTTGGATGGTTATGCTTCTGCTGCTTCGCATCATCATCCCGATTTCCTTCATCATGTGCCATTTTCCTCTTCTTTTGCAACAAATTTTGAGTGAGTTTAGGCTTGGCGTAATCGTCGCCGGATGATAGCGGCTTGCCTCGCTTTTCCTGCCTGGAGCTGTGCGCTGTTGGAATGGACTGCGAGTTAGGATTGTGATTGACGAATCCACTGGCGGCCCAATCTGCATCTAATAAGATAATTAGCCCATGTGCAAACTACCCATGGGGAACGGGTATCCTTACTCGTGAGTTTGGTGGAAGTATTGGCGCCAAAAGCGAGAGTCTCCGCCATCTCGATCCAGTTACAAATGAAGGTTTTGGATTTACCCTCATTCTTAAACTGGTACCTCTTGTCTGATCCCGCATAACTTTCTACAATGTCCAATGCTACCTCGATATTCTTGTTGCGGAATGTACTTGATGCGCGTGCTTGGTGACGTCGATTTCCGTCCTTCCCGTGGAGTGCGATCCTAATTCCGTGATTTTCATAATATTGCTGATCCGTCGCCGGCATGATTTCTCCTCTGTGTATAGAATTTGTTTTAGATATGCCCTTACTCCGCGGTGCAACAGCGCTTGACTTTGGCCTGCCTTTTTCTCGACCCTGACCACGCGCTTTCTTGGAGAGGTTGCACTCCAAGCCGACCGCATCGTCGATTATGTTCGTCTTGGGCGCTGGCAGAACTCTAATCTTATTCAGATCCGTGGGATCCGATGTGCCCGTACTTTGAGATGTAAAATTGTTGCCAGAAGTTTCTGGCTTTGCTCTGGCTTTGGATTTGTTTTTAACGAAGAGGCCATACTTCGTGCTATCGCGAATTCCCGTCTTGCGATCTCGCTTGTTATTGGAATCCATGGTTTACGAGAAGTTGTGATAGCGAAAGAAGAAAAAACGAATATTTGTGGTGGTGGTGGTGGTGGTGGTGGTGGTGGTGACATAGGGTTGGGGACAATAGAGGGATTCTAAGACAATGGTGTTATGACCTTGTCCGTTTGTCAAAGAGTTTGCGGTTCACTTCACAATGTAACAAATGTTGAAAGCTCGTTCACCAAGACAAGGCTTATTCACATATGGCCACAAATCCCAACAACATGATGTGTGTAGGCATACGGCAGCCTACCAATGGTCTACTGCAGGATCTAACATAGATGAGGTTCTTGGTGGTCAAACGCCACAATAAGCAATTTGAGTGAACCGTGACTTGAAATGAATAGAGTGGAACCAAGAACTGTGGATAATGGAATAGCAGACGCTGAGCGAAGTATTTTGACACAGAGAAGCATAGTAGACAGGACTAACGAAAGCTGCCTATTAGGGTAAGTGCAAAGACTTTGATCATGCATGCGGTCACTTGGTAGAACCAGGTAGTCTACAGCTGGGAATTGCTCTTCGTATGCTGGCTGAAGAACGATAGTCAGAGCATAGGAATGTTTTCGTTGAATGTCTGACTGGATTGACATTTCACACAGCGTGGAGCTTGGAACTTACGGAGTGGAGCAGGAATATACGATAGCCTCCAAGGTAACAACACACTGTTGGCAATATTTCCGGGGGCGTTGTGCCATTTACTAAGTATGGTTAGAACGGTGCGCGCTGTTGTGTTGAAGTTGCCAACGGGATCCAGAGCACGTGTCGAACAACCCGGTCCGACTACACTGGAGCCGAGGCTCCCATTCGAACCATCATCTCGCAACCTCAGTGTTGCGTTTCTCTCACCCTCCACAATTGATTGCGCATGCTTTGGGGCATCGTGTAAGACGCTCAAAATGGTCCGCGAGGACATTATTTCGTCTGCCGTGTCGTGTATGTCTTCGCGTTCGCGCTCTCTGCATCGCTAACAAGGCGTCACCAGTCCTGCAAGATCCGTCGGTCGCGAGCGCGCCTCTGGAAAAGCGCATAGCTTTCCTACAGTCCAAGAACCTCACCCAAGAAGAAGTCGATATATCCCTCGCACGCGCAGCTGAAGACCACAGTCTTGGCGCCGTTTCTCCGCAAAGCTCCACGCCACCCAGCAATGTATACAGGTCACCACCAGCGGCGAGAGCCTATGGCGGGCCTCCTGCTCAGGGGTACTGGCAGTCACCGCCATCTCCTCCGGAGTGAGTGCTGCACGTATCGATGAAGATAATGGTAATACTGACTGGATGTAGACCCCCAAAACGCGACTGGCGCGACTACTTCATCATGGCCACGGTAATGGGTGGCGTAAGCTACGGCCTATACTTCACGGCAAAGCGTTACATCATGCCGTTGATACAACCACCAACGCAGCCCCAGCTGGAGCAAGACAAGGCGTCTGTGGACGAGTCTTTCAAGCGCGCATTCGATCTTCTTGAGCAACTGAACACAGATACCAACGCGCTCAAGGCATCCGAAGAGGCAAGAACATCGAGGCTTGATAACGCTCTTGGCGATGTGGAGAGCGTTTTGGCAAGTCTAAAGGAGTCTTCGAAGAGACAAGAAGTCGATAATAGGCGCATCGAAGACGACGTACGAGGACTGCGTGATTTGATCCCAAAAGCAATGGACGCCCAAAAAGAGTCTACAGACGCTAGGCTGAAAGAGCTTTCGACCGAACTCAAGAGCTTAAAGACCCTGATTGGTAGCAGAATGGGCTCAGGATCTGCCTCCAGCTATTATGGAGCCGGCCAATCGCAAAGCCATGCATCGACACCGATCATCAACACCGCACCTGCGATTTCGATGTCTGCACCCCAGCCTTCCTCAATACCCATCACGGGTGAGCAGACTAATGGCATAAGCAACGGCGAGAGTCAACCAAGCGGTAGTACAGCATCAAATTCTACACCAGCCCCGGTTACTGAAAAGCCTGCATCCGCATCGTATAGCAGACTCCCCGCTGGCCGAGCTGCCATTCCAGCATGGCAAATGGCCGCTGCGAAGAAGAATGAAGAAGCGAAGAAAGATACAAGCGAGAGCGGTACAGCAGTTGATGCCAGCGCCAGCGCATAGGCTTGCCTATCATAATGATATTATCCTCGCGTTTTGGCGTCAAGTTTTTGTACATGTAGTAACATATTATAATCCAAATAGGGAGCTGGAGTTTTTGAGACGATGAATGCACTCCTCTTTGATGACAATTCGGATATTGATCGTACCGCGCCAATGCAATTAGGTCCGTCCCCAGCTACTAATTCAGTTCAACATCTGCCATTCTATACGTTCACACGTACCTTCAGCATATGTCATTAACTGTTTCACCACGCGTCTACTTCACCGCATGTACCAGAGCATGGATCCGGCTTCAATTCGCTTCTATAAGTTTCCTTCTAATTACGTATATTTCACCCACTAATTTTGTGCAAACAACCACTTCAAACGCGTATATACTTATCAAGACTAATAAGCCTTATCTACGACGATACTACTGTCACATCCCACACCACGCAGGTTACAACCACACACTCAGCTCCTACCACATATTCTGACCAGAAAGATGCCTAATAAAAAGGTTCTCAGTAACCGTAAGTGATGGTCTGGAGTACCTCAGAGGCAATTTGTCCTTTTGTAACTTCCAGGCAGCCCACTAAGTGCCTCCTAAATAATTCATTATATACAGTTGCTGATACAATCGCAGAGCAGAGAGCGCTTCAGGCACGCAGAAAGCGTGTTTACATCTCCGGTATTCAAGGTCAACACTCCTTGGAACTTGCAGTGGCCTACTACTACCGCGGTCACACCATCTACTCTGCTTCAGGACTCTGGCCGATTAAGCCCATTCCTTTCAGCACCAAGAAAGGGATTTCAATTTTGGGCATTCTAGACCATCTTGAGCCTCGGTACAATCCATATACATCAGGTTTGGTGCCAGAAGCATCAATTGGCGTACTTGACCATGCTTGTCAGCATGCACGTACCAGCTTAAAATCGAAAGAAGAAGCCAAGAAGAATGAGCCTCTAGAAGAGGATGATTCCACTGAGAATATAGAGGGAAAAACCAAGAAGGCTCCGGAAGCACTTAATGCTTTTTCCAATCAAGGTGTGTTTCGAGTTACATCATATTCACCACGGTCTCCATGTTTAGACACCGCTCACCAGGATATGCTAGATACTTCCTCCCTCACTATACCCGGTAACAACACTGCCTCTCCCTTCACTCCCTATAGCCGCGCCCAATTTCTCGCAACATCAGCACCCGGTTCCCACAACTCCTCTTCCAAAACCACGCCGCAAAGCTCCCGACCTATATCGCCATTTCATAATCCGCTCTGTGCCACCACAGGCTTTTCGAGACTGCCGAAAAATAAGGGAACATCACTGCAAGCTCTCTCTATCTGCAAAACTGCACCTGCAAAACCCTATACTCCTCTCTCTCACTCTCCTCTCCTCTACCTACCAGGCCTCGGCCAGACCACACAACCTCAAAATCTCCCCGCTACTACAGCCCGCGTCTGTGGATCCCCTCTCTCACAGGCCCACGCTGCTTCTATCGCACTTGATACAGCCTACAATACAATAAGCCCTGCTCCCTACCTCTCCAGCCCTACCAGCCAGTCTAGCCTCCTTGATAAGCCGGCTGGAGCGGCCCCTAGCTACGCGCTTTATGAAAACAGGTATAATAATAAGATAGTGCATTTTCCGCATCGCATAGAGAAAGCGAGAATAATGTATGGATTCAAGGAGGCGTACCCTATGATTACGGCCGGAGGGCGTATAATGATTGATTGGGCAAGGTTATTTGAGGAGGAGTGTGTAAGAGTAGGATAGAATATAGGTGAATAAGGAGAAGGAAAGATAACTTTGGTTATTACCATAATTTTACCTATAGAGACTGCTGAAAGAAACACTGCTAGAAATTTTCTATTTAAGAGATAGAAAGCTATAACTGTGTATAGAGTCTTATTACTCTATAGGAAAAAGAAAACAGTGGCGTGTATCTACTAGGCAGTGTGGCAAGTAAACTGTTAGAGAGGTAGTGGATTCACTAAGATTAGAAATAAACAAGTTTTTATATAGGTAATAACACTATCAAGGGTAACATTACACTAGTGTAAAAGATAATAACTTAATAACTTAAGACCTGAGATTATAACAACTATATATACACTCGGGTATATACATACTACAATAAGGAAAACATGAACATAGAGTTAAGTATAGACTTAACCTTAGAAAGGTGTAATAAACACTCACTCATCAGCTAAGGCCTTCTTCTTCCGCCCCTTCTTCTCTAGTGCCTTGGCTTTGCTATTGGTAGTTGCTGCCTTCTTGCCACTCTTCTTTAGTCTAGGAGCTTCTTCTTCTTCAGCAACCTCGTCATTTTCAGCATCCTCAGGACTCTCAGCTTTGATTGCCGTCTTCCTGCCTCTGGTTTTTTTGGGTGGAGGAGCTTCAGACTCATCACTCTCTTCTTTGTACTCGATCTTCTTACCTCGGCCTCTTGCTGCCTTCTTGGCTGAAGGTGCTTCTGTTTCACCATTATGACCAACATCAGCTTCTCTCTTGGCTGGGCGGCCACGCTTCTTGGCAGGTTGAGGAGGATCTTCAATATCTTCTTTAGCTCCATTCTCAGTCTGGCTTTTGGCCTTGGCCTTGACTGCGCGCTTCTTTTTTGGTTTGTCTTCAGGCTCTTCAGTGCCCTCGGCTTCGTTTGCATCGTCATCTTTTGTATTGCTGTTTTTCTTGGGTGCACGCTTCTTCTTGCCCTGCACACCAGGTCGGTTTAGCTCAATATCCTTGTTGCACAGTCAGCAATGGACTCGAGAAGTCATAAGTGCGCAGGTATAAATTGGATCTGAACAGCACGATGTGACCATGTCATAAAGGCTGAGAAGCTGTGGCGAAGGAGGCTGAACATACCCCTTTCCAGTCTTCATCCGGCACGTGGCGATGCTCTAAGGCAAACTTGATTTTGTCCTGGTACTCGTCTGGCAGCTCATCAAAGCCATCGACCATATCGGTGTCGCCGCCACATGTCTCAAGCAAGTTCTCGATCTGCTTGGGCGTGACACAACCCCTAGCAAAGTGAGAATACGTTCATCTGCACACATGCAAACATGGACATACCAGTGGCGATATTGCCAGCTCTGATGCTCATTGATGGTGACCTGCACAGCAAAGCGCAGTTCACCCTTGGTGATCTTGACGCCCTCCTTCTTGCATGGCGCGGTTTGACAGCCGGCACGGTTGTTCGGCGATGCTTCTACGATTGGGTGAGGTTAGCGTCCAGCGTTGATAAGCCATGAAGTCTAAGGCGTCAGTTCGACTAACCAACACGATATACGCCCATGTTGTGCGTTTGGGTCCGCTGGTGTTGTGACCTTGGGTCAGCTTTTCTTGTTTCGACACGGGTGACGCGAGTGTACTGTTCGACGCGCGAAGTCACTCACAGTCCAGACAGGCAGTCACGGCTTAATTGGGCAAGCGCGGGCGAACCCCTGCTAGCGCGCTATACCTCGAAGGGCAGAAGCATCATAGATGACATGGATCATGCAAAAAGTCAAGCCATGGCCGTGCAGGCGAGCATTTCGCCCTTTCCTGCCCGCGTTGACCTCAATGAGCGCTGCGCATACATGTTTTCGCAGCGCTCTCGCCCAGGCATTCCGTCCCTCGAATCGTGGAGTCGCTGCTCCTTCGTCCATTCCGGCTTTTTTGGTTCCAGCGCTCGCTCCTTTG
>Ga0182211_1000238_pt1 | contig 17234 bp, 15 predicted proteins | sample G5R1MG_20_FD_129660 | JGI IMG/M metagenome (GOLD analysis project Ga0182211, IMG submission 129660) | Switchgrass phyllosphere microbial communities from Michigan, USA - G5R2_MAIN_03OCT2016_LD1 MG | ecosystem: Host-associated > Plants > Phyllosphere > Phylloplane/Leaf | place: USA: Michigan... | reverse complement strand
GACGGAGCCGTACAGCTCACTGCGGTCCATGTTGTCGATGGCCTCGGTGGCGTCGGACGCAGCTTCAAACTCGACGTAGCCAAACCCGCGGTGCGGCTCGTTCGCCGTGGGCAGGTCCGGCTTGGGCAGGTGTACCTGGACAATGTCGCCAAACGGCAAGAAGGCGTGCAAGAGCGTTTGCTGCGTGACGGCCGGGTCGAGGCCGCCAACAAAGACGGTAGCCTTGAGGCGAGATGTGTCGGAAAGATGCGACATGGCAGCGGCCGGCAGTGTTCTCGGTGCGCCAGGCCCACGGTTGCTGGCCAGGGGTCCGCCGTGCGAGAATTCGATGTCACGTGCTCGCACTAGTGAGGCCCACTTGCCCGCGGCGGATAGCAGGGAAGGACAGGTGGATGTTGCGGGTTGCGCAGCAAAGGCGGTTCGACGATGGACGAAAGCCACCCCACCCACGCCCCCGCCATTACCACCACCACCATCATCAACGCCGCTGCCGCTGCCGCCGCGCCTACCCAGCACACCCGGTATTCCTGTCCCTGACGACGCCCCACGTCAGCCACACCCGCCGGCGTGACGGCCGTTCACTGCCATGGTTCGCCTGCGAGAAATACCCCGGACGGCCACGTTTGCGTGGTCGCCCGGGCCGGCGCCGCCGCTGATGGCCACGGGCACCAAGGCCGGCGCCGTGGATGCGGAATTCTCCAACGACACGCAGCTCGAGCTGTGGGCGCTGCAGCTCGATGATGGCGCGCAGCCCGTCGAGCTCACGCCCGTCGCCGCGATCAGCGTCGACTCCCGGTAGGCCCTGTCATCCCCGTGCCTTCGCCTCACCTGGGCCCGTGGCTGACCGCCTGTAGCTTCAATGACATTGCCTGGAGCCAGCCCAGCACGCAGTACCCGCGCGGCATCATCGCAGGTGCCCTCGACAGTGGCGCTCTCGTGCTCTGGGACGCCGCTAAACTGCACACTTCTTCCGGCGACGCCCAGATTGCCCAGATTGCTAAGCACACGGGGCCCGTCAAGGCCATCCAATTCAACCCCTTCCGACCCAACATCCTCGCCTCGGCCGGCGCTAAAGGCGAGCTCTTTGTTCATGACCTCGACGACGATGCCAAGTCATTCCGCCTCGGCAAGGCTGGAGCCAGCCCCGACGAATACACCGCGCTAGACTGGAACAAAAAGGTCGCACACATCCTCGCTACTGGCAGCAGCGGCGGCTTTGTCACAGTGTGGGACGTCAAGGGCAAGAAGGAGAACCTTACACTCAACCACTTTGGCCGCAAGACGGTCAGCGCCGTCGCATGGGACCCCGATGTTCCCACGCGACTCGTCACTGCTATCCCGTCGGACCAGAACCCCCTTGTTCTCGTCTGGGACCTTCGCAATACAAATGCGCCCGAGAAGACGCTGCAAGCACACGACCAAGGCGTGCTCTCGCTCTCGTGGTGTTCCCAGGATAGCGACCTGCTACTGTCCTGTGGCAAAGACAACCGCACCATTGCCTGGAACCCTCACACTGGAGAGCAACTCGGCGAGTTCCCAGTCGTCACAAATTGGACATTCCAGACCAGGTTCCATCCTTTCAACCCATATCTTCTTGCGACCGCCTCTTTTGACGGCAAGATTGCTATTCAAACGCTTCAGAACACAAGTACTGGGGCTGACCAGAACAAAGCTGCTTCGCAGGCGCCCGAAAGCGAGGATTTCTTCTCACAAACCCATGCCGAGCCGCAGGGCGCGTCGTTCTCGTTGAAAACACCCCCCAAGTGGCTGAAAAGGAGGGCAGGTGTTGCCTTTGGGTTTGGCGGAAAGCTAGTCCGCTTTGGTCTTGTCGAGGCCAAGTCCAAGGTGACAATATCGACCTATGCGGTAGACTCTGAGATCAGCACAGCCAGCGAAGAGTTCGACAAAGCTCTGGAAGCGGGTAATCTGTCGTCCATCTTCAAGACAAAGATTGCAGAGTCTGTCACAGATGAGGAAAAGGCGGATTGGACTGTCATCGAAACTCTGACATCGGAGAACCCACGCCGTAAGCTTGTCCAATATCTGGGGTTTGCGGATGCCCAGGAACAGGAGCAAAAGCAGGAGCCGGGACCCGGGTCAGTACTGAATAAGCAAGATGGGGGAACCAACAGCAGCAATGATGATGACGCCTTATTCTTCGACCAATCGACTAATGAGGGCAACTTCCTGTCCGACCTCGCGGCTTCCAAGGGCGCAAGGACAAATAACCCGTTTCAGGTATACACCGGATCGGAGTCAGAGGCCGACACTAAGGTTACTCGCGCGTTGATGCTTGGAAATTTCGAAGCTGCATTAGATGTGTGCTTAAATGAAAATCGTCTATCAGATGCTTTCATGATTGCCATCTGCGGCGGAGAGAAGTGCATAGCCAAAGCCCAGGCAGCATACTTCAAAAAGAAATCGGATGCCCCGAATTACCTGCGGCTCCTGGCTTCGGTGGTTGGAAAGAATTTATGGGATTTCGTGTACAACGCAGATCTTAAGGACTGGAAAGAGGTCATGGCGACAATTTGCACATTTGCCAACGAAACAGACTTTCCCGATCTCTGCGAAGCTCTTGGTGACCGATTAGGAGAAGCCAATTCTGATGCCAACGGGTCGTCTCGCAAGGATGCATCCTTCTGTTACTTGGCGGGGTCCAAACTTGAGAAGGTCGTTGTCAACTGGGCCGAGGAACTTCGAGAAAGCGAGAAGACGGGTGTCGAAAAATCAGCAACCGATAGCATTTTCTCAATCCATGCACGATCGCTACAAGAATTCATCGAGAAGGTTACCGTCTTCCGGCACGTGACGGCTTTCAAAGATGTTGAGCACGATCAAGATGCCAATTGGAAACTCGAACCCCTGTACGCAAAATATGTGGAATACGCTGATATTGTTTCGGCACATGGTAAACTTGCAATTGCAGAGAAGTACCTCAATCTTTTGCCTGAAAAATACCCCGCGGCCGATCTTGCTAGGAACAGAGTCCTACAGGCAACCAAGAAGGCTTCGTCGCAGGCAGCCGCGATCCCTCGGGCACAGGCTGTACCATCAGGTCAACGTAATGCTCGTATACTCCCATCATACGGAGTTGCAGCACAACAGACCTCCACAGCGGTGCCGCAAACAAATTCGCTCTATACTCCTGCCAATCCGCTCTCTTCCCCCCCCGGAACTGGACCCTATGCTTCGGTAAATCCTCCTGCTCAACAGGCTCACGTTGCTAGCCAGCCACTCTACACACCCTCATCATCAGGGGCCAATGCATACACACCAGCTGGCGCCATCCCTCAGCCAAGCTTCGGTGGCACTGCACCTCCGCAAAATTCTATCGCACCACCACGTCACTCGGCAGGTTCGCCCTCGATTGTCCCGGCAGCCAATCGAGGTAACATCCCCGCCTGGAATGACACACCTGATTTTGGGCCTCCCAAAGCATCATCTCGCCGTGGCACTCCAATCAATGCTGTCGCCTCTCCATTTGCCAATCAGCAGCAGCCCCTTTCTGGTCCACCCCAGGGTCCCTTCACGCCAGGAGCTCGTTCAACCCCTCCGCCTCCTCCCAAGGGTCCACCGCAAGGTCCTTCTCGCATTGCCTCCCCCCCAACCGGGTATCCACAAACAGGCGCGTCAATCTCTTACGCGCCGCCAGCGGGCAATGCTTATGCCGCATCACAACCTGCTGGGTTTGCCCCCCCACCGCAAGCTCCTGTGCAGCATGGGGTATCGCCATACCAGCCGCCAACTACTGCTGCGCCGCCTTCCAATCGCTATGCTCCAGCTCCAACCGCACAGCCTTCGGCTCCGCAAGGGGGTATGCCTCCTCCGCGCAGCATTGCACCGCCTCCAAGTCAATTTACTCCTGTGCCACCCCCTTATGCTGCATCACCGGCCCAACCGGCGTCTACTGCCGTCGCTCCACCGCCTTCAAGAGGTCCGCCACAGGGCCCCCCACGAGCCGGACCCCCACCAGCGGGGCCGCCGGGGCCAGACTCTCGGCCAGGTACGGGCCAATCGCCAGCGCCGGCGGCAGTCAAGTATCGTGAGTGTTGATGTTTCTTCTTTGGCTCTTTTGTCGCTAATGCACGCAAGCGCCTGGTGATCGATCCCACATACCGGAGGGGTCCCGCCGGATTTACGAAGTGCTTGAGGCAGACATGCAACGCGTCAAGTCCAAGGCGCCAGCACAGTACAAGCAGCACGTCGTCGACACGGAGAAGCGACTCAACATCTTGTTCGATCACCTGAACAATGAAAGCGTTGTCAAGCCGGATACCATTGAAGAGCTGAACCAGCTGGCCAGCCATCTCCAGGCCAAGCAGTATGATGAAGCCATTGCCGTCTTTTCTAGTTTGATGACCAACAAGACGGACGAAGGAAGCAACTGGATGGTAAGCAAGCGGAGGTTTCCTCGATGCACGTGCGTGACTAACGATGACGGGCTAGGTGGGCGTGAAAAGGCTGATCCAGTTCAGCAAGTCGACGGTGTAGCGAGGTCGGCATGACTAGGCTCGTGGTATTGACAATGGCAGGGCAACGCGATGCCCGATGGAGAGGGCGTCAGCGGCATGGATTCCCTGTATGCCTACCTATGGAGGGCGGTATCGATCTATGTAGTAGTACTGTGTAGAGGCTACGGAATGCATGCATGCATCCCCCCTTCTCCTTCTCTGTCTCCATCCTACGTGATGTGTGCTCATTGGCCCGCTCGCTCGGCCGAACCTCGGACACGGGCGCCTACCTTGGCGGCCCGTGGAGGCCTGTGCAGCGTCACGTGGTGCGCTAGCCCGGCCGTCTTCGCCCAGCTACTTAAGGGCCACGTCCTCCCGCCCTCCTTCTGGTCTCCATCCAAGGTTCGTAACATCCCCGGCCCCCCTCCTGCCCTCCCTCGGCCGGGCGCGCTTGCTGACTGCGGACTAGTGCACGGGCTTTTTGATCACCGGTGAAGATTCGTCTGAGGTATCAATTTTGCTAGTTGAAAACTACAACTATGACTGCTCCAGTTGGTCTTCGGATCGGCTGGGAATTTTTGACCCTTGTCTTGTTACGCTGTTGCGTGCGCACCTTTTTCGTTGATTCACGTGGCTGGTCCGCGGGATTGAAGGAGAGGGGGGCCCCGTGCCAAGATGGCGTGGGCGAGCAGGAGGATCACGGTCGATGGCGAGAATGCGTGCTGGAGACGATGGTGGGGAGAAGAAGGCGGGCGGTGGTGGAGAGAAGTAACAGTAGATTAGGATTACCCCGGCCCCGAATCAAGACCATGCGCCCCGACGCCGACCCAACCAACCACCCCCGACAGCCTCTTCACCTGAACTTGCTATAGATGACGGCCATGATGAGCAGCACCAGGACCGTGATGATGGCAATGGTGATGATGCGATTGGTCGCCATGCTGCAGGCACGTCATCAGTCAGTCCGTCAGAGAGGTAGGGTCCGCCAGTACGCACCGTCGTGCCATGCCCCGCAGCGTCTTGATGCTCCGATCCGTGTAGCTCTCGCTCTCGAGCAGCATCTCGCGCGTGTTGGTGATTTGCTCGCGCTGGCGGTGCAAATCGCTCAGCGTGCCGGCGCCAATCTGCTCCGTCTCGAGCGCAATACGCTGCGACTCGCGCAGCCGCCCCGACGACCGGTTCAGCCGGTCGGTGCCTGAGAGCAGCTGCTGCCGCTGTTCGAGCTGGGCGTCGCCATCCGGGCTGTCCGTGTACCGGTCGCCAAACAGCTTGCTGCGGTCGTTGGTGCACGCCTCGAGCTTGCGCCTGGCGCTGTCCAGGTCATGCTCGAAGTTGCGGAAGCGCGCGTTGTACTGCGACTTGAGGTTGGCGGGGATGTTGGACTTTTCGAGCCGCATCTGGCCAATCTAGCACGCCCGTGTCAGCTGTCTGGCTGGCTCGGGGAAAGAAGAGGGGCGTTGAGGGCTGCGACGGCCGTCGTGGTGTCATGGGCGGACCTCACCAGCTCCTCGGCCTCGTCCAGCGCCCGCTCGGCCCGGCTGATGGCGGCTTTGCGCGGCTCGCCCGTCGTCTCCTTGATCTGCTCCAGCTGCTGGCTCAAATCCGCCTGTACCAGCTTCAGCTCGGCCTCGTAGCCGCCAAAGCGCTCGGTGCCGGCGTCGGCGTCGATGAGGCTCGACATGGTGGGTCCGCGGACACTCGCTGTGTGCGCAACTATATACGTGTAGATGTTGTTGCGTGTTTGCGTCTCTCTGGGGGTGTGTGTATGTGTGTCCGCGTTGCAACTACGTCGTCGATGTCGATGTCATATGGGTCGGGCCCTTGGCGCATCACGTGCTGTCCTACTTGCACCGCCGTCCCTGCGCTTCAATCACATCCATACACCAGCTGATCTACCCTGACTCTCCTGTCAATCTCGCGTCGAGGCCGAATGCAGTAGGTCTGGCTTCCAACATCGGCGCCTTTGGCTGGGTGGTTATGCATGCATCGCGTTGACATGCCGAAACGAGTCTCGCTTCAGGACCCATGGCCCTGCATTACTCCACGTCCGCCGCCATATGTGGCGCTTCGGGTGTACGTACCTCCACTGCACAGTTAGCCCGCTCTCCTTTGCACCATGGCAAGAAAACGCATCGCTATTGTTGGCTCCGGAGTATCCGGCCTCAGCGCCCTCTGGTCCCTGCGAAACACCGACCATGAGATCCACTTGTTCGAAAAGGCCGACCGGCTTGGGGGTCACACCAACACTGTCACTTGGACGCACAATGGCCGCGACACGCCGGTTGACACTGGTTTCATTGTTCTCAATACTGCGACATACCGTCTGTATATTCCAGTGGATAACGCACGCATCACGCCACTGACCAGACACAGCGAATTTCATCGAATTACTCAGCGCTTTGCATGTCAAGACGGTACCGTCCGAGATGACCTTTGGAGTCTCCCGTGACGCCGGCGCCTTTGAATGGTCAGGAACATCTGGCTCGGCTCTCTTTGCACAGCCGGGTAATGCTCTGAAGCCTGCCTTCTGGCGTATGATCTTCGACATCGTTCGCTTCAACCAATTTGCCCTGGATCTGCTGAGCCTTGTCCCTGGATCTCCGGCAGCTACAGAGGCGACCAAGATGAGCATTGGTGACTATCTTACCAGAGAAGGCTATTCACACGCATTCCGTGACGACTATCTCATACCCATGACAGCATGCGTATGGAGTACGGGAGCTGACAAGTGTGCCTTGGAGTTCCCTGCACTCACTCTCGTGAGGTTTATGTGGAACCACCATCTTCTGACTACCGTCTCTGCGCGGCCGCAATGGTTGACGGTTGAAAAGGGCGCGAAGCGGTACATTGATGCGGTAATGAACGAATGTAGCAGAGCCATCACTCGCTTGTCTACGAGTGTGGACCGAATTCAAAGGAAAGATGGTCAAGTGGAGCTCTGCTTAGTCGAGCAGGGACAAACTAAGATGGAAGTATTTGACGAAGTCGTCCTGGCTTGCCATGGCGACCAAGCGCGTCGCATCTTGGGTGATGCAGCCACGATAGAAGAGAGAGAGATTTTGGAAGCGTTCGAGACGACGCCCAATACGGCTTACCTGCACTCCGATATTGCGGTATGTTGCTACAATTACGTTTCTTCTTAGCCTCCCGATCATCTTCTCACGATTTGCAGCTCATGCCAAAACGCCGAACCGCCTGGTCCGCCTGGAACTATCTTACCACGTCATCGTCATCTGCCTCAGGCGCCAAGCCTACCAGATCCTCCCAAACTGTCTCCTTGACCTACAATATGAACATTCTTCAGCATATACCCACCGCCACTTTCTCCGACGTCTTGGTCACGCTCAATCCAGAAAATCCTCCCTCGCCGTCCCTCACGCAAGCCACCTACAAATATCGGCATCCTGTCTACAATTATCGTGCAGTGACTGCGCAGGATCAACTTGAAACAATACAGGGCAAGGAAGGAATCTGGTATGCAGGTGCCTGGACGGGATATGGGTTCCACGAAGACGGGTGCAGAAGTGGAATCATGGTTGGAAGGCGACTAGGAGGCGAAGTTCCGTGGGAGGTGATTGATGCTAAGTTCATGAGGGGACTCAAGCCATCACTGAGTTGGAGGGACCACTTGCTGAGAACTGTCATCCAGCTAGTACAGTCTTGGGTTGACCTGGTAGACCGGCTCGTGAGAGCTTATGGTCAGGAACCAACAACGGCACGCCATGCGGGTACTCATGGCAAGGCCAGGACGCTCTGAGAGACTGAAAGCTATTGCCACGTGTACTGCGCTGCGCCCGCACTTGGAATCGACACTAGGCATCCCCCCAACTTTGATGTAGTGACCAGGTTGTATTTCAGCCTACTGACTTTACTTATTAGAAAAGCTGGTCTTTCGCCTTCCTTCGGCCCATGTTCAATCAGTGTTTCCAAATTCTTCAACCCCCCACAATCTCTCCATGCGTGTCAAGCCCTCACCAACCATTCGGCTTCGTTGGCATCATTCCCAGTCTCGAAAGCGGGAAATGTCTCGCAGAAGGAACCGAGGGCGGAATAAGGTTACCGTAGCTTTGCATCCACCGTCAAAAGTGCAGGGCAATCCTGCGATCTAGGTATACAGAGTCGGTACTAGTGCTACGGCCATGGAGTCATCTCTTTCTGGTTGGCCTCGGCTTGCAGGCGCGAAATGATGCATCCGGGGATGCAACGTCAGTTCATGATGGGCTGGCTAAGTGACCGAATGTCACCTCCATTGTGGTTTCGTGGGTGCTCTAGTAAGCCGCCCGCTCTCATTGCCACGCAGTGGGCGATCAGCAGCACGGCGCTTGACTTTGAAGATTTCCTAGACGTCGTGGGGCGTGCTTGCCATTTGTCGACCTCGCGTATGCCATGTGTGGGTGTGGGCATGTCAAGGGAAAGCGCATCGTCTACGTGGAACTCTACCACACGACTCCCACAAGCACACGATCAAGCTGATCCCCTTCACCATCCTACTCACCACGTGAACTCACGTGGCCACGCTGCTCGACCGGTATCGCCCCAACAAATCCCACCTCCTTCCTTTCCCGACGGGGCGACGCAGAAAACCAGGCCTTCGCTCTCGCCGTCTTCTCCTGCAACCCCTCAGCACCATGGTTTACCCACTCACTTATCGCCGCCCCGAACGCACCCCGCCAGCATCGTCTGCTGCCTCCATCTCGGGCGAGCGTAAGCAAAAATCAATCGATGAATCCGTTCACTCTGGCAGCAGTTCCATGTCCCATGGCATCCCTGAGGCGCTGTCCTTCGATCGAATTCTAGCTGGCGGCGTCTGCCCTGTAAGTATTCCCACCACAGCTGCAGGGTGGTCAGACCAGATGTTCTCGACGCGTTACTGGTACTGAACACCGCGTAGCCCTGTACTGTCCGAGATTTCATGAACTTCCTCAAGTACATTGAGCTGTCTGCCGAAAACCTGCAATTCTACCTCTGGTTCCGCGACTACAGTAAACGCTACAACGAACTTCCCGACAGCGAGAAGGCGCTTTCTCCAGAGTGGACGAGCGAAATGTCGGTCCCGAACGAAGTCCAACCGGCTAAGCAGCCCACCAATGCACTTGCGACGACCATGCTTCAAGGCACTGACTTCGCGAGCGACACGAGAATGACCAGTTCCGACAAAGGCGAGAGCAACCCTTTCTTCACCCCTCCCCGCACGCCCACCAGTCTCGGCAAGCGGGATGTGTCACTCACTTCATATGATGACAGCTTGGACACTGACAAGGCAACCCACACTCGGCGTGCTGCTGGTGCGTTTGAGAGTGCTGGCCTCAGATGGAAGCCATGTGAGTCTGGCTGCTCTTGCTGCTAGGACTTGCCCGCTTATACGCCACAGTGACCGTTCAGCCGTATCGTGAAGAAGTGAATCGCATCATTTCCATCTACATCGCCGACGGAGGCTCTAGGCAGCTCAACCTTTCTTCCAAGGAGCGTATCATGCTCTTGCATGCGCTTCAAAACACTACCCATCCCTCCGCGTTCAAGGGGGTCGTCGTCACGGTCGAGTGGTCGCTACGTTGCCAAGCGCACCCCAACTTTATACGCTGGACGATCTGCAATGGCAACCGTGCACGTGTAGTATTCGCGCGCGCCCTGGGGATGGGCGGCATTGCGACCGGCTTAGTCGTGGCGGTTGTTCTCACGCTGAGCACCGCTAGCCGCGCTTGGAGGGCTATGTCGTTAATCGGCTTCTTTATCGGAGTCTCGACATTGATTGCTGCATGGAAGGGCATGTGTGTTGTTCTTCACGGCATGCATCACCGTCACTTGCGCCCCTGGGAGTTGTTTACGTCAGAGGACGAGCCCAAAGGCTATGATGCCAAGCTCGAGTCAATCGACACATTTGGGTCGTTTGGATCGAGTAATTCCTGGGAGGACGAGCCATGGGTTGCCAAGTACGAGAAGCGCAACGTGGTCCGGAAGATTTTCGACCGTGAAGTCTGGATCCAGGAGCCTGCACTTCGCCAGATCCAGGACACCATCTTCCTGCAAGCTATTCTCGCCGCCCTTGTCATATCCGCCATTGCTGGTGGCATCTTCTGCGCCATTCCAAAAGGCAACTACTTTTAAAGGTGGAATCGCCTTCCTGCACAGCTGAGACTGAGGCCAAGGGTGAGGCCGACGCCTCGGTAGTCATTTGGAATTCTCGTCATGGTCTATGCCTTGTTCTGCGTGTCGGAGACATCTTGCGTCTTTGAGGGGGTGTGGATGGCATCTGCCATTTCTGTTTGTTCCGTAGGAGCGCATCGAAACCATGGCATGTTCTGATGAAATGCACGCAAATAGCGCGATCCATGCCTTGTACCATCTATCGGTAGTCTGTAGGATGCGAACGAAACAAGATCAAGGCAAGCCGTATGGGTGGTGCTATGGTCCATGTACCTCCCTAGTATGGGTAGGTAAGCGGGGTGTAGGCAGGCGGGGCTGTGCCGAACCACGACATATTGGTCCACTTCCCTACGTGCACGCCTCGTCCCGACCAGGCGCGCCGCTGCCGCTGCCGCTGCCGTTAGCGGCATGCGCGTTGGAGCCATCGGAGCCGTTGGAGCTACATTCCACCGGTTTGGCCTGCGAAAATCCCATGGCCGCGATGCGAAACCGCACCTCGCCCTACGCCTACGCCTACACCTACGCCTACGCCCATCCCCATGCCCATACCGACGCCGATACCGGCACATCCGACTCATCTTCAGCACCCTGCGGCGACCCATACCCTCGAGGCCCCGCTGCCTCCGCTCCTCCCGCCCACCGATACCGCCAACGAACGCCGTCGTCGTGGCCGCCGTGGCCGAGCGTCGAGGACGACCCAGGGGGCGAAGATGGCGAGGGTGAGCCGCCGGCTCACACGCGGGGCACCATGGATCAGGAGGCCCTGATGGAAGAACTGGCGTTGCCTCTACGAGAGCGCACTTCGATGCCGTACGCCTACACGCGCCCCCCGATGGCGTCGATGCCTTCCACAAGTCAGTCGACGGCGGAGCGCCAGCCTATGCCATACCGCTTTGTAAAGAGTGACCTAAACACCGAGCAGCACAGCATGTGGCGACACGACATCCAGACCAAGCCCGAACCGACCACACGTGATTCGGACAAGGCCGCTCAGTCCTCCGGCCACCACCCCACAGACTCACATCGCTCACGTGCATCACCGACCACCTCATGCCCAGTCACGTGCCCCATGTCTCCGCCACGCTTCTCTGATCGACCGCGGTCATCGTCTCGCTATGACAGGGCCGAGACGACCCCCTCTTCCTTCCCACAGTCGTCAACTGCCTTTTCGCCGCCGTATCCGGTCGACGATCGGGCTGCCGACGTCTACATGCCGCCGGAAGAGCAGTACCAGTTTGATCATTCAACTGTGGAATTGCCTCTACCCAGGCAGTCGCCTTCTCCCGTGATTTCTTCGCCATCGCTCGTTGGCTCGTCTTGTCCAAGCGACGTAGGGCCTTCGTTGGGACGACGGACTACCACCATGTCTCGCGAGCCATCGTTCACCAGAACGATCGAACAGGACACTGCCCGTGCCTGTCCCGATACCGTTGATTGGCGAGACCAGAGACGTCGGAACACCGCGACTCAAGATCTAGAGAAACCGTTGCCTTCGTGTCCAAGAAGTGCACCGTCTCGCAACCATGACTGGTACCGTTTGCGGGGCTACGATAGCTTCGACATATGCCCTGCTTGCTACCATAGCGTTTTCGAAGATACACCTTTTGCGGGTGTATTCAGTCAGACGCGAGTGTACACGCAGCCTGTGGAGCGAGTCTGCAGCTTCAGTAACCCCTGGATACGCCTCGCCTGGCTCCTGACTATCCAGAAGCATGTGCAGTCATTTGAATTGCTCTACGCCCTCGCGAGTATTGCAGAAACTGAGCTACCATGCCCTGGAGATAACGAGGTTGGTACAGATCATATGGATTGGTATGGTATTTCCGATCTCAGAAGCGGTTGGCCGGTCGCCAACTTTGCCGTATGCCCTTGTGACAAGAAAATGCTCGAGGCGCTCTTCCCCACGATGCGCAGGTTTTTCACCAGACTATCCAGCAGTCATCCCTACAGTCAGGACAGGTATATCTGTAGTCTGCGGACCAGTTCCCGTCGCTCGCGAAAGTACCTTGATCTCATTGTCGAGTTAGATGCTGAAGCGCAGTCCTTGCATCAACAGTTTGACATTGCTAGCTTTCTTCGCCTCATCCGCGACAATACTTACAAAGGCGAATGCAACCAAGACAGGACATACTTACACAAAGCATGGTATTTCATCCCATCCCTGCCCGAGTTTACTGTTTGCGAAGAATGCTACGCAGATTGTGTTTGGCCTGCCATGCAATCGCGAGTCTCGCAATCCACTATCCCACGCATGTTTAACAAAGCAATCCAACTTGTGCCCGGAGAGGATCCCGAGTTGGGATCAAGCTGCTGCCTGTACAGTGCTCACATGCGACGCGTTTGGGACACAAGCATAAGGGAAGAGAACTTTGCTTTTCTGGCACAGAGGGCCCTGGAGAGAAAACGTGTAGAGACGCGGTTGCTACGAGAGCGAAAGGGCATCATGCATTGGATGAAGAGGTTGGAGAGGGGTACTAGTCAGTGGGCGCGAGCAAAGCTTGAATTAAGGAATTTGGACCAGGAATGGGCAGCTTGGCAGTGAAGGAAGGATATAGTATGAGTCGTGGAATCTATTATTAACTAGGTATCTGCTTAACGAAGCGAGTCGATAGCTGTGGCCATGTTCAGCACACTCCGCAGCCAACCCCCCCAAACTAAACAGCAGAGATACAAGAGCTGTGCTGGAGACCCCTTCTGTCGAAAAAGCATGGTGAACATGACATGACGTCAACACGAAACGCACCATGGCCCGCGGCATCTCCACGAGGGTAAATTGGGCTTGGTCCAGACATATCCACAAGAACGCTCGCGCTTGATAGATACTATTCAAGAGGCCCTGCCCCAACATGGATGCTCTTTACACTCTCCGCTCGTCTCCAGGTGAGGGTCTTGGCTCGTTCGCTGGTTCGACCATACCCGCCGGTACACTCATCCTCAAGGAGACGCCTTTATTTAATGTTCTCGAGCCTCGCAGTAACGTGGCTGTCCTCAGCGCATTCTCCCGCCTTGGTCGTGTCGAGCAAGCAACGTATCTTGCCCTGCACGCTCAGGACCCATCTACGCACGGCGACGCCCGTGTAATCGACATCTTCAACTCCAATGCCTGGCAAACGGGGTCGCGGACTTCCATCTGTCCATTGGCCGCCCGGTTCAACCACTCATGTGTCCCCAACGCCACATTCGCCTGGAATCCTCGCCTAGGTCAAATCACGGTATATACCGTAGTCACCATTGCCGCCGACAAGCAGATATTTCTAAGCTACGAGCGGCCCTACCAGACGAGAACGGTACGACAAGAGAAACTCGTCTTGGGCTATGGATTCGTATGTGCTTGCTGGGCTTGCGATGCGCAGAACGTGGCCAGTGAGCTGAGGGGGGCACGCATGGTCACGCTCGACTCGAGGATCCGATCGGAGAAGCGGCAATTATGGAAGGCTTTGTGGCCGAGGCATGCGTTGGAGTTGGCCAAGTTGTTAAAGGAAGAAGGCTTGGTGGGAGAAGCCTTGGGCCTAGCATACCACGACGCTGCCATCGGGTGGAAACGACACGGGCGGTTGGACCTGGCGGAAAAGTGCGCTAGAATGGAGCTGGAGATTGTTCTCACTTGCTTTGGGATGGAATCACCCTGTAAGGATTTGTCAACTACTTTTTTGCAGGCAATATACAAAGATAGGGCTATATCCTGTACCTAACGATTTTTTTTTTCATTTTCTGCTATATACTAGACATTTCAGACATACCTAGCTTACCCCTTGAACGTCGACCAAGTAAAAAGTACTTTTTTATCCGCCTCGAATGGGGCGATAGGACGCTGTCTTGATTATGAGATTAGACGATAGTTGACTGTATTATTACTACTCCGGTATAGCATCATCTTGCGCTTCCACGCCGACCTTCCAGCGGTACTTGGCCGCAATGCGCTCGTCCAGCGGCCCCTTCTGCCCCTCTTTTGCGTAAAATTTCTCATGATACGTACCAGTGTGAACAGCGTAGTCCCCCCAAAACATGCCTCGGGCCTTGGGCTCTGGCAACAAGAGGTCAACAACGTCCTGAAATGATTGTGGGAACAAGGCATATGCCTGACAGCCGGGTCGGTCAGTATGGTATTTGTCGCGCGCCCGGACTCGACTCACGATATTAAACCCTTCCACATCGGCCTCGTCGACCCATGTCTGCAACCCGTCTGCTACTTGTGCAGCGGTGCCAACGAATATAGGCCCGTTGCCTCCTATGCTGACATGCTCGGCGACAGTATACTTTGTCCATTTGGACGTGCCTGGGGAGAATCGAGCGTAACCCTCTACAGTTGATCGGACAGCATTACTTTCTACCTGTTGTAATTCCTCGTCCTTGCTGTGCTTGCCCAGGTCTATGCCTGTCTAACCACAGAACAATGCTAAAGCGCCCTTCAGCGAGGCATACTTGCGGTAATCGGCCAGTTTTGCCTGGGCCTCTTGTTTGGTCTGTCCAAGAATAGGGCTTACAAGCGAAAGGACCTTGATGTTTCGCCCGTCTCTTCTGTACTGCGAGGACGCAAGCTCTCGGATCTCTGCAATGTTCTTGGCACAAACCTCTGGTGCATGTGCGGACACAAAGATGGTTTCTGCATTCTCGGCGGCAAATTTCGTTCCTGCTTTGGAAGCTCCTGCTTGTAGGAGCATGGGCGTGCGCTGTGGACTTGGCTGGCAAATTTGAGGACCCGGCACAGTGAAATACTTGCCCTGGTGGTTTCTTTCACAAACTCGATCCGGTTCTGTGTATATGCCGCGTTTACGGTCAAGCACAACAGCATTGTCCCTCCGGGATGACTTGAAAAGTTTGTACATGACCCGAATATACTCTTCGGCCTGTGCATAGCGCTTATCGTGCTTTGCGGGTCAGCTTCACGTCTTTGTTTGCCTTTGAGCTGCGCACCTCAAGCTGCTCTTTCATGCCCATATTCCGGGCGGCCGAGTCAAGGTAGCTTGTCACAATCTAGTCATGTTAGCTGCTATAGTTCTGCGAATATGGCGAGACTTACATTCTATCCGAGCCTGTATGCATTATTAGTAGATTAGAGAGAGATAGACGCGGTTTCTACTTACCTTTCCTTGGACAAGTGGTTAATAGTTAACAGTCTCCGAGCCAAATGGTACGGTTTCTTATAGGTGGTCGATACTGTTACACCAAAACCAATACTTTTATTTGTAGCAGCTATTTAGACCCAAGTTAATGGCTCTACCAAGGATCTAACCGCCTAAACGATATGTGAGCTAGTATCCTAATGCCTTACCCTTGTTTCATGGCTCAGGATAGGCAATGGTAATAGCAGCTTCAGCCATCTAAAAGACACTAGCTGAATCCCGTAAAGCGAGGAGCCAAGGTAGATGAACTATTCCGTCCCAAACCGGTTATTAGTATATAGTGCTGCAGAATAAGGAGCGTGCCCAATGCTGTCCAGATATCAACGTGCCGACTTGGAGATAATCGTTGTGCGCTATCCAAGGAACCTATGTCCTGAAAATAAGTGCACCCTTAATGCGAATATACTGCACCAGGACACTACTAAAGTAGCAGCTGATAACTATTAAGCAAAACGTGAGCGTATTGCCTGCATTGACAAGGTCAGGCGACTGCTCTCCGCCTGCTCCGAGCGAGTTCATGGCTTCCCATATTCCAGGCGCACTGAAGTTGCAGAGACCTAAAATAGTTATATTGAAAAGGGTTGAGCGGTACCATTTCACTAAAATCGTTGTGAGTGATTCAATTGGAACACAGGGCCGCTAAAAGTACCTGGGTAATCGCGTCGTTTGCCACGAGCAACGTTGGATTCGAGGGCGACCTCTTGTTCGCCCATGATAGTGAGGTGATGAGGGTCCAGTAGCTCCAAGGTAACGCACTACACGGAAAAAATGCGGAAAGAGGTAGATTTCCCAGGTACAAAGAAAGCCCTTGGTAATTGTCTTGTTCGTCCTGAAGATGCGTATCGCATATCTATGCAAGGCCAAGTCAGCGCTAGGTACTGCCATGCGGTTCTTATAGTACTGGCGACCGAGAACTTAGCCCACGCGCCGTTTCTAAACACTCGATCCCATCCTAGCTCTTTCTCCTGATACAACACAGCCCGCGGCATGGTGTCATCTTGAAATTCCTGAGCAAATTGACAGGGGCGATGGCGTCGTCGCGATAGATTCTGCGCGACAATGGAATTGTGTTGGACTGGGGGGTGCGTGGCTTGAAGGGGTAGCACGTCATTTGCATGGTACTTGACGACGTCCCGTACCAAATTGTGTGGAGATCGACAATAGCGAAGGGACAACGGATGGGGTAATGTTGGAGGAAATCTGGCTTAAAAATCCGCGTGACGGTATAGATAAGGAAGTTTCGAGACGTAAAGACCCGGTTTGTTCAGTTTCAGATAATGAAATGTAATGATGCGTGTAGACAGCTGCCTAAAAAGAATCAGGTGTAAACTGGGTTGAGTTGTTGAGTTCCGACGGTAGCCATCTGTAGTGTACCTAGTAATGCTACCACAAAATCTAGTCCGGAGGCAAAACAAATTTGACTTCTGTGCACCGGGCACATCCCACCAGCTTTCGTGTACATCCTTCAGATCTGCTTCGTGTCCCGGTGCCCTGAGATAGGATGTCAAATCGG
>Ga0182211_1000237_pt1 | contig 17278 bp, 15 predicted proteins | sample G5R1MG_20_FD_129660 | JGI IMG/M metagenome (GOLD analysis project Ga0182211, IMG submission 129660) | Switchgrass phyllosphere microbial communities from Michigan, USA - G5R2_MAIN_03OCT2016_LD1 MG | ecosystem: Host-associated > Plants > Phyllosphere > Phylloplane/Leaf | place: USA: Michigan... | reverse complement strand
TCACTGCCTCGAACCGCCATCATGCGTCAGATTATGAAGCCACAAGCTCCTCGCACTAGTGCCGCGCCTCACATTAGCACTCGCCTGGAAGCTAGTAGGACTCGCCAGAAGACATTGTAAACTACTTGTTTGTTTGTTTATGTACACGTACTACCCCCGATCTTTTTGGGCGTCATCAAATCTCCGTAGATTTTTGTATCATGCATTTCGAAATATTTTGATATTTTGCCAATCTTGTGAAATTCCAAGCCTTGCTACCGTTTGTGCTGTGGCTACGTTATACTCTGATCCTTTTCTAGAGCTCAGATACAACAGTAGCAAGACATGAATGGACAGATCCTGCACTAGCTATACCCTTTCCAATAAAAGAGGGGTTGTGATATACCTCGAGACCTTGTCCAGTGCAGGCGTCACCCAATGCGGATTCGCAATGCCGACACCAACTAGGTATCTACCTCAACACATGATGTTTATAGTAAGAAGATAGCATCATCAATAAGTATCTATCCCCACTACAAATCCGCCAAGGTGTTCGCAAATTCCTCCAAATGACCCAAGTGTAGTTTCTTAGCGGAACATGCACCATACTGTGCATCCTGACAAGGTAAAAAACTCTGTTCAGCCGTCTAGATATAGATGTCCAGGGTGGATAAAACGTACATGGCGACTTTGATGGGAAATGGGCCGACAGAGGTTATTATTTCAAGTTGGTGAATGCATACGTTGTGTGCTAAGTAGGGGTTTGATTCAGGAGGAACATTTCTATTATAACATGTATATGCCCTACAATGGACAGACGTCATTATTTCTTTGATCATATCTCTTACGTGTGTCACTTATTTTTCGGGGGCTGATTTGCTTGCCCGGTGGGACTTGGAGGTAAGAAGATCAAAGGGGCTACGCTGTTCGTGTAGTTGTAGTACATAGGGAGAGTATCTTGTGGTATGGAAGTGTAGTTTCAGGCAAGGCCTCAGCGTCAATCCCTCACTGCGATACCATGTCCAACAGAAGAACAGGAAATGTATCGGCTACTGAATCGAAACAGTTCATACCCTGCGTGAACAATTGTTTTGTCAGGATATTTTACCACGTTTGGATCGCATGGATTTCGGCATCAGAAGTGTCGCCTGATACTAGGCGCTTAGAAGCTTGCGTTTCAGTGGCGTAGGAGTGTTGATCACTGTTTGGGTACGAGTGGACAGAGGTTGGGCAAGCTAGGGTCTGCGAGAGCTTGTTCTATTGAGCCAAGGTTTTTGTCATGAAAAGTGAGCTGTCTTGGTATTGGACATTGCTTTTATTTCACGAAGACCCAGTGCCTGGGTGGGTCTAGTGCTGCAGAACCTGGGGTGAGTGTGGTGCGAGTCGTGATGAGATTTTAGCCTATATGCCCATGGCTTCCGGAGCGATATTTCCCAGTGTTTTACTTGGTTCGATTGTAAGGTAGCCTTGTGAAGTGAACATGCTTCTGGGTGTCATTGCTTGATGAATCGCTTCCGTGAGGCACATACCGATTACCTTATCCGTAAGAGTGTACAAGTGATGGCTTCCCAAGTGGGTACGTACGTACGTACCCGTGTCTGCGTGATGTAAATGCCGTTTTGGAAGCTTGAATGACATACAAAATTTGTTACGGGCGCTGCCGGCTTTCCATGGATGTGAGGTGGCTCTTCTGTGCGAAGATTGGTCAGTCGGAGAAACCTCACCATGCGATATGCTGTGTCACCATCGCACATGGTTCTTACGCCTGCAATTATGATATCACAACCAACGAGTGGAGACGATGTATCAGACAATCGCAGATGTTGAGATGACGCTGGGGTGTATGTACCCTCTCATTTGTTCTGCGGTGAGGCGTGACAATGAGGGGCAAGGGGTAAGATTGTCAAATCCAACGAGATGATGAGAAGTATGCTAGGTATTTAGAATCTGGACGAGTCGAATTAGCTACTGCATAACCTAGATATCTTTTTATTGGCGCAGGATGTGCAGGCGCGCTATAGAGGCACGTCTGATCGAAAAGGGCAAGGCGGCTAGTCGAAGCAACGGTCATAAGAGCTCAATTGGTTCTTCTAATGTGGTCTGTGTATGTCTGCAGCACGTAACCAGGGCGATAGTCGCCCGATTTTGAACTCAGCAAAATGAGAGAGTGGGATGCTCAGCGGAGCCGAAATCGACGCTTGGCACTCTGATTGGTCCGCCTGGTGCCTTACATTTGTCCCAGGCATGCAAGGGTATAATGACTTGCTATCCAATACATCCCAGATGCAAATGAAACTCCTAGTAAGCTCTGTCAAAGACTAGGTGCTGCTCCATTTCAGCAGTTGTCTGTGGCTTTCTCAACCGTCTTATTGGCCAGTTCCATATAGGAGGAAGGCCTTTGTATGTCCACTTAGCTGCATTACTGGGGGAAAGATGCAGGTGGTACACAAGCGTCAAGTCCCGGAGTATTGTGAGCGCTTAGCTTACTCGGCGGATGGGAGAGCGATCCTGAGACTCAAAAGCTGAGCAGGCCCACAACCTCTGACCGCTTTCTTTGCGACCCGCTGAGCCTAGCATTAGTACAGGCCGACCGCCAACCGTAGACAATCTCACCCGCAAGAAAACACCTATACAGTCAGGCTAGACTGGTTGGAATGGTGCCGGCCCAGGAGAACGACGGCACCAGAGGATGGTGCAGGACACTCTATCCATAGCGATCGGCCACTTTCCAGACCACTCATCGTTCGCCACGTAGGTCAGTCGATTGCCAACATTCTTCCTGGCTCTTGAGCGTTGAAATCAATCCGCCACTATCATCGACGTTGTTCACACTGAGCAGGAACTGCATCGTCGTGCGCTCGGTCGATGAGGACGACACCCGGGCAGTGCGACCCCCACGAAAAACACGATGCGACGCAAAGAGTACAACACTGTCGACGAGAACGCCTGCAGAGCGGAAGAAAGGCGCCGGGGACTCAGACGGGCTGACGCTGTCTGAGTAATGCGTGGTGGAAGATCGCTTTGGCCTTTGAGTTTTCCATGCCAGCCGCCCTCAAGGAGGCAAAGTGGTGAAAGAACGATGGATGATGGCACAGCTGTGCATTGCGTCTGGTACAAGTAGACCCATGCTAATGGCTTTCCTAGATCATAAACCGAGAGACAAGATTGGAGGCGCATGGGCAGAGAGAGTGAAGGAAGATGCACAACATATAGGGGTCGCAGAAGCAAACAAACCGCAGGAACCACGGATGACGAGGGCGGGGGCGGGATTATCGGCTTCACCCGTCGACCTTGCCAGTTGTGGCCTTAGCCTGTCACGTGCTGGGGTGGAGCTGCGAAATTACCCCTCCGCTCTCGCTCTCCATACCAACAACACCGCCCGCCCCCATCCCGTCCAACATCTTCGCTATGGGATCATCCGCTCCACGCTCTCTGCCCACAGGCATCTCAGCATACCAAGAACATGGAGTTTCCTTGCTCACCGACCCCATGGGCCGTGCGTGATCAGCTCCCCGACTCTATTTGCGGCTACACGACTTCACGGATTGGACAGCTTCGGCCCCCTACTCCACGACACAGCGGCTATCATCGACACTTCCACGCACACAACCAATCAAAAGATTTCATCTTGTTCATTGAATCATCAAAGCTACAGACCTGAGGTAAAGAAAAAAAAATCAGTTGTAAGAGGAAACGCCCTGTCTGCTCCATCCCGCCAATTCTTCCCTCGACGTCAGCATTCACTGCGTCAGTTGGTCTCCACACCTCCAGAACGAGTGGTCTCAAATTGAAGAAAAAAATCGAGCCGCTGTATATGAAACAATTTCCAGGCGCTCATCAGTGAATCTGTTGCACCCTGCGGTTGCGTTCGTAGCTGAGCTCATGGATTTCTCCATCCAGGGAACGAATCAGCTCGTAAGCCTTTCCAATCGAGGCACCAAATTTGTGCGGCTCGCGCTCCCAGCGCGTCACTCGCTCGACCTCGGCGGTCCGACGGCGCAATTTTGTCTCAATCTTCTCACAGAGCTTGCACTTTGTGCTCATGGGGATTGTCTGCATGATGAGCTTCATGCCACACGTCTCGCCCATTCGGTACTCCTTGGCACAATGCTGTCGGAAGTGACCCCACTTCCAATCGCCACAAACAAAGCGGTGCTGGTCGTAGAAGCACATGTTTCAAGCTAAAAGAGCTAGAGTGTCTGATATTCGGTCGGCTGTTAGCCATATCACTCAATTGTTTGGACAGCGCATCTTGTTGGCCTACCTGGAGGTGCACGATTTGAATACTCACCGTCCTCGATTGGTCCAGCGATTACAAACGTTCGGCTTGGTCGTTCCAAGGCCTTCTCAATTTCGATGGTCACAACACACACAAGTTGTTTGGGTGAAGACAGTTTGTCCACGTCTCTGACCGAGGAAGAGCTAGTACAAGGGGTGCTGTGTAAGAGAAGACGAAGGTTGCTGAGAGGCTCTGGTTGATGACTGGAGGTTGTGATTGTCTCGAGCGTGCTGAGGAGGTTTCGAGAGAGCACAATCACCGCTATTTATCCTTCAAAGTGTAGGGATGTCGCCGTCCTCCATGGACGCCTTGCCGTTCCCGAATCTGCTTCGCTGTCAGACCACAGATTGTTACCATGGTCCATCCTTGAGTCGACGTGGTGATACCCCACCTGGCCCGGTCCAACGACATTGCCACGATTCACGGGTCGCTCTCATTCTGACGCTAAAGTAATGCGGAGACGAGCTGCAACAATACCCTAGGCCGTGTTGGCGTTTCCAGCTGCAGAAAGTTATCATGTCTGCTAAGGGATCAACGCATTGTGGCTTCCTGAACCACGTATTTCTTTGTCCAGGGATGGAAAATCCCTCAGCTCCCTTGTCGGTGTGTCTCAACTTGCGCCAAGAATGGTGGTTGTTGACAATTTCGAGCCCTTCGGACCTTTGACCTCGTAGGAGGTTGAGGATCTGAGAAGCGAAGGACGATCACGTGCCGTACGTCCAATGCTGAACAACAGTTCGTTTCAAAGTGTCACGCCGCCTTGGAAAAATCGTTGGCCAATGACTCTCCATACGCCGGACCCTTTAGTGTTTCGCGACGCCGAAGTACCCGGACGGAGCTCCTGCATAGGATCCCATCCATTACCTACAGGGCATGCTATGACCGCTTCTTGCGTGTACACTGACTGGCGATCATATGGCACACACACACCAGTGCTGCTGGTTGGCTCACACACGTCTATATGGATGGCCCAACATGCACTGTGTTCATCTTTTTCAGGGTTCTCAGCTCGTAATGCCTGGGGGGAGGGGACCCTCATTTGCCCATGGTAGCATTGCTAATCAACTTGTGTAGCATCGCCCACCTTCACCGATGGGTTTCGATGGTCTCCCGCCTCCACTAAACGACTAAGCCATTGTACTTGGCTGACACAGACATTGCCGAATCTTACCCGCACAGGCTGGAGGCACCATGGGCCAGTAACTTTATCTGCTCATGCTGCAAGAATCGTCCTTGGGTGTCGCCTTCGGTAATCCATCTCCGTCGCTTAGTTGGAACACTAGTCATTACCGCATGCATGTTGCACCCCCCGTCAGTCCTCCTTTTTCACCTGATCACTGGATCCACTCAACGGCTGGTTTCTCCCGCGTCCGGCCTATTGTTGACGTACTAGGCCCTGCACGCTGACAGGCATGTCTCTCCTAGATAACAAGATGGCGTGAAGTTTATGCGGAACTTAGCCTGCCATTGCGTACCAAGGTAATTGCCTGGAACCCAGGCAGACACTAGAACCGGCCAAAGCATGCCCCATCGGAGATCCTCTGACGTGGCGAACGCGGTTTGGTTGATCACTCAGGAGACCATATCCTGGGCTTCCTCTGGCTAGCAGTCACGGCTTTTACGAGCGGGCGTTTTAGCTGACTTGTGGGTTCCGCGTCATCCATGTGGGATATCGGCCACCAATCTAACGAGAGAGCGTCACCAGACGGCAAGATCAGGCAATTTGTTGAACCGCCTTTTCCGGTGAACCCACTACTGCGGAGTATGACGAAGGCGTATTCTGCGTAAGTCAATGCGGTGACAATCTATTGCAGCGTCTTTCTGTCCTTCAGTCGAGCCAGTCTGCCTTGCCAACAAACGAGGCAACAAGTTGATATTGGCGAGCCAATTGCTCTCCTGTGAGTAGATTGCAAACATGAGTTCTCCTTGTCATGTCTCCCCATGGACACTGGGCACATGTGCTGTGGTACAGCCACATAATCCGGTGGCAGATGGCGGAATGGATGTGGGCGCTGCTGAAGACGCTGCCATTGACTTTGGGTCCAAAGGCGGTTTCGCGTTGCGCACAGAGCCACACCTGCCATCACAACAAAACACGACAACTGCAGCCATATCTGCGGCCCACGCCGAACCTTGCAATTAGTTGCTGGCCCAATTGAAATGAAGCTGGAATCTTCCTTCTCCAATCTCGCGATACATTGATCATGATTTTCCTTGGTGTTGACCAACTAGCCCCAATTAACGGACTTGTCGTTGTTTAGAGCCGACATGCTCATGGACTGACGTTGAAACTTACTGTGCGGCAATCCGCACACACTGCTCGTCATGTGAGTGGAAAGCAATGCTGGGTAAGGCGCAAGTACATGGGCGACGGCGGCATGAAAGGGTAGACTCGCACGCAAATTTGATCCCGGGACGAGCTCATGCTGTACTTGTGTGGGTCAGAGCTGTGGACGCCCGGGTCGGGGCTTTGCCTGGCAAATTGTATGGAAGGGTGTCGAGATGTGCATAACGACCATGCCATTATCCACCGGATTGGCGGGCTCCCCCTACGTGTGGGTCAACGCCGGCCTGGTCTGTCCGCTGCTCACTGCCTGCGCAACGGTCTGAGTTGGTTGGCTGCTTGGTGCTGATCGCAGCCAAATCCACGCCGAGATATCCAGTACGTGAAGGGAGGACGGTACGAGAGGTTGCGAGAAGATTGAACTCACTCCATTCAATGCAGCAACAATCAGTCGTGCCCAGTATTCACCATGCTGGAAATTTCCAGCCAGACATCCTGGCACGAACGACCGTCATTATACAGTCTGAGACGCTCGGGCTTTCCAGTTTACGTCCAGTCACTGAAACAGGCCTTATAGCGGGGCTCGCAGCTGAGAGTTCTGCCCGTTGTCATGCAAGAGCACGTGCACTACACTGAGCAGAGCTGCCAGAGCGTGGAAGGTTGCACGCATGCCACCATCTTCTAGCCGCATATGCACGACGAGGGATCGCGTCTCGAGGGACAAACTCGTGGGCTAGACTGACGAAGTCCTCACAACCTCGCATCAATCCGCCTGTCAGTGAATGGTCATCAGCAGAAAGCAAAGTACATGATAGGCAGACGCTAGCTTGTGCTGATTACCTGGATAGTATCTTACTGCACCTTGCGCGTGCATACCAACCTCCTGTATCTCAGTGCTCGCCACTGGAGAATGCTGGTGCAAGGTATGGCTAACTCAGACCACAAACTTGAACTAGGAATAGACACGGCAAATCCTGCATTGACGACTAGCATGCTTCGTTGTCACTTTTAGCCCTAACGCGTGGAAAAGGGGGTTTACTGGCATCACTAGGGAAAGTAAAGCCGTCTCTGCGGCTATATTGTCTAATTGAAATAGTTGTACGCGGTCTTCTTCGAATTACTCTTAGAAAAGGGTAAAGGATTGTCAAAGTGACCATGAATCGCTACAGGGTCTAACAATCTAGACACCAAAAGTTTTGACGCCGTCAGAAAATGCCGTATGTAGCATCTCCCGACTCGGGGTACGTCCTCGCCGGGGCAGGGTTTACAGCGTCAGAGATGGACTTGATGAGGCAATCAACTACTGTGGTAGAGACGTCCTGGGATCATGGTCATGGTGTACCGATAAAAAAGGCTCCACTGCTTACGACTAGGTACTACGGTACGCAGCCTAAGTCCATACATACGAGAGCAGATGAGCGGTGACGGTCAGGCCCAGCGCAGAAGGACCGATAGAGATGCGTGGCGAGGTTTTAACGTTAGATCTTTATGAGTGGGGTAAAGAGTAAATGACGATTTATCTCATAGACGCGTCGAACCCTACGGAGCAGTTGGTTACTGCCAATACGCAACGCTGCGGGACAAAGCCTTGTGAAGACGAGCGCGTACCGAAAGGACTCTGCCATGGGAGCCTTCGCGCAGCCTCCGTAGGCTCCGACTTGGAAACACGAGAACGAGAAGCGTAGAAGTTCTGGCTCTTTTCAAGTTGGGCATCTACATCGGAAATGACTCCCCCTTACAAGTTAAGGGCTGCAGCAGCGTGCGTCGTTAGCTTCATGCCGTATAAGTAAGCGAGTGTGGAACATGTCCTAGTCCGATAACGGGCGTCGCGCATGAGGTGGGTCGGCAACATTGAGTAGAATTGTCCGAGACCTGGAAATGAGAAGATTGAGATGCAATTCTTCTTTGTAGGGCCGCCTGTTTTCGTCCACGGTGTGTTTCAAGGCTCGGGAAAGAGTGCTAACGGCCAATGTTATTGACAAGGCCCTTGTGCTCTTTGGTAAATTCCTTGAAGCGCCGGAAACTAGTCGTCTACCAATGATGGGTGTCATAAGATGTTTCGGCCTCTTGGAATCACGGGTTTGAGCGCGGGTATTCGCAAGTCAGCCTATTAACATCGGACAGTGATCAATCTACCTAAGCGATGTAGCATGAATATGTTCGCCAGAACTATAGAATAATTCTACTCTGACAGTGACACCGTTCATGGTACTTGTATGGAGAGGAAACCTCTCTGGGCATGAAAATCCATTCATGTTCCTGTAAGCGATGCGATTTTCACAAGCGAAGATTCATCGCTTACTTGACAAACACAAAGGTCCCCCTCTCGTAACACAAACCCCACAATCTCCCCATCAGAACTCCTATCTATCTCATCGAGTGGTATCTTCTCGACCTTGAACTCCAAAGTTAAAGCCTCGCCACTGATTTTGGTCTGGAAACTTATATCTGGTCTAGCGTTTAAGACAATCCAATGTTTCCTAGGTCTTGTACTGCTAGCATCAACGGGAGTGGCTTCTAAGAGTTGAGACTTCAGTTCCATTCCTTTTCTCAGGTTGTCGAGAATCGAAACTGCCAGTGCTTGAGAAGCGCAGACAGCAAGCTGATCACGACGCGGTGGATCGAAGAAATATCGCGTTAGTACGTAGACGCTGGATGGGAGAGGTCTTATGTCTTTCCGTGGCGGATTGGGCTCGTCACTGGGTAATCGTCGCAGAGGGGGTCGGCCAGCTCGTCGGGAACGACGCTCAACATCTTCCAGGAGAAGTTTCCACCGCACTTTTCTCGCACGCTTCTCTTCTCTGGTTAGGCAAGGTGCTGTACATGCTTCCTCCTTAGAATCTATCAGAGGTTGCTTCTGCAGAGGCACATTGTTTTTGATGAGCTTAAGCTGAGACATCCGTTTCTCTAATTCTTCAACTCTGCCGGTCATATTCGCCCTCGTCGCAGGGCTGCTTGGCTTGGCTTCTGGGAGAGAGATAGAACCCAAAGAACTAGGAGCAAAATCCTTGGGCAGTGATGAGGGAAGATCGGCGTTTGTTGTTTTCGAACCTAGAGAAGCTAACGCCTGCTTGCTGTCTCCATTATGAGTCCGCAGCAACTCAATGGCCTGTCTCTTCCCGATGTTGACACGACTCATCTTGCGTTATTGTCAGCATGAATTTCATTAGGCTGGCGAGTGCTGTTAGTGGACCTACGATGACATCGACATCATATTTCTCTTTGTCTGTTATGGATAGAAAAGGCAGAGGCATGATGCTAGGAGCTTCCGACAAGCGCTTTCACGTAGATGATGAACCTGGAAGTCTGCGGTTTTATAATGATGCTGTCAAGTATTATGCGCACATGTTTGCTCATCCTATCACGCAATTCTGATGAATGACAGGCCCAGTTAGCTCCAGAACGGCATGTTAAGTTATCACTTGGATTGATTATTTGGTCACCAGAACGCTTATTACCACAAAGATTCCGGCGTATGCGAAACAAGTCAGACAAATAGACCCCCTGATAGACTTAAAGAACATTTTTATGAAGAAAATTTATGTTGTCACCGTGGAACGTACGCGGTGATGGAGGTTGAGGGTAAAATTGGCATTGGAACGTGCACTAAATTACATCAATGGCACACGGAATCCGGGATCGCTTATGTAATTTAACATTTTAGTATAAACAAGTATTTGGTTTGTAGGATCGCTGCTTGCTCTTTGCTCTTTAGCGAACTAATGCTCCTGCAATTTCATTAGCAATTGAACACAAACCTCCAAAATACCAGGATTTGGGACTGGAATCAGCTATCTGCTTGATAGCCCTACACAGTGTAGAGTAAAATAAAATGTCCTGGCTAGTATCTGATTATGCCGGGAGTTATCATCTTCCAAGTAAAGCATGCTGCTTGTTGGTGTTGTCAACCAGCAAAATGCGTGTATAGCGTTTTCGCTATAATGTGATACGTAAAGAGTGTGGGAAGGCTATTGTAGAGGGTAGAGAAGAGCTCAAAGTATATATCGTAACGTAAGGGCGTGTTGAAGAATTGTGGATCTCGCCACTGCCAAAAAGAGGGTTTGCACATCTGGCTAGGATGACCGCACTCGAGCTGTTTTGGTCCATCTCCGAATATTCTGAAGACATTCGAGCTTCCAGGATGAATTTGCCTATGACACTGATGTAAACGTGATGCTCCTGGCTATAACCAGATTACCTTGACTAGGGCCAAATAGACCTTGTCAAATGCCGGAGTTCTTTAATTACCTCAAAATGGACTACACTATTCAGAAAGACAGCTTCCCCAGTCGTCGTACAAGTCTGAGTGCTGCACCGCTAAGCAGTACAATAATACATATCAAGGACCTGGATGGCCGGGTCCGACCTGGATTGTGGTTGAGGAGCTAGTCCTAGATAGGACCTTGTTGCGAGTGATGCCCTTCTTGCCAATGCCGTATATGGCGATAGAGTCTCAGCGGCAGAATTATTCGGAGACGATGATGCAGAGTGACAAGCTGCAATACACCACTTTGTTGATGTTGAGTTGCATGTGATGATGATGAAGGCTGGAGATTGGTGGTTACGATGGTAATCAGAGCCTAGAGAAGAACGGTGCGTGACACGTGCGTCATCGGTCCACTGACGGAAGCTGGATCCGACCTCGGGCCCCATCACGACAACCATCATGTCTTCCATAAATCAACGGATGCCGATGCAAGAAAACATGATTGACGTGTGATGTTACGTTGTCTACCATAACTCGCACCACACCAACAACGTCAGCATGCTGGAAGATACAATTGCCAACTACGTCGCGATCAGGGCCGTGATCCTCGGTTTCCGCATGGTAACGCCCTTCAGTATATTTTGGGTGTCTTTCAGCATCGCAGAGCCACCGCACACAGCCTTTCAACGCTTTCTGCTCGCGTGGAGTCTTATCGAAACGTTGTTTTGGCTGCTTATCTATCTGCCACGAAAACGCACCCTCCAAGCCTCAGCGCAACATCCCCCGGCCCCTAGTGCTGCTGAGAGAAAGGCACTATTCTGGAAATGTTGGGATAAGATCCCTCATCCGGAATACTACCTTCGAAAATGGTATCTCGGCGCTAGGCCTGGCCAGGTGCGCCGGGAGAATATTCGCGAGTTCTTCGCCTGGGGCTTAATGAACCGCGGATCTGAGACTGAAGAGGAACGCACAATGCGCACACAAGCGCACCCGGAAGATACCAAAGCGCAGGAAGAAGAGCTTAATGAATATGCAGATGCAATACAAACTTTACTTGGAAGGAGACTGGAGCCAGGCTGGGGGAGTGCAAAGAGCTTGCGATTGACAATTGATAAAGTCAACATGTCACATCGCCCAGTTCTGTGGTACTTGGTACGTGAAGAAGCTATGAATCTGAAAATGCACACTAAAAATAGAGCAGATTGTCATGATTGTGGACTCCATCACAGCCACCTGTCTTTGGCGCAGTGGTTTCACTCTATACCGGACCCACATGCGCTCTGCGTTAGCCATATTTCCACCGCGTCCTGCAATTTTCTTCGCACGATCATTATCCACAGCGCCAGATCTCAGTTACTGGTATCGTCCACACACATCAAAGACGCGTCTTCCGATATTGTTTGTGCACGGTATCGGCATTGGCCTGTGGCCGTACACCAAGTTTCTTGAAGAGATCAATACGTCTGATCCACAGGCCACCGAGGACGGTGAAGTAGGCATTGTCGCCATTGAGATCATGCCCATCAGTTTCCGCATCACTGGTCCCATAATTTCTAGGGACGAGATGTGCCGCCAGATTAACATCATTCTTGAGCGCCACGGGTTTGACAAGGTCACTCTTGCAAGCCACTCATACGGTTCGGTAATTTCCACTCACCTCCTGAAGAATCCCACCACCGCGGCTAAAATTGGGCCTATCTTGCTCGTTGATCCCGTTACCTTTCTCCTACACCTGCCTGATGTAGCCTACAACTTTACTGCGCGAAAACCACGAGGTGCGAACGAACATCAGCTATATTGGTTTGCAAGTACCGATATGATGGTGGCACAAACACTTGCCCGCCACTTCTTCTGGGCGCAGAACATTCTTTGGACAGAAGACCTACGAGGACACGACGTCACAGTTAGTCTTGGAGGCAGGGATCTGATTGTTGACACCGAAGTCGTGGGCAAATATCTCAACAGGGTTGATCTGAAAAGCGAGAGCACCAAGTGGAAGGATCATGTTTGGAGAGGAAGAGGTATCGAGACCATTTGGTGGCCCACTGCCGATCATGCGCAAGTTTTTGCGAGAAAGGACTGCAGGGAAAAGTTGGTTGAAGTGCTGCGAGAGTACGTGAAGCGCGAGCCTGATGACGTTAGTGTAGAGGAGCTACATGAGACGTCATACGACCTTTGAAAGCATAGGGAAGAAGTCGCATAGCTCGATTATTGAGATTCGGGAAATCTTTAGATCATAGTGAAGACGGCCAGCCCTGCCATTCCCAGGCAACCATCACTAGATTTTAAACATTCAAAATGATCATAGCTACTGTAGAAGCACCCGGAGGCTCTGAACATTGCTATTACCAAAGGAATAATATCTATTTCATAACGAAAATTTCCATAACTTTGAATCTGTCTCATCGCGTTTGGTCGGGAACGACGCTGGCGATCCTGGTGGACATGTACACACACGAACGATGTTCTACCTCCCGCAAGGCACCGAAGTATTGCAGGGTGAGAAATGGATACCGCAGGTATAGAATTAGTTAAGGCGCTTCTTCTAACGTGAGCGCGTTGTAAAGGCTGCTAAAATCCCCATACACTGATACAGCTTGCAGGGGGGCCGCCTTTGAAGAACGGGAAAAAGTTCTCATAATGAACAGGCCGTATAATAGGCATCGGAAGAAGCAAACAAGATAAAGGACCTATGGCTGGAACAAGTCCTGGAACTCAGGTAAAAGAGTTGATATGAAGTGGCATGCAAGCAGGTGCAGAATATAGGTTGGTCTCTGTACTACCCTGCAATAATAGAGGAAAACCTATGGAACTCTGTTCCTGTGTAGTGGCCGCTTAGCATACCAGAAGACTGGCTATATAAATATTAGCCTCTACTCCCCCAGAGTACTCGCATAGGTCTTACTTGGAAAACAGCAGCCGGTCAGTTATGCAACAACCAGAAGCCATTATATCGGAGCCAAACCAGAGATCTATCTCTTGTTCACACGTCCTTCATCGTTGTGACGCCAGTCAACGTCCCATGGATTGGCCCGTTGTGTGGTACTACTACGGTGCCCGCGACGTCTACGGCCGGATGACTGATACATGATGACTCGAGCTGATGGAGTTGACTTCGGATCAACGATTGGATGAGGCACAGTTTCATATACCACATATTCTCCAGAAGGTGGATGAGTGCCCTCAGGTGGTCCAGGGGGAAGAGGTCGGCGCTTGCGCTTCGCATCGTTGCATCGGCGCTGCCAGGCCTTGAAGTCTGCAACATGCTGGCAGCACTCCTCGATATGGGTTTCCCAATGCTCCTCCTCCACCTCTTCAAATGTCCTAAAGCCTTGCATGCTGTTCTCCTTGTTCAACATACCATCGTACTGAGCGCATGCATTGCAATGAACAGGTACTGCGCAACGACTTCCATCCTTATTGTCATGGTCACGTCCACCGCAACGTGTGCAGTAGAAGACCGTTCCCCAATTAGGGGCCTGGGTACTCCTCGAATATATCTCAAGATCCAGCGCAACAGCCTGCATATTCTTCCTATATCCATCCCTGCACTCTTTCGGAAGCACCATCTGTATAGCTGCAATCAATGTCCTAGCAGCATCGTTGCATGCCGTATGAGGATCCATGTGCTCATAGCCCAAGGTCCTCGTCAACTTCTCGAGTCCAACATCGTTGTTTGGGGCTGCTGCGTCAAACCAAGTGCGTGTTGCTTTTGCAAGTGGCTGCGTGTCGATTTCCTTCACAATAGTGCCATGCTTGAACCAATCGTAGTCCAGGCCATTGTCCTTGCAGTTGGTTCGATCATGGGATATCGCATGGCCAAGTAGGATGATAGGCTTCTTGCAACCGGCCAGGGCAGGATTGTCCGAGATGATAGGCTGATTGAAGAGCATGTCGAGGATAGCGCGCGCTTCAGCAAAAGTGACGAATCGTGAATGCCCAAACCGATTGCCCTCAGCGCCTTTCATCCACTTCGCATCAGTCTTGAGATGTGCGTTCTCGACAATGCGAAGGTGGTAGAACGAGATCTTCCGGAGGAGTTCCTCGCCAAAGGGCCCAAGGGGGTCAGTCTCATTGGCATACACACTGTATGGATTGCGCCATAGCTTCACCGCTTCCTGAACGTTCACCATGTCTTTGCGCTCATACACAGCCAGACCAATCTCTGTCATCTCATTGGTATTCCTGGTCCACGCCTCAGTGTCGATTCCAATGACCACAGTGTGATCAGTAAGTGCTGCGTTATGGCCGGTGGATCCGGAGAATGAATCAAGGCCCAGGGAACTCTGAAGTACTGCACGCATGGTCTGTTTCTCGTAATAGCTGCGAAGCTCATGCATTTGTTGCACCGGCTCGAGCGAGTGAGGCGGAGCGGCCCCTAAAGGGACCCAAGACATGGACATAATCCTGGTGCGCAAAATATATTACGCGTGTCTTGCAGCTGGAAGCTTGTACAGCGGTTGTTTTGGTGTCGTGGGCCTGCGAGGTGGAGCTGGGTCGACGTCACGGCATAGAAGTGCATGGAAAGTAAACATGCCAAGCAGACAAGTTCTTCAGTCACCAAACAGAGAGTGAATGGGCAATTACTGGAGCTGTATTGCGTCATCAAAGTAATCAGGTGCTGAAATGGCGTGTTTTTGTATTGGTTGCATGAAAGTGAAGATGACTGGCAAACGCGCTGCAACTGGTATTTTTGACGAAATTTGAAGCAGCATGTGTGCCGAGAAGGGATTTGAAGGCTACTTAGCAACAGTCATAGTTCATTCCCAGTTTTCTCTACAAGTTGGCGAGTTTGGTGAGACAAGAAAGTGAGAAAAGAGAGAAGTGTTATGGTTTGTTTACTTGTGGCATGGCTACCGCTGAATCTTAGCAGGACTATGCTCACTACTGATTTGTTCATAGTGTGGACAGATGCTGGAAGAATTTCAAAGAATCAATTCACTCTGCAACAACTGTCAGGACGTAGCGTCAATCCCGACTACGCCGACATGGCCGAAAGGTTTGCAATTTTCTATCAACATGGTAGAAGGGGGAAATGAATAGTATCTGGTCCCCTCTGTGGTTCATTCTCTTTCCTGACAGTAATAAGAGCAGCGAAAACACGTTCCCACGTCCTACTCCATTATATCGGGAAGGAGACGGGATTGAGTACAGTTGCCCCAAGATCACCAGAAGGTCTGGATCACGGTTCATTCTTTCTACAATTTCCTCAAGTGCCGTTCATTGCTAACGTCTCCTCCTTTCACTATTTCTAGATATCCCGTCCTTCACAAATCGTTGTGCGGCCTTATCGCGCGCTTCTTGGGGACAACGAAGTAGGCCGCGGGGCGCGTTGAATGCGATAGAATACCGGGAATCACAAAGAGTCTGATCCGTGCACTCCATGCTGGTCACTTTAGGCGTTGGCTCATTTCCCACCTGCAGCAGTAGAAATGGCCACTGCCTAAGAAAAGGCGCTATTGTGTATATTAGTGAAGCCCTTGCACAGATGATAGAGAGGTTGTCTGTTATATTGCAATCTGAGAAGTATATTTGGCCGCTAGATCTGGGCTGATGTGCCTGAAAATAACCTGGCTCGATGGATTTGTTCATTCTATCGTGCAAGCAGTCGATATCTGTGGCTATGGTCCAGAAAAGAGTACTTGAGGGATTGAGATTTACCTAAAGTTGCATTTGCGCGCCGTCAGTCTAATGAACAAACTGCCTAATTAAAAGTTTTCTTCAATATATCCATCCATCGTATAAAATGTTTCGGTTGATGTCTCAAAGGTGTTTCCGGATGCGGTGCTGTATCGTACCTGCATCATTCACTGATGGAGCCTGCCGGCTACCGAATTGGGCCTAGTGCCTTGGCCTCTCTCACTGTAAATAGCCCACCGATGGTGTCCCTCTGAGGATCCTCAATTCTCATAATACACTTGCTTCATCCATAGCACTATTTTCTGCGTCTTTGAGCCTTTGGCCCTACCATGCGGTAAAGCGCCATCGTTGCCAGGCGACAGCCTGAATAGAACGTGCCGACGAAGCCTGGACCTTCATCACGTAGTAGAACCGCTGAGGTTCACTCAAGTGAAAATCAGGAAACATTGATGCTGCAAACACCGAAGCTGATTGTATTCAATTATAGTACATCTTATAATAGAGTGATATCCAGCCTCAAGTTGGGTTGCGTTTGTGTCAGGCAACGCGACGGCAAGGGTCAGAGAGGGCATAGGTACCATTCAATCCCACCTTCTTCGAAGTTGGTAGAAGATTGCGAACGGTTGGGCCATGCCAACATAGTGGGGATTGAAGCTACGTCCTGACAGTTTGATAGCCAGGTAAGTGTATCAGGTAGAGTCCAAATATTCCTATTTCTCTGCTGTGAAACCTTGAGTTGGAGGTTTCGGCGTCAGCCGTTCTCCCACAGGTGTTGGGGTGGTTGGTGACAGAACCGCAATCCTTGCTCTTTTCTTTGGGGGTTCGAAAGGGTTGCTTTCCATTCTCTCCATGCCCAAGTCGTCTGCTATATTATTTATCGTGCCAGATT
>Ga0182211_1000236_pt1 | contig 17305 bp, 18 predicted proteins | sample G5R1MG_20_FD_129660 | JGI IMG/M metagenome (GOLD analysis project Ga0182211, IMG submission 129660) | Switchgrass phyllosphere microbial communities from Michigan, USA - G5R2_MAIN_03OCT2016_LD1 MG | ecosystem: Host-associated > Plants > Phyllosphere > Phylloplane/Leaf | place: USA: Michigan... | reverse complement strand
TTTAGTATACTTTACTAATAGAAATTACTTTAGTAGATAAGTAGTTCTACTATATATCCTGTGTAAAAATTTTTATAATACTATATTTAATACTGCGTATAATATACTCCGGCTAACTAAAAAATATAGCTATAATACCTTGCTAGTACTATACGGTACTAGAAACACAGTGCGCAGTACTAATTTATTAGTGCGACGATAGCGCGCGCACTGTCGCTTACTAGTGCTTGCTAACGCTTACCGATAGTACGTTTAACTATTAGCGACAGTACGAATAATATTTGCCGCCTATAGAGGGTTGATCCGGTGTAATCCGCGTCTAGTACAAACGTGGGTCCGTATATGCACGCAAATGTTTTATTTGCTTTGAGAGCATTGCTCAAAGGCCCACTGTTGAGGCCTGGGCTCTTCCGCGCTGTTTGCCCAGAAGTTAGGTAAAAGTCTTGGGTCTCAACACGTGAACGGGCCGAACATAACAGCGGGAGTTAATCGCCACTCCGAGCTTTTCGTTGGTGTGCCTTTGTATTCGAACTGTCATAGACGGGCATGTGAAGTGCTCATTCTACTATGGTACTACCTACCCTTCGCGACGTCGACACTAATGGGCCGACGATTATGAATCGTGCTCTCTCCATCGACAATTTCACCCAATGTACGATCAATCAGGTCATCTGGATTAGCAAATACAGGCAGAGGGCGGAGACACGTCGCAAACCGAGCTGCACGGGCACTCGCACAAATGGGAACGTGTTACCTTTTTCCAAGCCTGCTTCCGCACCAATGAGGGAGCAAAGGCATCGGGATTTGTATACCATGAGCGGAGCGGAAAGTTGAGTATATCAGTGGTCGTGCATGGAGATTCAATATTAATGAAAGGCATTGGAAGGACTCTGCACAGTACGTATTCCAGAAGGGGTTGACGGACTGTTCCCCCCCGCATCAGGGGCGAAACTACTCGTTTCAAAATCATGCTTCTCGTCCAGATTGATCATACACGGTAGGTAGGATGTGTCGCGGCACGCAATCGCTAACGATCGGTGGTGTGGTTTCCAAGACGACTTTGTAACAAATACACTTCGATATCTCCTAGCATCAATTTCTCCGCCGTGACACTAACTAACTCTGATGATTTTCTATACCGCCTATGCCTTTGTACCTAGAATGCTCTGTGTTTCATGACGTATGTGTACGCTTCCCTTGCTTATTCTGAGGAAGCATTGCTATTGTACCGTAACCCCCCGAAGTAATAATCCTAGTCGCCGAAAGCCAGATCTCAGTAGGGCAGCAAGTTACCTCGATTACAGCGATTTCCCAACGTATCCTTGGGATATTATCTTTTGTTGTTATAGGAGTATATAGGTCTTTAATAGAGGTCTAAGATTAAACTGCGTCTATAAAGACTGCTTACTTATAAGATGTGGTAGAAGGCATCTTGTTTATATGTGCATAGATCGCGGAGTTGTAATTTTCCGAGCGACATAGAATATTACTTCAGTCGTCGACCATACTATTACCCATGAGCTTTTGGAAACGTATTCTTACCAGATACAGACAGCGTTGCGCTGGACGTTGTTTTGCCCTTGTTTCAGCAGGGACTACAATCAGGATATACTTAGCCGCGTGAAGTGTCACCTATCCTGATTTCCGATTAGCCCAAAACTACCCTAGCCAGGCACCATGATAACCCTACGTTCGGTGACCACTCGATTCCTATCATGCCCAGGGAGGCGTCGGAGAGACTGCGAGAAGCCGAGATACGATGCGTCCTGCTGATAACCCGAGTAAACCTAGTAGCGATTGCCAAGGTATAGAATACGTAAGCAGCATAGAAATTTTGTTGTAGTGACGTGGCCTCCTCTGTTTCAAGTCTTGTTGCTTGCTACCTGCCTGCAAATCGGGCTCCACTATGTATACTGTGTTGTGTTTAGTAAAATATCAAGCCATTCAAGCTGGATTGAGATACAGCCTTCATAAAACAGCGTAAACTGTTCCGATTTCGTCCGGACCAAATAGGGCGGTTGTAAGATGTCGGTAGTGATGACTCTATGTACCAAACTAGGTACTATGGAAATGGATACCACTAGCAACTAACTGCGACCCAAGCGCAACACCTAGACTGGGGCTGCGTGAAGTCGTTTTTCAAGACATCCGTAAGAGGGGCGGGCTAGGTAGATACTGTTTATAGATATCTATCACCCCGAGTACACCTATCGGCGTAACTCAGGGTAGTAGCTATATAGGATAGTTTCTCCGAAATTTCAACCTAAATATACATTATATAGCTTTGCTAATTTCTCGTTCTATCTACTTCACATATACCTACAGGAAAAACGATCCACAGCATCGCTATAAAATTTTCATACATATACTCATTACCGACCTTCACCGACCTACGAACTGCGCTCTCTTATTCAAGATGTATTTCTCTACAACATCTACCTTCGCTATCATCGTAGCTTGTCTTGCTACTAGTGGGTCTACCTTCAAGATCGAGACCTTCACCGACACGCAATGCACGATCAAGGGGGAATCTCCTGTTGACATCTGGGACGATAGCTGTGCAAAATGGCCCAAAAGTTTTCAGTCTTACAAGGTTTTGAACTATGGGAGTGAGAACCAGGTTGGATACTTTTATAGCGGCAAGAAGTGCAGGACCTGGAACATTATCAGTGACATCAAAGTTTTTGATGGTGCTCCAGTGTCAGAACGAGCCGAGCTCAACAAATGTTACCAATTTGGTAGTAAGACGGCTCAGGCGGTCGGCTCGCACAAATCCGCAACGACTTAATGGCTATATGAAGTTGCTGCTTTAGTAAGTTCTTATTGCATAATTATTATATGGTACCTAACTGTGTACTTGGCGGAAAGATGGTATTAGGGCTCAATTTATTACTCAAAGTCTGTACTATAGTAAAATAGTACACCGCCTGTAGGTTGGGCATCCTAGTGAGATGTGAATGCCAGCAAACCCGGGTATGCCTACCAGCTCGTCTTAGGATGATTAACATAGGCGCTCCGGATTTTGTGGATCAATTTCACTCAATGTTTTAGCCTGAATATATACTTATGTATCTTCGCTCGTTCCTTACTCTACGCCTCATCCGCTACCGCCGCCGTCATTATGGCAAGGCTCACTGTTTTCAGTTCTGCCTTCAAGATCGACACCTTCAACGGCGTGAATTGCGACACCATGGGGCAACATGGTATTGACATTTGAGATGATACCTGTGCAGATTAACATCTGAATCATCCTTAGATATGTTCCAGTGAATGCGAATGATGTTTCTTGGCAAAATGACCAATGGGTGCAGGTAATGCATTGTGCCATCTAAAAAGAAATATGCAGGCGAAAAACGGCGCCAGCATCTAGTACCTGCGCCCTCCAGGCGCAGGTATGAAAGAAGAGACATGTTTATTCCATGGCACCACGGCGTGTGATGAGGTGCACTGTATTTGGATGGTCCCACCCTTTCGTTCGGTTGCTCAAAAACCCGTCTCTCATATGTACCTGGATATATTACACAGCAATATGCACCATGAGTTACTCTCGCGAAACCAATTACACTTCTCCCACGTCTGGGTTAATCTACATTCCCCGCGCGCGCAAAAAGTCAGCAACCAGCGCAGTATGGTGGCCCTTGATCACGATATGGCCAGTGACGGTATTGATCGTAATATCCTCCGCCCTCTTTTTTAGGAAGGCTCGTAGTTCATCCCTCAGTGCGGTCGAGTTTCCCGTAATCCTGCGCACGGTGGTCAGGTACAGATTGCCTCCCCGTTTATAGTCTGTGTAGATTGGTAGGTTCTTTGACCTGGAGCGTTCGATGTGGTAGGTCGGTGGGGGCAGGGCGGACTGTGCTATGAAGGTCGCTGCGCTGCCGACGGGCGGGGGGTCTCTCCTGGGGACTGCAGGGTCGGGCTTCCAGGTCCTGCTGGAGGTGTATTTTAAGGAGGATGAGGACGAGGGCTTGGCGTCTCGCGGTGGCTTAGAGGGCGTGGAGGTCGTGAAAGGCGTGGAAGGCGTGGGAGGCAGGCGAGGTTTGGCCGCGATGCGCGGCGTGGTAGAGAAGCGGAGTTGCTGGGCGCCTGCGGGCGCGCGGAGGGCGGCACATGACCGCACGATGAGGGCGAGGGATTGCATGCACGGCATGGTGTAGCGGAGTGGCTGCGACGGACTGCGCTCGACGCTTTCTGCTGGCCGGCGGGCGGAACTTTCCTCTCGGACTGGTTCAACACCAAAAGTCTAGCGTGGCAGGGGTGCTCAGCGCTCGCTACCGCACAGCCCACGGGCCATTTTTTATTCACGCCCGCCAACCCCACCACACCCCCCACGGCTGCACCTCGACGGCGACTATCACCACCACCGCCGCTTACCTGTCCCGCGACGTTGCCTGGTATTACTTCCACCACCGCTACCAACATGGCCGACGCCATCCCCATCGCCGAGCAGCACAGCCTCCTGCCCAAGCTCATGCCCCACCTCGACCGTCACCTTGTCTACCCGCTGCTCAACTTCTCCAGTGATGAGGAGGCCGACCAGACCATAGAGCAGAAGACGCTGCTGCTGCACCTGCTGCAGAGCACCAACATGACCGACTTTGTGGGTCAGCTGCACCAGGACGTCCACGGCCTCGCCGACATGGCCGACGAGTTCAAGACCAAGCGCGACCAGGTCCTGCAGCGCCGCGACCATCTTGAGGAGCAGACGAGCAAGATCAGCGCCCTGCTCGACGACGAGAATGTCGTCACCAACCTGCGCAGTGACAAGGTCCAAAACCTGGCCTACCTTAAGGAGAGCCACGGCGTCGACATGGACATGGTCAATCAGCTATACGAGTTTGGTCAGTTCCAGTACAGCTGCGGCGTCTATCCCCACGCTGCGGAGCTGCTGTATCGCTTCCGTGTCCTGGTGCGTTGATACAACCCCCTCAACCTCCTGTTTCTTTCCTGCAGCACTAACACTTACAAGACAACCGACGGCGACAAAGAGCGAGAGGCCACCTGGGGCAAACTTGCCTGCGAGATCCTTTCTGTAAATTGGGACTCTGCCATTGAAGAAATCAATAAGATCAAGGAAATCATCGACACCCGCCTCTTCCACAACCCTCTTGCACAACTCCAGCACCGCACATGGCTGCTCCACTGGTCGCTATTCCCCCTCTTTAATCACGAATCCTCGCGCGAAACCCTTACGGACATGTTCTTCTCTCCCGCCTACATCAACACCATCCAGACCAGCTGCCCCTGGATCCTGCGCTACCTCGCTGCCGCCGTTATCACCGGCCGCAACAAGGCCCGCAACTCGAATCAGTATCAGAAGCAGCTCAAGGACCTCGTGCGCATTGTCCGCCAAGAGGACTACGAATATAACGACCCTGTTACTGACTTCATCAAGGCCCTGTACATTGACTTTGACTTTGAAGAGGCCCAGAAGAAGCTCAGCGAGACAGAGGAGATTCTCAAAAACGATTTCTTCCTTCTCGGCGCCGCTGATCAATTCGTCGATGCCGCGAGACATCTCATTTCCGAGAGCTATTGCAAGATCCACCAACGGATCGATATAGGGTCAGTCTCCACCATTTGCTTAATAAAGGGTTTGCTAATACCCCTCTAGGGACCTCTCAACACGTCTCGGCCTCTCACAAGACGAAGGCGAAAAGTGGATCGTTAATCTCATCCGTGATACCCGTGTAGACGCCAAAATCGACTACCAAGCCGGCACAGTCGTCATGAATCACCCCCCACAATCAGTCTACCAGCAAGTGATTGAGCGAACAAAGGGTGGATTCTTCAGGACCCAGGTGCTGAGTGCTGCAGTAGCAAAATGAGCATATTGAATTCACTTAGTTATTTGGTTTTTTGCGCCATAGGAGATTGCCGCTTCTGGGGAGGGAGAAAGGGGATGGAATGGTACAGCGGCCGTGCGTGATTTACAGTGAATGACGGAAAAGCAATGATGATATTCCCAGGAGTATGCGAGAATATTGCATGCATGGTATTAGGCGTCTAATCGGGACATTGGTTCTCAAAGAGGGAGGGGGGAGGGGGCGCAAAGAGCGCGGAGCTGGACTTTGATACACGCCAAACGAGAAGACCCCCCGAATAGAAACGTGAAACACTTCACTATCGCTTCCAGTTACTAACACATTAACATGCTAGAACCACCCACTCCACCTTTGCATCTTTTACATATGTTACAACTGTCCTAGCACTATTACCAATTTCCATCTCAGGCAACTTGCCACTCGATGTTCACCTCCCAAAAACTCTACGCATAGTACCTCGGCTCATCGAAGACGTGATACCTATGGCCTCTCACGCCCTCTCCCTTGAATAGGTCCGGGAACCTCAAGCCCGGCGCAACCAGACTCTCATGAATCGTTTCGGCACCATTCTCCGGCTCGCCTACGACAAATTTGCCAACCTACGTGTCCACCTATTAGCCTCACATAAAACCATAGACTTATAAGACGGGTTCAAGCGGAACAAACCAAAAAAAAACGCGCGATGGAAGAACTGTGAAGAAAAATGAATGCTAGAAAAAGAAAGAGTACATACCTGCAACTCAGTATCGGTAATCGTGTGCCGACTGACGCGAGCATATCCGGTGCGCTTCAATCCCTTGTACAAGATGTATTCGCACCACCTGTCCCAATCTGTAGGATCGATATCCCGCATACCGCTCTTGTCGCCAACGTAGGTATGATAATTGCCCTCGCCGGGCTTGATGACAAGGTATGAGAGTAAAATGGCCGGGCGCGATGTCGCCTTCATGCGTGCGGCGAGGTACTCGCTTTGCAATCGTCTGTCCTCGGGGTCTTCTTCTTGCCCAGAGTGGAATACAAAAATGTCGACGAGTTCGCCGTAAGCGTCGATTGTGGCTTCGATGGCGGGCGCGAGTTCACCGACGGGAGACGGGAGGAGGTGGTGTGTGGAGTTGACGATTGGGAATTTGGAAAGCAAAGCGGAGCCCCAGGTGTGCTTGTTGGGGCCGGGGCCAAAGTCGACGTACATGCCGAGGTCTTCGGCGAGGAATTGTGTAGTGTCACGGTTGCCCATGATAATACGCTGAAGATCGCTTTCAAGCAGTCCAATGACGTCGACTTCCATTTCTTTGATGAGGTCGCGCATGCGGTACTCTGAAGACCACATATCGTTGTCCAGAGAGAAGTGGATAGTCCAAATTCCAGCGGTGATGGACTTAGTTTCTGGGTGGTACGGCTTGTAGTCGTATGAGGGGAAGCGTAGGTACGCAATGATGATAGCGAGAATTTCGAGCACGCCGAGAATGTATAGGTAGTATGAGCGCTGACGGCTGGCGGCAGCAGTGACAACAGCCTTGCCTTTGTAGCTCTTGGTCGCAATGGGCTGCGCAGAGATGCTGAAGATTCCGGCACCGATTTGGATCATCATACACGCCATTACCCAGTCGGTGTGTTCGCGGACAAGTGGTCCACCGGGAACAAATGCGTAGGCCACAACCCAGACGTGGAAGAGGACCATGAAATTGTAGACCAGGAAGCCAAGACCAAAAGTCCGGCCTGGGGAATGGCGAGCGGCATGGCCAATGAGGGTGGGAGCAGCAGCCATGGTATACACCGCGAGGACAAGTGCGCCGTAGAATCCAGTCCAGTGGCTTGATGTCGTCAACACAGCAGCACCAATTGATCCGACGCCGTAGAATGCCCATGACCGCGAGAGGTTCGGGGCAAAGAGACCAATCGTAAGACCCACACCCATAGCGAGCAGAGTCCATGCTCCGTGGGGAACAGCTTGAGGACCACGAACTGGGTAGCCCTCCCAGACCCACGAGATCATGGTGCTCGAGTCAGAAAGCAACGAGTGCATGGCGAAAAACAGACCCGCAATGCCGAAGCTGGCGAGGACGGAGGATCCTCTGGTTGGTCCCTGGGCTGGAATATCTGCACCTGAACTGGCAGTTTTTGTAGTCGATATCAATATGGCAACAACCGCGAACGCTAGACCCGTCTTATTCCATCCACCATTCGCCTCGTGCATAATCGGCCAGATGGGGTTGTTTGTCCAGAAAGCGAATTTAGAAACACTGGAAGCGATCAGGCCCAAAGAAAAGGCCATAATGCGGGCTTCGAGGCGATGTGGTTGCGACCTCTCTGCGAAAAAGGTCGCGGTCCAAGCAACACAGGCCATGGAAAGACCAAATCCAACAGCGAAGAGGCGATTCACGGGTGTTTTGGCAAGGAAAGCCAGTAGACCTGATAGAGATAACAAGTGAAAGAGCCAGACGAAGCGGACGGCGAGGTAGCGAAGTGGTTTGAGGCCAAGGAGGAATGGGGACACAGTACACATGACGAGAGCTTCGTAACCTGAAATTCCCATGTGCCAGAGAGGAAAGTCTAAATAAGGTCAGATCAAGTATTCGAGAGGCCAGAGGGCACATACACCAAACGCATACACCAAGGGATGTCAACATAGTCCAGAAGACAAACTGTGTGGATTAGTAAGGAGAATTGCACTCATGGTTAGCGGACACTGACTCCATTATAGACATCGGCGGCAGCATATACAAGACCGAGCCAAGAGAAGGCACCGGAAAAGGTAGCGCCGATTTGGCCATCTTTCCTGGTTCTACGTCAACTCTTCGACATTAGGCTGTGGGACACTAATACTTACTGTTTCTCGAGGATAGCTTCGGCGGTGGTCTTATTACCAGCACTACAATTCGCAACATATCAGAAGGGGTCGGATTAACCATTTGCATTCATAGAGGGTGTCTATCTATATCGGGAGACGTGGGACGTACACACGAGATACGCCTCGCATATCCTTGACGACCACCTCAAGGTTTTCGAACTCGAGCATGGTGACGGCATCGAATGCGACGTCGAGCAAGACCAGGGCCCACTCAAAAAAAGCGTAGATTGTGTAGGCTAGGGCGTGTTAGTATTTTGCAGCGCAGGAGGCATGCTGAACCTACCTCCAGCGACACGATGCACCTTGTGCTGAATGAAAAAATAGATCAAGGGCACCAAGGTAGCGAAGAAGGAGCCCGCAAAGACTTTGCGGAATTTCAGCGCAGTTGGGTTCTTGGGAGTGAGTGCGAGGCAGCCGAGTGTCCAAGGGAGTGTTGCCACAAGGTATGAGATCATGAAGATATCATGCCAGTCGTGATCGTCGGTTGAGGTTACGTACGTCCAACCTCCGCAGGTCAATGTTCGAAAAAGACCGACACCGGCGATGAAGTTGGGAAGCGAGGAGTTGGGTCGGCGGGTCAGGATATACCATAGACCTACCAAAGCAAAACGGGGGCCTAGGCATGGTTTAGTATGGGAGCGGGAGAGGCTGTGTTTAGGGAAGTACCTGAAGTAAGTGCAATGAAAAGCATGAAGACAGAGCGTTCTGGATACCGGTCGCCTATGGTCGCAGAAACGGACGGGAACCACTCGTCAGGGTAGCCCTGTTGTGATTATTGGTATACAGGCAAGTATGTAGTATGCACTCGTACTGACGTAGTGTTCGTTCTGTACAATCTTGTGGTAGTGCAGTTGCCTGTAGGTGTTCAGTCGTGTCGAACGGTATAACCAAGTGCATTGCATACACTCCCACAACTAAGGCTCCAACAAAGGCAGCTGAGAACGGGTCAGTCGAATTGGCGCAATGCGGTGAAGAACAGCTTACCATAGGCCATGAGGGTGTGTGCGTAGGAAACCCATTTTCCGTTGAACTAGGAGACATATGAGCCTGCTAAGCTCCTGGCCTGGGAGTGGTGCCTGGGAACGCTCACCGTTGCGACGGTGTCGCCGTCCTTGTCCTTTACCATGATGAGACACGAGGCGATCAGCGTCTACAGCCTCACACTCCAGCTAGAGCCGAAACTGAATGAGGGTCGTGAAGTGCCCGTCAGCTTTTGCGCAGGCACGCGTGTCTGTCTCCTGAAGCTGGCCGAGGTCAGGGTTCGCATTGTAAGCCAAGCCGCTACCAACGGAAGCCGGTTTACGCGAGGCCGTTTTCTTGACCGACCGGCCGACCGACAACTTTTTCCGATTGCTTCCGTGTACGTACACGGAGTCTCATCAACATGGCCGGCGCAAGTGACAAGGCGCGATTCTACCTCGAACAGTCGGCGACGGAGCTGAATGAGCTCGAGCGCAAGAACATCTTCACCAGAGCACGTAGCTGCCCTTTAGACTGTCGCGGAATCCCACTAACTGGCGGTAGGAGGAGATTCGCTCCATAGCAAAGAAGCGGTCCGACTTTGAGCACACCATCAATGCGCGCGGCTCACACCCCTCCGACTATATGCGCTACATTGAATTCGAGAAGAACATTGACGCTCTTCGGCGAAAGAGAACCAAGCGCCTAGGCATTCGCTACAAGGGCCATGGGCAGCGCACCATCTACCTCCTCTACAATCGCGCCACACGCAAATTCTCGGGAGACCTCTCGCTGTGGATGCAATATATCGACTTTGCACGCAAGGACAAGGCATACAAGAGGCTGAACGACATCTTCACTTCGGTCGCACGGCTACACCCCACCAAGCCCGACATATGGATCCTCGCAGCGAATTATTTCATCGACACGCAGGCGGACATTACCAACGCACGGAGCTACATGCAACGCGGTCTACGTTTTTGCAAAAACTCGGAGGTCCTCTGGCTCGAGTACGCAAAACTGGAAACAATTTATATTGGCAAGATTGCAGGTCGGAAAAAAGTGCTGGGCCTGGACTTGGACCGCACCCAGGAACGGACGGTTCAAGACGGGGACGAGGACATGATTGCGCTCCCGCAAGTCACGGCAGAGGACATGAATCCAAGCTTGCAACAAGATGACGAGATCGATGAGGTAGCCTTGCAGAACCTGGCGTCGGCGCCAATTCTTAGCGGTGCCATCCCGCTTGCCATTTTCGATTCGGCCATGAGGCAGTTCCAGGGCCGAGCCAACGTGGCGGAGAAGTTTTTTGCCATGTTCAGCGAGTTTGAGCAGCTATCGTGCATGCCACGCATTCTGCAACATGTACTGGACTATCTCCAAGAACAGTCGCCGCAAGCGGTGGAGACTGCCATGTGCAGATTCCACATGCAGCTGTTCGGCCGCAGTCCTGCCGAGCCCGAGTTTCCTGTTGTTCTGGGCGATGCGCTCGTCTTGCTGGGTTCCGTTGTTCAGCAGTATCCCAGGGAAGCCGCTCGGATCGCTGAGATTGCCGTTCGTCGGTTGCTGTGGTGCCACAACCGGCTACCCAGGGACGCTGACCCAGCCCTGGAGCGGGTTATGCGCGTGACACTGCGAAAGTATGCACGAACACTCGAGAATGACGGAGGTTCCGGCGACAAGGTCACAAGCCTCGTCAAGTCGTTGCAGCGAGAAGGCAGACGACAGGAGGCTGAGACACTGCTTGGATTGGGAATGAAGCAATGGGCTATGAACGAAGAGCTGCAAAGGCTCTCTTCTACGTTGAAGGCGTGAGTGAAAGATGGGAAGGTCTGCCATATGTACTATATAGGTAGTAATGTATTTTGGTGCCATTGATTGGGCCGTGAGAGTTCTCTGTGCCACAAACCCTACCGAGACGCGCTCCGTTTGGCACAGGGTTAGCCATCGCCTTGGCTGCGCCTCGAGCTCTTCTTAGCACTCTGCTGCTTCTTGCTGTTCAGACGGCGCTGGTTGGAAGTCTTCTGGCTGGGGTCTTATTAGCGACTGATGGCGTCGTCGAGACTGCTGGCAAGAAGCCGACGACGTACAGGTGTCTGACACGCTGGGCCTGCTCCGCGGAGGTTTCGGCGGGCACCGCATGCTTCCCCGCTTCGGCGATGGCCTCGTAAAGGCGCCTGTAGCAGCTGTGTGCGTTATCACTCTGCTTTCGACTGTCGTCGGCCTGAACTACCAGGGCGTTGGCGCGCACCGCCACATAACGCGACCGCCTGAGCTCGTTATGGATGGGCGTGGGCACATGCTGCAGCAGGGCGTCGAGGGGTACTTTGAGCGTCGCTTTGGAATTGACCTTGTTCACGTTCTGGCCGCCGGGGCCGGACGCCCTGCTGAAGCTGAGCTCGCCTATGGCCTTGAGCGGCAGCGACTCGGCATGCAGCGCGGCGAGCCACGCTCGTGCGGCGCTGAGCTCGTCGTGACCCGCGCTGCTTCGCGACGCCAGCAGACGGCGGGGCACAGCGGTAGGCGGTGGCGGCGAGGCGGCAGCCAGGGCCCGTAGCGCGGACAGTAGGCCTCGGGCCATGGCGAGACCGTGCGGCGTACAGTGGACGGGGGCGGCGTTGAGGGGGCCGGGCGAGGTGCAAGAGTGCGTCACGTGCAGGCTCCCGTCAGCCTTTTCTCAGAGCGGCCTGTGCATGGCGCCCAACAACCACTGCTACCTTCAACACCATCGCCTGCTACACCACCTCCTGCTACACCACCATCACCACCACCACCACCACCACCACCACTACCATAACCACCTGCCTGCCTGCATGCCTGCCTGCATGCCTGCCTGCCTTCACCTCACCCGGTTCTCCTCTAACCCGCGTTTTGTATCTCTCTAGCTTGCGAAGCCCGTCCGCCACTCGGCTATAGCCTACACGGTATTGTCGGCTTCCTCTCCCATCCCACTGTGCCCACCACCGCACTAGCGCTGGGCCGCTCTGCTCTGCTCTTGCGCCGGCCTGCGCCGCTCTACGCTGTTCTACGCTGCTCTACGCTGCTCGCCCTTGTCGCGCCGGTGCGTGCTGTAGATGCCTCTGCGTTGATCTGCTCCGCCCACCACAAGCCCTCACTGCGTGGTGGCGTTGCACCCGGCGGCCGCCTACATGCCCTCCAGTCCGCCCGAAATAGCAGAGTTCATCAGACACCAGTCGCTCTCGCCCGCGTCGCCGCGCCCGCAAAACGTCCCCTCGCCCGCCAACATCCCCATCCTTGTAGAGCAGATGGACCCCAACTTCACTGCACCCTCGTCCTATGCCAACGGCACCTCGACGGCCCAGTCGCACCCGCCAGCCGCGCCTTCCTCGGCACCCTCGTACGCCGACCCATCACGCCCTCATGACAGTGCATGCGCCCAGCCTGCCCAAGCCGCCTACTACCACACCCAGCCACAAGCCGGCTCCACGGTGGACGTCCAAGCCTTGTTGGATTCACTGGCGCCCGCTGCGAACCCTGCGCCTTCGGCTCACTATGCTGCTCCCCACATGTCCCCCCAGTCTGCGCAGGTGCAACCCAACTCATCCTCGCTGCCAGCGCCTACCAACCTGCCCCCACGGCCGCCTGCCCAAGACACGCCTGCCACCCACCCCAACTATGACCCGCGCGATGACATTAGGTCCTATCATCCTCACAGCCAGCAGACTGCCGGTGCTGTGCCACTGCAGCCCCTAACCATGCAGCGACAAGATTATTCCGCCGCCACGCCTTCAAGCGCCACCAGTCCAACGATCCCAGCCCAGCCCCATCGCCAGCCCGCCCAGCGGAGTGAGACGCCAGACGAAGAGGATATTCGGTGGCCACCCGAGGTCAATCGGAGGTATGAGGAGTTTCTGGACCAAGAGCGCAAGTTTGTCACCGAGGGGCAATGGGACCAATTTCCTCTGGGGTCACGCCTCTTCATCGGTGAGCGACAGCATCGACTGTGTGACGTTACAGAGGCTAACAGTCCTCCCAGGCAACCTTCCCACCGAAAAGGTCACCAAGCGGGATATATTCCACCGTTTCTATAAGCACGGCAAGCTTGCCCAAATTTCCATAAAGCAAGCCTACGGATTTGTCCAATTCCTCGATGCTGAGTCCTGTCGCCGGGCGTTGGATGCAGAACAGGGCCAGACGGTGCGGGGTAGGAAAATGCGTAAGTGACAACCTCAAACGGGAAAACGCCGTAGAATTGACTAATGACGGCGTATCCAGATCTCGAGGTGTCAAAGCCACAACGCAACACAAAGAAAGCCGACTCCCAGGCCGCGGCGCGACGACGCTCCCGTTCGCCTGATTACTCGAGGGGTGGCACAGGCCAAATACCCCGAGATGTGCGGTATGGTGGAAACGTAAACTCAATGTCTCCTCGCGAGAGAGACCGTCGCTTTCGTGAACGGGATGACTACCGACCCATGCGATCGCCATCACCACGCAACGCTGCTCGAGGAATAAGGTCAAGAGACCGAAGCCGTGACAGGTTCGATAAGCGCTATCGTAGCAGGTCAAGGACACCGCCTCGTAGGCACAGAAGTCCATCTCCCCAGAGAGATTACACGGAAGATGGCTTGGACTTACGAAGAAGACTTCCACATGAGGTGCCTGACATTCAGATTCTTGTCTTGAACGAGGGACTTCCACGGTACGTACACGATTTGCTTACTGCGGTCTCTGCTTTCTTCTCGGCGGCCAGGATTTCCACTAATATATGTCTTAGTGACTTTATTCGTTATGTGGAGGATGTTTTCCGCTCACAGAACCTCCGAAGTAACGTCTTAATCTTGAGTGGCCGATTCCCTGAGCCAGCCGTTGTCCGTAGACAAATTCTAGAGGGTGTGCTGGCTATTGTCAGGCTGGATACCGCTGGCCTAACGAAAGGGAAAATCCGCGTGCAGATATTCGATCGACGCGAAGGTGCAACCAACATACAGTTCAACGGTATGTCTCCATCTGTTGTCTCCTATTTGGTATACTTTCTAATTGACACAGAATATGCTGATCTGGACCCGACAACTGCTGGTCTGCTTGTGAACAATGCTAAACAGAACCAATCGCAGCCCGTGCAGCCACCTGTGCCGTCGTTTGGCTTCAATCAAGGTCTTCCCTTTACGCAGCCAGGCGCAGCCTTTGCCCCTGCTCCAACGACTCAGTCCAACATCTCCAACTTGATAGCATCTCTCGATGGTGCGAGCCTGTCGCAGCTACTGGGAGCGATGTCTAACAATAACGTACCTCAAAACTCGCAACCTGCCACGAGCTCAGGATTTAACACTGATCTTGCACGCCTACTCGCCCAAGTTCCTAGTCCAGCTCAGACTCCCGGCTTCAGCAGCCACAGCCAGTCACAGATGACCCAGTTGAGCACACAATTTCCTGCGCTTGCTTCACTGTTCACCAGCCAGCCACAACAGGCTGCTCCATCTGCTCAGACCCCTACCCAGTCAAATGGTGCTCCTGATATGAGCGAGATTATGGCCCAGCTTTCCCAATACCAACGCTGAGTTGCCCTCAACATTGAGTCACTGACTACTCGGTCCCCAAGGCTTGCTTATGAATCTTCTACAGCAAGTCGGAACGATATAGTTGAATACTCTAAACCTCACCAACATCATCTGCATATCCTATGCTTGGTATTGCGATCATCATCATTATATTCCAGCCAATTGTCCGTCTACTCTGTCAAAACCAGGCAATGCTGCTAAATGACTACGGCAAGCTTGTCCATAGTTATGGCACACAAAGTTTACTATGTCCCAAAGATTGTTCCCACTCCTCTGTACCAGCTTGACCTCGGCCTTTTTAATATCCAAGATGATGCAATTATGATGTCTTCTTTACTCTACTGGCTATGCAGAGGAGTAAAGATCAGCATCACAATTATGAGTATCTATATGGTACCTTCACAGCTGATTTTGGCAACCAGACTCGGATGTTGGGCAGGACAAGGGATATTTCCAGGGTGTGGTCCGAGTACCAAGTCACAAGTTGATTTCGAATGGCTGAGCTGTTTTGCTGGCTCCTCGTCACAGCTGGGTAGCACCTTGTGTTGTGCACTTGTGCTCTCAAGCTCTTGAGCTTTGTGCTGGTTTCGGCAAGGTATTCCGGGTTCAAGGTGATCCCTACTGGGTCTTGCAAGTCCCTGGCGTTCTCCCAGGTACTGCTGTCGCTGTGTAGCGAGCTCTGAATCTTTTCCTGCATCATCTCCACCCCTCAGTAGCTGAATATATGTTAATAGAGGACAATTCGAGAACCCCGTGAGTAATCTGTGATCATGATAAATGCTTGAACCATAAAGTCTACACTACACCTGGTGCTCTCATGTGACTTTTGCAAGACGGAGCAGGGACATGGAAGTCAGTAGAGTACCGAATCGGGCCTAGCAAAGATTGAAGAGCAACGTCGTCACCACTTTCGAGATTGCACTATCTAGGAGCTTTCTATTGTGGGATGAGCCATTCTCCCCTTCCTCTTGTCCCTCCTCTTCCAACATAGTTGCACAGCAATGAAGCCTCGGCCTATGATGTCGTCGCTGGTTGCGCGTGGGCGTTCCATTGGCGTGCTCGCAAGTCCCTACTGCAGGCCCAACGCAGCACGATGGACGAGCCTCTATGCAGCGCCGCAACCGCAGCGCCACCACGCCTCCACAGCCCCAGCCGCTATATCGCGGTCGCGAACAAACGCCGCCGCTCTCGCTGCTCACCTCACGCCCTTGGCCAGAGCCAGCGCCGCCGTCCCCATGCACAAAGCAAAAGAACTGCTCAACCCGCCGTCCTACACCTACGCCGCCGCCATCAGCGTCCCCAAGCGCGGACCCAGCCAAAGCCGTTTCACGTATCTCTACCGCGTAGGCCGCATCTACCTCACATTTTACCAAACGGGGATATCACACGTGCGTCAGACGCTCAAGCTGGCCAAAACGCTACGCGCCAAGGTAGCCGAGCACCAGACTGCACGCCATGACGGCAACAAACGAAACGCGGCCCCCACCGACGTCCTGTCCCGTGCAGAGTGGCAAGTTGTGCGCAGAAGCCAGGCCGACAGGCTGCGGCTGCCTGCGTTTGGCATACTGGTGCTGCTCCTGGGGGAGTGGCTGCCGCTCCTGGCTCTCTACTTGACGCCCGCGATTCCAGAGGCCTGCCGCATTCCGCAGCAGGTATCGCGGGATCTGCGCAAGAGGGAACAGCGGCGTGCGGAGCGCTTAGCTCGGCTGCAGTTCTTGGGGCGCCGGGGTGCGCTGCGGGGGCCGGGTGTCGAGGGCTCGCGGTTAGGGCCGCAGACTGCGTCGTCTTCATCGCCACGGTTGGCACTCGAGGAAATGCAGGATGCGGAGCTGGCGCGCGTGTCGGCGCAGTTTGATTGCCATGGGCGGATGTGGGATTGGAGTCTTCGCTTCGTGGGCTTGGCGCCGCCTACGTGGCTGCTGCGGCGCAGTGTTGGCCGCACTTTGACGTATTTGAATACGGACGATGCGTTGATCCGGCGCGATGGGGGGTGGGCTGCGCTGAACGCGGAGGAGGTGCAGAGGGCGTGTGTGGAGAGGGGGATGGCGGTGGTGGGGAAGAGCGAGAGCGAGATGAGGAGGGCTTTGGCTGCGTGGAGGGGGACCGGCGTGAGTGTGTAGGGCTGGGATCATGGGTGGCATCTGTGAGGG
>Ga0182211_1000235_pt1 | contig 17312 bp, 10 predicted proteins | sample G5R1MG_20_FD_129660 | JGI IMG/M metagenome (GOLD analysis project Ga0182211, IMG submission 129660) | Switchgrass phyllosphere microbial communities from Michigan, USA - G5R2_MAIN_03OCT2016_LD1 MG | ecosystem: Host-associated > Plants > Phyllosphere > Phylloplane/Leaf | place: USA: Michigan... | reverse complement strand
CTCCCATCTTCTCCGTTGACTCAACGCCATTCTAACACACGCACCCAGCGCATCCTTGATTTGCTCAACAGCCAGGCACCTGCGCGAATTGCCACCATCGTGAGGCAACGGTCGCCACACTTTCCACACGATCCTGATACCGTGGTCGCGGCAGCATGTTCCCATCTCAACATCGCTCCAACGTACCGGCTACTCGTCGTCCAAACATGGGCACGCCACACCACCCTGGTGTTTGACATACACCATTCCGCGTACGACGTGTCGACCGCCCATCGCGAGGAAAATCTTCTCGTGCTCAATGTAGCCATGGACAAGCAAATCCACGCTCGGATCTCAAGCGACGATTTTCGCGACATGGTGAACGCAGAGGTAGCTATGCTGCATAATGTTAACGGCTGGGAGAAAAGTCTGCCGTACTTTGAGGACCAGACGGCTGCAGTGTGGTCGTATCGGAAGCCTTGAAGAAACACGGACCGAGCCTGACGATTGGAAAGTTGTACGTATTTTTTTTTACCTTTCGGCGTTTTGGGCCTTGAAGAAAACATCGAGAACAAGGAGAAGAAACGTTATATGTCATACATCGATAGCTTTAGAAGTAGTTATATATATATGTGCACATCGCAGTTTTCCTTTCCTTCTTTATGCTTGGCTATGCGATGCTTCAAGTGTCTGGCCTGGACCCCCCCTCTCGCCTCTTAAAAGCAATGTCTACCTTGTCCTCCATTGAGGAAGAACAGCGTGAACAGAGAGAAAGAAAAACAACCTTCCCCAACCCATCCATATGCGCCAACCAATTGCCACCATTCAGGTCATGAAACATGAAGGACCCTGCTCCCGACCAGAGCGGGACCAGGTCTGTGCCAAGGGAAAACGCACAAGAATTCACACTCTAGACACAAGAGCAGGCAGAAGAAACAGTGACCGACCTGGAAACCCCAAGGGAAAAAAAACAAACCTTCCCGCCCCCATCCCTATGCGGATGGCAAAAAGAACAAGAGGTAAAAGAGAAAACCACGCGCACATCTATGCATGCAAGCAAGTTTTAAGAAATGGAAATGATTAAAAAATGTGCAACGTAGTAGTAGTGGAATTGCACACAACAGAATAAATAGAGCAACAATAGAGAGGAGAAAATAAAACTAAAAAACATCGCTGCCATGGGAAGACCATTTGATGTATCTGCGAAAGAAGGGGGGCATGAGAGGAGGAAGGGGTATGCGTCTTGCCCAGGTCTTCCATATGCAAATCGTAAATGTAAAAGATGCGAGGGATAAGTACACCAAAAAAAGTGGGATAGAACGAGACCTACTACCGATAAACGCCAAGAAGCATGCTCTTTACAAGGGTGAAAAGTGAAAAAAAAAGGTCATAGATGGATGTTATTAGAGAGCGAGCCTAGCCAGGTCGTCGAAATACCTCGACGTTGAGTGTTGGCGTTTCCACCTGGCGGTTGGTCGGCACGCCTTCGTTCTTGCGCCGGTCGAAGAAGTTTTGGCACTCATGGCTAACAAAGGTCCATTCGGCGAGCGCACGGCCAGCGTACGTGCTCGATGTTATGGCTGATCCGGTGGGTCGGGCGCTGCGAACAGGATCCATGTTGATGGCTCGGTGTTGCAGCAGCGTCTGAGCGGGTTGTGGCAGTCGAGGAGGTTGAAGCCGCATGTTCTGGTACGTACCAAAGCGCTTGTCGACCCATTCGAGAGAGAAGCGGAAGCTGTAGGAGCGGTGGGAAGCAGGTGGCGGCGGGACAGGCGGCTCGGATAAGGTTTGGTGATGTACGGTCCCTGCCCCATTACTAGTCTTGGGATTTTCCTTCTCCTTGATGCTTGGGACTGGGCTTTTTGCTTTGGAAGCCTTGCTTGAACCCCCTCCTATAAGACTTCGGAAGATACCCCACTTTCCTCTGCCTGGTTCCTCATCGGGAAAATCTCCCGAGTCGGTTGACATGGCCGATGTGGGTCGGGCCTCGAGCTCGGGAATGAGGGTACTGCTAGGGGACGGTTTTGGTTGATGGGGATTCTGAACGACGCCGTCAAAGGAAAGAAAAGGCCCGATACTGGCGGTGATGGGGTTATCATTTCGTATGATGAGGAACCGTCGGCCCGGGGCAGGGTTGCATGCTTGGGTTGACGGCAATGCGGTCTCGTTTCTCTCGGCCTCTTCTTGAAGCCATAGGTAGTGTGACCACACAGAGCGTAGACGGTCGCTTAGCGCCCGTTTAATTTTTCTTTGGTATTGTTAGTAAAAGGATCCAATGTCAGTCAGGTAAGGGGTATTGTGGGGAAGGTACGAACACTTCGACGTCCGTCTCTTCGCCATCGAAACGTGCCACCCGCCAGCACAGTAGTCGCATAAAGTACGACCGAACCATGGGACACCAGTGATTGAACCTACTCTCAAAGAAAGCGGGTTCTAATAAAAAGTCAAGACACAAACTCGCTTTACGCTGATCATCAACCACCAAGGTAGGCCAAGCACCAAAAAGGAACGAGTAAAGTTTAATCTCGGTGCCTGTATTGTGACTTTCAGCCATGGCCTTGCATACAGAAAGCCAGAATTTCCAGTGCATGACCGAGTGGTGCTCGGCGTCGTGCTGCTCGTAGCGGACCATGATGGCAAACGCCTCCTCGAGAAAATCGCAAAGTGTATAGCAAGCATTGCTGTCATAGATGGTGATCTTGCGGGCTTGCGCTTGGAGTAGGCGTGCAAAACTTTCGGCAAACATTCGTCTCGCTGTGTGGAGATGGGTATTTCTCTCAGACAGGAAGTCGCGTATGAGCATGATGAGTCGGTTCTCCTGCATTTGTCGAGTAGCGTTTGCGGGTGGAAGGGACATGGCTGTCACAGAAGCGTCTGGTTCTAGCACATCGTCGAAGGTGATGGGGGCTGCTGCAGCCGCTGCATTAGCTTGCGAAGGGTCGTCGGACTGTGGCGGCAGCAGCGGTGGCACTGCATGCCTGTTGATGGTGGCGTCGAGGTTGACGAGGACTTGGGCATGGACTATGAGCATTCCAGGCACGCAGATCAGCTCTGCATTGCTCGGCTCGACGAGTAGAAACTCGGTAACGAGGATGTGGTAGTGCTTGACAAAGACATAGAAGAGATCGCTCTCTGCGCCTGACCAGCGCTTCGTCCACAACCCGTACCAGTCAAGATTGGCGACAGCGAGTGGCGGAGGGGCTGGTTTGCGTAGGGAGCGTGCGGTCTTTGCGAGGGACGAGAAGGTAAGCGAGTGGAGGACGGAGGGGAAGGAGGCTGCGACGCGCTCGGAAACGTGGTCGAGTCTGTCGAGTCTAGAGACGCCCGCCTCCTGCATGACGCGCTTCATCATGTCCAGCGGAGGACTCCATAGCCGTACTAGGGTGTCGGCGATACCGGGACAGAAGCAGAAGACATAGGCGCATGTCTTGCCGCAAAAGGTCACGAGACTGGCGGCGGCATTCCGCAGCGACATTTTCTCAACGACAAAGGTCATTTGCGCGAGAAGGTTCTGGGTGAAGATGTTGCGGACATTGTGGTAGACGGAATCGGCGAGGAAGTCGGAGGAGCTCGAAGCGGCTGAGACATTGGTAGTGGTGGAGGGCGTCGTGGCACGGTCGGCTAGGGCGCAATAAGGCGACGGCCACAAGCGCCACTCGGCTCTCTCCATGATGCCGATGATGCCCTCGAGGATGGCGGGGCGGTCGGTGCCCGAGAGGGACTGGCCGTTGCGGCCGGCGACGAGCTCCAGCAGGCCGGTCCACCAGCCGTTGAGGATGATGGCGCGACGGTCGACGTCCTCGGGCCGCAGGTTGTGGTTGGAGGGATGGGAGGCGTACTGGCGCAGAAAGGGGATCAGCGCGGTGCGGACAACGTTGGCCTTGAGGGCGCTCGATTTGGCCTGGAACTTGCGCAGGTCGGCGTCGAGGGTGCGAAAGACGGACCAGAGCTCGTCCTTTTTGCGGGGCTCGGCCCGGGCGCCCTTGAGCTTTTCGGGCGAGGTGGTCGTGGACGGGAGCGGGGGGATGTGGGTGGGACTGAGGGGCGTGTGCGGGTGGGCGTAGTGGGGGAGCTGTTCGGTCGAAAAGGACTTGGGCAGGGCGGGAGCCGAGGTAGCGGTTGCGTTGAAGAGGCTACTGAGACGCTTGTTCCTGGTAGGGGTGTTGCTGCGGTGGCTGGGAGGCAGCGGCGGGGCGCCGGCCAGCTCTTTCTCTTCGGGGATGGTAACGGTGGGGATGGGCCGCTGACGTTTGCTTGTGTCGGTGGCGGTGACGCTGTCAGCGTTGTCGGCGTTTTCGGGGCGCACGACCCACGACTTGCGACGCAGTTTGGTCATGGAGCGTACGGGAGAGGCGGTGGTGGTGGTGGTGGTGGATGTGGGCGTGGGCATGGGCATGGGAGGGACGGCATCGAGGCGGCCGCGGTCGGGCAGGGGCTCGGTAGAGGCGTCTCTGCTCCTGCTGGCAAACGAGAGGAAGCGCGAGGCTCTGTGGGTGCTGGAGCGGCGGGGCACGGCAGAGGGCCGCATGTGCACGCCGCTGGCTGTCTCGGGCGTGTCTTCGGACGAGCGGCTCGACGCGGGCGAGGAGCTTTCCGAGGGGGGCGCGGCGACGGGGTCGAGGATGTCAAGGTCCTTGACGCGGGGAAAGTACGTGTATGAGGCGGCCTTGGGCAGCTGGGCACGCTCTGGCTCTCGGGGGGGAGGCGGCAGACCCACTTCGGAGGCGGCACGATGGCGGCCTCGAATGGCTTTGGCCAGCGAATAGGGGCCCCGGGGCGGCGAAGTAACGGCGACGGCGACGGGCATGGCGGCGAAGGCGACGGTAGCGGTGGTTGTGGTGGTTGTGGCGGTGGCGGTGGCGGGCAGGTCAACAACAAGGCACAGTTACAGGCGTCCTTCACCGACGCATAGCGGCGCGGGCAAGACGTCACCGGCCGTTTGGTGAGGCAGGCGGGCGGCAGGCGGGTAGGCGACGGCGGCTTCCCTTGGCTTCGGTGGGTTGTGGCGGACAACGAGGGCGTGGTGTGGTGTGGTGTGGTGGTAGGGAGTAGGCAGGAGGGAGTAGGTAGTGTAGCGTGATGCCATGCCGTTGGGGGTTGGGGGGGTGTGCTGGGCGTGAGGCCGCGCTAGCAGGGGCCTGTTTCTAATATTAACCCGTGCCTGTATGGAGAGAGACTATGACATGGTATGTTGACCATGTTCTTATCATCTTTACATATGTAGGTACCATATATATGTAGGCACCGTACATACATCGGTACTGGGCAGGTAGTATCTATGGTATGCACAGGGTATTGGCCGACTCCCCGATGGTGCTGGTGCATGTACCTACGATGTCGGCCTCTCCACCAAATACTACCACGTCTACCGGGCTTCTCCTCCCGACCACTGGGCCCACGCCCTCTACATGCATAGCAGGCCCCTAGAACGACTGGGTACTACCACTAGGTATGTATGTATGGACCAATTTCGCCCGACGACTCCGGACCTGCCGGGCGTCCGTGCAACACAACCGTGTATGTACACAGTAACACCTCCGCTTGCATTCTGAAACCCCCTCGCCGTCCTTTCCGAGATTGCCTGCAGCCATGACTGTGGATACTCGGGAGTCGGTAGAGGTGCACAGTACATCAGCTCATCATCCATCACGTGAACAGATACATGCGCATACATAGCACCTGGTAGGACGAGACATGCATTCAATCTCCAGCACGTGACAGCCATGCCACAGCAACGCATTACACACATTCTGCCCAGGCGGCTTCACGTAGCCAACACAACACGCCTCTAGTGGGCAGCAGGCGCCGCGCTCTCGTCCTCCTCCTCGAACCAGTCCTCGGCTGGCGGCGCAGCGGCCTCTTCTCCCGACGTGCTACCCTCAATCTCCACGGCCTGTGTTTCGTACGCCTTCAGCTCGTTGGCAATGTCCGTCTCCTCGGGTGAGGCAGGGGGCTTGGGGATCGTGAACTTCAGCACATGGCCCTCGGCGTCGGTGGCCTTGACGGCCGGCGCCTTGTACGCCTTCAGCTCGCGGAGGTAGAGATCCTGCACCAGGTCGGCTGGCATCCATTGCGTCAGTATAGCTCGGGGGCGATTGGCTTGACAAAGTCACCTGAGCGAACGGCCGACGGGGTGATGAAGCTGCGGCGGGCGACGTAGGCTGGCGGCGGGCGTGCAGCGCGTGCGAGTGCCTGGCGCTAGGGCAGGTCAGTAGGCTTCCCGTGGCGCAGGAGGGCAACGGCGATGCGTACCGAGGCCCTGATGGATTGCGCAAGCATGGTGTTGATGTGGGGGCGAGGAGGGGGGAGGTGGGAGCTGTCTAAGGAAGCATCGGGCGGAACCGTCGTCGGCTTGCTGGGGAAAAACCGCAGCGCGAGCCGCAGCCGAAACTAGCTTAGCGCGGCACCGTCTTGGCGCGGGCCCATCGTCTAACCTCTGGTCATGCCTTCATACCTTCACACCATGAAGGCCCTCGCCGGACCGTGACCCCTTCTCTCGCCCCCCGCCCGCCCATAACGCAGTCAGTCGCTCGAGGCGCTGGATCCGCGTACAGATAGTCCAGAATAGACAATAAAAGCCGTGCCCGTCTCTGCCTGCCTGCACCATGTCGTACGCCCCCGACGGCCGCCTGCTCTCACCCGGCGAGGTCTACGAGGAGGCACCCGCGCCCGTTGTAGACAACGAGTGGCAGGACGACCTGAATGTCCACCTCATCTGCCCAGACTGCCAGGAGTCCCCGCCCAACCTCGTCGAGGAGTTCAGCGCCGGTGACACCATCTGCGGCTCCTGCGGCCGCGTACTCGCCGATCGCATCATCGACACCCGCTCCGAGTGGCGCACCTTTTCCAATGACGACCAGGGCAACGATGACCCCTCGCGCATCGGAGACGCCGCCAACCCTTTGCTCCACGGCTCGCAGCTGCAGACCGAAATCGGCTTTGGCGACGGCGGTATGCGCGTGCGCGAGCTGTCGCGCGCCCACAACAAGTCCAATCATGACAAAGCCAACAAGGCCCTGCAGGCTGCCTATGGCCAGATCAGCACCCTGTGCGACTCACAAAACATCAACAAGACCACGGCAGAAACCGCAAAGTACCTATTCAAGATGACGGATGACGTCAAGTTGTTCAAGGGCAAGTCGCAGGACGCCATCATCGCCGGCTGCATCTTCATTGCCTGCCGCCAACACCGCCAGCAGCGCAGTTTCCGTGAGATCTTCAAAATGACCAATGTCTCCAAGAAGGAGGTTGGCCGTACCTTCAAAGCCCTCGAGGCCTACTTACAAAAGACTCAGAAGGAGAAGACAGGCCCAACCGTCGCCGGCAACGGAGCCGTCATGGACACGGCCAATCTCCTCTCCACCGAAGAGAACCGAAGCACCAGCGCCGCCATGCTCATGCCCCGTGCCTGCGCCAAACTCGGCCTCGGCACCAACGTGCAGATTGTCGCCGAACAGTGCGCGGATGTCGTCTCACGCGAGGGCATTGCCGCCGGACGTTCTCCTCTCTCCATTGCCGGTGCATGTCTCTACCTCGTCTCGCACATCATGGGCCACCCAAAGACCGCCAAGGAAATCGGTGCCGCCGTCGAAGTCAGTGACGGCACCATCCGCACCGCGTACAAACTCATGCACACAGCCCAGGACCTCATTATCCAGCAAGAATGGCTTGACAAGAAAGGCGCCGACCGTACCAAGCTCCCTCCTGCCTAGTCGTGGCAGGTAGGCAGGCCGATTTACAGATGGGACATTTGCACCATGAGACTGGTCCTCCCCTCTTTTTTTCTTTCCTACAACTTTCAGCATATCAGTGCGTTTGTATCAAACTTCCCCTTCGAACTGCTTAGAATGGCATAGTCTGGCGTTTTCTTTTCCTTTTTTTCCCCCAATTTTTTATTCCCTGAAGCGGGAGTTATACTCCCGCAACAAAAAACCCAACTCGATTCAATCCATCAATCAACTAAAAAACAGCGGTCTTCTCTTAAGTCTAGTCATATTACCCTTCCCCTTTTTTGTTGCACAAGGAGTTTGAACCAAAAAAATGGCTCAAGGTTTGTTTGTTTCACGGTGGTTCAAGAAGTTTCGTGTGGTGCCTGCATAAGTCGTCAGGAGTTATGGGCAAATGCAAGCCTTTTCTCGCTTGTTTGTTTCGACTTTTCTTCTCTATCCCCTACTTATCTAACATGTATACCCCCAACCACCCCCCCTGAGTTTGAAATCTCCCTTTCGAGAAATGTGGTACATGTACCATTTCCTCTTTCTTTTCTTCTTACAGGAACATAACCAGGCACGGGATTCAATAACTACAAGCCTAAAAAATAGCGAAGCGAGTGTATACAAGTGAATAAGGTCATGTGTAGGTATATTTCCTGCAAACTGCTAGGCTTCTATGCTGTGAACGTGATGTTACGTGAGTCTTCCTCCTTTCATGATGATGGCTTTTGATTCCCTTGTTCTTGGCTACCCCTCTTTCTTCTTTTTTTTTGGGGCTTAAGATGGCTATCACGTAAGTAGTGTGGTTGGGGGCGTGGGCGAGAGGCGAGTCATTAATTTGTGACTAGAGGGGGAGGAGGGCTAGAATGTAGTATGAAGCGGAGTGAGTGGGTGGGTGTATCCAGAGTATGGTAAGCTCCATCAGCTGTGCGGTTCCGTTACTGATACGACAGAGCTATTAAGTCTGGTTGTTTGGTACGCATCCGTGTTGTGAGGGGACGGTGTGGGGGAGTGTTATGGTAGATAGATGGTTATCAGACTAGTGGGAACTTTCCCTTTGTTGAAATCGTTGCTAGAGTATATACTCTTCTTGGCTCTCTATAACGCCGGCTGCTCCCGCTCCCGGTCCAATCAAGTCCTCGTGATGATGGGTACATACTAGCACGAGGGGGCAACGGCTCGAAGTCTCATCACCCATGGAACCTAGGAGCCATCTTGAACATCTTCGTTCTAGATACCTACTCTGCACTTTCGCTCCTTACGCCATCATGTTCCTAACGCAGACAGGGCACACTAACCCCCTCCCGACCGCCGCGATATGACCTCTCTTCCAAATTTGCCCCATTATCCACGCCTTTGTTCGGGTACCACGAGAGGATCTAGGATAAAATAGTCACTGTTTAGAGAAAGTGTATGTAGCCGTGCCGAACTTCACGACCGGTAGTGATGGCTAACGAAATCGAAGACTGAAAGACACCGGGACGATGCAACACATTTCGTTCTATGGTGATCAAAATGCAGCTAAGCTTGCGGATAGTTATGTTTCGCTAAAGTTAGGCGGTGAGGAAAGAAGGAAAAAAAACGTGCGTTCAGTGCTGGCGTTTCGATGATGGTGGGAAGGTCCAACACACATAGTGTTGAGATAGTTCCGTGCTGCTGACGCCGGAAAGTTGGTACGGGTGGGAGGGGAGGAGGAGAGATAGTGGTACATGTTATTAGCGGTTTCCTCTTGCGTCTTGATTTTCGTATTGATTCGATGCTGCTTTCCTCAAGGCAGAATAATGTCCTTTCCTGAAAGAAGAACAGGCTGCTTCCCCAAAGGACAAGCACTCTCCTTTTCCCTATAAAAGCGCCCTTACACCCCCGAAGGAAACCTTTCCTCCCAAAAAACCTTCATCCCAAAGAGAAGACAAATCCTCCTCCAGCAACAAGCATCTTCCATTCCAAAGGACAAATATCTCATCTCTTTATCCAGGACAAAACATCCTCCATCCCAGAGAGAAGACAAATCCTTCTCGAACACAAAACATCCTCCATCCCAAAGGGAGAACAACTCCTTCTCCGAACAAAATGCACTCATCACTCTTCTTCCTTTTCTCTCTCTTATCCCTCTTTCTCACCCTGCTCACCCCGGCCCTCGCATCCAACGCTATCATCTTCCGAAACCGCTGCACCCACCCCATCTATGTCTTCGAAGTCGGCCCTGGCCTCCCCGGCAACGAAGACCAAGCCATCGCCATCTCAGGTGGCGGCAACCACACCTACGCCATGCGCAATACAGAAGCCCTAGGCGCAGGTATCGCGCTCAAGATCCGTGACGTGCCGCAGTACCGTGTTGCGCCTTCGGGTATCCTACAGGCCGAATACCACCTTGAGCCCAGCACAGCCAGAATCTGGTACGATCTGAGCTTCATCGACTGCGAGCCCAGTGCTGGGCCGACGGACCCGCGATTCTGCCCGTTGCGCGAAGGCGGCGTGAGGATGCATGTTCCGGGACGAGAGGACGAGGGGTGTCTACCTGCGGAGTGTGGGCCCGAAGGGGGATGCAAGCTTGTGTATCTCCAGCACGGGTCGTGGTTTGGGGAGCCGACATTGAGCTGTGGGGTGGGCGTTGATATTCACGTTGAGACGTGTAAGTCGGTCGCACTTCTACCTTCTTTCCTCTCCAATCCCGAAAACGTACTCACATATGCCATGTATTCAGGCCTCAACTCCGACGGCCGTAGAACCCTCCTCCCATCTCTAAACGCCCCCGTCCCAGACTCGTCTGCTGCGCCCATCTCACCCCCGGCACAGAATCCCCTCGCTGTCTCGCCCAACGGCCTCTGTACGTCCATCCCGCAACACCCCTCTCCCCACCAAACCAAAAGCCCCAACTAACATGCCCGCTCTTAGGCGGACGCACCTTAGCCTATACGTGCGCAGGTAGCTCCTTTGGCCAATGCTGCTCGGTACGTCCCCATCTTCCTTTCCCCCAAGCCCATGTCTCCAGATCCAAATAGCAATCACATTACCCACGATAAAAACAACAACCCAAGCTAACTCGTTCCTCTCCAACAACAGCGCTACAACTACTGCGGTGACGACGCTGAGCATTGCGCGGCCGGCTGCCAGTCGGATTTCGGCACTTGTGCCAGCGGGGCCGCGGTTGATGCGGAGCAAGTGAAGGAGGTAAAGCAGGTGGTGAAAATAAAGGAGGTGTTGAGGGTGGACAAAGACCCAGAGGATGAGGTACTGAAGCCTGGCGACAACCAGTCCTTCGCCAGCAAACAAGCAAGCGAGAAGGAAAGCATGTCGGGAATTTGACATGTTTCTCCTTCTTTCTTCGCGTAACCTCTTTCCTACCTACCCATCCACCTCTTGGACAAAGAAGCCCATCTGTTTTCTTTTCTGGCATATGGCGAAGATACCCTCACAGTTTTATTTGCATTTGGATAGAGTCGATGTAACGAATTCATTTTATATCCTAGACAGGCAATTACAGGCGCACTTGGTTCTTCCCCCAAGACTTATATGACCTACCTTACTCGTTTCGCGCAATGAGGCATGTATTCATTGGGGGGGAGGGGGGATAAACAAGTTTTTGTCATCACCGATGTAGAGAAAAATAGTTGAGAAGAGACAACGATAAATCTCTTTTCGCGGTGGAGGAAAAAGAGCATGGTCATGTAGGGAGGGAGGGCAACAGATTGCGTTGATACACAGAGACATGCATGTGTTGTAATATACACACCTATACCTAGGCAAATGAGACTACACAAGGCGTACAATCGTTGAAGATCGTCATCGAGGGTTGAATCTAAGGGCCGTAGGGAAAAAAGCACAACGCCGTAACACCGTCGCTGGTTGGGGAGGGAAGGAGGACGGTTTGTTGAAGAGAGGGAGGAAGAGGGAGGGGGAAAAGAACTTAGCCTCCTTAAATAATGCTCAAAGCCCGGGCAGTGCAAAAGCAAAGGAAAGAAGAAGCAAGAGAGAAATCTTGGCGAGTCTATGTAGGCGTAGGCGCTGCGAGTCCCGTGATATCGCCCGTTTCCTCGGCCGGTGCACAGGAGCAGAAGAGATTGGTATCTCCGTACGCTGTCACTGCATTAGTATTCGTTCAAGACCGCGTTTTGCAAAGTAAAAGTAAGTCAGCGAGGGGTATCAACTTACCATCATCCAATCTCGCCACACTGGGCCAAAATTTCTTACTCTTCAACCAACTCAGGGGATATGCCGCCTTCTCCCTTGAGTAACTGCGTCCCCACTCCTCCGTGATCAAATCTTGCTGTGTATGTGGGCTCATCTTGAGTACATTGCCCTCGCGCGGCTGGAGCCCCTGCTCCACCTCGCGAATCTCGCCGCGGATGGCGATGAGTGCATCGCAAAAGCGGTCGAGCTCGGCTTTGCTTTCCGACTCAGTGGGCTCAATCATGAGCGTATTGGCAACGGGCCAGCTCATGGTGGGCGAGTGGAAGCCGTAGTCTTGGAGGCGCTTGGCCACGTCGATGACTTCGATACCACACGATTCCTTGAAGGGCCGAATGTCGAGGATGAATTCGTGGGCGCAGCGGCCTTGATCGTTGGTGTAGAGGATGGGATAGTGGGGCTTGAGCCGGCTAAGAAGGTAGTTTGCGTTGAGCAGCGTGATCTTCGTGGCTTGGGTGAGTCCGAAGCTGCCCATCATTTTGATGTAGCCCCAGGAGATGGGCAGGATCGAGGCACTGCCCCAGGGTGCGCCCGAGACGGGGTGAATGGCTTTTACGCCGCCTGTTTCGCCCCTCAAGTGCCCCGGTAGGAATGGAGAGAGGTGCTCCTTCACACCAATGGGACCGACACCTGGACCGCCCCCGCCATGTGGAATGCAGAATGTCTTGTGAAGGTTGAGATGGCACACATCGGCTCCGATTTCACCGGGGGAACAGAGTCCAATTTGAGCATTCATGTTTGCGCCGTCCATGTAGACTTGTCCGCCGTGTTTGTGGATCAGGTCGCATGCAGCTTTGACGTTGGGCTCGAAAACTCCAAAGGTAGACGGGTAGGTGACCATGAAAGCGGCCAGCTCTTCGCTGTGCTTCTCGCATTTGGCCTCGAGGTCAGCCATGTCGAGGTTACCAGTCGCAGTGTCGCATTTGATCGGGACTACGCGCATACCGCACATGGCAGCACTTGCTGGGTTGGTGCCGTGTGCGGATACAGGAATTAGGCAGATGTCGCGTTTCGTGCCCTCCTTCTCCGACAGGTATTTTCGGATTACGCGCAGACCGGCGAATTCGCCCTGAGCGCCAGAGTTAGGCTGGAGTGAGATCGAGTGGAAGCCTGTGATGTCAGCAAGGTCAGCTTCGAGCTGCTTGATCATCTCAAGGTAGCCACGAGCCCGGTTGAGAGGGGTGAAGGGGTGCAGGCCGGACACTGTATCAAAGGAAACAGGTAGCATTTCGGAGGTGCTGTTGAGCTTCATAGTGCAGGAACCGAGGGGTATCATGGAGTGGACCAAAGATAGGTCCTTGGAGGCGAGGTGATTAATGTAACGTAGCATCTCTGTCTCGGAGTGGTACGAGTTGAAGACGGGGTGGGTGAGGAAGTCGCTGGTTCGCTTGAAAGCTGCCGGGAGGCGAAGGTCCAGTTCCGCCATATGGGATGTCCTTTCGTCCTTTCCAAATTTTCTAAATGGCCGGAAGAGTTTGTTAATGTTCATAGCCGTCGTAGTCTCGTCGAGGGAGATGGCAATATGGTTATCATCCAGCCTCCTGGCGAGGATCTCTCGGCGTTCGAGATCATGCAAGATGGGGTCCGTATTGCTTCCCGTCTCCACAACAACGGTGTCGAACAAGACAGGAGAATCGTCCATTTTCCCACGCTGCCCCGTCTTGAATCCGTTCGAAATAAGCCCTTTCTGCACAATTCTTGCTTTGGCAACGACCTGTGTGGCAATGTCCTTCAGACCTTTCGGCCCATGGTACACGGCATACATGGCACTCATATTCGCCAGCAGCGCCTGCGCCGTGCAGATGTTGCTTGTCGCCTTCTCGCGCCGAATATGCTGCTCCCTCGTCTGCAGGGCCAACCTTGCGGCCGGGTTTCCTAGCCTGTCCTTGGACAAGCCAATCAATCGGCCTGGAATCTTGCGCTTGTACTTGTCGCCGCAGGAAAAGAAGGCGGCGTGCGGCCCGCCAAACCCATAGGGCACACCAAAGCGCTGTGCATTGCCAAACGCGATGTCGGCTCCGAACTCGCCTGGCGGGGTGAGTATCGTGAGGGCGAGGAGGTCGGTTGCTACGCTGAATAGAGCACCCGTTTTATGCACCTTGTCGGCCAGGGCACGGTAGTCGTGGACGCCACCGTCGGTATCTGGGTATTGGGCCAGGACGCCGACGAGATCGTCGCCGAGGTCCTCGACGCGCTGGCTATTATTCTCGAGCAAATCGGCGAGCTCGATGGTGATGCCGAAGCCCTCTGCGCGCGCGCGCAAGACGGCCAGGGTCTGGGGGTGGCAGCGGTTGCTGACGAGAAACGTCTTGTTGGCGCGCTTTTGTCTGGCCAGCGGCATCATGCCCAAGCTCATCGTCATGGCTTCGGCGGCGGCCGTCGGCTCATCGAGCACGCTGGCGTTGGCAATGGGCAGGGCAGTCAGATCCGCCACCATGGTCTGGAAGTTGAGCAGGCTCTCGAGGCGGCCCTGGCTTATCTCGGGCTGGTAGGGCGTGTAGCTGGTATACCACTGCGGGTTCTCGAGCACGTTGCGCTTGATCACCTCAGGCACCTTGGTACCGTAGTAGCCCTGACCGATAAAACTCTTGCCCAGTTGGTTCTGCCCCATGATGCGCTTGGCGTTCTTTATGAAGACTGACTCGGGCACGCCCCAGCGCTGCCATGGGCCATTGAGGTGGCTGCCCATATTCCCAATGTTGAGCTCGCGGTCCGAGAGGATGTCGGCGGGGATGACTTGGCGCACAAAGTCGTCCAAGCTGGCGGCCGGCGGGTCGAGGGCCTGCAGCATCGCCGCAGTCGAGTCGGCCGACGGCCCGATGTGGCGGCGAGGGAACGCGTCGAGGGCCACCAAGGGCATGTTCGGATTGGCCTGCTGCAGTGATGATGTAGACAAGACGTCCTTTTTGTCTTCTTCGGTGGTGGTAGAGGTGGTGGTGGTAGAAGGCACGGCTTCCTGCTGGAAGGCGCGCCTCTGCAGGCCATGCTGAGTGCCACGAGCCAGCCCACGGAGGACGCTGCCGGTAAGCTGGGGGCGCGAGAGCGCGCCTACACGCCTACAGCGGTCGAGGGGCCTGGCCGACGCGACGGCCCGGAGGCAGGCGGTGCGCATGGTGTTGTGTGTCGTACTCGTTCTCTTTCTCTGTCTCCTTTGACGCCGTACGCACACAGTGGATATCAGATGCGAATTGGCGAGGACGACAACGGGGAAAAAGAAAAAAACAGAAAAACAACCACACCGAGTCGAGTGAGTGCGTGCTCCCCCCCGTCTTCCGTCTGCCCGTTGCTATCCGCCCACCAAAAAAATACGGCTTGTTATCGGACAGGGTCCGTGCGCTAGCCCCCACTAGTGTGTGGCGCCCATCGCCACACGCCCAGCGCCACCACCATCAGCACGACGACGACGATGACGGCTGGCTGGCTGTACAAGCAGGACAGCAGAGGGCATGACCGGATCGCTGCTCTATGATTCCATTCTACTATCTATGTATTCGACCGACTGGACGCGGCTTCGCATCCGCCTCTGGCCTTGCTCGCCATCCTGGCGTGGACTCACTCGGCGCTCAGATGCTCGCCCGTCGCGGTGCCATTGTCCGTCGGAGATTCTTTTCCTTGTCCGTCTCCTCGGTCACGGGCAGCACGCCCTGCTCCCGGAGCTGCGTAAGATATGCTTTGCCTGTGCGACGCCAAGGAAGCACCATTAGCAAATCGTCCCTTCGTCTGAGGAGGTCAGAGGGGGGGCCATACCATAATCATACCCAACCTCGTAAATCTCTTCAAACTTGGCAAAATCCAGCGTCCCGTAGGGGTCGATTGGGGGCCTCATGTACCGGCACCCGGGCGTATTCTTCGCCCGCTCCAGCGCATCGATGCTGCTCACATACGCGAGACGCGACTGGATCTCCGATAGCGTTGGCGGGTTGGGGAAGCCTGAAAAAGGATTCCAGCGGTTGAACGTCGCCCAGAAGCCCGAGAGCGAGTCGCCAAACGCTTGCGGTGTGTCTTCGTCCAGACTGCCAACGTCGACGGCAAAGATGACGTCGGCCCCGAGGCTTTTCATGTGCGCAACCGTGAGGTTGTCAATATAACCGCCATCGAGTAGCATGCTGCCATTGTCGCAGAGGGGAGGCAGCAGACCTGCGAGCGACATGGACGCCCGCACATAACGCCACACGTAGCCACTCGTGTGGATTTCTGACCGTGACTTGCTGATGTTGGTTGTGTTGCAGTAAAATTCGAGCCAAAAGTCCTCCATTTGCGAATTCCCAAACTACAGGGTAACGACACATCAGCCGCTAGTCAACCTGAAAGCATGGTAATAACGCATCACGTACCGTCTTGAAAATCCCACGGTTAAACTCGTGGCCGGTCGTGTACGAGACACTACCGCTGTCAGTCAGGGGCACATGCAACCACAATCGGCACTTCAACGAGTGCTACCAACGTACGACGGATAGGTCAGATCAAGAGCAAACCTCCACATGCTGCCCATACGCCCGGCAAACTTCTTCGCTCGGCCGTACATGGGAACCACATCGGCATCCCAAGCGTACAGCGCGCCAATAAAACTGCCAATCGATGTCCCACCGACAATATCAATCGGTATGCCTGCTTCTTCCAGCGCACGAATAATGCCAATCTGTGAGATGCCTCGTGCACCTCCGCCACCCAGCACCAGACCAACCGATTTGCCGCACAGTCGCCGGGCCAGTCGATGGAAGTCGCCCTTGAACGGGGTATCTGCAGAGTACAATGGCGTCTGCCGAACCTTTCTTGAGGTATACTTTTGGATCTCTGCCTGGATTACCTGAACTCTCTGCTTGAGCGCGTTGCCGAATCGCCGTCCCGCGTGATGGACAGGCTCCGAAGTAGCCTGGAACGACATTTGTATATGATGGTGACTTCCATTAATCCAAGGCCGGTTCCTCAGCCACTTCCTCGTGAGGCCAGAGGGGCAGTATCGCTCGGTGTGCAGCAGCACGAGCTCCTTGCGCGCCGTGGTCTTGGTGGTCAAGAGGAATCGTTCATACTCACCAATATTGGGAGACGACTCAGCGAGACCAACGAGTAGGATGCAATCCGCCTGGTTAATGCACGTCTGCGTCCAAGGCGACTTCACGGGAGTGTCTGCTACATATATCACCATACCATATCTCTCCTCCAGATCGGCGAGATACTGCGAGAGCTTCAGCTTTCCCATGCGATTAAACGCATGGCGACCGAGGTGGTTCAAAATCGCCGCTTGGTTTAACGACACAACGCCTTGCGGCGTGCCTATCTGCGTAAGCGCATTGACAAGCCGGCTAGCAAAATCCACCACCGGAATGCCCGCTGTGACAGGGAGAATCGTCACAGTGCGCAAGTTCACTGTGGACGAAACGTTTGTGCGTGTGGCTTTTGTGCCCCGCTCCTTACTCTGCTCATGCAACGGAT
>Ga0182211_1000234_pt1 | contig 17342 bp, 22 predicted proteins | sample G5R1MG_20_FD_129660 | JGI IMG/M metagenome (GOLD analysis project Ga0182211, IMG submission 129660) | Switchgrass phyllosphere microbial communities from Michigan, USA - G5R2_MAIN_03OCT2016_LD1 MG | ecosystem: Host-associated > Plants > Phyllosphere > Phylloplane/Leaf | place: USA: Michigan... | reverse complement strand
TGTCGTTCCAGAAGACGCCGACCTTGTCGCCGCGGTACATGGCCATCTGATCGCGGCTGTCGGCATCGCCCAGCCACCAGCGAAGGTGCTCCTTTTGCTCAAATGGCGCAACCTCGGGCGCGTGGTACTCGTCGTCGATGCGGCCTTCCTTGCCATAGCGGTCAATGTCCGTCAACTTGTTTACGGCCATGGTGTGCTTCTTGTCGAGCGCCGTGCCGTGCAGCTGCTTGACCGCGGCCACGGCTTCGGCGGGCGCGCTGTACTCGACAAAGGCGTACCCCTCTGTCTTGCCGCCGTCGCCTACGGGCATGTGCACGCCGTCCTCCTTGACCTTGCCCACCGTGTTCAGCTTGCGCAGGACAAACTTGACCAACTTGGCCTTGCTCTCCTCGGGCACCACTGGCAGCCCATCGATCACGACAAACGCATCGAGGCCCTCGTCGAGTCGCACCTGGAACTGCTCTTCAATGTCGGCAAAGTCAATCTGAGTCTCATCGAATTCCTCGTCGCCATCTTGCGGCAGGTTCTCATAGGAAGGCGCCATGATTGCCGTGGGGTGGCGTGAGTGTGTTTGGTGTTGGTTGTTGCTTTGGTCACCGTCGAACTAGCGGGGCTCGAATTTCACCGTGTGATCCAAAATCCAAAGTGCTTCGAAAGCACGCTAGACGCAGGCCCGTGCGCGCATACCTTCACCCTGTCACTAACAAGGACCAGGACAAGGGCCCCCATGACAGTCCACATTGTGCACCTACTATGTAGTAGGTAGATAAAACACATGATACAACCGTGTTCCTCATCATGTCTGCCACGGTTAATTACAACCACCTAATTGGTGACAGTCATGCCTGGGTACAAACAGTATTATTCAATAAGGCAGAGATGGCATCCTCCCAAGTCCCTCATGATATGAATGATACCATCAACCCAGGAAATGACACTCAGGCCACTATTTCTAGCCCTCTGTCTTGCCGTGTACATTTCAACAACGCCGATCATATCTCCATGTCCGTATAGGACCTGTCCAAGACCATTATCACCCCGTTGAAGCCCATCGTATAATACCGCTACATGCCGTCCACGGGTGGTATACACTAAAAAAGCGAAGAAGTAAAATGTAAGCAACATGCCAATCTCTCATAGTCCGCGCCGACTATCTGCAGCGACGTCGGAATTGGGCGTCTTGACCAACCTTCCGCCGGCAGAAACACGCTTTTGCAGTCGTGCATCCCGCTCCCGTGCTCGTTCGGAGGGAGAACTACCATTTCCGGCCAGAATGGGTGGGAGAGCTGTCAGCGTGTCATTGCCGCTGGAAGGGGGCATACTTCCTACAGCCGGTACACTACGTTTTCCGGCGCGTTGGTCTGCCTTGAAGTCGAGATAGGAGCGTGCCGAGTGACCGAGTGGAATGGGTGCGGCGACCAGAGGTAGTTCCGCGCCGTTCTGAAGGAGCAGTTCAGCTACAGGAAATGCCTTGCGTAGGGGCTGGGTGGTGCTAGGTCGAGAGCCAGGGACAGCCGGTGAACTGGCTGGAGTTGCAGAAGCCGACGGCGACGCTGGGTCTGCTGCTGCGAGAGCCAAGAACACCACGTGCGTCCCCCGAGACCGATCGCGAGCGTTGGGGTTGGCTCGCAGTGCCAGGGCATAGAGTACGTTGTTGATATCGTTCTTCTTGACCGACGCCAAAAGCGTTTCTTCTGGCGTCGCGTAATGGGACGCGCTCGGCGAGATAGGCGCGACGTAAGCGCGGTCCGAATATTTTGACGTGATAAAGTGCAGTCTTTGCTCGCGTGTCGACATGGGTCCCGACTTCAGAGCCGGGTCTAGCCGTGCTTCCCAAATCGAGTTGCTGAGGCGATTACCGATCCTGAGCAGGATCTCGACAATATCGGGCGTAAATGAAGTCACATCCAGGGTCAGCGAGCGGACCTTGGTGATGTGTGTACCCAGCGATCGATGGATGCCACTGCACTCGATGCATATGACGATGCCCAGATTGATCGATACCCAGTCGACCTTGATCTCGGTACCGCAATCTGCGCATACTTTGTTGCCTGGGTCAGCATCTCGTACTTGCTTGAGCAGCTTGCCTTCGTCACCCAGCGACTCTTCTCGGCGATAGCCTCCGGGACGATCGCCAACGGTGGCATGCCGCGCTGGAGCCTTGGCGCCGTACGTGTTGCGGTGACTGGACAAGGACGGACTCTTTCCCGTCAGGACTGACGCAATGTCTCGGTGCTGCTGCCCCGGTAGTGAGTCTGTCGACGGTCTGTCCGATTTGCCTGCGGACTCTACTGCAGTCTGTAGAGCGTTGTTCACCGCGCTGATCCACGATTTCATGTCGTCCTCGTTCGTTGCCTGGTAGACGCGTGTGTACTGGGGCGTGATGACCTCAAAGCAAAACCGGCGATCTGAATTTCGTGCTTCTCGGACCGACGCCATGCGCAAATCGATGGGTTCCATGTGCAGCTCAAGATTCTGTTTCCAATTCGCGTACTCGGATAGCTTGCCCTGGTCAAGGACAATCCAAAATCTACGTTGAATCAGTATGGGACGAACATGCGTATCATTGGCTAGACTGACTTGTGCCAGGCTTGCTTATTCAAGCCTTTGGGGTCCACGTGACTTCCAGGTCGGCTGAGTGCCCATAACAGACCTTCTTTCCGATGTGTGCCTGATCCAGCCTCTGCTATTGAAGCTAGGTCCTTCTCTTCAAGATCCCTGAATCCCTTGAACTTGTCCAACTTATCGGCTTGTGGCGCGATTGGCGCCGGACCTGCCATACCCATCTCGGGACTTTGGGCGGGAGTGGCGTTCGGCATGTTGGCAGGCGAAGTTATATGCGGCGGAGTCATGGTGCTTGGAAATGCAGGTGCGAGGCTTCCTTTTCGGGCGGATGGTACGGGCACTTCCCCGTCTTGTCTAGGGGTCGTTCGTGGTACGCCCTGGGCGGAGGCTACTGGAGACATGATAGCAGCAGTTTGAGGTTCCTCAAATGTCTTCTTGATTTTTTCAAGCGCCCGTCTTTTCTCCTCTCGCTCTGTTCTTTGAATCTGAAACTCCTTGTCCGCCTCCTTGACCTCACAGCTCAGCGCCTCAAGCTGGGGCAGCATTGTCTCAACCTTCTTGGCGGTCTCGAGGTACTGCTTTGCCTGCGCATCGGCGTATCTCGTCAAGTGCGAGAGTACTTCCTGGTCCTTGCGACCGCCGTGAAGGTCTTGCATAAAGGATGAGTAGTCGAACCGCTTGAGCTCGAAATTCCTTCTCTTGGACTGGTATTTTGAATCTGTCTCGGCTCGCTTCTTCTCTTTGAGCGAGTCCTGCCGTTGTCCAAGATACCGTCCGAGGTATTGGTAGTAGTCTTTGCTCTCTTCCTCGAAGTCCTTGCGCTTTGTTTCTGCCTGCTTGATATCAATATTGTAGAGTTTGTAAATGGGATCAATGATGAGTTTCTGGATATTAGTTGTGTTCGATCGCTCGTAGGCCAAAATTTCCTTGGCGATCTTGTCGAAATAATGGTCAATGGCGGGTTGCACGGCGTTTGCGTTTGAGGAGGAGGTCTCTCGCAAAGCATCCATCAGGTCCGACATGGCATTGTTGCACTGCTGTTGCGCCTCCATGGCTGATTCTGCCCGCTTCAGGACCTTCTTCCACCGGGTGCGCATGTTGCCCGTTTTTTGCTCCAGTGCCTTCATCGTCGCACGGAACAAGGGCCCGTCTTCTGTCTGACTCAGATCTTCGCTGGGCCTGGACACATCCAGCTTTACTGGCAAGCTGCCACTCGTCAGCGTCGTGTTCTGGCTTGGTACAGAGCCAAGACTGTGCTCGGGGATCGGCTCGAAGATGGGCGACTTGGGCGCGACGCTGTCCCACTCTCTGCAGTCGTCTCCTGGATCGCTCACGCGGGAGTCAATTGACTGTGCAGAAGGGACGCGCAGTCTCGGGGGCACGCTCAGTTCCATGCGCGGCGATGGCGAGGCAGGGCTTTGCAGGGACCGCACACTGTCTGGGCACGTCAGCACATTCCGGCGTGCGCTTCCGCTTTCCAACGAACACATTTTGGGTATTTGGAAGGAGGAACGACGTACTTTGGACCCAAAAGGTGAAATTGGCCAGGGTTTCCAGCCGATGCGCCCGCTGATCGTATTCGACAAACTGCGCGTCATCAGTGCGTGCGCGTGTGGACAAGCTCTTGCACTCTTACGCTGCAGCTCGTGCGCCATCCTCCACCTCGGCTCTCGTTGGTCTTGGGCGGCGTGAACCGCCAGGCCCACTGGAACTGGACCGAGGAGTGGCCGCCCGTGGCAAAATCGCCGACGAGTTCGACCTGCGGGTTCTTGTGCAGGTTGGGGTTGGCATGGAACTCGCGTGTGACCAAGTTGTCGAGTTCCCGTGCGCCACCGGCAAAGACGAACGTGAGGCCATGGATGCACGTGTCGACGAGGCCGACGGGGGCTACGGCTGGTGTGGTGCCAGGACTGTAGGCGCTCGGGACGGCCAGATGTTGGCGCAGAACGAAGGTGAAGGTAAAGGTCAGCTCCTGGTCGTTGGGCAGGCGCAGGAGGAGGGCAGGCGGGCCGTCGGCGTGGGCGGGGGAGTCTGGGTCCTGGACGAACTCGACCAGGCCTTCGTCGGCCGAGTCGCGCTTGGCGGTATAGCGGGAGGCGGGGAAGGCATTCGGGGCGATGTGGAGGAGGGTGCGGTTGCGGCTGGTGGCGATGTCGAGGGCTGCGACCGAGACTATCTCTGGTCAGCATGGGGGGCGTGGTCGGCCAGGGCTGGAGGACTGGGCGGCCTACATCGCGTCTGGTCGCGCAGATACAGGGCGCCACCCTCGTCTGCCGTGCTATGCACAGCACCCATTCCCACGGGCAGCGGCAGGCACGCGCTTTAGTGGTGTGCAGGGCGCAAGCGCATGCCTGGCCCAAGGCGTTGTTGGTGCTGGTGTTGGCGGGCGAGTCAGGGTGGTCGAGGGTGGTCGGGTGGTCAGGTGGGGCGGGGTCGAATACAGACGGTACAGTAACTATGACCTGGATGGATATGGCCTATGGATGTCCTGGTGCGCTATTGAACCATGGAGACGAAGCTAGATATCTACAATATCTGCCCGTGTGGGTGCGGTAATGCTGCTGCTGGGAGTAGGTGGCACAGCAACGGGACGAGGCGCATGCAGGCGACATGTGGTGCCTTGGAGAACAGCGGGGCAGGCGGCACCGCGGTGAAATGCTTGCTGGCTGAGGCCTGTCACGCAGGAACGTCGAGTGGTGAAACACGACACCGGCGCTGCTGACGTCTCGACTGCCGGCTCGATAGGTTCATGGATAGTCGTAGTACGGTGGAGCGTTCGTTTGCTGGTGTAGACTTGGTAGAGCATCTGTCGCTGCACGACTCTACCGGTACATCGATGCTATTGGTAATCACCCTTGTATGGGGTCTCAAAGCGGAAGAATAGGAAGCTTTGGAGACTCCGGTACGGAAAGGGCGACGCCTGTCAGTACGGTGGTATAGAGTATTGCGCTTGCTCAAACAGGCAATGATTTTGCCCCTCCAGCCCGGCACCCCCGACCCAATCAGAACCTCCGTCCTTCGCCGCGATTTCTATCCATCGTGAACCCGTCGGCGATCCTGACCAGACCCTTTCCTTCCACTCCACACTACACCACTCTCCATGGCACTCCGTCTCCCGCCCCTGCGCCACGCCCTGCGCCACGCCTGTCTTCACCCCCGTCTTCCCCAACGCCGCTGGGCCCAAGTCCACTCGGTCCGCTTCCATGCCACCCATGACACCCACGCCCGCATCCTCGCAAGGTACCAGTCCAAGCTCGAGGCAAAGGCAAAGGCACAGGGCCTCAGCGATCTCGATCAGCTCAAAGAGCAGTACAAGGACAAGATCCAAGAACTGCGCAACCAAGCTATAGTCCCGGGCGCAACAGGCCCTCTTGTCCCACCGCCCTCACCCACGACACCATCACCAAGCACCACAAGCCATACTCCACCAAAATCCCCTTGGCCCTCACCTCCGCCTCCGCCAACCCCTCAATCCGGCGACTCACCTCCCGGCCTCAAAACCCTCAGCTCCTTCCTCAACCTCTCCAAGATCCAGTCCCTACCCAGCGAAGAAGTCCAGGCCCTCTGGCGACTCCGCCACGTCTCCAACCCACAATCCCTCCACTTCGCCCTCCCCGCATCCACCTTCTCCACGCTCTTACACACCGCCACACAGCACCCATCTTTTGTCCTGCCGCTACCGCGCGAAATCCCCGGCGACACGCACGAACCACCCACCACCACCGATTCCAATTCCAGTTCCGCAGAGCCTGCCAACTCCACAACGCAACAGGCTGTAGAACTCCACTACCTTCAATTCAGCCATCCCCACCCCACCACAACTACCCTCCTCTTCACCACCCTCGCCGAATTCAAACTCCGCGGCGAATTCGCTGCGCCGCATACCACCATCTCCTTCCACCGGGAACTTGCTCAGACCCACGATCTTGTGCTGGGCCAGGGCATCGTGGTAGAGAACCGTGGTGTCAGCGTGGATGACGCCAGGTGGCTGGTCATGTGCATGCAGAAGTTTTATGTGCAGGGGGAACAAGCGCCAGGGAGGCGGGAATTGCTCAACATGTTTACGCAGGGCAATACAGGGTTTCAAGTAGAGAGGCTGGTTGAAGAGGCGGAGAGGGTGGTCTGAGTGACGCACAATCGGGTCTCTTCCGACATGCTTGGAGATTTTCGACGAAAAACTAGTAGAAATTCTCACCTATCCTGCGGTCTCTATTCCAACCTGCATCTCCTCACGTCATGGCGCAGGGAGCCCAAACAGCACCCCGTAGCCTGCACATCTCACCGTCCGATCCCATCGTCCGGCCTTGCTGACCTCCGCTTCATCTCCTCGCCCGGTTCTCAAGCAACCCCCGATACCACTCACAGCTACGCCGTAAGCCCTCCTCCAGCCCCACCCTCGCTCTGTATCCCAGAATCCGCCTTGCCTTGTCCAAATTCACATAGCGCACTCTGCACCCATCACTGACCAGGCCACAACTCAATAGCCCCTCCGTCCCCGTCACCCAGCCCACCCACTCGAGCCCCCACGCCAGCCCCCACGCCAGCCTCTCGGGCACCGTCACCTCAAACGCCGGAACATGGCCAAAATGCTTCCACGCCGCGAGACACAGTTGTCGCACCGTGACGGGCTCGCCGTTGGAAATGAAAATGGCTTCGCCAGCTGCGGTCTGGGACTGCAGCAGGTTATCGACGGCGAGGACGTGCGCATGTGCGACGTTGTCAACGTAGACGTAGTCTTGGAGGTTGGTGCCGGTGCCGAGGATGAAGGGCATCTGCGCCGCGGCGATGCACGAGTGGAGGGTGGGGATGCAGGCGGGGTCGTTGGGGCCGAAGATGGGGGCTGAGCGCAGCGCACAAGTCGCAAAGGTGGGGGTACTAGCGCTTAGCACAATCTCCTCGGCGAGGGTCTGGTGTGTGTGAGAGGAGGGTGTAGAAGTAGATCGTAGGAGATGCAGCCCAGCAGCCACGAGAAGTGCCGGCCATGCCACCGCCACCAGTCCAAAGTACAAAAGAAAAGCCACGATACACCCACCTTGCTCATGCCGTACGCTGTGTCCGCCCGCCCTGTCGGCCACGTCTCGTCCACATTCCCAAAGTCGCGATCCAGCTCATCAAACACCACCGTAACACTGCTTGTAAACACGAGTCCGCGCGCTCCACAGCCCGCCGCCGCACGCACCACGTTGCGCGTGCCGTCCACGTTGACGGCAAACACGGCGTCCTGGCCCTGCCGCAAGTACCGCGCGCGGCCCAGCGGATACACGCCCACGGCATGCACGACGATTTCAGGGCGCGCGTCTGCGAAGACGGTGGCTAGGGTGTCGGGATCGAGCACGTTGGCGCGCAGGTAGCGTACGGAGGCGGGGAAGGAGGCGCTGTGCGGCGAGGGCGGGTTGATGTCTAGGACGGTGATGGCGAAGCGTTGGGTGGACAGGAGGTGCGAGACGATGGCTGTGCCGAGGAAGCCGCAGCCGCCTGTGACGAGGACAGGAGTAGGTGGCATGTGGGCAGACGACTTTATTGGGGCGGCGGAGTGAAATGAGGCGTCTGGCCGTACTGTAAGACAGGAGGAAAGTATCCCAGTCCGTTTGGTGCACTGGCCTCCTTCTGGGTAGAAGCACAACCCCGCCCGCACTTGGCAAATGCTTAATCGATGTATCCTTTCATTCGTCCCCCCGCTGTTATCATGCCTTGTAGACGTCTTTGCTTCTGCCATGGCATCTCCTCTTCCCCTGAGAACCCATCTCCCTTCCTATGCTCCGAGACCGAAGCATGTAGATATATGCTTCCGTACTGCTTGCGATAGAGACCTTAACAAGGTCAAAGCAGAGGTTCAGCAGTTTGTCTACAACCCTGTGTCGTCTGTCGAGGCGCAACCAAATCCAGCCTGGCTGTTTGAGTCATTATCGAAAGCAATTCGATGGGATGATGTCGAAATGGTGCAGTTCCTGCTGGAAAATAAGGTTGCAACCTATTTTCCAGCTGAGATTGCTGTGCGTAGTCGAGCGCTCAGGGTACTAGAATTGTTCCTTCAGCTTAGATGGGACATCAACCAGCCAAAGGTCCGAAACAATCTTTCCGTATTAAGGTATCATTTCCAATACCTAATAGTCTTACTATTTACTTATACGTTTGGCATCCTGCTGTGTAGCTCTGATAGGGATATGGTGACATGGTTACTTGACCATAATGCTAATCCTAACAGCTGCTGTGATTGGGACTTTACACAGACATCATACGCCATACTTGCCGCTCCGATTGATATCATCAACTATCTGTTTTAACAAGGAGCAAACCCGCTCCATGGACAACCCCTCCATTATGCGGTTCTGAGGGATAAACCTGATTTGCTAGAGGTGGTCCGCCTGCTTATAGAGAAAGGTACACCAGTTAATGAGATTAAATACGTAAACCAACGACGTATATTGAACGCGAATCGTTTGGCCTAGGAACGCCACTTCATTGAGCTGCTGAATTTGGTAAGATGGACGTTGTTGAGTACTTACTAAACATGGGCACCGACGCCTTAAAGTTGGACAGTAAAAGGCAAACACCAACATTCTGGGCGGAAAAAGATGGTTTCGTGGAAGTCGATCGTGCTCTCGAGGAGGCAGAGAATCTACAGTGTGAACGGGCAAACACGTCTATGGAAGCGGGGATGAAACGAAGGAGGATAGCAAGAAACGGCAGAACAAGCCTAGGCTACCTAGTGCTATTCTGACTGCAGGTATGGTATCTAGGGAAGCGTGATGAAGGCAACAGAGTTGATGGAAATGTATCCTTCTCGGCCGTGGATAGATGCGTTTTCTTGGCTTCATAACAATTACTTTGGATACTCTGCCCTATTATTCACTCCTCTTCTTAAACTTTGCTCTCCTCCTAAGTGAGCTACGATCTAAATATAGAGCCCAAGGCGAGCAACCGAGCAATGGAGGCGGCCTCCTCTGCGACACTATGTTTTAGAGCCAGATCTTTGGGGAAAATTCGGCATTTTGTGAAGTTTCACTGCCGCCCTTGCCAACTAAGATATGGTTGGTTTAAGGTCGACGAGTCATCTCCTTTCATGACACCATGATATCAGATCTGTACATACAAGTGCGTTATAGCTTCCAATGTGGGGACCTTTGACAAAAAGGGGTGTCCGCGAGTCATACATTACCCTGTTACAGTATCAGTCTTAGTATCTTTTTTTTGAACAACAGCCTCTCTGCCAGGTACACCACAAACCTCTTATATCGTCACCTCCTCGTCCATAACACTCGGAACTACCCAGCTTGACACATTCCCACCCACGATAGCCCTTCACGCCCTCCTACCCATCCCAAGAAAATCAAAATCGCCCAAACTACCCTCTCTTCCCCCCAAATAAAAATAAGAGCCGCTTCCAAATTGTCCCCTATGAAACTAAACGCCCACACAGCCCTCCATACCCCCACCGCAACCCTTCTCCCCTACTCCCCCCATCACGTCCCCAAATACCACACCTGGATGCAGTCCCCCACCCTGCGCGCTCTCACTGCCTCGGAGCCGCTCAGCCTAGCCCAAGAACACGCCATGCAGCAGTCATGGCGCCATGACGGGGACAAGCTAACGTTTGTGGTGTGCACGCCACGAGGAGCCGGGGAGACGCACACGGGGAGTAGCGAGGATCAAGAAGACGAAATCAATCGCATGGTAGGAGATGTGAATGTATTTTTCTACCAGGACGACGACGACGACGACGGCAACGATGATGAGGGCAACGAGACCGCTTCCCCCAATCCTGATGCCCAACTCACCAGGCCCCTCATCGCCGAACTTGAGATCATGATCGCCGACCCTGCCCACCGTGGCAAAGGGCTCGCGACGGCGGCCCTGCAGGCTATGCTGTGGTATCTGTATCGTCACATCGATGCGCTGATAGCCGAGTACATTGCATTTACGCAGTCCGAAGCCAGCACGGGTGCGAAGCTCTCCCCGCCTGCATCCCAAAACCTACCCTCGCTCACTCACCTCCGCGCCAAAATCGCTGCAGACAACTCGTCTAGTGTGCGCCTGTTCTCGCGCCTCGGGTTCACGCTCGTCAACAGCGGGGCGCCGAATTACTTCAACGAGGTGGAGATGCGAATGGGGAGGGAGGAGTTGAGGAGTTCGGTGCAGGGGTTAGGTGTCAGGGAGGTGAGGTATGAATGCTGAGGTGGGTGATGGAGGGTGGCTCGATAGGTCAGAGGTCGGAAAAAAAGCAAGTGGATAGACAACAAGTGAAAAAGGTATCTTGAATACTAGCAGGCCCCCCATAGTTGTGGCTTACGGCGACGTAAGGAAACCAAACGTCATGGCAATAGGATGAAAACGCCCGGCAATGCATGCGCGTCCCTTTTTACTACGCTTCCCCCTCTCATCACAATATTTCTCATACTTCATGCTCCTCCCTCGCATCCCCACTATTCGTAACCCCCCTTCTCGGTATCTCAAAAACATAGAGTCCGTTCTTCGCCTTCCCCGCCATCCACCGCGCAAGACGCGGTTCCTTGCCCACAGCCGCGACAACGCACAGGCCGTCTTTGCCGCGGTCACCGCGCTCTTGGACAGCCAGTCCATTCACGATGCCGCGGATTGGGCCCTGCTCGTCTGCACTGCCGTCGAGAGGTACACGGCCGAGACAGCCTACAGGAGCAAGACCACGCTTGTCAGGAGTGATTTTCCACGCGCGGATCCATCCGTCCCAGCTCGCTGTGAGGATGAGGTCGGCGAAGGGGACGGTGGCGAGAGCGGTAACGTAGCGGGGTAGGCGGGGGCCAGGCTTGGACGAGGTGACGGCGTCGTGGTTGGCGGACATGGCGGCAGGCGAGAGACGGGGATCACGGCCGTGAGTGAGGGGTAGGGTGAAGATGGGTTTCTTGCGCTTGTCGGACCAGAGGCAGAGGGCACCGTTGTCGGAAGCAGTAACGAAGAGGCTAGCGTCGAGGAGGGCGATGCAGTCGATGGAGCCTTCGGTGTAGGCAATGGGTGGGTCGTCGTCTTGGTCATCGGTCTGGGTGAGCTCTTCGGCGACCTTTTCGTCGTCGTCGACGTTCTTGCCGAAGCGACCCTTGCGCAGCTTGTCCATGCCCTTTTGGCGTGCGGAGCCGCCGCCCTGGAAGACGAGTTGGTTTTCCTCGACGACGCGCCACAGCCGTGCGGTGCGGTCACGGGCACCGACGCTGACACACGTCTCCTGGCTCGATTCCAAGCCGCCAGCCACGCCAACGACAACATCCTGGTGACCGACAAGCGTCTCGATGTAGGCACTCTCAGGCGCACTCCACACAATGACCGCGCGGTCTGCCCCGCCCGAGAAAAGCTGCTCCGTCCCTCTCCGAAACGACAGCGACAGGACTGCGTCGCGATGCCGTGTGAATAAATGGCGTGGGGTTAGTGTGTCGGCATCCCAGACGATGAGGCGGGCGTGCTTGTCGCCAGTCGCGAGGTATTTGCCTGAGTCAGAAACGGCAACCGAGACAATCTCGCCCGTGTGGCCTAGAAAGTCGCGTTCGCCCTTTTTGTTCCTGTTTCCCTTTCGCCAGATGAGCCGCTTGGGGGTCCGACGGGGAGTTGTGTGGGAGGGCCGGGCAGGGTCGGGGGCATACGCCGCGGGGTCGGCAATCAGCCACTTCTCCACGACGATGTCTTTGCTTACGGTCCACGCATAAGGCAGGTGCAGTGCGCATCCCGTGACGGCCTTGGGTAGGCCTGCGTAGCCGGCTACATGCGAAGCCGCGGCCACATCGAGCTCATCGGCAATATACCGGTAGAGCTTGCCCTTGTTCTCGGCGACATCCTCTTTCAGCCGCTCGGCGATCAGATCCTTGTCGATCTGCGCGGCATCAAAGCCCACGTCTTGCTCGACCTCGGCGCGGATGTTGTCGAGGTAGCGCTCAGCCAGGCGCAGCCGCTTTTCCGCCGCCGTCTCGTTTTCGTCGTCGGATGTCGCTGAGTCAGCGTCCTCGTCATCGAACACCTCGTCGCCCTCATCAGACACGTCGCTGCCGCTGATGGACGCATCTCGCTCGGCGCGGCGGGCGACTCCGCGGGCAGGCCGTACAACATGGGCGTCGGTGCTTCGCCGCTTGGGGACGTTCGAGTCGCCGTCAGGTCGTTTTCGTTTCCGCTGCGCCAAGGGCGTGGTGAAGAAGGACGAGGACATGGCGGCGGGGTTGAATTGCGGTGCCGCTGGCGGGTGTGGTGGTCGGGAAATTCAGTCGGCCAACTTTTTTTGGAACCGGCGACCCGCGCTCACAGGGCTTGGCACCCGTGCACTTGCTCCGAGCTGCACCAGTAACTAACCACCATGACCGCACCATATCTACCACCCTCCCACCGCCGCCACGACTCTTCGACACCGCTCACTTGCTTCACGGCCGGTCTTAACACCACTTCCATTAACGACCGTTGACGCCGTACAAATTCCGACGCCATCGCCCAAAGTAGCGGTTACGCCTCCCGCAACCTCCCACGACATCCCCACACACCACACTTCACAATGAGCGGTAGTAGCGATCCAGAACGCGAGCATGCCCTTGAAGGCTACAAGTTGAAGCTTCTGGAGTCGCGCGAATGGGAGGCTAAGCTCAAGTCGCTGCGGTTAGACATCAAGGGTCTGCAGCACGACTTTGACGTATCCGAAGACAACATCAAGGCTTTGCAGAGTGTCGGCCAGATAATAGGAGAGGTTTTGAAGCAGCTGGACGAGGAGAGGTGTATGTGACAATGCTAGACTGTCCATGCATTGAACACTAACCAGCACAGTCATTGTCAAGGCGTCGTCAGGCCCACGCTACGTAGTTGGATGCCGCTCCAAGGTTGACAAGGCCAAACTCAAACAAGGCACCCGCGTTGCCCTCGACATGACCACACTTACTATAATGCGCATGCTTCCGCGCGAAGTTGACCCGCTCGTCTACAATATGTCGCTTGAAGACCCCGGCCAGGTCAGCTTTGGAGGCATCGGTGGTCTGAACGAGCAGATTCGCGAGCTGCGCGAGGTCATTGAACTACCATTAAAAAACCCAGAACTATTCCTGCGAGTGGGCATCAAGCCGCCCAAGGGCGTGCTGCTCTACGGCCCGCCTGGTACAGGGAAGACGCTCTTGGCGCGCGCCGTGGCAAGCAGTCTCGAGACCAACTTCCTCAAGGTCGTCTCCTCCGCCATTGTCGACAAATATATTGGCGAATCTGCGCGTCTGATACGTGAAATGTTTGGCTATGCAAAGGAGCACGAGCCCTGTATCATCTTCATGGACGAAATTGACGCCATTGGTGGACGCAGGTTCTCAGAGGGCACATCGGCAGATCGCGAAATTCAGCGAACCCTCATGGAGCTACTCAACCAGCTCGACGGTTTTGACTACCTCGGACAGACTAAGATCATCATGGCTACCAATCGACCCGACACACTCGACCCTGCGCTTCTTCGCGCAGGTCGCCTGGACCGAAAGCTGGAGATTCCCCTGCCCAACGAAGTCGGACGTCTGGAGATTTTGAAAATTCACTCCGCCAGTGTTGTCACGGACGGCGAGATCGACTTTGAGAGCATAGTCAAGATGAGTGATGGCATGAACGGTGCCGATTTGCGCAACGTCGTCACAGAAGCGTACGTTCTTCCTAACTTGAGTAAGGCGGAAAGCTAATTGAACACAGGGGTCTCTTTGCCATCAAGGACTATCGGGACTCGATCACCCAAGACGACTTCAACAAAGCGGTGCGCAAGATGGCGGAATCGAAGAAATTGGAGGGCAAACTCGAGTACCAGAAGTTGTAGGCTTGGGTAGAAATGGAGTGAATGCATCATGCCTGGCGTCACGCACGATATGCCAGCGAAATTGATGAGATATGTGACCTGTGAAGAAGATCACGTAATGGCAGTTGGTGAATGGAGTGGGCGTGCGAATGAATATGGCTTAGGCTTGCATAACCCATGTCCACACGGCGAATACACGTACTATGTATGCAACGCGGCTTTCGGAACGATTCCGAAAGGGATCGCGGTGGAGCCATAACGTCAGCCATGCAGGCGTTGACCCAACATGAAGAGAATCGCCATCCAGCACTCACGACGCTGTACCTACACGATAAAGTCCCATTGGATCAAGTGGCTCGTGAAACCACAACCCGTATCCTTCCGCTTACCCCACATTGCTGTACCCTTGGCGTACCCCCTGGCTTGAAGTAAACCTCGCTCGCTCCATGCAACAAGCGCATCGTGGCCTGCCGCCTTCAGGAAGTCAGCCGCACATGACACGTATACTCACACAGCAGTAGCAATTGACTATCTTCCATTCACAGTACGATGTGGGGTTGATTGAAAGCTGCAAAAAGAGCTGGATGTCCACCATGAGCCACCAACCAACTGCAACATCCTCGCAGGGCGATGCGCCTACGTATGCCGAGACGGAAGGCCTCGAATTGTTCCGTCGCTCGCCGCACCCCTATCATCGCCACCAGGACCAGCTCTGGAACGCCACACCAGACCCCTCGCTACCCTCTACTCCGCAATCCGCGTCGCCACTTCGCTCGTCCGACCACACAAGATTTGTCGATAGCCGGAGGCGCAGGAAACCACTGTCGCAGTCTCCGAGCGAGAGCGGCACAGAAGCCGATGACGAGGGATTCAATCTAATCAGAGCTCTCCCGGCACCGCCATTGCGTCTGCACAAGGGGCTTCGTAATCCAAACGGACCAGGAGCAGAGGAATGGGGGAGCCCTCTAGTAACGCCTACAAAGTTGGACCACGAGGGACGCAAACTATCAGAAGATTTTCTGGAGAATGGCAAGTCAGGCCCAAGGAGAGGGCATCCGACACTTGCAGATGACGAAGCCAGGGCAGTGAGAGTGAAATATTGGAAGCGGCGACGAATGGAGCTCCTACGAAGAATGACAGAGACTGCAGAGCTGGTGGCGATTGGCTTTCTCGCGGTTCGTGGCTGCGGCTGCTGGAATGGTTTGCTGGATTGGCATCGAGGTAAGTCAGCATGCGAGTAGTCTTGCCCAGAGGTTGCTAATTGGCATGGTAGAGCTGCTGGCTCATGCATGTGTCATGGGTGGTTTGTTAGGCCTATATCCAATGCGCATTCTATACCACTCGTGGAGAAGCGGCTCCAAGCTGAAGCTTCAGCGGAGAATACACCTCCCGGCATCCTTCGATCCGGCAACAATACTCTACCCTCCACTGCTGCCTGTCGTCATCTCCCTATCGCTGTTCAATGCGTCTCCCAGGTTTCTGCTGCCTAACCTTGTTCTTGGGCTGGCTGCATTGCCAGCCCGACTAATACCGTTCCGCAAGGCGACCGTGGGCTACTCGACGCTGCATTGGCTGTTGTCAATTCTACCGCTCATTGCAGCCGAGCATACCAATGTACCATTCCAGTTCCTCGCACGGAAACCATATAGGCTCAAACTGCCCCCGTCCCATGGGGGGCTGGATCCAAGCATGGCTGTGCTGTTGTTTCCTCTGCACCAAGCGCTGCTCCCGCCGTTGTACTACCTCACCACGACGAGCCTTCTTCCTGCAGAGCTGCATCTACTTTCTATTGGCCTGATCAATCTGCTGTTATTCGCCGAGTCACCTCAAGCCACTATCCTCAAGATCCTACTGTGGATGGGTGGACTGGGCCTCTTCCTTCTATGCAGAAACGTGCTGGAATGGGGTGTGGCCCTTGCACGCATACCACGCTGGCGTTTGCGGCGAGCCGGACAGGTTGTTCGGGCGCGGACGTCGTTTCTGCAGAGTCTGCATCAGAGCTTAGGAAACAGGATGGGGACTACGAGCGCAGATGGGAAGGACAGCGATGCAGACGAGGACGGGCCCGCGTTCCAGACGCTGCAGATGACCAAGAGCCTGGAAGAGAAGACTATCGATTCGGTGCATCAAGCAGCCAAGAAGAAGGATCGTGAGCAGGCTCGTGGCCGCATGGGAGGCATCCACGCCAGGCGCAAGCGAAGCACCACTTTGCCCATTCTCACAGCTCACGACCCGAGCACACAGCATGGCTACGTGCAGCGAAGACGGTCCAAGTCGATGGTGCGATCCTACCTCTCACTCACACCCGCACAAGCGACGTGGAGGAAATGGGCCTATGCAGGGTACTTCTACCTCGTGGTCATGATGCTCATCCTCGGACCCATCCGCCACGGCGTTGGCCGAGATGCTCTTCACAAGTACGAACCGTTCGGCTGGGCGATAGGCTACCTCTTGGGCAACGTCGCGTCGCTGCGCTGGAAGATCTTCCACTGGAACCTCTCGCCGTGGATCCCGCTTCCCGCTCTCGCAGACCCATGGTCCTCGCCATGGCCACGACAGTCGCCCGCAGAAGAGATCCGCACCAGGGCCGGCCCAGCCAACACGCGCCTCGTGCTCTGCGCCTACTGCCTCTTCACCATCCTCTCCGGCCTTGGCACTGTCTTGTCCCTGCCAGGGCGCGTCCAGGTGGACACGCGACGCAAGGTGTTCCACGGCACCATGGTCGCCATGCTGCTGCCCACGACGTTCATGGACCCGTGCTTCGTCTCGCTGGCGCTCGGCCTCGTCCTCGCCCTCTTTCTCCTCCTCGACCTGGTCCGGGCGTCACAGCTGCCGCCCTTGTCCAAGCCCATTGCCCGGTTCCTCACGCCGTACGTGGACGGCCGGGATCTCCGGGGCCCGGTGGTGGTGTCGCATATTTTCTTGCTGGTGGGATGCGCGGTGCCATTGTGGTTGGGGCTTGCGGGGACCGAGGGGGCGGGGGGGGCGCCGTGGGCGGGATGGGATGTGGCGGGGCGGG